>Ga0272443_10006293_pt1 | contig 11836 bp, 9 predicted proteins | sample SSMAcet12_FD_193581 | JGI IMG/M metagenome (GOLD analysis project Ga0272443, IMG submission 193581) | Marine sediment archaeal communities from Little Sippewissett salt marsh, Falmouth, MA, United States - SSM-Acet-12 | ecosystem: Environmental > Aquatic > Marine > Wetlands > Sediment ... | reverse complement strand
AATTGTACATGGCCATTGAGCCGTACATGGTGGATCCCATTAACGTGGCTGTTTCGCCCAATTTGGCGTTCAGTTTGCCAGCAAATTCATCGCTCAATAAAATTTCCCCGGGAGATTCTGGCAAACGCCCGTTAACAACTGCGCCTTCCAGATTCATAATTTTCTGCTCATGACTATTGGGACTCAATAAATCGAGTCCGAGACCGAATACAGGACCCTGGTCTCTGGTCTCCCCATTTTCATCCGGTATATCAAGCAATCCGCCAAAACGAATACGAGGACGCCATGTAATGTCCGGGTACTCGGCTCTCAATGTATCCATCAGATCATCTAAACCGAGAATGGCAAGTTCGTTTGGAATCTGGGAAACATCATCAGCATAAGCTCTCGTCATGACGCGTACATGACCTGTTTCAAAAACAGCACTCGTCTTTACCATATCGCTCTTCACGCCTTCCATCCAGCAATTTACCAACACCGTCAACAATACACCTGCGGCCACAACGATAAGCGGAAATAAACTGCGCGAACGATCACGTAGTAGTCCTTTTAATAAGAATTTTATCATAAACTCTTTCCTTTCAAGGCATCAGTTGGTTTTATCCTGGAAATTTTGTGCGTGGGTAAATAACTCACAATGATTGTCGTTAACAATACTATGACAACCGTCCCGATTACGAGTCCGAGACTATAGGACGGGAAAAGCTTCTCACCAATAGCAAATCCATAGTCATCAATAGATTGCGGCATGGCCCATCCCTGCTTGCTAAACCATCCCAGTAATGGTATGCCGTATAGCGCAGCGATTATTATCGCCAGCACGCCGTGCATCGCTCCTTCCAATGTAAATAGCTGCACAACTCGCCATCGCGTCATTCCAAGCGCAATCAAGGTTCCTATTTCCTTTCTTCGCTTGAATACGGATAATACCTGCGTATCAAATATCGCAATCATCGCCAGGAATAACAATATGATGTACATGATCGATGCACCGACCGTCTTCATCTGTACCATATCCCTTATATCCTTCAATAAGAAATCATGATCCTTAAAATCCCAGCCTTCATAGGCAGTAATATTTGCATATTTGTTGTCCATAGTGATGATCGTGGCCTCGTTGTCCAATAATGTCATCTTTCTCAAACTCTCCAGGGGTATCCAAATCTGCCCCACATCTATAGTGGAAACTGTTGTTTTCATGACTTCCACTATACGTATATCTATCGCATCAAACATGCCATTTGCGTCACGCCAACGCATGGTCACATAATCACCCTTTTCAATTCCCGCGTTTTTGGACATTCGCGTACCAATTAACGCCGGAATTTCCTCATTGGTCCTTTTTAAAACAGAAGAGGGTATACCGATTATTTGCTGCTCCGGATCAATGCCCTTCAATTTTACGGACATGATTTGTCCGTGTGGGTAAATCGCTCCGCGCCTTATGAGGATTGGTGTAGCACGATTTTCTGAAATTATGCTCTTTAATTGATCCGGAACCATTTTATGTGCATCCTCAAGAGTAAATGGATCGTATGGATCATACCCATCCACCCAATACTGTCCGCCGCCGACTTCGTAATCGATCATGGCCCTGGTGGCCTGCCTGTTCATCCCCTCATACAAACCCTGCGTTCCAATGATCGCAACATAGGCAAATGATAAAACAATTACATTCAGCCATGTTCGCAATCCAGCCCCCGCTATATTTCGTAATGCAAGTTTTGGGATTACCATTTTTGCTTCCTTATTTATATGTTATATTTAAAGCCCATTTATATTTCACTCTCCAACCTGTACATTATTATTGAGAGATACCTGTAATACGTACGTTCAATTGTCCATGGTTTCATCCTTAACAACTTTACCATCAAACAATGTAATCTTTCTTTTCAGATAACGGATGACCTTTTCATCGTGTGTGGAAAAAATAAAGGTCGTCTTCAGGTCGCGATTTAAATTTTCCATCATCTGTAATATATTGTGCGAATTGTCCGCATCCAGATTGGCTGTGGGCTCATCTGCAAGTACAATCTCCGGTTGCTTTACCATTGCTCGCGCAATTGCCACGCGCTGACTCTGCCCTCCTGACAGTTGATTTGGTCTCGATTTTGCCTTATCCGTCAGTTTCACCCATTCCAATGCCTGCCATACAAGCTTTTCACGCTCGCTATCACTCATGCCTGTTAATAAAAGTGGAAATTCAACATTTTCGTAGACACTGTAAACCGGCAACAGATTGAAAGTCTGAAAAATGAAACCAATATACCTGCTTCGCAATCGCGCTGCCGCTCTATGCGATAATGTTTCAATCGAATGCCCCATTGTCATCACTTCACCCGATGTGGGATTGTCAAGTGAACCAATTATGTTTAATAGTGTTGTCTTGCCAGATCCACTGGGACCAACAACTCCGGCAAATTCACCCGTATGAAAATCAAGACTCACTTCATTGAGCGCTACTACTTTTTGCGTTCCCATGGGGAATTCCTTGACTAATTTTTTTGTTTGAATCAATACAGAATTGTCCATGTGCCCTTCCTTAATAATATATGCTCCAGCATTTTCTATCAACTGGATTTATTTACTTGTTTAATAATTATAAACAATCATAATTTGAAATCCATTTCCTGAAAACGGATTCGAAATAATATTTGTACTGTATAACATATTATCCGTCGGATTCATGAATCCAATCATGTGCAAACTCCAGTTATCATATAAACGCTGCCAGTGCAAAAATTTATATGCATCCGAATTTTCCCAGTCATAATAAAACATGAATACCAATTGATCCATCAATCCAATCGGATAATCCACGGATGAAGCTGTGATCGAATATAACTCATCCTCGGCAAGAATTACATTTCCATATGAAATTCGCATGTGCTCTATCATCGCGTGCAATCCATTTCCCAGAGCAAACGTATAATCTCCTCCAAATGTCGTCATTTGCTGATATTTAAATGGTAAACCATCAATATTACGCTGTATCAAAACACTTTCCATCCAGATACCAACCTCAAGGTCCCATTTGGTATCAATACCAAATCGATGTTCATTGAATTCAGGTTCAATACCTGTCAAACCGGTATCAATAATATCACGAGGCGTCTCAGCCATTCGATGATGATACGTCAATCCAATTTCACCTCTTGAGAATGGATACTGTATGCGACCTCCGAATTCTACACTGTTTTCTTGTGTTTTTAGAATTTCCCAACCTTTTGGATCCTCATTTCCATAAAGACCCCATAGCCAGATATTCGCATTGTTCAAAAAGTAATAGCGCGCTAATAATCCATACACTCCATCCGTCATTTGTAATGGATCTCGTGGATCAATTCTGTCAAACCACATGAGTGGACGCAGCATAAATGCTGCTCCAAAATTAATCTTCTGCAATCCGGCTCTAACTTCGAATTGAGATGTCGAAAAACGCAACCAGAAACGATACAAATCCAGATCATTATCATACCTTGATGATTCAAAGCTGTGAAATCCTGCACTGTTGAACATATTAGCAGAAACATTCCCACTTATCTGCCATACGGAACTCAATTGTTGATCGTATAAAATTTCCGGAATATAGCGAATACCCAGTTGATTTTCTGACTTCACCTGATCATTCGTGAGCAACCAGCCGGAAATCTGACCATGAATACCCACAGCGGCTGGTTGGGAAACGAGGTGTTCATTTTGCATAAATAGTGAGAATATTATTATCAAGGCAATTGCTGGATTTTTAAGGATCATCTGTGATTTTTCTCCATGATACCGTAGAAATAGAAATTTGTAAGTTCCATTATCAACTGCTGCGGCGTATCGTACATGGCTTTCAGTGTTTCATTTTTCGCAAGGTCTATTAATAGATTTAATATGTATAATAAAAATTCAGTCTTTATATTTGCCCGTATGTTTCCTTCATTTTTTGCTGCAATAAGGTCAACATAAAATCTTTTCAGCAAACTGCTGTAATAGTTATTAAAAAAAGTACTCAGTTCTTCATCGGCATTTTGAAGATAATCAGCCATAAATTCCCGGCTTATATCCATTGTACCTTTCATTTTTAAATCGATTAACTTTCGTACCTTTTCTTCATATTTAATGTCTTCTTTCATGATCGAATCATATTCCTTCATCGACTCTTCGATCATGTCGGTGATAATGAATTTAGTAAATTCGTTTTTATTCTTGAAATATTTGTAGAAAGTCATCTTACTGACATTTGCTTCCCTGCAAATTTCTTCAATCGTAACCCGGTTGAAACCAAACCGCTTGAATAATGTAGTCGCAGTGTCCTTGATTTGATAAAATTTTTTAGTTCGCTTCATTGTTACATTCAATTTATACGTTTTCAATTATAATATACGTTTTTATTCTAATTTGTTTCATTTCGTATACTATTTTATACATTTTATTATCAAAAAGCAAGTAAAATCTATAAAATCACAGATAATTATTGGGAGACAATAATTTTCTTATATGAGAACAGCAACAGGGATCAAATTATCATCTGATATATCTTGTAGATTTGGGCCATCATTGTATACGACATCACTTTGTGATATAAATCAATAAATCTATTGCAATTTTGGATAAATATATTTAATTTTGTTACGATGTAACATAATTGACATATTGGCTTGATACGAATGAGGTAGAAAAACCATACATATGAGTTAAATTAAAGGAGAGCGAAAAGATGTCAGAACAAAGGACACTCGTCAATCTATTTCGTAACAGTGTTGCAAAATTTCCTGACAACAAATTCATGCTGGAGAAGAAGGGTGATGAATATGTCGCTGATACGTACAAAGATGCGGAACCGATTGTGGAAACAATGGCAGCGGGATTATTAGATTCAGGTCTGAAGAAAGGGGATAGAGTTGTACTATTATCTGAGGGTCGAAATGATTGGGTGTATAGCGAATTAGCGATACTCTATTGTGGTGCGATTGACGTACCGTTATCAGTTAAGTTGAAACATTCGAGCGAAATAGAGTTTCGATTCAGCCATTCCCAGAGTCGTTTTGCGATTGTATCTAAGGGGCAATTGGACAAAGTTTTGAAGGTTAAAAAAGATCTGGCTGATTTGCAGAAAATAATTACACTCGATGAAACTGACATAGATGATCCGGATCTGATGACGATGACCGAACTACGGAGACGAGGTGAGGAATACTTGAAAACGCATCGCGATGAGTTTGAGCAGCGTATCGGATCGATTCAGGAATCTGATCCCGTCAACATCTGCTATACATCGGGTACAACGGCGGATCCCAAGGGAATTATTCTCACACATCGTAATTACACTGCGAATATAGAGCAAGCAGGAGCACTATTTGAAATACCGGAATATTATACATCCCTGCTTATTTTACCATGGGATCATTCCTTTGGTCACACGGCCGGTATTTACACTCTCATGTCAAAGGGCGCCAGCATGTCGTCCGTTGTCGTCGGTAAAAATATCATCGAAACCACCAGAAACATTGCAACGAATCTCAAGGAGGCGAAACCCAGTTTTCTCCTTAGCGTACCCGCGCTATCGTCCAATTTCAAAAAAGGAATCGAACGGGAGGTCAAGGCAAAAGGGAAAAAAGTGTGGAGCCTTTTCCAGACGGCTTTGAAAGTAGCCTATGCATATCAGGGCGATGGATATCGCGATAACCGATGGCACGGAAATGTGCTCATGAAACCGTTGTATCGTATGTTCGACAAGATATTGTTTGAAAAGATCCGTGTTGGTTTCAGTGAAAATCTGGAATTCTTTGTCGGTGGTGGTGCACTTCTCGATATTGAATATCAAAAATTTTTCACAGCGATCGGTATACCCGTCTATCAAGGGTACGGCTTATCCGAAGCATCTCCCATAATCTCCGCAAACTGTCCTAACCATCAAAAGATGGGTTCATCCGGCCTTATCGTTCCAAATCTGGAAATAAGCATTCGCAATGAGGATGACGAGGAACTGCCCGCTGGCCAATCCGGAGAAATCGTTGTAAAGGGTGAAAATGTAATGAAGGGATATTGGCGAAACGAAAAAGCAACAAAAGAAACCATTAGAGATGGCTGGCTTTACACAGGCGATATGGGCTATATGGATGAAGATGGTTACCTTGTCGTACTGGGTCGCTACAAAAGCTTGCTCATTTCGGATGATGGCGAAAAATTCAGTCCGGAAGGCATTGAAGAAAGCCTGGTGGGAGGCTCCCCCTTTATAGACCAAATCATGCTCTATAATAATCAAAATCCATATACGTCAGCATTCATTGTCCCGAATTATACAAATTTGATTGACTATCTGAAGCAGAAAAACTTGTCCCAAAAGTCCGAGGCCGGTCAAAAGGCTGTGATTGAGTTATATGTCGATCTGTTCAATTCATATCGCAAGGATTCTCAATTGAAAAAAGCCTTTCCGGGTAAATGGATACCATCAACATTCGCAATTCTGGGATCCCCATTCACCGAAGAAAACAGTTTCATCAATTCAACAATGAAGATGGTTCGCTGGAAGATCGCGGAATTTTATCAGGAACGTATCGACTATATGTATACACCAGAAGGTAAAAATCCGCACAACTATCAAAATAATACAATTATTAGTCGCATTGGTGAAGATTTCTAAATCCTAATGAATTTTTCGGAGATATCTAAAAAGCCGTCGCTAAACCGATGGCTTTTTTTTATTATTTAAATTGATCATGTATTATATCATAATCCCTGCATCTCTTTATATTGATACCCATGTTCATAAATTTATTATATCTCTTCGAGATTTATGACACGCATCACATTTTAAATTTCCTTTTTCTTCTATCTTAAAAGTAGGCGGAAACTCCAGCTGCAAATATGTAAAAAAGAAAATACATTGCAATCATTTAATTAATGTAAACGTACATCGGAGGTAAAATGATACCACGGTTTGAAATCAAAGATTTACAAATCATTAAGCAGATGAACGTACCTGTATCCAGCCTGCGCCGTCAGATCAACAATTTGGTGCAGGATTCCCGGGAGATCGCCGCTATCGTCGAACAGGTCGATCCCGAAACTGGAACTTACAGACTCGTTTTAACCGGTCGTTTGGACAACTAATTTTAACGCCGTGAAGAGTTTGTATAACTTAAAAATACACCCTATATGAATCCTCCCTCTTTTATACCAAGATGGAGAATACAGGATATCTATATATAAATTTATTGCGAATAAAATCTATACTATTTTTTAGCCCTTTTAACGATGTAAATCCCTCTCCGCTACCAATTGACATATTTTAACAAAGCATTTAGAGCCTGGTTAAGAACGTCAAAACATCAAGAATCGCATCATTACCAGGCTCTTGCTTATCCAAAACAACTCCACTTGTGTATACTTAAAAATTATTTTCCAAAAATATCATTTTTCACTTGCATTTATAACTTCTATTTATTATATTAGCTGTGAATTCAATAACAGCGTTATATATTTCACAGTAGAATATTATGAATACAATATCACCAAAACAAATCGAGCGTCTGATTCTATATCGCAGGATATTAATTGCCATTAATACAGAGGAAAAGACACATATATTTTCCCATGAATTAGCCAAATTGACTGGATTCACTCCTGCTCAGATTCGACGCGATATTATGGTAGTCGGCTATTCCGGATCTCCGGTTCACGGTTATCATTTAAATGAATTACTCAATGGTATTAGTTCATTCATCGATTCAGCTGAAGTTCAAAATGTAGCTCTCATTGGAATTGGGCATCTGGGACGTGCCGTGCTGACATACTTCAAGGGAAGACGTCCCAAACTTAGCATTGCCGCATCTTTCGATAATGACGAAAGTAAGGTGGATCGCGTGATTCATGGCTGCAGAGTCTATCATACAAATATTCTGGAGAAAGTTATAAAAGAAATGAACATTAATGTCGCTATCCTGACCATACCTGCCGAGAGTGCTCAAGACCTGGCGGATCGTGTCATATCAGTCGGAGTCAAGGGGATTCTAAATTACGCCCCTATAAAGCTGAACGCACCGCCGGACGTGTACATTGAAAACAGAGACATGATTATGGCAGTCGAAAAAGCGGCGTATTTTGCAAGACAACAAATCAGTGAGGAAAGTTTATATGAATTGCACAGTTGAAGAAATTCTAGAGAAATATCCGCATGCGAAGCGAGATTCCTTAATCCCGATCTTGCAGGAAGTACAGGACAAACAAGGATATCTCTCCAAAGAATCGGTCAAGATTATTGGTGAGCATCTTAATTTACCTGCAAGTAAAATTTACGGAGTCGCCACGTTTTACAATCAATTCAGGTTTGAACCTCTCGGTAAATATCACATTCAGGTGTGTCGCGGAACCGCCTGCCATGTGAAGGGATCAAACAAGGTATTGGATACACTCCAACGCGAATTGAAAATCGATGCTGGCAGCACCACGAAAGATGGTCAATTTAGTCTTGAGGTCGTTGCTTGTATAGGCGCATGTGGATTGGCACCTGTCATATCCATCAATGGCGAATTCTTCGCAGGTGTTACACCGGATAAAGTCAAGAAAATATTGAAATCTTATCGTAGAAAGGTCACTGAAAATGTCTAATTTAGATCAAATAAAATGTTGTGATAAATGTTGGCACGATTTGGATAAACCGTGTCCGGATCTTGTGGAATGTCTTCTCAGTGGTCCGCTTTGTCATGAAAGTGATGAATGCAAGGAATTTCGCAGTAACTGGAGACGATCCATTCTGCGCGAAAACGCGGTACAGCCGACTATTTACATTGGAACAGGTACCTGTGGTCTCGGCGCGGGTGCTGGCAAAACATTGGCTCGAATTAAATCCTATCTCGAGGAGAAAAATATCGATGCAACCGTGATTGAAGTCGGTTGTATTGGACTATGCGTAGATGAACCAATCGTTGATATTGAAATGCCGAACAAGGCACGAGTTTCATTCAGACATATTACAGAAGATAAAGTTGAAAATTTACTCGATCGTGTATTGAACAATGAGATCCCCAAAGAAGATGTCATTGGTCAATTCAGATCTGAAGATAGAAGTGCATGGGACGACGTCCCATTTCTCGACGAACACAGTTTCTTTGCCCCCCAGACAAGGTGGGTACTAAAAAATTGTGGCGTTCTTAATCCAAATGATATAAATGAATATTTAGCCACCGGTGGCTATAGAGCTTTAGCAAAAGCCGTACGCGAGTATACCCCTCAGGAATTATGCGACATGGTTGAGCTGAGTGGTCTCAGAGGCAGAGGCGGAGGCGGATTCTTGACTGGCAAGAAGTGGAAATTCGCGCTGAATACGAGTTCTGATCAGAAGTATTTTATTTGTAACGCTGACGAAGGTGATCCCGGTGCATTTATGGATAGAGCGGTAATTGAAGGTGATCCGCATAGGCTCCTCGAGGGGCTCGCGATCGCGGCTTATGCAATTGGTGCGTCTAAAGCTTACATTTATATCAGAGCAGAATATCCTTTGGCAATCGAACGACTCAAGACTGCGATTGCACAGGCAAAAGAGTATGGACTGCTTGGCTTCAATATTTTGGACAGCGGGTTCAGCCTCAATATCATTATTAAGATGGGTGCTGGTGCCTTTGTCTGCGGTGAGGAAACAGCCTTGATGGCTAGTATCGAGGGTAAACGAGGTATGCCACGACCACGACCACCATTCCCGGCTGTTAGCGGTTTATTCGGTAAACCAACAATCATTAATAATGTAGAAACCCTGGCAAATGTACCTATCGTGATCAACAATGGTGCCGATTCCTTCAACGCGCTGGGAACTGAAACGAGTAAAGGAACCAAGGTATTTGCCCTGTCCGGTAAAATAAATCGCACCGGACTCGTGGAAGTCGCAATGGGTACTAAATTACGCGATATTGTTTTCACGATCGGTGGTGGTATCCCCAATAATAAAAAATATAAAGCAGTTCAAATTGGTGGTCCCTCAGGCGGATGTATTCCTGAACAACACCTTGACATCGAAATTGATTATGAATCACTCAAAACCGTGGGAGCCATGATGGGATCCGGTGGTCTTGTTGTCATGGATGAAACAACATGTATGGTTGATATCGCAAAGTTCTTCATGGACTTTATTCAGCGAGAAAGCTGCGGAAAGTGCATCCCCTGTCGCGAAGGTACCCGACGTATGCTTGAAATTCTGCAACGAATCACACACGGCCGCGCAAACGAAAAAGGATTTGACGCACTGGAACGATTCAAGGGTATTATGTATCTGAACCGCCTGGCCGAAGTGATTCAGGATACAAGCCTGTGTGGTCTTGGTAAATCAGCGCCTAATCCGGTGCTAAGTACATTACGATGGTTCCGCGATGAATACGAGGCTCATATATATGAACGCAAGTGCCCCGCAGGAGTCTGTAAAGAATTGCTGACCTATGAAATCGATGCAGATGCATGTAAAGGCTGTACATTATGCTATAAAAACTGTCCTGCGGATGCTATCATGGGTGCGCCCAAATCACCTCATTATATTATCCAGGATAAATGTATTGGTTGCGGCACATGCCTTGATGTTTGTCGATTTAATGCAGTCACTGTAAACTAGAGAGGATGAACATGTTTAACATAGAAGTCAATAATAGAGAAGTTGAAGCAAAACCCGGCGAAATGATCTTGGACACGCTGAAACGCGCCGGTATAAAGGTTCCCACACTCTGTCATTTGGAAGGCCTCTTCCCCAGTGGCGCGTGTCGTATGTGCGTCGTAGAGGTGGAAGGTGTGCCAGGACTCGTTCCGAGTTGTGCCTTCCCCGTGCGTGAAGGGATGAAAATTAAAACGCATTCTCCACGGGCGATTCGTGCTCGTAAAACAATTGTCGAATTATTGCTGTCAGATCATCCGGATGATTGCCTGTATTGTGTGAGAAATAAAAATTGTGATTTACAAGATTTGGCTGAAGAATTGAGCGTGCGTCAAAGACGATATACAGGCAATAAGAGCGAGTATAATGTGGACTCCTCGAGTCCTGCGATCATTCGCGATCCTGCTAAATGTATTCTTTGCGGCAAATGCGTTCGGGTCTGCGAAGAAATTCAAGGTGTCAGCGCCATTGATTTCGCAAATCGGGGAAGTCGCGCCCAAATTGCGACCGCTTTTGATGAGGGAATGAATGTATCCAGCTGTATTAATTGTGGCCAGTGCATCGTTGTCTGCCCGACTGGTGCGCTCAGAGAAAAATCCGATATTAAAGAAGTCATGGATGCGATTAATGATCCTGAAAAATTTGTTATTGTTCAACATGCTCCAAGTATTTCAGTCACTCTCGGTGAAGAATTTGGACTAAAACCTGGCCATGATGTTATGGGTATCATGACAGCTGCCCTCAGAAGACTCGGTTTCGATCGAGTATTTGATACAGCCTTTTCAGCTGATTTAACCATCATGGAGGAAGCGTCGGAACTGGTACACCGCATTAAGACTGGCGGAACTCTTCCCATGATGACAAGTTGCTCTCCCGGCTGGGTCAAATTTGTAGAGCAATTTTATCCCGAATTTATACCCAACATTTCCAGCTGCAAGAGTCCGCAACAAATGATGGGTGCTATCATTAAAAGTTATTATGCGGAGACACAAAATATTGATCCTGAAAAAATCTTCAGCGTATCAATTATGCCGTGTACTGCAAAAAAATTCGAAGCTGAACGACCAGAACATGGCAGAAATGGTGTGGCCGACCTCGACGCTGTTCTCACCACTCGAGAACTGGCGCGCGTCATTAAAATGCGAGGTCTCGACCTGAACAACATGGCTCCCGAAGGTGCTGATACGCCATTTGGGGAGAGAAGCTCTGCAGGTA
>Ga0272443_10006292_pt1 | contig 11836 bp, 4 predicted proteins | sample SSMAcet12_FD_193581 | JGI IMG/M metagenome (GOLD analysis project Ga0272443, IMG submission 193581) | Marine sediment archaeal communities from Little Sippewissett salt marsh, Falmouth, MA, United States - SSM-Acet-12 | ecosystem: Environmental > Aquatic > Marine > Wetlands > Sediment ... | reverse complement strand
GATTGACGAGTCTCCCTTCAGCCAGCATATATATCGAGTGTCCATCGGGGAATTTAAATTCATCGACCTGTGGTTTGATATTTATTTTTTCAACGCCCGGTGCTGATGTAAGTGGATCGACCTGTATCTCATTATCAAAATGACCAATATTGCATACTATTGCCTGGTCTTTCATTTTTGACATATGATCCACTGTTATAACATCTGTATTACCTGTTGCCGTAACATATATATTACCAACGCCCAGGGTCTCTTCAACAGTTTTTACTTCGAAGCCTTCCATAGCCGCCTGCAATGCACATATAGGATCTATCTCAGTGACTATAACCCTGGCCCCGTATGATCTCATAGACTGGGCACATCCTTTACCAACATCACCGTATCCACAAACAACAACAACCTTGCCTGCAATCATCACATCAGTAGCACGCTTAATACCATCGGCAAGTGATTCCCGGCAACCATACAGGTTATCAAACTTTGATTTTGTAACTGAGTCGTTCACATTTATCGCGGGCGCCAGCAGTGTCCCTTCTTTTTTCTTCTGGTATAACCTGTTAACGCCTGTAGTTGTTTCCTCTGAAATACCTTTGAGGTCTTCAACCACACGATGCCATTTCTCTGGATCCTGGCTTTGAATACTCCTCAATGTATCAATAACAATAGCTTCTTCCCTGCTTGAGGGTTCAATATCGAGTCTTGAAGAATCTTTTTCTGCATAATAACCGTTATGCACCATCAATGTTGCATCACCGCCATCATCAACAATCTGATTCGGGCCCTTGCCATCAGGAAACGATAGTGCCTGGGCAGTGCACCACCAGTATTCCTCCAGGGTTTCTCCTTTCCATGCAAATACCGGTATGCCACGCGCAGCTATTGCGGCTGCGGCATGATCCTGAGTTGAAAAGATATTGCAGCTTGACCATCGTACATCTGCACCCAGTTCAACAAGAGTCTCAATCAAGATCGCTGTTTGAATTGTCATATGCAGTGACCCTGTTATGCGTGCACCTGCCAGTGGTTTAAGTTCTGAATATTTTTTACGGATAGCCATAAGACCGGGCATTTCTTTTTCAGCTATCTCAATTTCTTTTCTGCCGAAATCAGCAAGGTTTAGATCCTTTACTTTATATGGTAATGTTTCAATTAATACTGACATGTTTTATAGTTTTTTAAGGTGCCTAAAGATATAAAAAATAAGACTATCCGGCAAAAACTAACTATCCATCAAGCGCATTGCCTCGGCTTTATCTTTACTGATCTGATCCAGTAATTCCTGTCTTGAACTGAATTTCTTGTCTTCTCTCAAACGATGTAAGAATCTCACAGTAATATTCTTTTTGTATATGTCATTATCAAAATCGAAGATGTTCACCTCAATGGTCCGTTTGCTATTACTATATTCTATTGTCGGACGGGGGCCGATATATAGCATAGCCTTATAACTCAACGAATCAAGTAAAACCTGAACGGCGTAAACTCCATCGGCCGGTATAAGCTTATAAGGATAGTCAGGCTCAATATTGGCTGTGGGATATCCGAGCATCCTGCCTATTTTTTTCCCTTCAACTACCTTGCCCTTTAAAAGGTAGGGATAACCGAGCAGCCTGTTTGCTCTGCTTAGTGAACCTTCAATAATTAACTCCCTTATGGTTGTCGAACTTATTATCTCATTGCCCTCTTTCAATGGCTTCTGCCTGTTAACACTAAAACCATAATTTGAGGCACATTCGGTTATTGTTACCGCATCACCATATCCCCGGTAACCAAAATGATGATCGAATCCCATGATAAGGTGTTCAACACCAATGATATCCACCAGGTACTTTTTAATAAAATCACATGCGGGCATCCTGCTCAACTCCCTGGAGAATGGTATTACAACCAATTTGTCAATTCCTGCTTCTTCCATTAAATCAATTCTCTCTTCCAGGCTGGTAAGAAATCGCAGCGAGCTGTCACTCCCGGACAATACAATACGTGGATGAGGGTTAAGGGTTATGACAACAGATTCACTGCCAAGGTTTTTTGCCTTGCGTATCAGTGAATCAAGTAAGGCCCTGTGTCCTCGGTGAACACCATCAAACATGCCCAGCGTCACAACAGGTTTATCCGATTTAAAACCCTTATGTCCGAAATAGATTTTCAATTAAAAAATTTTACGATGGCAAAAATACTAAAGGCAGTGATATCCTGAAACTAAATAAACATAACTGTTTAGAAATTATTATCTTTAAATATCTTAAACAATGGGCTTCGCTTGTATATATAGCTGTATATTAATTTGTTACATTAACATGAGAATCAGAATTATTTTGCTCGCTCTCTTTGGCACAATCGCTGTGAACGTTTATGCCCAGGAAAAAGCAATCACAGAGCTTACAGAAGGCCTTATTATCCAGAACGGGGTAATTTACAGCAGAAATAATTTCGTTAATGATCCACAGGCATTTGACATCATTAATGGCCAGTTTACAAGCCCTGATGCAGGTATGATATCAGGAAAGACCCCGGAAGGTGAGAATGCTGTATGGACCGCAATAATTGCAGATGAAAACGGGTATTTTAGTTCAGATTTATTAAGATACGGGGCTCTTTATATTGAGTATGACAGCCCTGAGGAAAAAATAATGCTGCTAAGCGCTTCTGGCAATACAATGGCCTTCATTAATGGTGAACCAAGGGAAGGTGATCATTATGACTTTAATTTTTCAAAGCATCCTGTTCTCATTAAAAAAGGACTCAACCAGTTTTATTTTACCAACGGACGCTACCCTCGTATCAAAGTTACACTTGAAGAACCCTCATCGAGGATCCTGATTAAAAAGAAAGACCTCACATTACCGGATCTCATAATTGAAGAACCAGGCTTCAGGTGGGCTGGTGTGACTCTTATTAACGCAACTGATAACTATACAACAGGGCTTAAGATAAAATGTACAGTCAAAGACAAACAAATGACAACTGAACTACCGGGCATTGAAAAGCTAACCTCCCGCAGGATGAACTTCAGGATACCTGTACCTGAAGGACTGAACCCTGGTGAAACGGATATGGAGATTGAATTATTGTCCCGTGGTAATAACTTATATGACAGGTATACTTTCGGGATAAAGTGTAAACATTTTGCAGTGAATCATGATCGTACTTTTATAAGCAATATTGATGGCAGCGTACAGTACTTCAGCGTCACTCCCGGGACCAGCCCGGGTAAAAAAGGCCAGGCTCTTTTCCTCTCAGTTCATGGTGCAGGTGTTCAGGCCAGGAATCAGGCATGGACATACGACGCAAAAGATTGGGGTCATATTGTTGCACCTACGAACCGGGGTCCTTTTGGCTTTGCCTGGGAAGACTGGGGCCGGCTCGATGCACTGGAGGTTCTGAATGAAGGAAGGGAATTGTTTGAAACCAGTCCTGAAAAAACATATTTAACCGGACACTCAATGGGTGGTCATGGCACATGGTACCTGGGAGCAACGTACCCTGATAACTTTGCTGCCATTGCTCCATGTGCAGGCTACCCTGACCTGCTTAACTATGCTTCCAGAGGCAGCAGCGTGAAAGAAAAAAGTGATATGAAGCAAATGTTCGACAGGGCCGGGAATACCAGCCGTACGCTTAAAATAGCACGTAACTACATGCACCATGGGGTGTACGTTTACCATGGTGATTCAGATCCTACCGTAAGCGTTGAACAGGCAAGGAAGATGAGACAGGTACTGGGTGATTTCCACCCTGATTTCACCTATTATGAATATCCCGGCGGAACACACTGGTTCGGAGATATATCAATGGACTGGCCTCCAATATTTGACTTCTTCAGGTTGCATAGTATCCCCTTTGCAGAGGAAGTGAAAAAACTCGAGTTTTACACAGCCAGCCCGGGTGTATCAGCTTTTTCACACTGGATAAGTATTCATCAACAAATAAAACCTTTCGAAATAAGCAGTGTGAAAGGCAGGGTAAGTAATGATTCATCGCAGTTAATAATTGAAACAGAAAATACAGCAACACTGGGCATAAAAACAGGTACACTGACCGTGAAATATCCATTGTCAATTGTAATTGACAACCAAAGGCTAACTATTACTGAACCTGACAGCAATAATTATTCTTACCTCCGGTTTGAGCATGGAGAATGGGCACATTCCTCAAAACCTACATCTGAGCAAAAAGGTCCGCACAGGTACGGGGGATTCAAAGATGCTTTCAGGAAGAATATGGTTTTCGTATACGGCACCAAAGGCAGTAATGAAGAGGATCGCTGGAATTACCTCAAAGCACGGTTTGATGCAGAAACATTTTCATACAGAGGCAACGGTTTGGTTGAAATAATATCAGACAGGCAATTCCGTGTGAATAATTATAAAGGGAGAAATATTATTTTATATGGTAATGCTGATAATAACCGTGCATGGAATTTACTCCTTATAGAAAGCCCTGTGCAGGTCCTGAACAATAAAGTGATCATAGGTGAAAAAACTATTACAGGTGATGACATAGCTTGTTATTTCATACGACCAATGAAGGATTCAGCAGATAATTCCATCGGAATTATCTCCGGTACGGGGCTTAAAGGATTAAGGGCTGCTTACCCCAACCAGTATTTCATTGCAGGAACTTCGTTTCCTGATCTTACGGTTTTCAGGATGCCTTCATCAGAACAAGGATATAGTGAGGTTTTATGTGCCGGTTTCTTTGGTATTGACTGGTCAGCAGAAAAAGGTGATTTTACATGGAATGAGCAATAAACCGACTGAAAATGAAAGCAGTTGAATATTTTCTCAGTGACCCGTGGCTTGAGCCTTACTATGGCATCCTCAGGGACAGGCATCATGCATATGAGCAGAAGCTCAGAAAAATTACTGAAGGGAATAGTCTGTTATCCTTTGCTTCCGGCCATCATTATTATGGCATGCACAGAAACAATAATTCAATTGTTTTCAGAGAGTGGGCACCTAATGCAACATCCATTTTCCTGATAGGAAGCTTCAACAACTGGGAAGAAAAGCAAGAGTATGCATTGAAAAAAATCAACAGGGAAGGTGATTGGGAAATCGTGCTCCCATCTGAGACCATAAATCATGGCGACCTTTATAAGCTTTCTGTGCACTGGGATGGCGGAAAAGGAGAAAGAATACCGTCATATGCAAAAACCCTGGTCCAGGACGAGGAAACAAAAATATTCTCATGCAGGCACTGGCAGCCCCATAATAATTTTGAATGGCAATACCCTGATTTTGAACCCGGATTCAACAAGCCTATTATTTATGAGTGCCATATAGGGATGTCCTCTGAAGAAGAAAAAATAGCCAGTTTCAGTGAATTCAGACAAAATGTTCTACCGCGCATAGCAAGGAATGGATATAATACTATCCAGCTGATGGCTATCCAGGAACATCCATATTATGGCTCTTTCGGTTACCACGTTTCCAACTTTTTTGCCGTATCATCAAGATTCGGCTCTCCCGACGATCTGAAAGCTCTGGTGGATGAAGCACACAGGCTTGGTATAGCAGTTATTATGGATCTTGTGCATTCACATTCCGTCAGTAATGTAAATGAAGGACTTGGTTTGTTTGACGGTAACCCGGGTCAATATTTCCATGCTAATGAGAGGAGGATCCATGTTGCATGGAATTCCCTCTGCTTTGATTATGGTAAGGACCACGTAATTCATTTCCTTTTATCCAATATCAGGTACTGGATGGAAGAATACAACATTGACGGTTTCAGGTTTGATGGTGTTACCAGCATGATATATTATGATCACGGACTGGAGCGTAATTTTACCTCTTATGACATGTATTTTGATGGGGGCCAGGATGATGACGCGCTTGTATACCTTAAGCTGGCCAACAAGCTTGTTCATACCATCAAGCCCAGGGCCATCAGCATAGCCGAGGAAATGAGCGGAATGCCGGGTATTGCCTGTGATGTTGAATCAGGTGGTACAGGCTTTGACCTCAGGCTTGCAATGGGTATTCCCGATTACTGGATCAAACTTATAAAGGAACAGAAAGATGAAGATTGGAATATGGACGGCCTGTTCCATGAGTTAACCACCCACAGGGTAGAGGAAAAGACTGTGTCATATTGTGAGTCACACGACCAGGCGCTGGTAGGTGATAAGACGCTGATTTTCAGGCTTGCAGATGCCGAGATGTATTGGAATATGAGTAAGAATATCGAAAGCCTCCAAATCGACAGGGCCATAGCATTGCACAAGATGATAAGACTCATAACCATTTCGACCGCCAACGGTGCTTACCTTAATTTCATGGGCAATGAATTCGGGCATCCTGAGTGGATAGATTTCCCAAGGGAAGGGAATAATTGGAGCTATAAATATGCAAGAAGGCAATGGAGTCTTACCGACCGAACCGATCTTAAATATCATTACCTGAATGATTTTGATATGAAGATGATTGACTTTATCAAGGATTCTAATGTTTTGTCAAATATAATAACGGAAAAAGTATACAGTCATAACTGGGATAATATTCTTGCATATAAAAGAGGAGACTACCTCTTTGTCTTTAACTTTCATCCCTCCATGTCATTTACAGATTACAGGATACCGGTGACCGGCAGATATATTATAGTCTTTGACACCGACCGGAAGGAGTTTGGAGGATTCGACCGTATAGACAGGAGTATGATTTATATCTCTTCCAGAAGTCCGGGTGAGAAATTGAATACCCCGCTGAAAATAAGCCTCTATATTCCTGCCAGAACAGGTATAGTATTCAAGATGGCGCCAGTCAGTAAAATTAATCAATCCACTTGAGAAGGTAAAAATCCTGGCGGTGAGGCAGATCGGCATTCTTAGGATACAGCCTCAGACCATAGAAGAAAGTACCCGCTTTTTCAGGGACCATTTCCAGGCGATAGAGTGACCTGCCCTTTTTAGAGCTTATATAATCCATATCATATTTGGAAATAAACTCGTAATTACCGCTCTGTGTCATTTGTGTTATTATAAACTCAACGCCTACATTTTCAGGTGGTATACCGTTTATATTAAGAATAACCTCTCCTTTATAAGTAACACCTGCCCGGTAAATATTCTCCCCGGGTTTTTCAAAACTATATGAAAGTATTTCGAGCTTGTTCCATTCAGCAGCCATCCAGTTTTTCCAGTCTACCAGTGCAATGGCTTTGGCATAATTGTCGCTTCTGAGCATCCTGGTTCTTTCCCATAGTATCAGATAGTATTTATTATAATATTCATCAATCATTCTCTTCATTGTGAATTTGGGGGCTACCTGTACCATTGAATTCTTTATGTAGCTTATCCATTCGACCGGGATTCCATTTTCATCCCTGTTGTAATACGCAGGTATGATTTCATACTCCAGCATATTATATATAGTTTCGGCATCCACATCGTCCTGCAGGTCCTGATTTGCAAATGTCCTTTTAAGGGGAAGAGCAAACCCTGCATAGGCCCTGTATCCTTCTACCCACCAGCCATCAAGCACACTGAAATGAATTGTTCCGTTTATAACTCCCTTCTCACCGCTGGTGCCAGATGCTTCCAATGGTCTTGTAGGTGTATTTAGCCATATGTCTACACCATTTACCAACTGTTTTGACATTTCCATATCATAATTTTCAAGGAATATGATCTTACCTTCAAACTGCGGCATATGTGATACCTCAATTATGCGTTCTATAAGTTCCTGTCCGCCACCATCATGGGGGTGTGCCTTACCTGCAAAAATAAACTGTACCGGTTTATCCGGATTATTTACTATTTCATTAAGGCGATCGAGGTCCTTAAAAAGAAGTGTAGCTCTCTTATATGTAGCAACCCTCCGGGCAAAACCTATGGTCAGGGCATCAGGATTAAGTTCGTTACTTATATTGAGCAACCTCCTCGGGCTTACCCTTTTTTCCATCATCTCAGTTTGTATCCTTTTCCTTATCCATTCATACAGATACTGTTTTAGGGAATTTTTAATTTCATAAATCTCCTTATCGGGAACTGAATAGATTTTTTCCCATTCTGCCTTATCGGTCTGATCAAAATGTTTTTTACCTGTTATATCACGGTACAATTTCTTCCATCTCCTGTTTAACCATGTCGGATGATGTACCCCGTTGGTTACATGTCCGATAAACAGTTCTTCTCCGAGGTATCCCGGCCATAATACGTTAAGCATCTGACGGCTAACCTCTCCATGTAGTTTACTCACTCCGTTCACTTCCTGAGACATTCGTGCAGCAAGGTAACTCATGTTAAACTTACCTGTCTGGTCATTATAAGCCCTGCCCAGGCTCATCAGCCTTTCCCATGTTATTTTTAGTCTCTCTGGGTAATGGGGGATATATTTTCTTAACAGCCCTTCCTCAAACGAATCATGACCTGCCGGTACAGGTGTATGAGTGGTAAATAATGTTGACGCTCTTATGGCTTCAATAGCTTCATCAAACGTAAGATGGCGTTTCTCCATGAGGTATCTCATTCTTTCAAGTCCTATGAAGGCTGAATGGCCTTCATTGCTGTGATAGATGTCGGGTTTAATCCCGATAGCCCTCAGGGCCCTGATACCCCCGATTCCCAGTAAAAGTTCCTGCTTAAGCCTGTTTTCGATATCACCACCATATAGATGGTGTGTAACCTGCCTGTCTTCCTGACTATTTTCGTCAAAATCAGTATCCAGAAGGAATAGTCTTACCTTGCCTACCTTTGCTTCCCATATACGTGCCTTTACCGTACGACCCGGCCACACAAGCGATACCTTCATCTGATTTCCGTCTGCATCTTCTACAGAGCTCACCGGCAGTTGGGAAAAATCTTCAGCTTCATTCACAACCATCTGTTTACCTTTCGGTCCTATTTGCTGCCTGAAATAACCAAACCTGTATAACAGGCCAACTCCAACCATATTATAGTTTGAGTCACTGGCTTCTTTCAGGTAATCCCCTGCCAGTACACCGAGTCCGCCCGAATAAGTTTTTAGCGAATGATGAATTCCGAATTCCATGCTGAAATAGGCTACAGTTGGAGTATTATTATCATCCGACCTGTCTATATATCCCCTGAATTCAGAATAAACACTATCAAGATCATTCAGAAAATCATCGTCTTCGGATAGTACCTTTAGTCTTTTATAATCAACTCGCTCTATAAGTACGCAGGGATTGTGATGGGTATCCTCCCAGAGCGTAGGATCTATCCTCTTAAAAAGATCCTGTGCCTCATCATTCCATGACCACCACAGGTTACAGGCAAGTTCTTTCAGTATCGTCAGGCGCTCTGGGACATCTGATTGGATATAAATATCCTTCCAGATGGGTACTTCGTGGGGTTTGCGGGCAACAATATCCTTCCGGAGCAATATTTCAGAAAGTTCTCTCGGTTCATCTCTGCGTTGTTTTGACCTTTCAAGAGCTAACTGATATGCCTCAAAGTAGTATTCAACCAGTTTATCCCAGTTGGCAATTCTTGATATTTCATAAGCCTCCTCACGTACCTTTTCAATCTGGCCACTATCCAGCCCGTATAATTTTCTAATAAATGCACTTATCTCATCAGTCACCTGCTCATGATTGGTATCATCCCTCTCAATTATGCAAATACCATCGCCATGTTCAGGATAATGATTCTTAACCCATAAACCGAAACCTGTCAGAGTGGTGGTAACGGTAGGAATTGAAAACATAAGGCTTTCAAGAGGGGTATAACCCCAGGGTTCATAATATGACGGGAATATTGTGATGTCAAAACCTATTAGCAGGTCGTAATAAGATTTATTGAAAATACCGTCGTAACCGTTCAGGTAAGAAGGCACGAAAATGGTGACTACTTTATTATCCTTGCCATTATTAAGGTTATTTATTCTCAATTCCCTGATAACAGGATCATTATCCCTGTCATGCAATCCATGTGATAATATATTTTCTCCTGAGGGAATATCTGTTGATACTCCATTCAGATAGTCTGCAATGTCTTTTCTTGGCCCTTTATGATATGCCGGAACCATAATAAAAGCAACAATATTCCTTTGGGATTGTATCTCCCTGTCAACTTTTGCAAGAGACTCAATGAAGATATCCAGTCCCTTATTATAATATTCATACCTGCCTGAAGTGGCAATCAGCAATGAATCATCTTTCAGTTCCCTGCCTGAGATTACCTCTGCAGTTTTCAGCAATATTATTCTGGCCTCCTTACGCTTCGTATCAAATGCATCCTGTACCGGAACGAATATATCTTCAAAGCCATTTGGTGTCACAAGGTCGACATCCTTATCCAGGAATGCTGAACATTCCCTGGCTGTTATCTCGCTCACTGTGGTGAATACGTCTGCAGCACGGGCTGCTGTTTTTTCAAGCGAGCGCTTGGCCACAATATTAAATTCGCGGGCCACCTGCTGCGGATTATACTCATTGAGTTTACCGTATAGGGGTCTTTTATTACCGGCAATTGCCCTTCCAAGCACAGTGGCATGAGTGGTAAAGGATGTACTCACCCATGGTACATTTGCCTTGAGATAGAGTATTCCAACTCCTGTCATCCATTCGTGGAACTGTGCTACAATATCCTGGTATTCGTGATAAAATCCTGTAAAGCTCTCTATAACCTTCCCTGCAGCATAGCCGAAAAGAGCCGGTTCAGTATAGTCCCATTCACCTGACAGGCTATCCAGTTTATATTGCTCCCATAAGCGTGCAAATATTTCGTTCTTTTCATTAAAGTAAGGAGTAAAGTCAACCAGTATAACAATTGGATTACCTGATATATTCCACCTGCCTGTACGAACCCTCAGTCCTTCGCCTTCTGCTTTTTCCTTCCAGCTTATAAAAAGGCCGTTATCCTGAATAAACTCAGGATTTTCTCCTTCATCTCTCCATACATCCGGGCCTATCAATATATAATTCTCACCCAGCTCATCCACAAGGTTAAGTACTTTGGTAGATATAACTGTGTGTATACCGCCTACCTTATTACAAATTTCCCAACTTGTCTCAAACAGCAGGTCAATCATTCCGTCTTCCTTCATTTTTTGATCTGTTTCTTTTTTGAATTTGTTGTCTTCCTGGTTTTAGTTGTAGTTCCTGCTTTTTGTGATCCTTGTTTAACTGTCTTTGTCCTGGTGCCTGCCTTGCCTGTTTTTATTGAGCCTGAAGTTGTGCTGACGGTCATTGACTTGATCCTGGCACGTAGTTTACGTACCTCAACCTCACGCTCATTCAGCTCATCCTGTATTTCACTAACTTTATTTCTCAGGGTTATAATTTCCTGGTTTTCTAAATGTTCCGGGCAGACAGCGTCAAGGCGTATTTCAAAATCACTGAGAACGTTCATATAGTTCATAAAAGCATCATATGGTGATTCATATGGATTAAAATATTGATGCACGGCACCATCGGAAAAGAATTTTGTACACATATAGTAAAAGTGGTCACTTACCTGCAGGAATTCCCAGTCTTTTCTGATACTTTCGTTATCGCAAGCATCAACCCTTTCAGTCAGTGAATAAAGTTTATTAAATGCAGCATCCTGCAGGTCGTTGCCCAGCCATGCTGTCAGGTCCCTTTCTTCATCAGCCCATGATATTGGTTGTGGTACTTTAATAGCCGACACAGGTTGAAATTCTTCCACCACTTCTGCCGGGGTCATAAAATTAAAATCAGTTTTTTGCATTATAGTGCCCGGCAAAGCTTCGAGAAAATTAAAAATACCTGTTTCAGCTTTTTGATGTTCCCCAAACGTTTCATAATCAATAAAAAGGTTTATCAGTTCAGCATCGTTACCCCTCTTTTTCATCCACGAGGCATACTTTTCAGCTGTCAGAGGCCATTCACTCCATTCACTATTACC
>Ga0272443_10006291_pt1 | contig 11836 bp, 10 predicted proteins | sample SSMAcet12_FD_193581 | JGI IMG/M metagenome (GOLD analysis project Ga0272443, IMG submission 193581) | Marine sediment archaeal communities from Little Sippewissett salt marsh, Falmouth, MA, United States - SSM-Acet-12 | ecosystem: Environmental > Aquatic > Marine > Wetlands > Sediment ... | reverse complement strand
TGATTTTATGCGAGGTTGAATTATCTAAAACCAGCACAATTTTTTTTCGAGTTCTAAACTCTCGAAGCAGCCATTTGAGATAGTAGATGAAAGTATCGGAGTCAAAACCGTCAAAAACTAATGATAATAGACGACCATCACGAGGATTAACCGCGCCACAAACCCCAGCTTTTTCCTTGGTGGCCGGACAATCGACTGTACTCTTACTACCTCGTGGGTACCAGCTTCTTGTGATGGTGCTTTGTCTTCTAAAAAAAGCTTCATCATAGAACAGGAGCTCTACTTCATCGTTGCCAATGATTTCATCTTTAATTTTTTTTAAAGGCTTTTTGTTTTTCAGGGTCAGCGCCAACAGGCATTTTACGGGGCCGCTGCAGAGAAAACCCAAGCTGCTTAAATAAGTACTGACATTGCCGAACTTTTAAGTGAACATTGTATTTTACCCTTAAGTGATGGGACAGTAATTTGCCATCCCATCTGACTTGGCCATAGCCGAAATCTTTTGGACGCTTTATTAAGTCCTCTTTCAACTGTAATCGGTCAGCATCTTTAAGTCGGCAGCGTCGACCTCGACCTGGACTATCTTTTAGGCCCTGAAAGCCTATTTCATTGAGCCGGTGAATCCATCGCTGGATTGTTGTAGCATTTATTGAAAACAAATCGGCTACGTAGTTCAATGCATGGCCATTACAAATTAAAGCGATAACATCTAACCGACGCACAAAGCGTGCATCTTCATTAGCAGAGAAATGATTCTGAATTTCCGTTTTAACTTTCTCAACATTCTTTATTTTCAGGACTTTTGGCATAATTCACCCCCTTTCAGGGGTGAATATAACATATATTATTTCAAACTGCAATATTAAATGCGTTATCTATAGATTTTTTCTAATAGTAGCCCAAAACTTCAACCAGGCGATGAGTCCCACTCCTGATCGACCTGATCGAATAAATCTTGAGAAGTGCAAGAAAAATATTTGGTTATGAAATTGTAAGGCAGAGAAGCTTAAAAAATAATATTTGTTGCAGATCAAGTCAGTAGTCTGTCAAGACAATGTGAGTCTGATCGAAGACCTCATATTCAAAGAATTTTAAAATCCTTTCAACTTGATAAGGCTGTCATTGCATCTGTTTGCCAGCCATCTTTTGTGCCCCACGTAGGTGATTTTTAATTCCGTGAGAAAGGTACTGTAAAACTATCTCCATACTGATAGGATTGGAGTCACCATCTTGCTGATCCTTTTCAATTCTTTGGACCGAGGATACTCAAGGTCCTAAGGTGTAAACGGCATCAGTTCTTCAATTCGTTTTTCGCAATTATTGCCAGCTTCTCTTTCTTTGTTTTTGTCATTATATCAGAAAATGTAACCATTCATGGATGGGCACTGGTTAATGCCGCATTCAGTAAAACTGTCGAGGAAATTTCAAAGCTAGCCAAGATTTGGTTTGTGAATTCTAAACTTTATAATTTCCTAATATATTTCTTCATGCTGTATTTCCCCGCCAGTGCAATTCTTTCATCATCGGAAAGGGATGTCATATACGCTTTCCATCCTGGACACCAATTTGCGTGCCATCTCCATATTCTGCCTAAAATTGATTTAGGGTTATTATCATACTTAGCCCTAAACCTGCAGTTTTCACAGCTGTGATTAGACATCAAAAATTCTCCCGAAAAAAATTGCAATTTCAAACTTCTTGCCAGGAATTGCTATAACACGCCCCACAAAACCATCGCCGACTCACAAATAGCGCGCCGCTAAAGGAGTGTTAGATGTCTTATTTAATAAAAGTCTGCAAATCATCCACAAAAAGCTCATATATTGACATCAAATTTTTTTGTTGGAAGACAGTTTTACGGGCACGCTGCAGCTACCAAAACTACTAAAACATCAAAAAACCTTTAATTCATAGCGAATATAAAAGCGGAAACGGCTCTTGCAATAGTCACATTCAGACTATCTATCATTATCACCAATTTAGATTGGTCGTCGCCACCCTGCGGTGTTGAAATGGTCGGAGACATAGGTGCCTGAAGGCACGAGGGTGTCTAACCAAGCCAGATCTTCCGTTGACAAGTGGATATCCTGGGCTGAGACCAGATCATCCAAGTGCTCAGGAGTGCGAGGCCCAATAATGACTGAAGTGATGGCAGGTTGGTGCAAGATCCATGACACGGATAGGGCAGTAGGTGACAGTCCTTTGTCTTTTGCCCAGTTCATAACTTTTTGAGCAATTTTGATGCCTTCCGCCGTGACACGTTCCCTATAAATGGATTTTTGGGTCGCGCGACTGCCTTTTGCTAAATCATCTGCTGATTTGTATATACCAGCCAGCACACCTTGGGCAAGTGGTGACCAGGTCATTATGCCCATATCGTATTCTTGACACATGGGCACAATTTCGTTTTCAATGCGCCGATCCAGGAGATTGTAAGGCGGTTGTTCTGTGACAAATTTGGGGAAACCATTCCGGTCAGCGATGTGAAGGGCTTCAACCGTGCGCCAGGCTGGATGCGTGGAACAGGCAACATATCTTATGTAGCCCTTATTGACCAAATAATCTAATGCGCTCAGTGTCTCTTCCTGTGGAATGTTCCAGTCTGTGCGGTGGAGAAAGTATATATCGATATAATCGGTCTGCAACCGTTTAAGGCTCTCTGTGCAACTGTTTATTAGATTATGGCGGCTATTTCCACTTGTATTAGGTCGGTCGCTGGTGGGCAAAAAGGCTTTAGAGGTCAATAAAACCCCGTGGCGTTTTCCACTGTGTTTAAGCGCCTTTCCTAATATTTGCTCACTCCTACCTTCTGCATAGACATTGGCACAATCAAGTATGTTGATGCCGTAGTCAAGGGCCTTGTCAATCATTAGGGATGATGTGGGTTCGTCAGTGGGTCCACCAAAATTCATGGTTCCTAATGAAAATTCAGAAACCATCAAGCCGGAGCGGCCTAAACGTCTATATTGCATATCTCTGATTCCTTTACCCTGTTATTGAAAAATGTAAGGTGAAAATTGTTCCGTGCCGGTAGAATCTTTTATTCTTTAAGATAGCAATCTAAAATTCATATAAATTTTTACCATAATACTATCGTTTTTGGGAGTACTTAATTTTGAATGTTTCTTGCTGCTAGTTTAATCGTCAGTCGTGTCAGGTTTTGATTGCGATACTGAACCTTGGTGGTCTTTAGTTTTTTCTCTATTGTATCAGTAGGTTGCATATCAAAATGGCATAACCATGCTGATCGTATTGTGTAATCCTGAGCAGTGTGAAAAAGCAGCATGTTTGATTATGTAGTCACAAGCCGGAGGAGCTCAAAAAACTTATGTATTGTGGATCGATACTTAAAAATATTGGAATTCCAGCGTCATAGCAGAATTTTTGTTCTAAACTTAATAAACCAGTCTGTTGATCAAAGACGGATAAATAACCGCTTGCGGAAAAAAACTGGTTCTCGGCCTCTTTCGTCCTTTTTGCTATGAGCTGGAATATTCTGTTTCATTCGGGAGTATATCATGCTAAATAGTGTTATTAAAAAATCTCAGGGGAAAAGGGAAAACCCATTGTAAATTATTCCAAAATGAAAACAGGCGTCCTTTATGATTGTCATTCTTGCGGCCTTGAACTCTAGCTTAAAAAGACCTGTTTCTGTGTTTTCGAAGAGAGGGCGTGTGGTCCGTTCCACTCCAGTTTTGTGGCGAGGAGATAGCGAAAAAATAGGTTTTATGTCAAATTTATATGCTAACTGAATATGATACGAAAGGAGCAGACATGAAAAAAACAGACACGGCCAGTATGTTGGCAGGTCTCAATCGTCGCGGTTTTTTAAAGGCTTCCGCATGTGTCGCCGCTTCACTCGCAATGGGCTATTTTTCTCGAATGGCACAGGCATCAACGCCCCATTCTTTACCCCCGCTTCCATATGCCGACAACGCATTGGAGCCGGTCATTACGGCCAGAACGATGGGCTTTCATTACGGTAAGCATCACAGGGGCTATGTAAACAATCTGAACAAGCTCGTTGCAAGAACTGAATATGCCGACATGCCATTGCACAAGATCATCATCCATACCGCAGGACGGCCTGATAAAACGGCGATCTTCAACAATGCGGCACAAGTCTGGAACCATTCATTCTACTGGCAAAGCTTGAAGCCGAATGGCGGAGGCGAACCTCCAGCCGCCTTAAAGCAACAAATCGAGGCGTCCTTCGGGGCTGTAGAGGCCTGCAAGCAGGAACTTGCCAGCGCGGCCATGTCACAGTTCGGGAGTGGCTGGGCCTGGCTAGTACTTGATGGAAAGAAACTCCGTGTGGAAAAGACCGGCAACGCTGATGTCCCATTGACAGCAGGCATGAAACCACTACTTACCATCGATGTATGGGAGCATGCTTATTACCTGGATTACCAGAATCGCCGTGCCGATTATGTCAATGCCGTGATCGACAAGCTCATTAACTGGGAATTTGCGATGCAGAACGTCGGCAACTAGACGAGACAGCCCCAATTAAAATACTGAGCATCCCTGAAGTCTTTGACCCATGGACTGAAAGAACGGCATTGGCCATAGGAGGATAACTTCATTCATAACGGAAGTGGGCTATCATGGCAAGCGGCCCCAGAATGAAATCTAGTTGGCATCCTCAGCTGAATGTCAGGCCTGCAAAGAATTTTGCCAGCGGGTATTGACAGGCGGGATGAGGACGAGTATAGCTGATTTAACAAGGGCATGAAGCCCTCAAAAAGATTTAAAGTAAAATTATCTATAAGGATGGGCCATGAAGGCAAATACCTCAAGAGAGGTGATTTGTTCTCATGGCTTTTTTTACCAAAGGCATTGAATTCCACATTGCCTTTGGAGAAGCTTGTCAAATAGTTAAAGGAGGGGGCATTGTCCGATAATCACCCTTTTGTATGCCCGCACGAGCATAATTTCCTCTCGGAGAACCACCATGTCAACGAACGTCGAACCTGGTTTGTCATCGGTTTGACCGCGACGACAATGGTCGTGGAAATATTTTCCGGTCTTCTGTTCGGTTCCATGGCTCTTCTGGCCGACGGGTGGCACATGGCCAGTCATGCATCCGCCATGGGCATTACCGCCCTGGCCTATTACTGCGCACGTAAACATCTCAATAATCCCCGGTTTACCTTCGGCACCGGGAAAATCGGTGACCTTGCCGGATATAGCAGCGCATTGCTGCTCGCCCTGATTGCCTTTTTTATGGTCTATAAATCCATCAGACGACTCCTCAATCCCGTCATCATTCATTTTAATGAGGCCATTCTTGTGGCAATCATCGGCCTGACAGTCAATCTCGTCAGTGCCTTTATACTCAAGGAAGACCATCATAAACATGAAGGACATCATAGCGATCACAACCTCAGAGCGGCTTACCTGCATGTCCTGGCTGACTCCCTCACCTCCATCCTGGCTATTGTGGCCCTGTTATTCGGTAAGTTCAGGGGATGGACGTTTTTAGATCCAGTCATGGGGGTAGTGGGTGCATTAGTGATCAGCCGATGGTCCTACGGATTAATGCGTGATACGGGCAGGGTTCTGTTGGATTATAATCATAACCAAGCAATCACCAGGCAGATTAAGGAGGCTTTAAGGGATGGAGAAAAAGTTAACATTGGGGATCTTCATGTGTGGCGGGTGGGACCGGGTCATTACAGCTCCAGCATCTCCTTAAAAACAGAAAAAGTCCATAATACCGGGTATTATAAAAACCGCTTGTGCCATATTCCTGATCTCGCACATGTGACCATCGAAGTGAACCAGGGTGATATTATTACAACAAATGGCCTCAAAGCGCATAAGGGAAAGGTCGATAGCTAAAACGGTGTGAAAACCGGCGGCAAAAACTTGATTAGATAAATGGGTTCCAATGGAAAGAGACAAAAAAACGGCTGTACTGAAACAGATCGGGGTTATCCATTCCCCATACTCGAAGAAGAAAGATGCCCCTTTTCAGGGGATGCACGAAATGAAGGAAGCCACCATCGAATTGTTCGAAGCATATGAACCCGGGCTTCTGGATATTGAACGCTGCACCCACCTCCATGTGCTCTACTGGCAAGACAAAGGCGACAGAAAAATCCTGCAAACAAAAACGCCCTGGGGACCGGACATCCACGGGGTCTTTTCCACACGCTCACCCAATCGTCCCAATCCCATAGGGATGTGCGTCGTCGATTTTCTGCAACGTAATGGTCGATTTCTGAAAGTCAGGGGTCTGGATGCACTGGACGGATCCCCGCTCATAGACATCAAACCTTATTCCTCAGCAATTGACTCCTTCCCCGATGCTAACATTAGATGGCGCAAAGACTGAAGCCTGCTGAAATTTTAGGGGAGATCTACTTGATTTCTCGTTGGTTTAAATCTTTTTATTTAAAGAACATCACCCATATTGAAGCATAATTCATACTACAATAACTCCGCTCTGCCAAATCCACTCCTTGCCTTTCCTGGAGATCCGTGCAACTTCTTTCATTTTTCATAGAGACTGCCCAAGGGATCCTTGCCGTTCGGAAACATTGCACTGAAGGGTTCGTAATGGACCAAATCCTTCATTGTGCTGAAATGAATGCCTTTTCGGCTACCTGTCATCATCAAGGGCATGGCCTTTTCGATATTTAGGGAACCGTCGGCCTTGAGCACACGATCGTCAGCCTCTAACCGCAAGACCCGACCTAGGATAAGCACGAATTTATCCTCTTCGTATTCCCTGATGCGCTCACATTCCATCCACGCATAACACCCGGCTATGCCAGGCGGCTCTACAGAGACCGACGGCTTTTCCTCAAGACCGGCTTCCACAAACTCATCCGTATCTGGAGAACTCTGACGACCGGTCGGTATCACCTTGTCCACCATATTGGCGCCGGCTAGGTTGATAACGAACTGACCAGTCTCCCGAATGTTGCGAAGAGTATCCCGTTTTTTTGCAGAGGCCGCGCAGATCAAATCCAACGGCCGCAGCACGGGCATGACACAGGACCAGGGCGCAATGTTTCGAGTCCCCTTTCTGCTCATCGTCGAGATAAACGTCACAGGCAGAGGCATCAGCCCCTCTCGCATAAATGTCTTCAAAAGCATGATTCATCTCTTTACATGGAAATATAAGTTTTGATTACAGCATACATCAAGCCAACCAGAGAAACCCTCAATATAATCATTTCGGCCTAATTATGAATTTGGTTTTATCCGGGAATTCAACGATCACTCTTCGAAAATGATCTTGTGATTCACCAGGTTCATTTTCTTGATATGACCCTTGACCGTCTTCTGATCTCCAAAAATGCCCACCAGGCGCCAGGTGTTGTCGCCTTCCGGCTCTACAATATCCACAGATTCCATGATGAGCCGCTCTTCCCCTTCCTCGACTAAAAATGCATTCGCTTCACACATCTTTCAAAATCTCCTTTGCATATTGATCCAACAGGGTTTCTACCAGATGGGGCAGGGGTTCCCTGCTTGCGCCAACCAAAAAGATGTTTTCCTGGTGTAAAGAGATGAGCGCCTTTGGCGCTCGGCAGGTGGTGATCGCCTCGGCCATTCGCGGAGTCACCTCTCCCATCATGGCATTCGGCCACGTGATGGCGACGGGGCCAAGGATCAGGTCGACCATAGCAGCGGTACGGACCACGGGATTTTCCCCAGTGGCTCCCCGGTTCGCCCCGGCCCTTAACATCTGGGAGGTGGCTATGGCATTGGTCCCAACGGCCAGTATTTCAATGGTCTCAGCATATCTAATCTTCAGGGCCTTGATGATGGTCGCCCCGATCCCCCCGCCCTGACCGTCTATCACACAAACACGTTTCATCAATATCTCGTTAATTATCTGCTTCCTCCGGGGCGACCCAAAGGATCGCCCCGAAAACCAAGTCCCACGGAACAGGCTACTGGTTCCAGGCCACGGCGTAGGGATCGCCTCCCGCCACTTTACCGGCAAGGCTCGCCTTTCCTGAAAACTGATGTAGTTCCACAATATAGCCCAGCAGTTCGTCCAAGGGGAGCCGTGCCAGTATCCTGGACATTTTTGCCCGGGCAACCCAAAACATCGGATTTTGCGGCCCCCCTGGCGGGGCCATCTCTTCCGCTTTGACCCCTGTTTTGCCATAGGCCTTGTTCCATTCAAAGCCCAGGACCCTTCCCTCGCAGGTGTCCGACTTCATGTTTACCCGCATAGCCACGATCCAGGGGGGAATCCCGCCTTTGGCGTATTTCTCTAAAGACTGGTTGCTTATGGCCATGGTATAACCCGATGCTTTTCCGGCCGTAGCGTTGAACATCATCTGAAGGGCATCTGCCGGACATTTACCGGGCGCCGTCACAAAGACATATTTCTCACCTTTGCCAAGAGGCAGCGCCTTCATAAGGTACTGGCCGACCATATAGCCGGCATTCAAGCCCGGGCAGAAATGATCGTGAAACGTGGCGGCCAGGAGCAAGGGCCAGGGAGGGTTCTCGGCCCAGGTCACAGACAGGCTGACCACACCGAACATCTTATTCCCGATAATCCCTGAAGCGGCTTTTTTCCATGCCTCTGAGGTTAGAATCCTGTCCGGGGAAGCATCTATGATTTGCTGCTCAAAGCCCTTTCCAGTCCACTTTAGGAAGACCAGCCTCCCTGTATCTTTCTGGTAAAGGGAGCACCAGAGCGGTTCTTGAATCCCGGTATGTACGGCAAGAAGCGAGCGAGTCCCCATGCTGCAACCCGTCTCCCTCTGAGCCATGTCCAGAAAGACCTCTGTAGTCTGATTGTCGACTGTTCCGTATCCGGCGTTGGTCAGCACCAGGAGGTTGCGATCCCCTTTGGAAACACCGATTTCAGACATGGCATGATTGAGTGCTGTCCGGCCTGGATCGAGCCAGGCAGATCGGTCCGCAGCCCAAACCGCGGGGGTCATAAAAATTAAAAAAAACAAGGAAAAAACCACCATCAATTTCATGTTCCGCATAATACTCCTCCTATTCATTATTCGATTTCTTAGGCGGTCTCCTTTCTTCTGAAAGCACTTATGCCTAAGCTCAGTCAAAATGGGACATCGACTTAAGCGACTTCTTGCCACTCATGCACTAGCATTTCTCTATACTCGAAGCAGGATTCGAGCCTTGGTGCCGCATTTTTTCTGCGGTTTCAAAACATGGGATGCACCTAAATTTACCGCTGAAATGTCAAGTGACTCTCTAAGCTCACTTTTCTTACCGGCATTCGGGCACCATAAAACCCTCTCTTCGGAAAACAAAAAAAGCCACGCAAGCGCTTCCTCTCCAGAGGAATATACCTTCGTGGCTTTTGGTTTTTTTCAGGTGGTTAAAGGGCTTCATGCCCTATGCAATAATTTTTACTACAAGCTTTTCTCCATGTCAACGAAAAGTTGGCTCCTCCAGGTGAGAGTTTTTCATCCCATTATTTCTGTGGATATCGGACCGGTCTTATGAGTGTCATGACGTATTTTTTATAGTCTAAATCTCTAATCTGTATGATGCCAAATTGTATCAACACGACCACCTACCTGCAGTTATCATTAGCACAGGAAAACCGAAAACTACTCAGATTGCAGTATCTATGGATTAAACTGCACTGATCAGGAAAGGTATCCGGTTTCATTTTTCCCAAATCAACCCTTTGCCATTTGCTGGCCTTGATTTTTCAGTTTTCTTTGCCATAAGCTACAATGTAAGGCATTGAATTTACATATCACTTTGCTTGGTAATCTGTCGAAAGGTGCAATTTAATGTTTCACCTTTTTTGGTGCTACTATTTGATCTGTCAGTGGTGTCAGCTTTCATCTGCGATACCGAAATTTACCGGCCTTTATTTTTTTCTGTATTGTATCAGTAAGCCTTGCTCCGAAGTCGGAACACCGTTCTGATCGTATACTGAATTCCTGAGCAGTATAAAAAACGATAAAATTGATAATGTATGTATAAGCGCAAGAGGCTCAAAATACTTATAACTTGTGTGGAAAAACTTAAAAATCATCTTTGCCAGGAATGACAACAGAATAGCTAAATGCAAATTGATCATTTCCTATGCAAACTGCCCATCATGCGTTTGAATACACAGATGGAATTTTTGCCGGAATATGGTAACAATACAGAAAAAGCGAAGACCAGGTTCTGAAACCGGTTTTGAACTTCCATTTTGTCGGATCAGAGTCCCTGTTCATAAAGACAAGAGATTATGTTCTTATTTGAAGAAACGCCTGCATTTCCCCATGACTTGCTCCTCAGCAGTTAACCTTAAGCATAGAGGGAAAATAAATATCTTGTTTTCAAAAAAAATACTAACGGCAGCATTGATTTTCTCAACTCTCTTCTTTGTCAACCGGCAAGCTCTGGCAGTGACAGTTGAATACGATTTGACCATTGCCCAAGAAGAAGTCTCCATCCACGGCAAAACCGCGCTCGGTATGACCATAAATGGTCAGATACCAGGTCCTACACTGCAATTTACTGAAGGTGACCTGGCCATCATCCGGGTGCACAACACCATGGATGTCAGTACCTCTATTCATTGGCACGGTCTTCTTGTTCCACCCAATATGGATGGTGTGCCTTTCATCACGCAATTACCTATTAAGCCGGGAACAACCTTTACCTATAAAATTCCCATCCGCCAGGCAGGAACCTATTGGTATCATTCCCATTCCGGTCTTCAGGAACAGATGGGCCTATACGGCTCAATCGTTATTTCCCCGCATGAAAAGCGTATCCTTGCGGATAAGGACTACGTGGTCCTGCTCTCGGACTGGACCACGGATAACCCTCAAACGGTGCTTCGTTCCCTGAAAAGGGGCAGCGAGTGGTATGCTTTGGAAAAAGGCTCGACTCAGAGCATTCTTGGGGCCGTTAAGGCGAAGCGGCTCATCAACTACTTTATGAGGGAACTGCAGCGCATGCCTCCCATGGATATCGCCGATGTTGCTTACGACTATTTTCTGGCCAACGGCAAAACCCAAATCAGCCTTCCAGCAGAACCTGGTGAGACGGTTCGCCTGCGCATCATAGACGGTTCGGCCACCACCTATTTCCACCTGGAATTTGCAGGCGGCCCCATGACCGTTATCAGTTCAGATGGTCAGGATGTTGAACCGGTTGACAAACAACGGTTCCTCATCAGTGTGGCAGAAACATATGATGTATTGGTCACCGTTCCCGCATCCGGTGCTCATGAACTAAGGGCTACGGCCCACGACGGTTCGGGTTATACCTCCGTGTGGTTCGGCTCCGGCAAAAAGCATCCCGCCCCGGAAATCCCCAAACCCAATCTTTATGATACCGCGCACCCTCTCAGTGTACTTTCTCTGTTTTCCCTGACACCGGCGGGGACCATGGGCATGCCGGACGCCCTGGTGGAAAAAGGAATGTTTGATCAACCGGGCATGATGCATATGCACAATATGAATCATGGCGGGGGTCATCCCATGCCGGATCATTCCAACATGGCTCCTTCAAATCACACCATGCATGAAACTGAACATGGTGCAACAACCGCAAAAAAGATTGAACCATTCATGCACGGACGGTCCAGCCACGCCAAAGATACTACGCATATAGCTGACAGAAAGAAAAATAGCACCACGGCTTTATCTGAAGATCAACCTACGGGGCCGATTTCGAGTCGGCGATACGGATCCCGATTCGGCTTTCTGGAAGCGGATATTGCCTCCCGGGGAAGCTTGGCCAAAGAGGGTGGCGACCTACGGCCTTGGACGCCCTATGATGATCTTAGGGCATCCACATCCACCGCTTTTCCAAAAGACAAGCCAGTTCGTAAAATCAGACTCACCTTAGATGGAGACATGAAGCGGTATGT
>Ga0272443_10006290_pt1 | contig 11836 bp, 11 predicted proteins | sample SSMAcet12_FD_193581 | JGI IMG/M metagenome (GOLD analysis project Ga0272443, IMG submission 193581) | Marine sediment archaeal communities from Little Sippewissett salt marsh, Falmouth, MA, United States - SSM-Acet-12 | ecosystem: Environmental > Aquatic > Marine > Wetlands > Sediment ... | reverse complement strand
CCGGACACGCGGTGTGTCCGTCACTCTCCGGCAACTCTTTGGCCGCCCTGCACGATTACTCATAATTTATTATAGGGCTACGCTCGTTAGATTCAAAAAGCATGCGGAAAAAGGTTTAGAATGATGGGTAATAGGTAATAGGTAATAGGTAATAGGGGGGAAGATAGTTGAGACCCTCGAGCTGTTCTCTTCCTATGTACGATATGATCTGCTGGTCACAGCCCTGAAAACACTCATAAAAGTAGCATTATTCTCATGACATGAGTGAATGAAAAACCGGTTACCGTAAAGCCGTTGCGAGAGTGCTGAGTGCAAGGCGGACGGAGCACAGGAACCGACCGCCTCCTGCCATCCAGCTAACGAGCTGTCAGGCTCTTTGACAATTAATCTTCTACACAGATTTCACCTTTCATAATCGCGTTCAGCGTCACGACAATCAACAAAACGATGACCAGCGCGAGAAGCCCCAATTCAAACAATGCAAGGTTTTTGTAAAATGCACTGTGCGTCATATGCAGCATCACGACCGTCGCAAGGGTTTTTGCCGCAAGCGGAAAGGAATATGCCCACCAGGAAAGGAAAAAGTTGATTCTTGCAAGAATCTGAACTTTAAACAGGATCAGGATGAACAGAAACAGTGAGAAATAGTACATGATCCGCGCAAAGGCATCGAGCCCTGCACCATCATGACCCATCAGACCGGCCAGCTTGGCATAGGCAATAAACGCGATGGCTGGCGGAGCAAACAGAATAAACAGAGTCGGCAATAGCCTGTCGGGAATAGGCGAATGAAAAAACATTCGGTACATGACGATGGTGAACAGCGAAATCCAGAAAATCAGGCCGACGGAAAAGAAAAACCATGATATCTCGATAAAACCGTGCGGCACCCCGGCAATGGGAACGATAAGAGAACCAACGATAGGTATAAACCACCCCGGAGTCATCTGCTCGATCTTGAAATGCGTATGACGGATCCAGATTGAAATAATAACAATTGAGGCTATAAACTGAAGAGCAGCTCCGATAATCCATAACGTGCGGGAAATCTGCATATCCCGGTCAAGGTACGCGACGCTGAGGACAAGAAAAATTTTCGCTATCAGCGGAAAGAAATTGATCTTGATCGGATGGTTGAACTCCTTTTTGAGCGCGGAGGGATAACGGACAATCTTGAAGAGGTAAATAAGCGAAACAAGAGCAAAAAGCGCTATGGTACTGTACAGAAGAACCGTTGCCGGCATTTCCAGCACAGGAAGAATTCCGTTTCCGTTATGCCCGCCTACCTTCTGTACCGCGAGAGAAAAACCAGCCATACCAAGCACGATCGCAAAAAACGTTATATGAAAGTTCTGCAATCGCAACGGTGTTTCGAATGATGGCGAATCCGTGTTATTACTCATTTTTAATTAAAAGTTACTTGTTGAAATAAACTCAGGATCCGGCAATGCTGGTGGAAACCTCAAAGTCCGGAGGATTTTGTATATGCTTCTTGACTGCGCAAAGGTTGGCAACCTTCACCAAAGTATCACGATACTTTTCAGGAAAATCTTCTGGCACCTCGATATCTATTGAAATTTTACCGATTCCGCTCCCATCTTCCCTTCTGTGATGTGTCTGTACAACGCGCACGTTATCTGTAGGGAGATTTCTTTCCTGACAGAATGAATAAACATATATCCCGGCACAGGTGCCTATCGAAGCGAGAAAAAGAGAAAAGGGCTCAGGCGCAGAACCTTCACCACCGTTCCTGGAAGACTGATCGGTCATGATGGTAAACCCACGATAATCAGCACTGACCTTTTTGCCCCCGGCAAAAGAAATAATCATTTCGTTCATATATCGCCAACTATTAACAATTGTTTAAGATATCCATAAAATCGAACGTCTGAATATGCATTATTTTCACCTGAAAACCAGACTGATATATAACAGCAAAACCAGACAGTTTAACAGGAACACGCAATTATAAGCATATGCCCGAATATAAGCAAATATAAGAAAGGGTAAAAAATTGAAGCTTTTCGAGAATGGCGGGTTAACTCCTGAGACGCAAAAAAAACAATCATGCATAGAGAGCAAGAAAAGCACCGCTCACCCACACCAGAATCTCCGTGAGCTCGCTCGACGCGCCAAGAACATCTCCGGTGACGCCACCTATTTTTTTCATCGTGAGCAGGGATATCAATACCGCTCCGACTATTGCTGCTGACAATCCGATTCCAGAAGACAGCATTTCACCGTTCATGAGAAGCAGAAGGATAACGAATGATACCAGTAAAGCAGCCGCGAAGTGCTGCATCCCGGCTCCTTCGACAAAACCCGCTGCCGTACCGCCTTCACGGCGGGCATAGGGCAGCATCGATGCCAGTGTCACCTGTACAAGTCGAGCGAGAAGGACGCCCGATACGATCCACGGATATAATCCGAAAGCAAGGAGTTTAACAAGGACAATGCTCTTGAAAAGAAACAGCAGGATCAGTCCTATCGCGCCGAAAGATCCTACAGAAGGATCTTTCATGATTCTCAGACGGCTCTCTCTGTCCCTCCCACCAAAAAAACCATCCGCCATATCGGCAAACCCGTCGGCATGCATCCCTCTTGTCAGCAGAACGCCGGCAAAAAGTACCAATAACGCAGCCAGTTCAGGCCATCCTGACAGCATTGCAACATACCCGGCCCCGGCCTGCAACAATCCGAGAAAAAGACCGACTACCGGAAACCAGAAAAGCGCACTGCTGAAACGCTCCGCTTCCTTTCCCGGCACAGGCAGGACCGTCAGGGTTCGCAATGCGGTAACCAACCCTCTCAAAGCACCACCGATTTTTTCAGAAAAGAGAGAACCGTGCTAACGAACACTTCCGGCTTCTCCTCCTGCGGCAGATGTCCGCAGTCGGGAATAATCTCAAGAAGAGCTCCGGGCAGCTCCTCGGCAAGTCTGAGACTCTCTTCTGTACTTACCGTAAGATCATGTTCACCGGTAATCACCAGAGAAGGCAGGGAAATATTTTTCAGGCGTTCATCAAGATGGAGGTGATGTGTTTCAAGAAAGAGTTCCCAGAAGCCTCTCGACCAGTCACCGGTCATCATATCCTGACGATACATTGCGAGAGTTGCAGCATCGAGACGATCCTTCTTATGCCAGAAACCCCGGATATTCCTGTCATAGAGCCTGCTTATCAGAAACTTCATCACTCTCGAGAACGCAGGGCTCATCGCTTTCATCAACGGTTTCATGAAAGCCGGTACTTCACTGGTCGCATATCCACTGTAGATCATCGGCCCCGCCAGAACCAGACCTTGTACCTTCTCCGGATATCGTAACGCGGTCAGCAGAGACAGGGTCCCTCCTGTGGAGTTCCCGATAAGCACCGCACGCTGAAACCCAAGCTTGCCCATCAGTTCTACAACAAGATCGCTCTGGGCCTCCGGACTGTAACGCGCATTGTTGGTTTTCGAAGGAACAGGGCGGGAGGTAAGGCCGAACGCCGGACGGTCAAAAGCAAGTACTGTGCAATCTTTCGCAAGAGGATGGATGACCTCCTGCCATGAACGAATGCTCAGAAAACTGCCGTGCAGGAGTACAATCAGAGGCTTTCCGCTTCCGAAAAGTTTATAGTGAACCGAAAAGCCGTTACACTCGATAAACCGGCTTTCACTGTCGGCACGTTGAAGCTTTTCAACATCAAAAAAATCCATAGAACTATATCGTGCTAAAGAGAACCTCTATTTATTTATTCCGGAATTCAATTGCTTCGTTGAGCGGATAGAAAGGGGTTTCTGCGCTCCATGCGCCCTACTGTTTACCGGATACCTGCGCCGAACTGAAAGTAGCCATTTCATTATACATCTTCACTGCTCCCTCGATAACCTGCATCGCCAGTGAAGCACCGGTCCCTTCTCCAAGACGGAGATCGAGATCAAGAATAGGACGCACACCGAGTTTGTTCATTATCGCCTTGTGTCCCTGTTCGTTCGACAGATGACTGAAGAAAAGATAGTCACTGACCTTGCAGGAAAGCTTCATCGCGGCGACAGCTCCTGCCGAAGAGATAAACCCGTCAACAACCACCGGCATACCAACCGACGCGGCCCCGAGAACAAGACCGCAGATTCCGGCAATTTCAAATCCCCCAAGCGATGCAAGCACATCGAGAGGCGTTGAAAGAGTAGCACGGTTATTCTCGATAGCCCGGTTAATCACTGCTATTTTATGATCGAGCGTTGCGTCATCAATCCCCGTACCACGACCGGTAACGGACTCGACAGGAAGATCGAGCAGAACCGCAAACAATGCGGTGGCCGGTGTAGTATTGGCAATGCCCATCTCCCCCGTCGCCAGCAGGTCATAGCCCTGCTCGCGGGCTTCCAGCGCGAGATTTACTCCGGTCATAACTGCCTGCGTGGCCTCATCCATCCTCATGGCCGGACCTTGAGCGATATTTGATGAACCATGCCGGATTTTCTGCCTGCGAAGTGACGGGTGATCGGAAAAATCATGGTTCACCCCCATATCAACGACATCCAGCTCCGCGCCCGCGTGACGGGACAATACATTGATTGCCGCCCCGCCTCCGAGCATAGTATAAACCATCTGCGGCGTCACCTCTGCCGGAAAAGCCGAAACACCTTCAGCCGCGACACCGTGATCAGCGGCAAAACAAAAAACCTTTTTCTTTTTCAGAACAGGACGATCCGTGCCTGTCGCAACAGCGTATTTCATAGCCACCTCTTCCAGGCGCCCAAGACTCCCCTGTGGTTTGGTCAGATCGTCAAGATGCGCCTGAACCCTGACACGCAATGAATTGTCAACCGGCTTGATAGAAGCGAGAATATCCTGTAACTGATGCATTTCGTGAATAATGATTGGTAACTGGTAACTGGTAACTGGTAACTGGTAACTGGTGGATGAAAATACAATACTCTGAAATATTCTTTTCGTCTTTTCAACAAATAAATAACCCCTGTCCCCTATTCATCAGGGCACCTGATCACTTTCTTCCTCATTGTCATGCCGCACTTGATGCGGCATCCATGCTGTTTCGCGTAAAAAAACGGATCTTCGGGTAAGACCTGTGAAATATGAACCCTGATTTCACGGAGCAAGCCCGGGCATGACTAAAGGGCTCAATGGCCAAATAGCTGAACAGCTAACCAGCTATTGAGTCATCATAACACATAGCACCTAACCCCTAACACACTCATCGCTCATTGTCTCTTTTCTCTCGACTCTCGACTCTCCATTCTCCAGTCACCTGTCACCTGTCACTAATCACGACTATCCTTACTTCAGCCTCATCGGGATGCCGCTGCAGAGAAACCAGGCTTCAGTTGCAACCCCGGCCACTTTCTGGTTGATCATGCCGGCAATATCCCGAAACTCCCTTGCCATGGCGTTTTCAGGAACGATGCCCATCCCGACCTCATTGGATACGAGAATAACAGAACAAGGGGGATTTTGCAAGACCGCAAGCAAACGGTCGACGTGGTTCATAATTGCCTCCTGTGATTCCAGCTTGTGCAGAAGATTTCCCGCCCAGACCGTCAGGCAGTCCACAACCACCACATCGATATTCTCCGGCATAGCGCGTAGAGTTACCTCTATGTCAACCGGCTCTTCAAAGGTTGTATAGCCAGAGCCTCTTTCCTCTCGATGTTTACTAATACGTGCGGCCATCTCTTCATCGAAAGCTTCCGCTGTAGCTAAAAAAACTTTATTCCTGAAACGATCGGCACACTTGAGAGCAAATGAACTTTTACCGCTTCTCGCTCCGCCCGAGACATATAATACGTCACTCATACGCGCGAACTTTTAAAAACGCGATTAACACGATATGTATCACATCAAAATACTTTTGCAAACTATATCTTCATATTTTTATAAAAAAACAAATAATTGCTATCTTCATTAATTATAAGCAAATACACTGTCTCAAAACAAAACAACAGGCACACATATATTACTTCGCTCTTAACATAAATCTCATAAAAACAATCAAAACAGAACATGACACTAAAAAAACTACTTGGATCTCTCGCCCTCGGCGCCATACTGATTGCTCCTTTCGGGAAAACACTGCATGCGGCAGAAACCAGCGGCAGCACCAGGATTAAGGTCACCTTGCCTCAAATTATTATTCTGCATTACATTTCAGAAATTTCTCTGGATTTCACTACCGATCTCTCAACAACAATTGATGAAGGATCAGGCTCATGGACAACGGCATGGGACGGAATAAACACTGGGGGAACTGCTGAACTTACCACAGGGAATCTGGATGACCGTCCAACTTTTGAATTAGAAGGACACACCACCATTAGCACTTCTGTTCCAAATGTATGGGCGGTTAGAGGTTTGGCAGAAAATGGGGAAGCAACAGTTTCAATCACAGATAACGGAACGACGCTTACTCATACTCATGATAATGGAAGTGATACAATAGAATTGTCTGGATTTACCATTTCTTCTGCCGGTGAAAACACAGGTACTACAATGGATGTGGCTCTTAATGGTATCGCAAGAGCAGATGCAACCCTGGGCGACGTGAATTTCACCATGGATCTGGTTGATGCCGACAGCGCAGGTGACTATGAAAACACAGAAGTTGCGGAATTTGAGTACACTATTACCACTGTAACGATATAGTTGTTTTGTGCTCTGACGGATAACTTTTCACTCCATGCCTGAAAGAAAGAATACCAACATCCAGAGGTTTTCGCTCAAGAATCTCTGGATGTTTTTCAGCGTTATCAGTGTTTCGGTATGTACATTCCTCTTCCTTGAGCCACTTGACGCTATCGGGGCACCCGATATCACGTTCCGAACCAATATCATCAAATTTTATGATATGGAGCCGGAGGAGATCTTCTCCAACAACAATGAAGCGCAAAGCGTGAGCGAGGGGAGCTTTGAACCCGAGGTGAGCTGGAACGGGGACATTTTCGAAGAAGGATTGGCGAGCGGGGATCTTCAGACGGTCTACAACAGCCTGACATTCAGCCGCTGGACAAAGAATACCGAATCGAACAGACCATGGCTGTGGCGTTACCGCCAGAAAAAAAACGAACACCCTTCGCAGCCATCATTTTCACTTTCGTATTCAATAGAGGACGATTCAGGCACCAGTGGCAGACTGACGCATACTTCGGACAGTGGGTCCTGGCTGGAAGTCACCGTCATCGATCAGGAAATTTTTGATAACAGTAATAATAACCGATGGCGGTTCTTTGGCTACGCCCGGCTCGAGTTCGATATTTCCAATGCCAGACGCTCTGGCAAATATCAGGGAACGATTCTCACAACATTAACCTATCTCTGAAAATGTACCGGATTATTTCCTTGCTTTTTCTCTGCTTTTTTTCTTTTCATGCGCGCTCTTCCGGCGAGATCCCGACTGATCAGGTCGGCATATCGCCGAGCATCTTCGAAGAACTGCGACTCGGCGATAAGCCCCTGAATGAAACGATCCGTTTTTTCAACTTCAAGGAAGAACCGGTTCATGTTCGGGTCAGCGTCCACAACTGGACACTCGATACCAACAATAAAATAGAGCTGCTTCCGCCATCCCCACATTCTCTGGATCAGTGGATAACCATCAACCCCCTCGAGTTCACGGTTCCGCCGGGAGGGAGCCGGCCAATACGGTTCTCCATCCAGCCACGGGTAAAACCGGCTCCCGGTGAGCATAGGGCCATAGTCTACTTTTCCGAGAATCCTCTTAAAAATAACCAGGAGAACAAGCAAACACTGAAAACCCGCTTCCGCATTGGCGTGGGAATCTACGCGATTACCGATTCACCTGTAAAAAAAGGTTCGCTGCACTCTTTCAGCCTGAGGAACCACAAGTTGCGCGCTGACATTGAAAACACGGGTAACGCCCATATACGTTTGAAGGGAAAATATGCGATCTGGGAGAGCTCTGCTTTTCCCGGCACGAAAAATCGCGGCAAACTTTTCCCCAAAAGTAAAGAGAACGAAAAACCGGATGGACTTGTTGCCAGCGGATCTCTCAACCGCTTTCCTGTCCTTCCCGGTGCAAGACGAACGATCGAGACCTCTCTGCCTGGTATAAAGAAAAGCGGTTCGTATGTTATCGCCATTCAAGATACCCTTGCCGGTACGCCTGCCCTGCACACCTTCAGGCTCATGAAATAGTCGTATGAGATTCAATGCCGTTTTACTTGCTCTTGGCATTGTTGTTTTCTGCTTCCCCCGTCTACGTGCAGCTGACATGCCGACAGACTCATCGATCACGCAGGCAGCCCCATACGGTGAGCAGCCGCTGATTGTCGAACTGTTTTTCAACGATAACTCATCGGGTATTCAACGCTGTTATGAGATCGGTGACGACATCTGGATCCCGTTTGACCTGTTTCATCAGCACGCCAACCTCCCGGAGATAGAGAATAGTGGCCAGACAAACACCGTAAAAACGACGCTCGGGCCAGTGGTGTTCTCTCCCGAGTCACTGAAGGCATTTGAAGGAGCGCACTACATCTCTCTCCGAACACTGAAGGAATCATTTCATGTCCACCCGCTCTTCAACGATTATCTCTACGCGATAAAAATAGTTATCCCCTGGACTCCTCTTGCCCTTTCGAACGGGAGAAACAAGTCGACGGCGATCGTCCCGGATATAGCCGCGCCAAAAAGTTCACTCTCGTTTCTCCATTTTGAAAGCGACCTCTCTCACCGTCTTGGACATGAAACGAACAGCTATCTCGAACTTGAAGCCGGTGGGCGTTTCGGTGGCGGAACATGGGATGTTATGGGAAAAGGTGATCCGTCCGAAACACTCTCACTAACGCGTTATCACTGGACTCATCTCAGCCGTCACACCGCCCTCAGGATCGGCACGGGATCCAGTCAAAGCTATAATCTTCTGACCGATCTGAAATATACCGGTCTCCAGTTTGCCTGGAACAACCGGGGCATCATGAGAAACCTTGAAAACACGCAGTACTCTGACGCCGATGTCCTGCTGAACATCGGATCGACGCAACGCCGCACGATAGAGGGAACAGGCCCTCCTGCCGGAATTGCCGAACTGCGTTTTGACGGGCGCGTTGCCGCACGACAGAGAATCCCCTTTACCGGAAGGTTTATTTTCAGAAACATCAGAATGACCACTGATCTCAGAATAACGGAAGTGTATCTCTACAAACACACGCTTCTCGAAAAACCTGCTCGAATTATTAACTACTCACAGTCGCTCGCGAACAGAAGCCTTGAAAAACAGGAGCTACTTGTCCACGGCGCTGTCGGAATCGCGGGAAATATTCTTGAAAATGATACTTCTGCCGACTCGTTTACAGGCTTCGGCCATATACTCTACGGCCTGAACCGACGCCTCACCCTTGAAAGCACCTTGCAGCACAATCCCCGAACAGGAAGCACGGATTTCCTGTTCGGACCTGTCTTTTCGATAGGCTCCGGCTGGAACGCCGCGCTCTATGGAGCACAGGCAAACGGTCGCACAGGTGCCGATATGACACTTTCCGGCCACGGCAAAACATGGCGATTTACAGAACGCTCGCTCTGGTATGATAAAGGGTTCCGCCACGATACACAAAAAGCATATCAGCGCCATCTCTTCAGACTGCAGACAAAACCATTTTCGTGGCTCAGCACAACTCTCTACGGAAACTATACAAAAGAAGGAAATGCGATACAGAGCCAATATATCCTCCCCGGAGGAACAGTGCGACTATCTCGCCATGCCAGTATTTCGGCCTTGCCTGATGACGAAAACGGCGACTACCGCTATGAAGCCTATCTGAGCCCCCGCCACGATACCAATGTCCGGCTGCAATACGAAGATGCTATGGTCACCGCTAACGTAGACTACGATTTCGGCAACGGCGACAACATGCTGCAGCTCATTCATTCCTATACGCCCCGAGACAATACTCACGCATCGAGCGTCTATCTGAACCTGTCTCCCGGAGAAACAGGGAAAAACCGCTTACAGCTTGGCAGTTCCTGTTCACAGAGTGGTCTCGGCTTTTCCGGATCCTGGAGCAGAACAGTCAATGCCGGCCTTCATTACATCCTCTCCTATCAGCACAACATCTATCACGAAAACGCTTTTTCAATAGATGAATCCGCGTTTCTGCCTGACAACAACGCGGAGCAGACCATCAGCTTCAACCTTGTCTGGGATCTCGGCAGATCAAACAGCCGCTTCTATCCCATCAACCGGACGGCAATAAGCCACACTAAAGGCGGTATGGCCGGCGCGCTGAAGATCATGACCGATTCAGGAATCGAGCAGTCATCGATCAATGATGTCGCTATTTTGATCAATGGAAGAAAACTGGGTCAACAGCAGAAAAATGGCTCATTTTTCATCGGCAACCTCAGACCCGGAATCTACAGCGTTTCCGTCGACACTGAAAAGCTTCCTGTAGAACTGGTCGTCGAACAGCAGAAGCAAAGGGTTGAAGTGAGAAGCGGCGCTTTGACAGAAGTCATTATCCCGGTTTTCGCCGAGTACGGTGCAGTCGGAAAGGTATCGAGCGTCTCGGGAAGCGCTCTGGCTGACAGAACGGTGGGCATTACCGGTCCGGAAGAAACTATCGTCAAAACGACACTTACCGATCAGTTCGGGTACTATCGCGTTGATGGTCTGCGGAAAGGAAGCTATACCGCGACGCTTCTGAAAACCGGAACGAACATCCCGGACCAGACGTCTGAAACAAGCTTCACCATTACCAATAAATTCCTTTTCGACATTGATCTTGTCATACCGGAAGAGAAACCGGCTCCCCTGCCTTGATTACCCTCCCTCTCCAGCCGTTATGATTATCTGATATGAAATGAATCAGGAATTCCTTAACATGCTCTATGCATACTGGCAGGTATCCGCAACCCCCGAAACAGGAACCCCGGCATCATGAACAGAAAAGGATTCCTTTGTATTCTGCTCTTGGCAACTGTAAGTTTTGCATTTACTAACGCCATCGAGGCAAAAGTTCCCAAAAAGTCACAGACCTCCGTCGGAACCACCAACATCTCCATTGTGCTGCCGGATCTCATCATACTGCACTACTACTCCGGCCTGACGCTTAATTTTGAAGAGTTCTCTTCTTCGATCGATAAGGGTTCCGCCGATTTTGATGTTCAATGGAACGGAGAGGCAGAAAGCTCGAATGAATTGAATGAAGAGAATACCGAACTGGATCTTCCCGATCTCGTCTCCCTGCAGCTTCCAAACGTCTGGGCTATCCGTGGGCTTTCTCCTTCAGGCAATGCCAAAGTATCTATTTCACTCAACAACAACATCCTCACCTCCGGAACATCCAGAATTATCATTGAGGAAGGCGAGGGCAATATAGAGATTGAGGACAACCAGGGTCATTCCGGAACATCGATCAATACCAGCCTCAAAGGTATAGCAGGTTCCGAGGCAACCATCGGCAACGTCCGCATCACCCTGAACTTCTCTGAAACCACAAGAGCCGGCCTGCACACCGGTGGGCAGTACAAAATCACGGCTGAAACGATCTGACTCTCCTGCATCCCGCACATCCCCCGGACAGTGTATCGCCATCTCCACCCCTGAAAACCGTTGGTCATAGCGCACGATTATGACACAATCGCTTCTTTTTACAGCATACTGCTCGCCCGCAAGACGATTCCCCGAGCCCTGAATTCACAACGCATATATCCTATATATCATTATATAAATAACACTTAGACCTTTACTCTCTTCTGCTCTTCTCATGCTGGCATGAAAGTTGATCCTACTGTTGTAGAACACTAATCAACAGGAGAGTCACCATGACACAGATCAGAAACATCATCATCGCAGTCGCACTTCTCGCAGGACTCTCC
>Ga0272443_10006289_pt1 | contig 11836 bp, 9 predicted proteins | sample SSMAcet12_FD_193581 | JGI IMG/M metagenome (GOLD analysis project Ga0272443, IMG submission 193581) | Marine sediment archaeal communities from Little Sippewissett salt marsh, Falmouth, MA, United States - SSM-Acet-12 | ecosystem: Environmental > Aquatic > Marine > Wetlands > Sediment ... | reverse complement strand
ACTACGCGACCGTCCGGCATGACGTGTTCGGCGGTCTTCAGAGGATAGTAACGACTATTCGACTCGAACATAGATTTCCTCACAAAAATTTGATGTTGATAAGCTTGATGCGGTTCTTGGGATCTCTCTCGATCTTGGGGATGCCAGGGAGGATATCAAGGAAGATATCGGGGAGAATATCGAAGAGAACTCCGGAGAGGATATCTGAGAAGATATCGAGGAGGATCGTGGCTGTCGATATCGTTCCTGGTATTTGCAAGATCGTTCTCGGCGATGCTTTTTATCGGCGACTCTTTTGGAAGCGAAACTTGTGCCGCCGCCGTCACCTCGCCTTGGCGGCCCACTTCTCCTTGTTTTGGTGGTAGGTCTTGTATTGGTCGAACCCGGGTTGGCCCACAAACAGATCGTTGTAGCTGAGGACCTGCATGTTCAGGGAGACCTTGGCACGTATGGGATTGAGATCTTTATCGTGAGCCTCCTCGCTGATGGAAATGTCGGTGAGCTTCACCGGGATGACCCGGTTCTTGCCCCAGACCAACAGGACGGTGGGCGCTTCGAGGGACGCGACCTTCATCACTCCTAATTTTTTCAGCAGCAAAATGGTCGAGGTCACGTCATCGACTTTGGGGTAGACCAGGACCTCAAGCGCCGAGATCTGGGGATAGATGCCCGGACCCTCTGCGTTTTCGAGCTGGTCGGCGGCGTCGATCTCGACTTCGAGCTTTATTGTCTCATCGGGAACGCCCTCGGCCCGCATGGGCCTGATGCTTTTTTCGTCCTTTTGCCATCGGGGTTTCAGCGATCTTGAGACCTTTCCGGGGTTGTACTGGAAATAGATGGTGTAGATCGGCCTGCTGCCTTCTATCACCTGGATTGCGCCCTTGTTCAGGCTGGGTGCGTTGGATAACGGGCTCATGGTATGTCATCTCCTGGTTCGAGAGGCGAAGAGGGGCTCGTGTTATTGATATCAATATCGATAAATTTCATGTTGAATCTTCTCCGTCGATGACCGAAAGATCGGCTCTTTTTGTCATCGGTAGCTTTCAAGATGAACAGGAACGTTCTGGGCGGTGAGCTTGTGGGCGCATCCCGTTGTTTTCTTCGTTTTCTTCGTTTTCTTCGCTTTCCTTGCTCTTCTCCATCTGGTCGATGGCGTCAAATCGCCACCTCCACCTCCACCTCCAGGTCGACGTCACCCTCAGGTCGATCCAGGTTGTACTGGAACTTGATGTACGTTGCACCGGTCATCGGCTAAGGCGAGAATCGTAATGTAGCAATGATCTCGGCAACAGATCCTGTGAGATCGTCCGGATTAGACCAGCCCTTTTGGCAGGTTCTTTGCTTATTCCGCCTTTGTTCTCACATTTAAATTAATGAACTTGGCTGTGCCGGTTTTTTTCATAACGCTATCGGGCACTGGAGGAGCTGGAGGGGGGTTAACAAGAACCGCCGGTACGGTAACATTAAATTCCACCTGAAATGTCTGCCCTGAAATAAGAATCGCTTTTCCGCCATTTTTGGCTTTTGATGTTTTATTCGAGGATTGAATCTTGACTGTGACCAGGCCCATCCCCGGGGTCGTATTAAACGTAGGTGATGTGTACGGTTGTGGGGCCCGAAGCATGAGAGGCATTTCGTCACCTTCCAAGCATACCGGTAGTCCTAATATGCGCATATCCCGGCTGGAGCCCATCAATGGTATGGGAGCTGTTAAGGTAGGATAGGTTTCCGGCGGATTCATGGAGATCAGTATGAAGTGTCCCGTTGTTAGAATGTAATCTGCAGCCATGACATACACCTTATAGAATTATAATCGAGAATGAATTGTAGTCAAGAACCAGGACCTCGCCCGGATTTGAGTTGAGGTCACCGTAGGCGACGATGTGGGCGTTCTCGTCTTCGTCCAAGAGCTGATCGATCAGGATCCAGACCTCGAAGAGCCTGGCCGACCCTCTTAGTCGAGAACGTCGGCGAGGACCTGGCAGATTAATCCCTCTTCTGCCTTCGTTTAAATCGTTCTCTGCAGCTCTTCAATGGGAATATACTTCAGTATCGGCTGGAAGTCGTGAATATCTTCCATGAAGAGGTTGACGAACTTCGGATTTCGCATTCCGGGAAGGGCTTTGATGCCGATGACGCCGATATTGGCCCCTGGCATCACTTCGCTCATTATTTCCGCGTTTGAGAAGGGAAGGCCTGAATCGAGGTTCAGATAACAGATCGAGTCAGGTCCCATCGCCAAAGGCTCCTCTTTTTGCACATCCCAGGCCAAAAGGTTCTCGTTTTTAAAATATATCCAACACTCGTGGCCGTCATCGTCCCTGATCGTCACGTCGCCGATATCAAAGCCGCCGCTCTTCTCCCTTTTATCAACCAACTCTCCTGCGCAGAGGTTATAGGCTTCTAAGCCCAGATTCCTCAAGAATTTGACAAATTCGTTTAAATCGCGGTCGCCGAGTTTGATATTTTCGAACAACCTGCCGACATCTTCTGCCGTCCATAATGAACCGCTGTTGACATGTTCTTGACCAATATCTGGACATGCTGCAGGGTAGCAGGAAATGCCGGCCATCTCGTTGAACATGCTGCTTCCGATAAGTTCCCGCGCAGCCTGCTCGGCTTGTACGGCCACGTCGTCCTGGATGCAGGAATAATTGAACTTGTCAGCTCCTGGCTGCGACCTTGCGGCGAGCATGACAGGAGATATTCTGATGCCGGCGGCGTTCAACAAGGTCATCTCAAGCTCCGGCACGGCCCGACCCGCTGAATCCGAGTCCAGCACGGTTACTTTCCCGTTTTCGAAAGCCGATGCGATAAGAAACGGGACCAGCGAGTTTGCCGCACCGAGCTCAACCGGCATGATATAGTCCAGCTCGCATCCCTCTTTTTGCGCAAGATAGTCCCTCATCACCGCGTATGCGTTGACGAACTGGCTCGTCTCAATCCCCCGTTCGCCGGCGTCGGGCGAGCCGATTCCCGCAGTAACCGAGATCATTTTGGATCTGTCAAGATCTTTGAGATCTGAGAGGGCAGCAACAGGTATCTTCCGTGCGCCCTGCTTTTCTAAGTTCCTGCCGATCTCGCCCAAAAGCTGCTTTCCAAGGCAGAGTCCGCCCCCGCCGCCCGATGCCAAGAAACAGGCGCCGTACATCGCATATTCTAATCCTTCTGTGGTTATAGATCTCATAGCCATATTCTCCTTTAATAGGATAATTGCTAAAATAATCTATCACGTCGATCGGAGGCGTCGATCTCTATCTCAACGTCGATCGTCTCTATTAGAGCGCGCTTTGAAGCGTATTGCACCATTTGCCTCGCACAGGTACATGGGGTCGAGCCTCAGGGTCAGGATCCCGGGATTGTACTGAAAGATGGTTATGCTCGCAAGAGGATTGAAGACGTCAACGCCGTTGACGGTGAATTTGCGAAGCTTTGGGGCGAGGGGCACTGCTCGCAAACTCCAGATGTCGGCAATTTGATAGTATAGGTAATATTCATGCTAAGTTCCAATCAAATGTTTAATTCTTCCGTGAAATTTTTTAAATCTAAAATAGAATCAAAAATAGTCTGCAATTTAATATCAATTTCACTAATGGCAGTTTTATCCATTTTGCCTTCCTGATCTAAACGAGTCCAAATATTTTGCCATTCTGATAACGAAAAAGCAACTTGTGAAATGTTTCCTAACAATTTGTTACTTTTTTCAGAAACTGACCCTGAGTAAGTGACTCCTTCTGTAAGCTGTGCACCCTTTCCAGCATTCAAAGATGGCACTTCCGGGACTAAATTTTCTGCATCATGATAGTACATCCTCGCACCCCAAACAGAAAATTTTCCATTTGTTTTGGCATCTTTAGGTATATCCGTTCGATTAGTGTCCACATCCTTGGTTAAATCATCTTCATATGTAGCCCAAGGAGTAAGATGATCTATTTGAATTGCGTCAGGAGGTAAGAAATAATGAGTTCGAGGTGTTTCAACTATCCATCGATCGTTTATACGTTTTACCCAATTAAATCTAGGAGCACTCCAATAAGTTAATAATTTTTCTTTTACTGTAGTTGAAAAATGGCATGGACGTCCGCCTTTATAAATATCGGTTTTTCCACTACGTGCCACATATATTTTTTCTGTATCAGGATCCCAGACTCCCTCAGATGGCCGCTTCATTTGAATAATATTGTCTGATTGTTTAAGAACAGAATCGTTCTTCTTATGCTTAATTACTCGATGATCCATAAATTCCGATTGAGCATAAACTTCTGAATGATTCTTTTGAGCTGTGACTTCCTTCATGTCTACATCTATTTCAAATGCAGAGCTATCATCGACTGGTAGACCCACCACTTCTGTTGCAGCTTGTCCCCTTCCTTCCCCCTGTTGCACCACATGCGTCAACTCGTGCGCCAGAAGCCTCTTCCCCTCGGAGCTTCCGGGCCGAAACTCCCCCTGCCTGAAGAACACATCCTGACCTGTGGTGAAGGCCCGCGCCTGGATCGATCGGTTGAGCGAATCTGCCTGGGCGTCGTTGTGCACCCGGACCCTGCCGAAGTCGGCGCCGAATGCCCGCTCCATCGGCTGGCGGACGCCGTCCGAGAGGGGCTGCCCCTGGCCCCGGGCCCCCAGGATCGCAGACTCCAGGCCCGGCTCGACGTCGGCGCCACCGGCGGGTGCGAATCCGGCGACCTTCCGCTGCAACTCCTCGTCCTCTTCCAGCGGCTCTTCGAGGTCCAGTTCATCCTCGTCATCCTGCCTCTGGATTGAATCCGGGTCAGGGGACGAGATAGCACAGACCGTCTGCCGCTGCGCCGCTACCACGTCTTCCTCTTCGAGCTCTTCTAGATCCAGCTCGTCCTCGTCCTCGTCTTCCTGCCTCTGGACAGAGTCCTGCTCCGGAGACGAGATGGTGCTCACAACCTGTTGTGCTACCCGGTCTGCCTCCTGCTCGTATCTGTCGCCGACGGGCCCGAGCCTGAGCTTTGGCTGGACCGACTCCCTGGGGTAGGTCGGGATATCGAGGAGGTTGTAGCTGAAGAGCGGCTCGCGGCACTCGGCGGAAGACTCCCCATGTTCGGGCTGGTGGGCCGGGAACGGACGCGGTGCGAAACGGCTCTGCTGCTGCGGCTTGAAAGACGATCTCGGTGTTTCCTTCTCGGGTTTTGCGATTCTCTTCATCATAATCTAACACCTCCACAAAGCGAACGCACCACCTGGGCGCGTATTTTTCCTGACGCGGGTGCCCGGCGCCACTCTGGCGGAATGACGAGCGGCAAAAGGGCAAAAAGCTGGACGCGAAAAGCTGACGAGGGTATGATGTGACCTCGTCAGAAAATACTCATTTCTTTTGTTCTATGAAGTAAAAGGTCACCGCACTCGAGACGATGGCCACCGCTCCGGTTATCACAATGGACTGGTACGCACCGCTCATCAGAGAGAACATCACCAATATCGCGAAAGTCATGATCAGAGGCGCTGCCATGGACTGCCGCATTTCGCTTTTTTGGATCTTACCACCATTGCGATATGAACAGAAAATCATCACAAAAAAAATCAAAAATATTACACCGATTCCTACGTAAGCATCCATGCGGCTAATGGTAGCAGGATAGGTCGATGCCGTCAGTGTGTTGTTCTCGTAGTTGACGTTGGCTTGGGCCGCTGCACTTGAGACGGAAAGTAGAGTGACAATCAAGCCGCCCAGTATGTATCGCTGAATTCCCTGTAGCCGAAGTCGCACGGCTTCCAGACCTCGCCCGCCACAGTGAGAGGCAGATAAACATCCCTCAAAAGTTTCGATCTCCATCTTCCTCGCTTGGTTCATCATTTATCACATCTTTTGTTCTACGAAGTAGAAGGTCACCGCACTCGAAACGATAGCCACCGCGCCAGTTATCACAATGGACTGATACGCACCACTCATTAGGGAGAACATCACCAACACCGCGAAAGTCATGACAAGAGGCGCTGCCATGGACTGCCGCATTTCACGTTTTTCGATCGCGCCATCACTGCGATATGAACAGTAAATCATTACCAAAAAAATCAAAAATATTACACCGATTCCTACGTAAGCATCCATGCGGCTAATGGTAGCAGGATAGGTCGATGCCGTCAGTGTGTTGTTCTCGTAGTTGACGTTGGCTTGGGCCGCTGCACTTGAGACGGAAAGTAGAGTGGCAATCAAGCTGCCCAATATGCATCGCCGAATTCCCTGCAGCCGATGTCGCACGGCTTCCAGCCTTCGCCCGCTGCAGGGAGTGGCAGATGGCCATGAGTCCAACGTTTCACGCTCTCTTTTTCTCTCGCTTCTCATCATAATCATTTACTTAAAACCTCCATACAGAGACCGCGCCACCTGGGTCCCAATCTCTTCGGCGCTTGAGCCGGGCCTAGCCTCGAAATTCCCGCCGTCCAGGCGAGCCACCTCGCCACCCCCCTCCAGCGAGGGCGGGATACCACGCTCGACGAACAATCGCTCCAGCTCCCTTTGCACTGCCTGAGCAATCAGGTCCCTGTCGGCTCCGGGAAGATCGTGCAACACCAACTCTTCAATATTCAGTTCGAGATCCAAAGAGCTCATACCCAACCTCCGATCTCAGCCGCGGAAAGGGGCCTCTCAAGCTTTGCGTACTCTGCCCTTGCGGCCCGGACGAGATGTGCCATATTTACTGGCGCCCCCTCCTCGGCAGCCAGAAAGGCAGCGTAAAGTGCGATGTTCCTGATGTTACCCCCTGCAACATTCAGCCGAGCCAGTTTCTCGAAGGATAAACCCTCCTTTGGCATATCCTCAGGAAATATTCTGCTCCAGATTTCCTCCCGCTCAGAGGCGCCCGGGAAGGGAAACTGCGTTATGAACCTGATCCGGCGCAGGAACGCCTTGTCCAAGGCGCTCCTGATGTTGGTGGTGAGGATGGCAAGCCCCCGGTACTCTTCCATTCTCTGGAGGAGGTAGCCCACCTCGATGTTGGCGTGTCGGTCGTGGCTGTCTTTGACCTCGCTTCGTTTGCCAAAGAGGGCGTCGGCCTCGTCGAACAAGAGGATCGCACCGCCCTCCTCGGCCGCATCGAACACCCTGCAGAGGTTCTTCTCGGTCTCGCCGATGTACTTGCTCACCACCTGGGAAAGGTCGATCCGGTAAAGGTCGAGCTCAAGATCGTTCGCCAGAACCTCCGCAGCCATGGTCTTGCCAGTCCCGCTCTCCCCTGCGAAAAGGGCGCTTATCCCAAGGCCCCGCGATCCCTTGTTGGCAAAACCCCAGGTCCCGTAAACCTTGGCAGACTGCCTGACGTGAACTCCAATCTCCCGCAAAATTAGGAGAATCGGTTCGGGCAGGACGAGATCCTCCCACGTTGCGGCAGGCTCGATCCGCTGCGCCAGATCGTTGAGACATGGCCGCGCCTGGGTGCGGCAAGCCTCCCACAGAAGTCCACCCAAATCCTCGTTATCTTCTCGGGAGCGGGCTGCCAACACCTCGGAACTGGCACCCCGGATTCCCTGGAGACCCAGGTCGAACTGTGCCACTATCACCTCTAAATGACCATCCAGCTCGTGGGCGACAGGATCCAGCGCCTTTTGCCACAAATCCTGTTGTTCCTCCTTGCTCGGCTTATTCACCTCCAGCTGAAGTGACGCCCGATTGTGCAATCGAAGCGGCTGGCGGCTGGTTGCCACCACCATCCCTCTCACCCGCTCCAGAAATGAGATCGCAACGCGCGAGTTCTTTTCTTCCAGCTCCTCGCAGTCCACAACAAGGGCGGCACCGCTCAAGACCGCCTCTCGCTCCAGGAGACGCACGAGATCCTCTCGCTCTGCCGCAGCAGAGGGGATGTCGGCAGCCTGGACTGTGTAAAGCCGAAGGTCCAGCGCGTCGCAAGCCGAGGCTGCAATGACCCTTTTTCCCTCACGTTCCCCGCCACAGAGCTGGACCAAGGGACTCGCCGAATCGCTGGACCAGAGACCTATGATCTGTCTTGCCAGGTCGAGATGCGAAGGGGAAAGCTCGTCACCATTGAAGAACACCGGTTTCACCATCCCCTTCAACCGCTCATCCAGGCACGAGCTACCTAGAATGTGATGAAGCACCCTCTCGTCGATTCGCAAGGGGCTGGATGCCAACGTTTCGCCGTCTTCCACCTCGATCAGATGCCAGCGGCGCAAGGGCGCATCCGGGGTGAAGGCGCTCCAGGAGGCCCCCAGCAACACAGAGGAGGCAAAGCCGAAGCTAGGATTCTTTCGAGAATCACCCCGCACCGTGGCACAGAGGGACGCGAAACCTGAATCCAGCTCCACCCCCGCACAAAGGAGCAACAGATCGCGCTCAAAAGAAGAGAGGGAGAACGACTCAGAGAGACTGTCCAAACCAGAATGCGCGGGTAGCCTCTGGGATGCAAGCTCCATGTCCAGCTGCGCTCGCTCTAGATCCACCCCTGCAGAAGAGATAGCCTCCTGGTCGCCGTCTACCCGCGCCGCATGCGATCTCAACCTCTCACGAACCACAGCCAGGGCAGCATTCAGATATTCTTGGTTGGCCTGGTGCCATTCTTGGATCGCAGAGAGGTTCAATTCTCAGCTCTCCTTCTGGATCGCGAGCTTGGGCCCTACGTACCGGTTGTGGGTCGGGCTTTCAGGATTCTCATCCACGTCGAGCAGGCTTTCGGCGCCGTCCACCTGCAGCCGCACCAGGTAATCCCCTGGCCTCACCCCTTTGAATGGTATATTGATCGTCTCTACATCCCCCTCGCGCGGCAGAGCAATGAGTGTGTAGGCCGCAGGCGAATCGCTGGATAGCTCGTTCAAAAGCAGAACCGCACGTTGACTCTTGCCAACCAGCGGATCGACCGAGACCGTCACCTCTCCCGAGACTGTGCCCTTGTTACCTTCCACGTACAAGATCTCGACCGACTTTATGTCGGGTCGCAACACGAAGGCTTCAACGTTCGATTCAACACCGCGATGGGGCTCCGGAGGCGTTCCCATCATCATCTGGTGGACCACCTGTACGCTTCTCACCCCTGCCCACAGCGTGCCAGGTGGGAAGGGCGGCGATGATAATGACAGACCTATCCGAACATCACTGACCTCTTCTGGCTCGACCTCGACCCCGCCTATTCGCACGCGGGTCACTTCGCCGTGGAGGTGTCTGCCCACGATGGCCAACTTGTATCCTGAAAGAATCGGCTGGTTTGTAATCACCGTCCCACCCTCTGGCGACTGCGATGTGATCCTATCGATTACGGGCTGGCGGAACGGCACCGCATACAGGTTGCGGGCGCGCACCGGCAGCGCCTCTTGCGGTGTCTCCTCACCCTCGATGAACACTACCGAGGCCTGGTAGGCAGTGGACAGGGTGTAAGGTGTCTGGAAGAATCCAGACCACAGGTTGTACAGCTCCTCGACCGATAGAGGCACGGGCGTGAACTTGACCTGTTCGACCTCGTCGGCAAGATCCGAACCCGAAAGAAAGTCGACTGCATCGATCGCGCTCCGGACTTGCTGACGTGCGAGCGCTGGCTGAGCATGGAGCGCGCGCACAACGCTGCCCAGCACACGCTGCGGCTCTAGCCGTTTTTCATCGCCGTAAGAGGTCAAAAGGTAATGTAGGTCAAGTGCTGCTCGAGGCCGTTGAATCATAGTGCAGTCCCTACGGCGAGTGGGCAAATCGGCGTTTCGCCAAGAAAGGTTGGGGCTGACTTGATAGAGGTAGACGTTGACTCCTACCTCAGGCAGTCCGTCAGATGAACCATCGACCGAACCTGTAGGCCGCACTGCCGTGGACCTTGCGCCTCCGGAGATGTCTCTCCCAACTGCGGCGTCCAGCATCTGCCTGAGGGCCTCGGTCACGGTGGCAATGGCCAGAAAATTGCTCATATATTTCCCTCGTTTCGTCGCTTTAGATAGTCGTCCAGCGATAGTTTGGGCGGGGTGGACGATGGTGGCTGTGTTCTCTGTGGCGGTACCGTTGGCGCTGGTGGCGTTGTGGCGCGCACATCGATACGCCCGATGTTCACCCTGACTGTGGATCTTGTGTCCCCCTTCGACGCCTGTTTGGCGGAGGGTTCAGTCATCTGTGGCTGTTGTACAACCGTTGCCACAGGCCTCAGCCGGACCGGTGAACTGGTGGATGATGCCTGCGACACTGGCCGCAAAGCAGACAATTCGCCCAATATCCTCTCCGAGCGCTCCTCTTTTGCTTCACCTCGGTTCAGCATCATCTCAGATGTGTTCGATGCTGCTTTCGATAATATGGGTCTTCTAACAGATGGCTGAGACACTTCTGGAATACGATTTGACACTGCTCTAGGTAACGGGGTTTGGTTTAGATTGATCTGGAGTATAGCATTCCTATTTCCTGTCCTCGTTGGAGTCGTCGGAGGTACCGCCTTTGCAGAATCTCCCGTTGGTGATTCCGGTTCGATAACGCTTCGACGTATCACCTTAGGATCGAGCGGCTCTGATACCGCATTCGAGTCTTTCGTTATCGTTGGCGTCGTTGGTGTTTCCGGTTCGATAACGCTTCGACGTATCACCTTAGGATCGAGCGGCTCTGATGCAGCATTCGGGTCTTTCGTTATCGTTGGCGTCGTCGGAGGTTCCGGTTCGGTCACGCTTCGACGTATCACTTTAGGATCGACAGTATCTGATGACACCTTCGAGTCTTTCATTATCATTTGAGTCGTCGGAGGTACCGCCTTTGCAGAATCTCCCGTTGGAGATTCCGCCTCGATCATGCTTCGGCGTATCGCCTTAGGGGCGAGCGTATCTGATGCTACCTTCGGGTATTTCGTTATCGTTGGCGGCGTCAGCGATTTCGGTTTGATAACGCTTCGGTGTATCACCTTAGGATCGACAGTATCTGATACTGCATTCGAGTCTTTCGTTATCGTTGGCGTCGTCGGCGATTCCGGTTCGATAACGCTTCGGTGTATCACCTTAGGATCGACAGTATCTGATACCGCATTCGAGTCTTCCGTTATCGTTGGCGTCGTCGGCGATTCCGGTTCGATCACGCTTCTGCGTATCGCCTTAGGACCGATCGTCTCCGTTGCCACTTTTGGGTCTTTCGTTATCGTTTGCGTCGTTGGTGTTACCGTCTTTGCAGAATCTTCCGTTGGAGATTCCGGTTCGATCACGCTTCGACGTATCACTTTTGGATCGATCGTCTCCGCAGCCACTTTTGGGTCTTTCGTTATCGTTTGCGTCGTTGGAGTTACCGTCTTTGCAGAATCTCCTGTTGGAGATTCCGGTTCGATCACGCTTCGGCGTATCACTTTTGGATCGATCGTCTCCGTTGCCACTTTTGGGTCTTTCGTTATCGTTTGCGTCGTTGGTGTTACCGTCTTTGCAGAATCTCCTGTTGGAGATTCCGTCCCGATCATGCTTCGACGTATCACCTTTGGATCGATCGTCTCCGCGGCCACTTTCGGATCTTTCGTTATCGTTGGAGTCGTCGGAGTTACCGTCTCTGCAGAATCTCCCGTTGGAGATTCCGGTTCGATCACGCTTCGGCGTATCACTTTTGGATCGATCGTCTCCGCGGCCACTTTTGGGTCTTTCGTTATCGTTTGCGTCGTTGGAGTTACCGTCTTTGCAGAATCTTCCGTTGGAGATTCCGGTTCGATCATGCTTCGACGTATCACCTTCGGATCGATCGTCTCCGCTGCTACCTTCGAGCCTTTCGTTATCGTTGGAGTCGTCGGAGTTACCGTCTCTGCAGAATCTTCCGTTGGAGATTCCGTCCCGATCACGCTTCTGCGTATCGCCTTAGGACCGATCGTCTCCGTTGCCACTTTTGGGTCTTTCGTTATCGTTTGCGTCGTTGGTGTTACCGTCTTTGCAG
>Ga0272443_10006285_pt1 | contig 11840 bp, 10 predicted proteins | sample SSMAcet12_FD_193581 | JGI IMG/M metagenome (GOLD analysis project Ga0272443, IMG submission 193581) | Marine sediment archaeal communities from Little Sippewissett salt marsh, Falmouth, MA, United States - SSM-Acet-12 | ecosystem: Environmental > Aquatic > Marine > Wetlands > Sediment ... | reverse complement strand
CTCTATACCCGGACCTATCGGCTCGGAGACCAGTGGAGTATATCGTCGTTCTCCGATCCGCAGGCAGTTGCAGAGGGACTCGGCGAGCTCGACAAGAGCGATATGCACCTCTGCGCCGGACCCAACGGCAGGGCGATCGCGGTATGGATAAACGACGATTCGGTTGAAGCGAACGTATTCGAGTAGCACAACTCCCCTGTTCCATAACCATTCTAAAACAGCGGGCCCGCATCCAGCGGGCTCGCTTAATTAATTAAGTTTCCCTAAAGTAGCTGTCACCGGAAATATTATTTGAATTAACTCTATTCCGGATATCTGCTAATAATTAAATTCAATCCCCATAACAGGAAAATTATAAGGAGGTCCGTTCATGCGAATAAAGACAAAAAGAATATATTTTATCACATTACTTGCAGCAATTTCTCTGCTCATCTTCATATCCACGGGTTGCGATACGGGCGGCTCGTCGGACGGAGGAGGGGATGGCACGTCCGCCGACATCACGCCGCCTACGGTGGTATCGGTCTCACCCTCCGCTGACGGAACAGGGGTGGCCACCAACACGAACATCTCCATCACATTCAGCGAGGAAATGGACCCCGTCACGATCACGGGAGAAACCATAACCGTGAGCTCGTCCGCCGGGACACTCGCGGACGACGGCGCGGCGTCGCGGAATATCGCTGGCGAGGTGAGCTACACGAATATGATTGCGACCTTTACCCCCGGGGACGATCTGGCTTTCTCCACGACCTTTACCGTGACGGTCACCACGGACGTTACGGACCTCGCCGAAAACGCGATCGCGGAAGCGTACGTTTTTTCGTTCAGCACGGGAGAGGAAGCGGACACGACGGCACCCACGGTACTCGGCGTGACGCCCGACGACGGCGATTCGGAGATTGAACCCGACACCGTGGTGAGCGCGACCTTCAGCGAGCCGGTCGATCCGGCCACGCTCAATACGGACAATATCGACGTACTGATACGAGGTCACGACCTGTCCGGGATACTCCCCACACCCCTGGGCAATTTCGAGCTGGACGACGCGGGAACCACCATATCCTTCGACCTGCTGGACGGGCTGGCCCGGGGCGCGCGATACGACGTAATCCTTAAAAACGGCATCACGGACACCGCGGGAAACCCGCTCGATTCCGATTTCTCGTGGACATTCACCACGCGTGCCGGATCATGGGCGGAACCTATCGCGTTTTTCACGGGCGACCTGGACGACCCCGAGCAGCCGCAGGTAGCGTTCGACGGCGGAGGCAGGGCACACGTGCTGTGGTCCGGGCAGGAAACAGGTGCTTACGCCTATTACGCCTATTCCAGGCGGTACAACGCGGCACAGGACCCGCCGGTGAAAATCAAGAGAAAACGGTCCGCAGAGTCCACGTCCAATGTCTATCCCTACGTTTCCTCGAACCGGGTCGGCACCACGGCCGGAGTTTGGCGCGGCAGTGACGGCTTCCTTCACGGGGACGTATATACAGGCGGTTCCTGGACCGGTGAGCAGCAGATCTCGTTACCGGACATGGGCGGCCCGGCAACCATCACCACTTCGGTCGACCTTTTGGGAAATGCCTGGGCGGGTTGGTACGGATATTACGATCCTGACGGAGACTTGCAGAGCGGCGCGCACATACTCGCCTCCCGGTTCAGCGCGGACGATCCGGAGAGCGGGTGGTCCGAACCTGTAAACATATCCACCATAGTGAATGAAGACAGGGATAATACCCGGCCGCGGTTCCTCTCGGACCCGGAGGGCAACGCGATTGCCGTATGGCATTACTATGGAGGCGTTGATGCTATTAGAGCCCGTCTCTACGATAACGAGAACGGGTGGAGCAGCCAGATACTGACCATCTCCTCGGATACCCTGACCTCACCGGGCTATCCCGCCGCGGGCGCGGACGGCAGCGGCAACGGGATCGTGGTGTGGAAGGGCGTGCTGGAAGGAAATCCAGGAGTATTCGCCAACCGTTATACCGCCGGAACGGGCGACAACTGGAACGACGATACCCAGACTGTCATATCGAACATAGACGATCCGCCCGGTTACATCTCCCCTCCCGATATCGCGGTTGACCTGGCGAGCGGCGACGCGGTTGCGGTGTGGCGTGCGGATGTCGGTGAAGGCGATTACGTCATTGTCGCCGCGCTCTACAGGGCTGCCGTCGATACATGGAGGCAGCCGCGTCTGATCGCCACCAACGCGGACTCCATCGATCCCCTGGTGGCCTGCGATTTCGCTGGCAACGTGCACGTCCTCTTCGGATATGAAGGGAACCTGTACACGAGAACCTACAACCTCAGCTCCAACTGGGTCCAGTCGTCCATCTCCGATCCGCAGCTCGTCGGGGAGCCCATCGAAGCGTCCATCGACGATCCCCATTTCGGGGCGGGCCCCAACGGCAGGATCATCGCCGCGTGGAAGGACGGCTACAAGATAAGGGTCAACATCTTTCAGTAGTTGGCTATCAGAACCAATTTGGGACGGCTGATCGGACGGCTTTCGATCGGCCGTCCCCTTAAATAAGTAACATGTCCCCTTATTATCCGGAAATTTTGTGTTACCCTTTATGATAGAGGGAAAGCAAATCTCACGCTTACGGGTGAAAGCATGGCAAAAGAAAGAAGGCGTGCTCCGCGCTTCAAGATTCATCAGATGATCGAGGTTGGGTTCGGAAGCGAATCATTCATGGAGGCGGCCGGTCTCAATATCAGCGAATCCGGTATACTCTGTGAAACCGCAGATTTCGTGGATCCGGGTGCAAGGATATTTATCAGGCTCAGTATCACGATGGACAACGATGAAAAACACATAAACTGTGAAGCCGTTGCGGCCAGATCGGAAAAATCAGGGGACAGGTATCACACCGGTATCGCGTTTACCGATATGAACGATGCGGATAAAAGCCAGCTCGCCCGTTTTCTTGGAAAGCTCGAGAAAAAAGGTTGAAACCCGGTCGGATTACATGAGGTCTCTAAACGCGCGGGCGCATGCGCGGTAGTTCTCGTCGTTCATACCCATGACGGAGTACTCCTCTACGTACCCGACAAACCCGCCCTCTTTTGTACCGAGCGCATGGTAGAGCCTTCGGGCTTCCTCCTCGATCTGACGCGGCGTACCGGATATGGAGACGGTCTGGTAGCTGATGGGCACCATGAACGCCTGTTTTCCCCTGAGCTTTTTCCCGACAGCCTCGATATCCACCGCGTTCGGCTGTGATATGTTCATCACGTCGACACCCGCTTCGTGAAAGCCGGGCAGAATGGCCGTGATATTCCCGCAGCAGTGAAACCACACGTGCATGCCGTGCTCGTGCACCGCGTCGAACTGCCGCTTGTACCGGGGCTTGAAAATCTCGTGCCAGAGGTCCGGGTGCACCATGAGCCCCTGCTGCGTTCCCCAGTCGTCCGCGAAATGTATGCCGTCGAACCCGCGGCGGGCGGCGAGCCCTATCACCTCGATCTCGAAGTCGAATACCCGGTCGAGCAGGGCGCAGGCTTTTTCACGTTCGAGCTTGAAATCCACGAAAGCGTTCTCGAAGCCCCGGAGGAACGCGTAGGTATTGAAACCCGTGATCCCCATCTCCGCCACCCGGTACCGGTCTCCCGCGGTTTTTAAAAATGCATCCATGCCGTTGAACCGCCCGGGTTTGTCCGGACACGGAAACTCGTAGGCATCCAGGTCCTCCCACTTTGGAATGACAGGGTCCTTGGGCTGGCCGATGGTCCCGTCCCCCAGGTTCTCCCACACATAACCCCACTCGCTCCGCATCACGTCACCCTTGTAGGGGAAGAGCTCGAAGCTGTAGATGTCGCCCTCCAACCGGTCCTTGTTCCAGAACCACAGCGGAATACGCGGAGGAGACCCGAAGTTCAGCGCGCTGATAACGACGTCCCGGCGGGTCATGGAGCACCTCCCTGCATGTTGTACCGGACGAGAGCACAGGCGCCGGCGAAATCCGGGAATACCCTGCATCCGACCGCACCTGCCAGCGCCGCGCCCACCGCGGCTTCCTCTTCCATCTTCGGAATACGTGGCTTTTTCCCGAAAACCAGCTCGGCGCACGCCCTGAGGGCCTCGTTCCTCCGTATCGCGTTCCCGCTTCCCACCAGGAACGGCCGCCGTGCAAGCAGGGATTGATCGACCAAGTCCTCGAGCACGCGCACCATGCCGAGCAGAATCCCCTTTATCAGGTTCGCGGGTGTGAAGTTATCCAGGCTCATACCTTCGATCGTTCCCCTCGTCTGCGGGCTGCTCCGCCTGCCCGCAAAGAGCGGGGTAACCACGAGCCCGTCCGTTTCCGACCCGGTATCGTCGTGCAGCGCGCGTAAAGCACTTTCCTCCATTTTCTTCCAGAGCTCCGCGTCTTCAATGCCGGAAAGACCGAAAAGCTCGCGTCCTGTCCTCGCAAAGAAATCTCTCAGCGCCGCATAAACGGCACCGCCTGCAAGCGAGCCTCCAGCAAGCAGAATCCTGTCCTCCACAAAGGGCCTCTTCTGGAGATCGTAGCCGTCGGCAGTCACCGGACCGTCATTACTCAGGGCGAGCGATATCTGGGCCCCGGTCCCAATATTGATGAGGATTGTGCTGTCCAGGCCGGAGACGCTGCCGACAAAGCTCGCCTGGTTGTCTCCGAGGGCCGCGGATACCGGCACCGGGTCTTGAAGGTCCAGAGTGCCCGACGCACACTCCCCCGCAACGGACGCGGGCTTCACGAGGGGAGGCAAAACCGATACCTTAATGCCGAGCCGGTCCAGGTAATCCATGTCCCACCCGGTACTCGTATCGTTCAGGCACCCGAGGCTGTGGGCCATGGAAAAATCCATGACCGGAGGCTTCCCGGTCAGAACGGACGCGAAATAGTCCGCGACCGTACACACCCGGTCGACTTCCCCAAGCCCGCCCCTTTCCGCCCAGTCAAAGAGCGTTACAACGCCGTAGCCCGTTGCAACGGGCCGCTCCCCCGCCCTCTCGCGCATCCGTTCGAGCGTGGTTTTCCCGTCCCTTCCCGGTATATCCCCCCTGCCGTCCTGCCAGGTCACGAGGTTCGTAACAGGAAGGCCGTCCTTCCCGATACCGAGTATGCCGTGCATCTGCCCGGTTAGGCCGATGGATACGATCTCGACGTCCTCGATACTGACGACATCCGCGAGCACGTCATCAAATGTATCCTTTATGCGCTCCACATCCTGCTCCGCGTAGGCCGGGTTCCTGCACTCGACGTACGCGCCGGTGTTTTTCGATTTGGAGCACAGCACCTCCCCGCTGTCCGGATCGACCAGTACCGCAGCCACCTTGGTGGTCCCGAAATCGATCCCCAGTATCCCCCGTCTCATCATGCTCTCCGCACATACCATTATTCGAAACGATTCTCAGCATAAGGGAGGGGTACGGGAAAATCAAGTTCTTTGACAGGGGACCCATTCTCTTTATTCTTGATAGAATGTTCTATTACGGGTAGCATATTTACAGGAAGGTTGTCATTTTCCAAAAGGAATCACATTCGTGTATATTTCGCAGGCAAACGGGGACCGTTCACTATTCTTCTCCGTACAGCGTCAAATCTCGAATCAAAACAATCCCTATTAATAATTTCGATGGATTAATAGTGTAATGAAAAAGAAATTAACAGGTGAGCTCAATTCACTGAACATTCTGACAAACATTTTACTGTGCGGAGCGGTGATCGCACTCATACACGGGCTGGCGGGCGGCCGACTGCTTACTTCCCCTCTTCTTACCTGCGCCGTTTTCGCCGTTTTCTGGATCATATTTACTTTCAGAATGTGGCCCTGGATGCGTTCCCGATTCCCGCAATCCGATTACCCTGCCGATATGCGGTGGATCTACATCGGCATTGCAGGTGTTTTAATGACGGTAAGTGTATGGGTCGGGCGGGCGATTCTGCGCGGAGATTATGATTACCATATGCAGTATACACTTCAGTTACTGAACGGTTCAGTTTCAGGCCATTCATCCTACAAGGGCGAAGTCGGTTTTTATCCCCCGCTTTCTCACACTTTAATCGCCCTAACGACACATTTTACACGATTGAGCGTGCATCATGCATACCTGCTGCTGTCCGCTCTGGTCGCCCTCCTGATCCCCCATTTTTCCTACAGGCTGGCTAAACAGATCGGTTTCTCTCCGGGGCCCGGTATATTTTTCACCTGCCTGATCAGTCTGTACGGCGGATTCGGCAGGATCGTGTGGAGGATGTTTCATCTTTATTTACCGGCGGCTCAGATATCGATGCCCTTCATATCCAGAAATCTGAGCTTTCTGATATTCCTCATGTTCCTCATTCTCTGTTATAACGCGTTCAGGGCCGGACGGTTCTCCCGTGCTCAGTCAATACACACGGGTGTCCTCATCGGCCTTCTGGGACTGACCCATCCTCAGGGCTTGATAACGGCCGTTCTCTTTCTCCTGGTATTGTATATCACGTTGTTCCGTAAAAGGCTGTTTAAAAGGGAGCATATCCTGCAAATCATAATCCCGGTTTTCACAGGCTGCCTGATCACCTCCCTGTACTTCATACCGACGGTGCTGAATATAAACCGCTCCGGAGGCATGGTTGAACTCACCCCTCTGGACGAGATGTTCCCCGCCAGCTTCTGGCTCTACGGGCTCCTGCCCGTGCTGGCCGGATGCGTCTTTTTCAAGAAAGAAAATCGAAAAAACTGGATGTGGCCCGCTCTCTTCATTCTCGCCGGCGTTCCGGTGTTCAGGCTGCTCCTCGGGCAGTTTGTTTCCGTCCAAAGGTGGATCGTGTTCCGCATCCACCGTTTCGGGCCATACCTTTTTATATTTATCGCGCTGTTCGCGGCAGCCGGATGCGAAAGTTTATGCAATTTCGGGAAGAAAATCCGCTTCGCCGTTATCGTGATAATGGTGCTCCATGTACTGGTCGGATACGCCACGTCGTTTATCTATTTAAATGAGTACAGAGAAATACTCATCGTAAACATCATGAAAGATTTCAGCATGGCGAAGGTGTTTCCCCGGACCGGAATCGAAAAGCTGCGCTACCGTGTTCCTGATCCCCGTGCCACCATCATGGCGCCGCAGCGGGTCGCTCGATTAGTGGCTTCCGAAGCAGGCCTGCACATCCCCTATACGAACAATCCGCAGGTACTGACCAACGATTTTTACAAGAGGACCATGTCACAGGAACGGCGCCGATATCTGGTTGAATCTTTTTACGACGACCTGAAAGAAAGACGGCTGCGAAGCGATATATTGTCCGTTTTCAGTGCGGATGCCTTTTTATCAACCAACTCCAAACTGGACAAGCGGCACCCCATACTGGAAAAGGCGACATCCGTCACAATGAAAAACAAGACCTGGTTCCTCTATATCGTGAAAACCGAATGAATCCCGGATTATTCTATCCGGAACCCGCTGACTTTCGGGCATACACATTCATGGTTGCGCCTCTTCTTAACAAGCTCTCAATCGTGGTAACGGGAAGAACGAACATCTGCAGGAAAAAATACAGCACCTTTTTCCCGAGCGGGTTTTTCCCTTCGCTTTCCATGACTTTCATAAGCTGAGGATCAAAACCCGGCAAAAGGCTGCAGATCAGGGAGAACGGGTTATATCGAAATGAAAAATAGCTTATATGCTTAATGGTAAAATCATATTTATCCAGCAGCTTCGTAATGGTATCAGAAGAGTAGTTATAGAGATGTACCGGAACCCTTAAGCCGGCCCAGCGCTCCCTGAATACCTTGAATTGAAGGCTTCCTAAATTCGGGATTGCCAGAATTAAAATACCGGTGTCTTTCAGGACCCTGTGCACTTCCCGCAGAATCGGGGCGGGGTCGCGCAGATGCTCAAGAACTCCGTAGAGCGTTACCCCGTCGAAGCAGTCCGGAGGATAGCGTGCGTCTATAAGGTTTCCATTGAAAACCTCCAGGTTATAGGTGTCGCGGGCCTGTTGAGCCGCTGTCGATGACGGCTCAACGCCGTATGTCTGAAATCCATGTTTCCGGAAGTGGCTCAGAATCTGCCCGTGGCCGCAGCCTACATCCAGGATTTTCCCCCCGGCCTTCACTCTTCTTCTGACCTGACGGATTATCGGGCGCAGCTTGGACTCAATAATGATTTCCTCCGCCTTATTTAAGACCCTGTGTAATAAGCTCGATGGTAAATGCCGCCTCTGATACCAGTAGATATCCGGATAGTGGTCTTCCAGTTCCTTTTCAGAAGGTTGCGGGTTCACGTAAACGAGCCCGCACCCGCTGCATTTAACTAAACGATAACTTTCTTTTAAGGGGCCGATCCTGTCCTTTACTTCCATAAAGGAAACGGAATCATCCTTACCGCATATGATGCATGGAACATGCTCAGCCATATAACCGCCTCAATGGATTGACATTGAACTGGAAGAAAAGACTGCTCCCCGTCTGTTATCTCTCCATCAGTTCCTTCAAGATCCAGCACCCCGTTTTTTTCCTTTTTCTGAGAACCCGTTTTCTCGATGTCGAATATTTCGGCAGCTTCATCGAAGCCCGGACAAAGGCATACATAGAAAGAGGTATTATTACGATCCCGTATAAAATCTGCCTGCCCCTGCTCCACCCGTAACCCTTCACTTTCAGAGGCGCCCCCAGCAGTAAAAAAGGCAGGAAAAGCAGAAACTCGACTGTGTACATATTCTTGAAATAGGTCAGGAAAAGGCCCTGATAAAAATTTATTGCCTTTCGCATGGATCTTCTGTCCGCCGCCACCTTCATGGTAATCGGACTTCGATGATATACGACGGAAGCAGGCACTAAAACAGTCTCATACCCCATCCCGTTTAACCTGAGGCCCATATCTATGTCGGCGCAGCCCGGCAGGTCCGTGTCAAAGGCGAAACCCTCTTCGTCCACTATCTCCCTTTCAACGATGAGCGAAGCGCCCGAAAGGAACAGCGTTCTCACAATCCCGTCGGAATAAGGGACCGTATTATGTCTTACGTACCCGAACTTTGACAGATCGTATATATGGATGGAACCCGGCATCGCCCTCCGCTCCATCATGGAGAATTCGGACGCCCATGGCGAGAGCATGTTCGACTGGCACGCTCTTATCCCGGCATTTTCTTCCAGGACTTTCACCATTTCAGAAAGCCACCTTTCGTGCAGGACGGTGTCGACATTCAGAAAAACAAGGTATCGTCCGAGCGAATAATCAACACCTTTATTGTACCCTTCGGCCGTGCCGTAATTTTTTTCAAGCTCCAGCACTTTCACCAGCGGAAAGTTGTCTCTGACATACTGACAGGACCCGTCGTTTGATCCGTTGTCCACAAAGATCACTTCAAAACGGTCGCGCCCCAGGTCCTGATCCAGCAGTGAAGTCAGACAATCGTGGATATATATCCTGTCGTTGTAGGATACAACAATGACACTGACATCGACGGTCGCCGTCTCCGTATCCATCTTCACTGCTGTATTCCTTTAAGAAGTTATGACGACAGGAGAGCTTTGATATCATGCTCCGTTAAAAATCGGACGGTCCTCTCCGGGTGACCGGATTTTCTATTTCTCAATTCCTTTAAATCATTATAAAGCAATCTCAGCCCGTCCCCGTCATCTACATCATACCAAACCGGAAGACTGGCGACGTTGAGCTTCGCCTCCCCCGCCCTCTCCAGTGTTTCCGTAAAAACCGTATTCGTGCTCCAGCTGATGTCCTGAAAAACCCGCCTGTGAAGCGCCTTTAAACCGAGCATGTAGTATCCGCCGTCCACGGTGGGGCCGATAACCATGTCGGTCTCCGGCTTTTCGAGTAGATTATACGATTCTCGAACAAAAGCAACCGGTAATGAGGGATGGTCACTTCCAATTATGGACACCAGATCATATCCGTGGTTCAGGGAATACTCGAAGGCATGAATAAATTTTTCGCCGAGATCCGCTCCACTCTGTTCCAGAAGAATAAAATTTTTAGGGGTCGAGGATTTAAAGATATCCCTCGTTTCAGGCGGAAAGTAGGACACAATTACGTCAACATCCTCCAGTTGTTTATACATGTCGAAGGAATCAAGCAGGAAACACCGGTAGAGCCGGGCCGCCTGTTCGTGTGAAAGGGGCGGACAGAGCCTCGTCTTTACCATTCCCGCTTTCGGCCATTTGGCGACGACAATCAATGCTTTCTTCATTTTCTCCATGCTAAAACCTGTTTGCTTAAGAAAGATTGCAGAGAACAAAGAGGTTGAAAATATACGAATCGAGCCCGTGGTGTAATTTGTTCCGACCGCAATAGATCACAAATATATAAAGAGACCGATTGTAATACCAAGCGATACCGTCTCTTCTCCTTACGATGACTATGAGGAGAAAATGATGAAAATTACCGGAGAAGTTTACCCCCGCAGGCCCCTTGATTAATAGTATCCCGGTAGTATAATTGAATCCGGGGAACCGTCAATACCATGGAAACAGCGCTGCTCGACGATTTCAAAATACTCGGCGTGGAAGAGGGTGCGTCCATGCAGGAGGTGCACCGGGCCTACATACGGCGGGCCAAGCTCCTCCACCCGGACCTTGCGGACTACGATCCGGAGAAATGCCACCTCGCCATGATACGCATAAACCGTGCCTACGAACGGCTGAAGAGGATGCACGGCATAAACCCCGCTCCCGCTGTTCCGGCCTCCCCTCCTCCACACCCGGAACAAAAGCACCATGGCCTCCTCCCGCACGGGGACCCGGCGTACGTGTACTACCGGAGGGGGTACGAGCTGTACCGCCAGGTCCATCCCTCCAAGTGGGTCTTCATGAAGAGGCGGAAGGTCACGCTCAGCGGAACGGCCGAGTGGCGGGCCCGTATGCTGAGAGGGGTAAAGGAGGCCTTCAAGAAGCTGCCGGGCGCCTACTACTACTACAGCATCGTGGCGAACGAATACCCCGAAAGCCCCTGGGCCCCGGACGCCCGCGAGAAGATGGCCTGGGTCGAACGGCAGACCGACCGCTACCGGAAGATACTTGCCTACTACGAAAGCAGGTGCGCGCGGCAAAGGGTGTGCTGACGTGCGTTTTTTTTATTTTTTTTAATTAATAATAGGAATCATTATTATCCGGATCCCAAAGACGAATTATATTTTTTATATTACAAATCTTTTTTGGAGGGATAAATATGGAAGAAGAAGTCTACAAGATGCCGCTCATCGGAGATACGGCCCCGTCCTTCACGGCGAAGACCACGCAGGGCGAGATCAAATTCCCCGATGACTTCAAGGACAAGTGGGTCATACTGTTCAGCCACCCGGCCGACTTCACACCGGTATGCACCACGGAATTCATGACGTTCGCGAACATGCAGGCGGATTTCAAGAAGCTCAACACCGAGCTCATCGGCCTCTCGATCGACAGCCTCTACGCGCACATCGCCTGGCTGCGCACGATCAAGGAGAAGATCGAGTTCAGGGGAATGAAGAACATCGAGGTCACCTTTCCGCTTATCGAGGACCTGAAAATGGAGGTCGCAAAGAAGTACGGTATGGTGCAGCCCAACGCCTCGACCACGCAGGCGGTACGGGCGGTCTTCCTCATCGATCCCAAGGCCAAGATCAGGGCCATCATCTACTACCCGCTCTCCAACGGACGGAACATGGAAGAGGTGAAGCGGCTCGTGCTCGCGTGCCAGAAGTCCGACAGGGACGGCGTGGCCACCCCGGCCAACTGGCAGCCCGGAGAGGACGTCATCATCCCGCCCCCGGGCTCGTGCGGCATGGCAAAGGAGCGCGTCGAAAAGAAGGAGGAAGGCAAGTACTGCCTCGACTGGTTCATCTGCTTCAAGAAGGATAAATAGTGACAGTTCCTTTCGGGAC
>Ga0272443_10006284_pt1 | contig 11840 bp, 8 predicted proteins | sample SSMAcet12_FD_193581 | JGI IMG/M metagenome (GOLD analysis project Ga0272443, IMG submission 193581) | Marine sediment archaeal communities from Little Sippewissett salt marsh, Falmouth, MA, United States - SSM-Acet-12 | ecosystem: Environmental > Aquatic > Marine > Wetlands > Sediment ... | reverse complement strand
CGGAATCTCGGCCTCCGCGGCCGCCAGCTTCGTCTCTGCGAGGGCGAGCATCGCGTCCGAGAGATCCGAGCCCACGACCGCTAGTCCGAGCGAACGGAACAGCAGGAGGTCGTCGCCGGTCCCGCAAGCGCAGTCGAGAACGCGACGGACGTGATACCGGTCGAAGAGCCGTTCGAAGAAGGCCCTTCGCTCGGGCGCGTCCGTCCGGAAAGCATCGTAGCGTGCGGCGAAACTCAGATACGGATCTGCACCTGCCATCGTCTTCTCGTGAGCCGAGCGTAGCCAAGGCCGACCCAACGGGCAACCGTTCGTTGACATCACAACTCGGACGTGCTACGGTAGCGGGACTTCCATTCAGGAGGCGGAGCGGAATGAATCTAGGGAGGTCTGTTTGGCTCGCGTAGAGCCGTAGTCGGCTCCGTCTACAGTTTTCCGTCTCCTCTATCCGTTCCTCCATTCAAGTCGTGGTGGCGTCCTTTCGCCTACGTCCCGTCACCGTCACAAACCGAACGCGAAAGGAGACGACTTGAAGACCCGATTCGATCTTGACCAACAGGAACTGCCGAAACAGTGGTACAACGTACTCGCCGATCTCAAGACGCCGCTCGACCCCCCGTTGCACCCCGCAACCAGAGAGCCGATGGCGCCGGAAGACCTCTGCGCTCTGTTCCCGAAGACCTGCATCGAACAGGAGATGGCCACCGACCGATTCATCGACATTCCCGAGCCGATCCTGGAGGTGTATCGCCGATGGCGCCCGACGCCGCTTCAGCGGGCGATCCATCTCGAACGGGTCCTCGAAACGCCGGCCCGCATCTACTTCAAGTACGAAGGAGCCAGCCCCACAGGCTCACATAAGACGAACACGGCCGTCGCGCAGGCGTACTACAACGCGCAGGAAGGCAATCGGCGCTTGACGACGGAGACCGGGGCCGGTCAATGGGGGAGTGCGCTCGCGTTTGCGTGTCAGCTGTTCGACATCGAGTGCACGGTGTTCATGGTTCGCATTTCCTATGACCAGAAGCCGTACCGCAAGTTCATGATCCAGACGTTCGGCGCCGAGATTCACCCCTCGCCATCCGACCTCACGAGCGCCGGGCGGTCCATCCTTGAGAAGGATCCCGACACGCCGGGCTCTCTCGGCATCGCGATCTCCGAAGCGATCGAGGCCGCGATGACGCACGACGGAACGAAGTACTCGCTCGGCAGCGTCCTGAATCACGTCCTCCTGCACCAGACGATCATCGGCCTCGAAGCGCAACGCCAGATGGAAATGGCCGGAGAAGACCCTGATGTCGTTGTCGGCTGTGTCGGTGGCGGATCGAACTACGCCGGCATTGCACTCCCGTTCTATCGCGACGCACTCGAGAGGCAACGAAAGAGGGGGTTTGTCGCTGTCGAGCCGCGCGTCTGCCCGACGCTGACCAACGGGGAGTATCGATACGACTTCGGCGACACGGCCATGACCACGCCACTGTTGAAAATGTACACGCTGGGCCACGACTTCATCCCCCCGCCGATTCACGCCGGAGGACTCCGCTACCACGGCATGGCGCCGATCATCAGTCGGCTGGTCGAAGACGGGGTCATGCAGCCAGTCGCCTTCGACCAGATCGACGTCTTCGAGAGCGCGCTGCTCTTTGCCAGGAGCGAAGGGATTATCCCGGCGCCGGAGACGGCCCATGCTGTGCATGCCGCGGTCGAGATCGCGCGCGACTGCGCAGCGAAGGACCAGGCGAAGGTGATTCTGATCGGCTTCTCCGGTCACGGCCACTTCGACATGTCGGCCTACGCAGCCTACCTCGACGGAGAGCTGAAGCGGCCTGAGTCAGCCGGGGGATCGACCGAGCAACTCGGCGAGAGCCGCCTTTTCTGCTAGCCGGTGCACCTCCTTGACGCGGGAGGGGTGATCTTCGGACACCCCTCCCGGCCTCCCGGTGGAATGCCGCGCCAGCCGCGAGATACACTCCTCTCGTGGATGCGAGAGAGGCCGCAGACTACTGGGAGAGAAACGCCGACGCGTGGACAAAGCTCTCGCGCGCCGGGTACGACATCTACAGGGACAGCTTCAACACCCCCGCCTTCCTCGAGTCTCTTCCCGATGTGACGGGAAGCAGGGGCTTCGACATCGGTTGCGGCGAAGGACACAACACGCGGCTTCTCGCTCGGCGAGGCGCCCGAATGACTGCCGTCGACGTCGCCGAGACGTTCGTTCGGCACGCTTCCGAGGAGGAAGCCCGCGAACCGCTCGGAATCGCATACCGCGTCGCCGACGCCGCGGCGCTCCCATTCGCAAACGACCGCTTCGATTTCGCCACCGCGTTCATGAGTCTGATGGACGTCTCAGCGCCCGAGGAAGCCGTTTCCGAGGCGTTCCGCGTCCTTCGCCCGGGCGGATTCCTCCAGTTCTCGATCACGCACCCCTGCTTCGATACCCCCCATCGTCGCAACCTTCGTGACGAAGAGGGAACGACCTACGCTATTGAGGTCGGAGACTACTTCGAGCGAATCGACGGGCGGATCATGCGGTGGCTGTTCGCCACCGCTCCGGACTCCGTGAAGGTTGGCCTGCCGCTCTTCCAGGTTCCTCGCTTCACTCGAACGATCAGCGAATGGATCAACCTGTTGATCGAGGCCGGCTTCACGATCGAGCGAGTGTCCGAGCCACGACCGAGCGACGAGACGGTCTCGGAAGTTCCCGAGGTACAGGACGCCCAAGTCGTCGCCTACTTCCTCCACATTCGAGCGCGGAAGCCGAGAGACGACAATGGCGGAAGCCGTTTTCTCTAGGGAATTGTCGTTGTGTCACAAGAAGCGCTGACTCTCCCCGCCTCCACCGTGAAGCGAGTACAATCGTTCAGACGCTCAGTGTCCTCAAGGGTGTCGGGGGGATAGATAGGAATGCCGCTCGTACCGAGTGCTTCGTTCGTCATCCTTCTCGTCGCCGCAGCCACGTCCGGGCTTGTAGGCATCCTTCTCTGGCGAAGACGACGGATTCCGGGGGGGAAGGCACTCGCATGGATGATGTTCGCCGTCTGCGAGTGGACACTCGCGGCCGCCTTCGAAGCAGGAGCAGCCAGCCTCTCAGCGAAGGTTCTCTTCTCGAAGCTCGAGTACGTCGGATCGGGAAGCGTGGCGCTGCTGCTTCTCGTGTTCGCACTCCGACACGCGGGAGCGGCCGCCTGGCTGACGGCCCGGCGGCTCGCCCTCCTGACGACGATCCCAATTGTCACTCTCGGAATCGTCCTCGCGAACGATTGGCACCACCTCGTCTGGAAGGGGTTCTCGGAGGGCGCGCCGGGGAGCCATCAGATCATCTACCATCATGGTCCACTCTTCTTCGCCATCGTCGCCGCGCTGTACGTGCTCATCCTCCCGGCCTCCGTCGTGCTCGCGAGAACCGCCATTCGAGAGACGCGTGCGCACCGGCGTCAGGCACTGGCGATCCTCGCTGCGAGCGTCGCGCCTTGGGTTGGCACGATGCTCTATCTTCTCAACATCGAAACGCTGACGGGATTCAACGTCATCCCGATGAGCTTCGCAGTAACCGGAGTGATCCTCTCCCTCAGCATCGCCGGCCTCCGACACTTCGATGTCGTTCCCATCGCCCGGAGCACCCTCGTGGAGAACATGAGTGACGCGGTTCTGGTTCTCGACGCGGACGGCGCCATCGTCGATGCAAACCGGTCCGCCAGCCTTCTCCTCTCGCCGCCCGGCCGCCTCATCAACCAGCCGGCTGCCGAAGCCTTCTCGCAGTGGCCGGAGATCCTCGACCATTGCCGCAGTGCCGAGCCGTGTCACGGCGAAGCCCTGCTCAGCGAGCACCCGCTTCGCTACGTCGATGTTCGAATCGCGCCCCTGCGCCATCGAGACGGGCACCTGTACGGGCGTCTCCTCGTCCTACGCGACATCACGCCGCGATACAGCGCCGAACGGGAACTCCAACGAGTCAACGAGCAACTACAGGAACAGCTCGACGAGATCGAGCGCCTCCATGTGAAGCTTCGCGATCAGGCGATTCGGGACGCCCTCACGCGCCTGTTCAACCGACGGTATCTTGAGGAAACGCTCCCCAGGGAGATCGCGAGATCGGCCCGCGAGGAGACGCCGCTCGCGTTCCTCCTGCTCGACGTCGACCGATTCAAGAGTCTCAACGACACCGAGGGACACCAAGCAGGCGACGCCGTCTTGCAGTCTCTCGGCAAGTTGCTGGGCGAAGAGACACGGAAGGGAGACATTGCTTGCCGCTACGGCGGAGACGAGTTCGCAGTCGTCTTGCCGAACACGTCGGGTGAAGCGGCAGTCCAACGCGCCGAGGAGATTCGCCAACGATTCGCGAGCAAGACCGACGCCGGCGGCGGCACATCGCTCTCCGTTGGCGTCGCCTCGTTCCCTCGAGACGGTGACACGGATGTCGAGATCCTGCGAGCGGCGGACCGTGCACTCTACGACGCCAAGGCCTCGGGGCGGGACTGCGTGCGGAAGGCGTAGGCCCCAAAGCCAGCCGTTGCACACCGGCACTATCCCCGGCACAGTTCCCCCATGAAGACGCTCGGCGCGCTCCTGCTGATCTTTGTCTACGAGGCCGGCACGGCCGTTCTCCTACCGACGCCGAGTGAGGTTCCGATCCTCGGGACTCCTTGGATCCCTCTGGGGTGGATCTTCCTTTTCGCGGTGGCCGGGAAGATTGTCGGCTCGTACCTGGTCTTCTTCCTCGGCGATCGAACGAAAGGGACCGATCGGTTCCAGCGATGGGTGACGCGATACGGATGGCTTGCCGCTGTCATGAGATGGAGCGAACGGTTCGTGCATCGATACGGCGTCTTCGCCGTGTTTGCGCTCCTGAGCATCCCCGGCTTTCCGGACACCGCCTCTCTCTACCTGTTCGCTCTTGTCAGCCGGCGGCCGGTCGTCTTCGCCTTGGCTGCCGGTCTGGGAACGGCCGTTCGCATGATCCTCGTTCTCTTCGGGATCCGCGTGCTGTTCCCGGCGAGCACATGACTGAGCAACGGAGATCCGCGAGCGGAAGAACGGACAGCCGTGCGCCGCGTCCGAGCCCACCCTGTGGACGTGGATCCGCTCCCGTCCGTCCGGTAAGCCATCTGCCATCGGCATCGCCAGCTTGGACCAATCGGCGGGAGAAACATCCCTCGAATGGATTCACGTCCCCACCAGCGATCGACGCCGAGGCTTCGGCCGCCTGCTCGTCGGCCACCTGTCGGCCCGCGCGGCCTAGATCGCCTGGCTTACGATCATGGGGCGGGGCGGTCACTTGCCCGTAGCGAGTGCATCGAAGTCGAGTTCGGCCATCGGCTGAACGGAGACACCCTCCGACGGCCAGTAGTCGTTGTACTGAGAAGCGTACGCCGGCTCGCCGCCGCTGTGCGCGTCGGCGACGACAATCACGTCGTAGCCAAGGGATGCCGCCTGTCGCGCAGACCGCGTAATCTCATGTCCCGTGTGAAGTCCAGCGATGAGCAACTCTCGGACGCCGAGCACGTCGAGCGTGGTCAGGAGATCCGTGTCGGAAACAACATCGCTCACGTAGTCGGGTCGAGCCATCAACACGTCTCCCTCCTGCGGCTCGATCGACACCGGGAAGAGGGCGTTCTCCTCTTCATCGTAGATCTGATGATTACCGTAGACATAGATGATGGGAATCTCCGCGGCTCGGACCGCCGACAGTAACTCGACCGTCGCCGCCAGGATGTCTCGGTCATTGCACGTTCGCCAGGCATCCGGAAACTTCCCCATCCCGGCGAAATTGAGCGAGGTTGAGTTGACGTTGATGAGGACAAGCGCCGCGTCGCAGGTGGCCGAGCCCGAAGTCGCGGACGCGACAGGAGAGGCAGGCTCAGCCCCCGTGGAAGAGGGACTCTCATCCCCCAATCGCGGGAGGGTGACGGCAAGGATGACCCCCATCGTGGCGACGCAGATCGAGGCGATTGATAGGACAGCAAGGCGAGAACGCGACATACAGCACTCCTCCTCTGCGAGACAAGCACTTGCTCCATTGTCCCTCGGGAGCCGTTCGCACTTCAACGAGCACAATCGGCATGCCTCCCGTCGAGCGGGGCCCGCGCCGCGGACTCCTCGCAATCCAGACGCTCTCGCACCCACGCCTTCGTCCCGCAGAGCGAACACTCCAAAGGTCGCCTGAGCCGACTGCTGGCACACAATGCTCGTTCTGAACGTGGTTCTCGCTCTTCCTATTCACAAACCAACGAACCCCGTGGGCGCGATCCGGTTTGACCATGTCCGGAGATAGTCGATAGGGTGTGAGAGCTGCCGCGGGGCAGGCGGTCCTCTTAGCAGACTACCGTCGCGACCCGCGTCTGCGAGGAGGTACCCATCATGCGTAGACTGACTCTCTTGGGCCTCGTCTCACTCCTGGTCACCTGCATCGCTCTCGGGCTCACAGCACAATCTCGGAACGGCGAAATCCTCGATGGACGTGAGCTGAAGGACCTGTACTTGATCAGCGATGGAAGCAAGCCGGAGTGGGGAGATGGCTGGACCGCCCCCATCGAGGCCGCAACGATCCTGGCCTGGTACCAGATGAAGGGGTACGCAACCCTTCTCGGAGACTGGAACGGGGACGGAATCGTCGACATACTCGACGCAATCGAGCTCGCAGACTACTTCGGCAGAAGCCGCATGCGATCGGGTTCAGAGGAAGGCACGAGCGACGCACGACTGGTCGACACCCTGGCCAGGTACGTGGCAGGGCGGAACCCCGATGAATTCGAGATCCTCATTTACGATGAAGGCTTCCCCGGGGAGTATGAAGACGAATTCGTCAGCACATTCGCTTCCGACATGATCTCCGGGATCTCGATTGCACTCGAGTCCGAGCCGAGCGTCGAGGCCTACACGGAAGCAATCCTCGCTGGGCTTGGCGTGATCGTCGGCATCGCAGAAGACAGTGGGCTCAACTACTACCTCGCCGGCCGCTCGTTCCTGTTCGAGCCAGTCGGTGAGGGTCTACACGCGATGGACTTCGCCTGGTCGCAGGAGGATCTCTGGACCCCCGGGGAGCAAGGCCAGATCCTCCGGACCATAGCGACATCTCGAAGTGCTCTCCACATCGAGTTCCGTGGGGATTGGCGGGAAGTCGAATTCATGGCCATCCTCGCTCCCGTCGATCGGTTGAGCTTGGGCGCCGCCGCGGCCTGCGAGGGCGCCGAGCTGCGCGTCGATCTGATGGACATTCTCTGCCGCTGCGACCACGCAAGAGAAGTCTGTCTGGCTGAAGCTTGGTTTCTGATCCGCAACACCGGCGACATGGAGTCTCCCGCCTGCGAGGTCGAGCTTGGGACGGCCGGCTGGAGCGTACCGGCGTTCCTCGGCCCTCTCCCCTCAGGCGGATCGGCCGTCGCGACCATAGGCCAACCGTTCGATGCTGCAGAAGCTCCGTGTCCGTGGCGTGCCTACATGAACGTCGATTCGCTCGACGCAATCGACGAGTGCAATGAGGGGAACAACTCCTCGGAAGGGACCGTCTGCTGTCCAGAACCCCCCGTAGCTGGTTGCCCTGACCTCGCGATCGCGCTGGAGAACGTTATGTGCAGCTGCGATGAGCCGTGCAGGGAGAGCGGAATGCTCTGCATTGTGGAAGCCGATCTGGTCGTGACGAACGTAGGCGAGGAGGACGCGGGCGGATTCTCAAGCTGGCTGTTCGATGTTCCTCACGGCATTCACGATGGCCTGGGGGTCGGCGAATCGGCCACGGACCACGGCTTGTTCGGCGCTGAATGCGCCACCGAGTCCGGAGAGTACCTCGTCTTCGCCAGGGTTCAGGTGGACGGCGAGGACTGCGACGAGGCCAACAACTGGATCGAACTTCTGGTCACATGTGAGCCGACGCCGTGCGTGGATTGGGCGGTAGCGGTCGATGGTAGCGAGTGCAACTGCGAGTGGGTGGAATCCGATACATGTACTGAGGGCCGGGAGATGGTTTGCTCGCCAGTTCTTACGGTGACGGTTGCGAACGTCGGTGAAGAGGACGCCGAGGCAACCACCGTGGAGACGAATTCGTTGGAGACGTGGTCCTCCAGTTTCCCTGTCCCTGCTCTGGCCTCAGGCGAAGCGGTGACGTCCGAGCTTGAGCTCGACTGGCCAGGAGCCTCCTGTGTCGCAGCGAGGTTTCCATTCGATGTTGAGGTGCGCGTACCGGATGCTGGAGACTGCGATCCCAGCGACAACTATGCCTCAGCGGATGTCATCTGCGAACCACTGTGTGAGGGACCTGATCTGGCGGTCTGGATCCAGGCAATGAACTGCGCCTGCGAACCCTTGGAAGAAGGCGACGAAGCGTGTCCCGGGGCGACCGGACAGTCCTGCCAAGGAGAGATCTGGCTCGGCGTTCGCAACGATGGGGCCGCGGACAGCGGGCCGTACGACGCTTACTACTCGACAGGCAGCCACACCGGTGGGGCGTACGGCAATCCGGGCCTTGCCCCGGGAGTATCCGAAACCTTCCACTTCTTCCTTCCCCCCGTGGCGCACTGCGATTCCGGGGATTCAGCCATCTTCGTCGTCGCGGGCGCGGTGGCGTCGGATGACTGCGACAGCGCAAATGATGAAGTCGAGTTCTCCATCCCGTGCAGCGCACCGGAGGCAGCAGGCTGTCCCGACCTGGTCGGGGAGATCGTGCGTGTCGTGGATGACTGTGAAGGAGGAGAGCCGATCTACGAGCGAAGACTCGTCGGCTTCAATCCGAGCACCAAACCTCCGGCGCCAATCTACGACGACGTTCTCGTAGGCCACACACCCTACGCATGCGAACTTATGGTAACCGTCAACGTGACCAATGAGGGCGATGCCGCTGCTCCACCGTCTCAGCTCACGGTCCTCGATCATGAGCACGAGATAGATGCGTCACTCGCGATCGGCGGACTCGCGCCGGGAGAGACAACAACTCAACGAATCGAGCTGGCATACGAGCCGGAGGATTGCAGTTTCGGCCTCATGTGCCTCGAACTCGTCGTGGACTCCGCTGGCGACGTTTCGGAGTGCGTAGGAGGCGAAAGCAACAACAGCCACGAAACCTGGGAGATGGTCGAGTGCAAGTAGCCCTCCAACCCTAACTGCATCAGATGCCCGACAAGAAGACGAGCCGTCTGCTTTACGAGCCAGCTACATCGGCGCGGCGGTGCGCGGCGTGTTGCCGGGTATCTTGATGAGCGTCGCTTGACCGTTCGATCCGGTCGATGTACGTTGATCCAACCTGGAGAGCGAATCGAGGGACGATGAAGCGTTTCGCGCTGTGTGTTCTCGTGTCCACTACCGTGGCAGTTGCCGCAATGCCTCAACAGCCAATCCTCAGCGTCTGTGACTACGCGCCGCCAACCAGTCGAATCTCGGATCTGGGTATCCGCGGCAGCTTCAGCTGGTACGATGGCCCCTACGCTGACGATCGCAACCGCGCCATTATCGCTAGCCTCTCGGCCGACTACGGAGGCCTTCTCTCATCGGAAGCTGTTGCACAGCAGCTCGATGCACAGGGCGAAGTCCGCGGAGACGACGGCGGATGGAAGGTCGACCTGAGCGGCGCGGGAAGCGTACGGGGATTCTTCGATGATGACCTTTTCGGTGTCGGCGAGATCGGATTCGATGCCTCTAGTCGGGCGGGCCTTGAGGTCGACGTTACCGCGGGCGTTGGCAAAGGCCGGTTCCGAGACGTGACTCCTCTGGCACAGGCCATCCGCATTCAGGATGGCCTCCTCGATTTAGGACGGCTGCTCGCACCGGTTTCGAATGAGACGCTCCTCGATCTGGCGCAGATTCTCGGCGAAGTCGGTCCGATGCGGGAAGAGAAGATCGTTCGCCTCGCAGAGCGCCTGCAGGCAACGGAACTGATCTACGGTGAAGAGCTCGATGTCCGAGGGTTGCTCGAGATCGAGGAAATCCTCGCAGCCGACGACGCAACCCGCCTTTGCGGTGGCGACATGCAGGCTCGAATCGGCGCATCCGCCATGCTACTCCCCAAGTTCAGCCTCGCCGCGACCGGGATCCTGCGCGTCCGCTACGCGGTGGTCCCGGATCCCGTGACGCAGATCGAGTCGAGCGCCGAGGCGAAGATCCGCGTTGCCCGGCCGGACCAGATGAACATCGCGGCCGATCTTTCGTACACGCGTCGATTGCCCGACGGATGGACGGCTCGCGCCGAGTATGCTCTTCACGTAGACCGCGCGTGGACCAATCAATCGCAGACCGTTCTCTCCCATGCGCTCTCGGCCAGCTTGACCACCCAGATCCTCGGCGCCGTCGGCCTGAGCCTCGTCGCTGACGCCCTGTACGAGACGGGCGACGAAGAACTCACGCTTTCGCTGGCCGTCCATCTTGAGGCGGACCTCTTCTGATGCCGACGGAAATGGTTGTCCGCGCGCAGGGTCTCCGTAAGCAGTTCGGCAAGCGCACCGCGCTCGATGGACTCGACCTGTCGGTTTCGCAGGGCCAGCTCTATGGCCTTGTCGGCCCGAACGGAGCCGGCAAGACGACGTTGATCCGCACCCTCTGTGGTTTGCTGAGGCCGGACGAAGGGGAGGCCCATCTCCTCGGCTGGAAGATGCCGAGCACGCGCGTCCGTTCGCAGCTCGGCTACATGCCCCAGGACTTTGCCGTCTACGACGACTTGAGCGTGCTGCAGAACCTCGAGTTCTTCGGCGAGCTGTACGAACTGCGCCGCGCCCAAGTCCGCGAACGAGCCGATGAGCTCCTGGACCTGGTACAGCTTGCCGACCGCAGGACCGAGCGGGTCGGTACACTATCCGGCGGAATGCGCCGTCGCATCTCTCTCGCGATCAGTCTCCTGCACAAGCCGCGACTGGCCTTCCTGGACGAACCAACCGCCGGCGTGGATCCGAGGCTCCGTCGGTCGTTCTGGGACTACTTCAGCGGGCTTGCCGAACAGGACGTCACACTCGTCGTTACGACACACCTTGTCGAAGAGGCGCTTCGCTGTCACGTCGTCGGCTTCCTGAACGCGGGCCGGCTGCTCACGCAAGGAACACCGGACGAGATCCTCGCCGAAACGAAGACGACAAACCTCGATGACGCGTTCATCGCCTTGCAGGATCAAGGGGAGGCAGCACGATGAAGAGCCTCACCGTGGCGCGGAATGTGCTCAGGCGGATCGTGCGCGACCTGCGAACGGTGGCGCTGATCGTCATCCTTCCGCTCTTCTTCGTGCTGCTCTACGGCAATTCGTTCTCCGGCTCGTACAAGGACCTCACGATCGTCATCGTCAACGAGGACAACGGCCTCGCCTCGGTGCGTACCGCCGAGGTCGGGCGGGTCACGCTGTCGGTCAACCTGGCCGCAACATTCGTCGACGCCCTCGACCCGAGGATGTTCGACATCGTGACGAGTGAAGATCCGGAGGCCGCCGTAGCATCCGTTGACGAATCCGGCATCTGGGCGGCCCTCGTTTTCCCGAAGTCGTTCTCCAACGCGGTCGTTGGTGAAGCCGTTCGCGCCAGTGGAGAGCGGAAGATCGACTTCGAGGGTGACACCGTGACTCTGCTTCCGAGCGATCCGGTCGACAGCCCGAAGACGATGCTCGTGATCGACGACGGAAACCCGTTGATCGCAAACGCCATCCGCTCCTCGTTCGAGGCGGCCTTCTCCGGCATGCTGGCGACCCAGCAATCTTCGCTCACCGCCGAAGGACTGCTCGACGTGCGATCGCTGCACGAAGGAAAAATCCGAATGCTCGACTTCACCGCGCCGGGGATCATCGGGTTCGCGATGACGCTGATCACCGTTATGCTCACGGCGATGTCCGTCGTCCGCGAGCGAACGGGCGGGACGCTGACACGAATCCTGATCGCCCCGAT
>Ga0272443_10006283_pt1 | contig 11840 bp, 3 predicted proteins | sample SSMAcet12_FD_193581 | JGI IMG/M metagenome (GOLD analysis project Ga0272443, IMG submission 193581) | Marine sediment archaeal communities from Little Sippewissett salt marsh, Falmouth, MA, United States - SSM-Acet-12 | ecosystem: Environmental > Aquatic > Marine > Wetlands > Sediment ... | reverse complement strand
CGCCGGGGCGTGTTTTCAAGTGCGGGTAGTCTCTGATGCGAAGGGTGCGTACAGACGGCCCGGCCAGGCTACGTTCACTAGTACCGTGGTTAACGAGCAAGGCCAGCCCGTCACCGGAGCGAAGGTCAGCTTCCACGAACTCAAGCGAGCCGGGACCCATTCCGGATACGATGTGATTCTGCTGGACGAAATTGTAACAGGTGCCGATGGTGCCTTCTCCTACTCGGTTCCGGAGTATTTCGGCTATCGCCCCGTGCTTGTGCTAGTCCGGAAGCCTGGCTTGGCGGTGGGGTGGGCGTATTGGAACCGAAGCGCGGACCGGAATCATGACATTCACTTGGGCCAGCCGAAAGAACTCGAGGGGACGGTGGTTGGCGAAGACGGCGTGCCGATTGCGAATGCCGAGGTGTTCATTGCGGGTGGGCAGACGGGCAGGGCATCCGGTGCGTCAGAGCATCTGAGCGGTCTCGTGTCTCGCTTGGTGCTCAGGACGAAGACGGATGCGGCCGGCCGATTCACGTTCGTCGATCTGCCCGACGATGCAACATTTGAACTAGGGGCGCAGAAGCCAGGCTATGCGAGGGTGGTTTCCTTCCCGATGTCTCGCAGGCCGCAGGAGGTTCTTCAGTTTGCCCCGGGGCAACCCGACATTGAGTTGGTGATGCCGGTGGAGGCCAGGATTGAAGGGGTGGTGGTGGAACCGGCCAGTGGTCGATCCGTGCCCGGCGTGACGATCGAGGTCAAGAGCAGCCGACTTGTGCCCAACTTCCAGCCCGCTCCGGTTGTTTCAGGAACCGATGGAACGTTCCAGGTCGGTGGCCTGTTGTCCGGTACGCATACCGTGAGCTTGGCATTTCCTGAGAGAGGATCGGCCGATTGGGTGGCGGCTCCGCGCGAACTGACGCTTGCGGTTGGGCAGACGATGACAGATCTGCAGATAGAAGCCCAAAGAGGTGGGCTGCTTGAGATGCGTGTGACTGAGGCCCGAACCGGAATTCCCTTGGACGAAACCCATATCAGTATTGGCGGCTCGGAAGGCGACCGGCGTTTCAACGGCGTCTCAAACGAGGACGGTCTGGTGCGCATGCGTTTGCTGCCGGGCACCTATAAGCTTCAAATGGCTTACAAGCTGGGGTACACCTGGGAAAGGCGATCTCAGGAAATTGTGATTGAATCCGGTGCGACCCGGCAGATGACGCAAGAACTGACCAGGGTGCCGAGACTTCGCGGGGTTGTTCGCGACCCGGACGGTCGGCCCCTCGCGGGCGTCGCGCTCAGCGTGTTGCCGGGGGCGCGGGAAGACGTCTATTCCGACTCCGAGGGCAAGTTCGAGATCATATGGGATCGCGGTGGCTGGGATCGCGAAGGAACCGTGTTCTGCTTGGTCGCGCGACACGAAGAACGCAATCTGGCGATGGCCGTTGAGGTCAGCTATGGTGCGGATGCCCAGGATCTAACGCTCAAGCCCGGCGTGACACTGACCGGCAGACTAGTCGATACGGCGGGAAAGGCCATGGCCGGAGCGGGAGTCGCCACCACGCTGCGCGTCTCTAACTGGCGGGCCCCACTGAGCCGAGATCAGATAGAGGTCGACGCGGATGGCCAGTTCAAGATCAGAGCGATTCCGTCCGATCACCGTTACAGCATCACCGCGCGAGCCGAAGGGCACGGCGGCGCACGCACCGATGTCGACACACATGACGCCGTGGAGGGGCGCCTCGACATCGGCACGCTAACGTTGCCGATAGCGAATCTCTCGGTCTCGGGCCGGGTCGTGGACACCCAAGGCAATCCGATGGCAGGGATGTTGGTGGAGGTTTACGGGCAAGGGCAACCGAGGGGGTGTCGAGTAGAAACGGATACCAAGGGTCACTTCGTCCTTGAGCCGGTGTGCGCCGGAGAAGTGAACATCGAAGTGAACGCCAGACGGCAGGGTAAGCGTCTGTCGGCCCGCGCCCTGACCTACGGCGGGATCTCGGATATCCAGATCGTCGTGCGCAGCGAACGCTCGCCTGTACAGTTCTGGGGCGCCAAGACCTACGACGAGCTTATCCAGAGTGATGGGAAAGTCATTGCCGGCGTGGTGGCGGACGAGGCCGGCGCTCCCGTCGCGGGCGTCCCGGTCGGTGTCTGTTGCCATAAGAGAGTTCGCGAGGATGGTAGACAGAGTTGGATGTTCTCATCCTTTTCGACGCTGAGAGATACGACCGACGAGCGGGGCCGCTTCGCAATCGAATTGGAGGACGACGGAGAATACAACCTGCGCTTCTCGCCGGACCGTCACGCCGCCATCATTGTGTATGACATTCCGGCAGGTAAGAAAAACTTGAGAGTTGTGCTGCCGGAAGGAGGCACGCTGACCGGCCGTCTCGTGCGCTGGGAGCGGGGGCAGAAGGTGCCCATCGCGCAGGCTGAGGTGAGGATGGAACAGTCGGATCGCACTTCGTATACCCATCTCGGATTCGACCGCGACCGCACCACCACGACCGACGCGGAAGGGCGGTTTCGCTTCGAGCATATTCGCACGAAGGTCCGCCCGAGCAACAGCCGGACCGACGAGCATTGGACGCCCGTTCCCCGTATATGGCATCTGGTTTACGGTGACGCCTCCAGGCCCATCGCATTCTCCGATGGGACCAAGATCGACGACGTCGAGTTCCTCATCAAGCCTAACATGGATCGTGCCGCTCCTCTGATGGGCAATCCGTTACCCGGATTCGATGGGATCGGGATCGATCAGGATGCTGTCTTAGCTGAGGGCAAACCCGTGCTCATCTGCTTCTTCGACATGCAGCAGCGGCCGTCGCGGCACTGTGTGCTCCAATTGACCCGGCGCGCCGAGAAGCTGCAACAGCAGGGCATCGGTGTTGTAGCGATCGAGGCTTCTGGCGTCGAAAGCAACGAACTTGACCAATGGGCTGCCGAGAACAACGTTCCTTTCCCGGTCACAGGCATGAAGGATGACGTCGACAGTGTCCGCTTTGCCTGGGCCGTCAAGTCGTCGCCCTGGCTGATTCTCGCCGACAAGAGTCACACGGTACGGGCGGAAGGATTCCCGCTCAGCGAATTGGCTCAACGGCTTGAGAAGATCAACGGAGATTGATCATGCCCAAGCGAAGCGTCTTTGTCCTGCTCGTATGCGCCATCGCTTCAACCTGTGTGGGAGCTGAGCGTATCCTACGTTTTCCTGAAGACCGGTCGGTTGGGCTGCTCTACCGGCGAAACCCGGATGCCAATCTGTCGATCTGGGACGGATGGCAGGAGTTGGGACAGGCGCGCGGGGAGATCGCTGTTCCCGAAAGGTCCGAACGCAGGCTGGACGTCTCCGAGAGAACGTATGAGAACCTGTCGTCTCTGGCCAATCTGAGACCAGACGATATACACCATCTGGTGCTGTCTTGCCCCACATTGGCGGATGACGACCTGCGGCACCTCGCCGGGCTCACAGCGATCCGGTCGCTCACATTGAGCAGTGGTTCCAGTGGCCAAACCTGCCCCATGACCGGAGACGGTCTGTCCTTCTTGAAGGGCATGACGTCGTTGCGCGAATTGCGGATACTGTTCAGCCAGATTCGCGACGAGAGCCTGGCGCACCTACAACCGCTGAGTCGACTGGAGAATCTGACCCTGTGGAACGACGAACAGATTCGCGGCGACGGGTTCGTCCACCTGAAAGCCCTCTCTTCCTTGCGATCCATATCCTTGTATCAGGTCCCTTTGGAAGACGCGGGATTGGAGGCCCTCAAAGGGATGGAGACCCTGGCCTCCCTGAGTCTTCAGTACACCCACGTCACCGACCAGGGCCTGGCCCATGTGCATGGGCTGCCCGCACTGAGATCGCTGGTCCTGCCACCGGCGACTACCGACGCCGGCCTGGCGAACCTGAGTGGATTGCCCACGCTGGAAGAGCTCAACATTTCGGATGCGAAGGTGACGGATGAGGGGCTCGTTCATCTGGGAGAGTTGCCTATGCTGAGGTCCGTCAGGATTTCCTGTCGAGGCATGGACGGACGCGGGCTAAGGCACTTGCGCGATCTGCCACGGTTGCAGCAGGTGTCTCTGATGTATCGCCATATGAATGATGCGGGCATGGAAGGCCTGAGAGGATTCACTGCGGTTACTTCTCTCTATCTGGCGCGTAACCCGATTACGGATCGCGGATTGGCCAATCTCGATAGGCTCATTGCGTTGGAGCAACTGTACCTCCAGAGCACGCCGATTACGGATGCCGGGCTGACGCATCTGGCAGGTCTGACAGCTCTCAGGACGCTCGACCTGCAAAATGCGCTTATCACGGATGTCGGAATGGAGAGCCTCAAGGATCTCGTCTCTCTGGAGACGCTGTGGTTACAGGCGACGGATATTGGCGATGCCGGGCTGGTTCATTTGCAGAAGCTCACGGCACTCGACACCCTGTATCTCGACCTCACGAAGGTGAGTGACGCCGGATTGATCTACCTGAAGGATCTACCTTCCTTGAGATACCTGACTCTCGGTGGAACGAGCGTTCGCGGTGACGGCCTGATCCACCTGCGGGACGCGAAGTCACTTCGCCACCTGAGTCTGCGTGTTAGCCGAATAAGCCCGGTCGGGCTCACGCACCTCAGGGAGATGGCTGGGCTGCATGAGCTGACATTGGGAGAAGGCAGTGTCAGCGGCCAGGCCCTGACGGAATTGAAGGCGGCGCTGCCGGATTGCACGATTACTCTGTACCCCGTACCCGCGCGCCCCAGTCCTCCTGAGCGAGTGCCCGTTCCCCTGCTGGGCAGGCCGTTGCCTGATGGAAACGATCTGGGGCTCGATTGGTCTGGGATGAAGGCCCGGAGCCGGAGGGTTCTCATCTGCTTCTTCGATATGCAGCAGCGTCCGTCGCGGAGGTGTTTGCTGGACCTGAACGACCGAGCGAGAGAACTAGAGGCAAAGGGGATCGTCGTCTTTGCCGTCCAGATCGCCCCGATGGAGGAGGACGCCCTTGCCCAGTGGATAGACGAAAACGACATCGCGTTTCCTGTCGGGGTTGTCCAGGCCGACGAACGGCAGATGCGTTTCAACTGGGCTGTCACAGCGTTACCCTGGCTGATCCTGACGGATGCCGAACACGTTGTCAGGGCCGAAGGACTCGCGGTCGAAGAGCTCGAGGCGTGGATCGTAAAGGAGGCTTCAACGCCTGAGGCCGATGCTGTGACAGGGTATGTCTCCGATTCGCAAGGAGCAGCCGCCTCGGGTGTGTCCGTCACCGAATTCCGCACAGATAAGGCCTACACTACCGGAGCCGATGGGACGTTTTTCAGCGCGTTCGGCCCCTCGGATGAACGGCGTTTCTTCCTCGCGGTTGATGGGCGCCGTCAGATGGTTGGTGTCGGATACCTGCCGCCCGGACAAAGGCATGTGGCCATCGAATTGGCGCCGGCCCAGATCGTCAGTGGACGAGTCGTCGATCCCGCGGGCCGCCCGATTGCGGGGGCCCAGGTTGCACCTTTGCCCATGACGAGCTTCCACGTCCTCACTGACGATCAGGGACGGTTTGTTGTCGGCTGGCAGGCCGAATGGGCGGGCGACCTCGACGAGTTCTATCTCATGGCTCGTCATCAAGAACGTAATCTGGCTGCTCTCGCACGCGTGGATACCGGAACCACGCAGGCCAACGTCACGCTTGCAGCCGCGTTGACGTTGGTTGGCACAGTCGAAGAGCCAAACGGAGTGCCGATTGGTGGAGCGGAGGTCCGTTTGGGTTTGAGAAAAGGCTGGACGTGTGGCACGCCGGTTGGGGAGGTCGCTACGGATGTAAACGGTCGCTATGAATTCTCAGCGCTGCCCCAGAACCAGGAATATGTCAATAATGTCAAGGCCACGGGCTTCTGGGCAAGTGGGATTACTACGGGCGTTATCAACACAGTCGTCGACCGTGAGGCAGTTGGCCCAATCATTCTCAAGCGACCGAATCGATCGGTCTCCGGCGTCGTCATAGATAGCGCAGGCAAGACCGTCGCCGATTGCCCCGTGGGCGTTCGAGGCGCGGGCCAACCCCAGCGCCAAACCACGACAGATGCCCAGGGTCGGTTTGTGCTTGAAGGGATTTGCGCCGGCGACATTGAGATCTGGGGCAAACTCAAAGGTGTGCTCTATGGTACTACCGCCGCACAGGCGGGACGCGACGACGTGAAACTCGTGGTGCATCCTATAGATTGAAGGCCTTTCGAGCGATGAATTCAGAGCGGAACAAGTACCACACCGAGAGGAGCGGATGCGGTGCTCGGTGGTTGGATGAAAGGCGTGCGGCTGATCCCGACGAACACCTGCCGTGTTATCTCGGGTGATGGATTCCAATCGGAAGAAATACCAAAACAAATTGAGGCGGACGGACGGTCATTAGGGACGTAGAAAAGGCGACCTCATGTTGGCAGACATAATGAAGCGAAACCGACGATGGGCAGGGGATGCCTTCATCGTCGTCTGCATCTGCGTGTTCGCGAAGGTTAATGTTGCGCTGGGCGCAGATCCTACTGTGACAGAGCTGGTCGATCGCTATCACCAGGCGGCGACTTGTTGGGATATGTCCGTTGCCATGCAGGTTAAGTTTGTGCATTCGTATTCGTTCAAAAGCACCGACCGGACAGATATACGGCGCTGGGAATACGACACGCAGCATTGGCGCGACGGCAATCGGTGCGCATGGTTTGGACGCTGCCGGTTCGAGGGTGAATTGGATGGTGAGAAGTACTCACACACGCGGCAATTCCGAGACGTGGTGGGTGATGATTTCGTCTTGTACTACTCGAAGCGGGATTCTGAAGAAGAGCCGGAAGCATCGATGGGAAGCGATGTGGAGGAGAGTCGTTTCATTCTCCAGGCACAGGGACCCGATGGTGGCTTCTTGCAGGGTCGGATACCCGGTATCGGCTTGGCTCAGACAGTAGCCGAAGTCATGAGAGCATGTGATACTCTCCGCCTGGTTGATCGTGAGACACTGAACGGTGTGGCGTGCTTTGTCGTGGAAGCCAAAGCACGGCATGGCACGTTCGCGGTCTGGCTCGCGCCGGAAAAGGGCTACAATGCTCTGAAGTACACGGTACGCAAAGACATCGGCGATATTCTGCGCGATGACATTCGTGTCGAGGACCAGGGGATTACAGAGTGTGTAACAGTTATTGACGCGATAGAGGTCACACAGATTGATGGTGTCTTCGTTCCGATCTCTGGACGACAGAGGAGTTGGGCGAAGGCGGGCGAGCAGTGGGAGAGTAGTGATTACCTTACGGCCGAACGGAGTGAGGTCGTTCTGAGTCCTGATTTCTCTGCGTTGGACGCATTCATGTTCCGTTTGCCGGAGGGCACAACGGTGACTCATTCGGACGTCCCCAACCTCGAGTTTCGCTGGGTTGGAGGGATGTTCGTTCCCGACCTGGACGAGTACATTGCAAGGCGTCTGAAGGGCAAGCCTCTGCCGAACCTGGACGGAATCGCCAAAGGTCTTGGTCGTGATTCCTTTGCCGGGAAGCCAGTCCTGGTCTGTCTCTGGGATATGCAGCAGCGACCGTCGCGGCATCAGATCATCGCCCTGAGAGACAAGGCACAGAAGCTTGAAGACCAAAGCCTTGCGATCATTTCGATTCAGGCCGCAAAGGTGGAGCAGAGAGAGCTCGAGGAGTGGGTCACCGACAATGATATTCCATTTGCATTGGGGATGATCGCAGATAGACAGGCAAAAACGCGCAACAACTTGGGCGTGAGGTCATTGCCCTGGCTGATCCTTACCGACGCGACGCACCGCGTCGTAGCTGAAGGCTTCAGTCTGGACGATCTCGATAACGAGTTGAAGAAGCTGGGAGATAACTGATGAGGATTCAGACGTGCTGGTTTGCTGCTTTGACACTATCGATGGGTCTATTTCCCGTGGGCATTTCATGGGGCGCTGCGGCGTTGCCCGTCACCGGTCAGGTCGTCGATGACCAGGCTCGGCCGGTGGAAGGGGCAGAGGTGGCCGTCTACCAGCAAAAGCATCGTGACCGCGAGTACACTGCTGAACTGATCGCGCCGATTGTCACAACCGATGCCCAGGGCCGGTTCGTCCTCCAGGCGGATGTCACTCGGCAGTGGGACACCTTCATCGTGGCTCGCAAACCGGGACTGGCCCTGGCCTGGGACGGGCTGAACTACGGCGGAAATACCCTGGGTAAGGGGCGTTTTCTGCTGGTCCTGGAGAAACCCTGCACGTTGACGGGCATGGTGGTGGATAAGGAAGGGCGTCCCGTCCGTGGCGCGTCAGTCCAGGCCGTGCCCAAGACATGCTATATGGACCGTCTCTATCAGCGGCCGATCTACGCGCCGCCCGAGTGGTTCACGACCACCACGGACGAAGACGGTGTGTTCCGTTTCAATGACTTCGCTGCCGATGTCAGTGCTGATTTTTGGATCAAGGCGCCCCAGCGTGCGTGTACGTACACCTTCACGACTCATGATCAGAGTAGTTGTGGATATGAGTTGGGACGAGAGGATATTCGTCTGGTCCTGCCGGAGGAAAGCCCGGTGCGCGGTCGCGTGGTCGATACCGAAACGGAACGCCCCGTCGCAGGGGTCGAACTGTGCATCACGGCTGATCGTGAGAGGGGAGACAGCAAGAATTGCTACGGATCCCAGACCGTCGTCACTGACGCGTCCGGGGCTTTTGTCTGTCCCGGTCTGCCCGAGGGCAAGAATAAGATCGCCCTCGCTTCCGTTGACGATGAAACTCCTTCGTGGGTCGGAGAGGCGGTGACGGTGAATGTAGTCCCGGGCCATCCGGTAGATGACGTCCAGGTTCCAGTCGAGCCCGGTCAGATCATCGAGTGTGTCGTACATGATCGAGCTACCGGCCGGCCTCTGCCGGGGATGCGGGCCTCGGTCTACAATGAGGACTACTCCCGAAGATGGGCGTCTGTGACAGATGAGAAGGGGATCGCACGAATCCGGGTGCTCCCGGACCAATACAACGTCTCCGTGGGTGGCGAGGGCTACGAATACTGGCGAGTCAATGAACCAGTGGCCATTGCGGAGGATCAGGGGACGGATGTAGAGGTGCTGTTGGACGCGGAACCCTCTGTCGAAGGAACTGTCCTGGGGGCCGATGGGCAACCGGTTGAAGATGTATTGGTTACGGTGCACTCGTTCGGAGACCACGCGTACACCGATCGCAGCGGACATTTCACGGCCGGATACGATGCGCGGAGGGCGGATGATGGGCTCTGTCTCATCGCCCGAGACAGGGAGCGTTCGCTTGCTGGCGTTGCGAATACCAAGACGCTCGATGCACCGATTCAGGTGACCCTTGGTCCAGCTCTTATTGCCAGGGGCCGTATCACCGACTCGAACGGGATCGGTATTGCCGCCGCACGGGTGGAGCCCTGCGTCCATCTGAGAAATTGTCTGTCCAAAATAGGCGAGGAGGTGTTGACCGATTCGGAAGGGAATTTCGAATGTCGCGGCCTGCCGTGCCCACAGGAGCCGTTCGACTACCGCATTTCCGTCCATGCCGCCGGCTATGCACCGAAGACCTACAAGAGAATCTCCCTGGACGGCGAGCCGGGTACGACCGTTGACCTGGAGGCGATTCAACTCGGTCCGACGAATCGGTCGGTTTCGGGGATGGTCGTCGACGCCAACGGCGTGCCTGTGCCCAGAAGGATCATATTTCTCAATTCGACGGTGGGAACGGATCAGCCCCGCAAATCAACGGCCACCGATGAGCAAGGCCGGTTTGTGATGAGCCGTATCGGCCAGGGCCCGATCCGGCTCCAGGCGGGTTTCAGCAGCGATCCGGGCGGCTCCGGCATCCTCAAGGCCCAGGCCGGCGACCGCGATGTCAAGATTGTGTTGGGTCAGGAACTCGTCCACGAAAGCTACAGGTCTCTGCTCGGTAAGGCCCTTCCGGATCTTTCCGATTTCGGAATTGAACCGGATGATGCGGGGGCCGAAGGCAAAGCGGTTCTTGTGTGCTTTTTCGATATGCAGCAACGACCGTCGCGACGCGCGATCGCGCAGTTGAGCCAGAAAGCCGAGATGCTCAAGGGCCAGAAAGTCACGGTGATTGTCGTGGACGTATCCGGTCTCGAACCAGAGCAACGAGATCGGTGGATTGCCGACCGCAAGATTCCGTACCGGGCCGGAGGTGTGAAGGGAGATTTCGAGCAGAAGAAGCTAGAATGGGGCGTTAAATCCCTGCCCTGGTTGATCCTGACGGACAAAGCGCATCGTGTCATTGCTGAAGGGTTCGACCTGAGCAACCTTGATAAGGAAGTGGAGAAAGTGGGAGCGAACGGATGAAGATGCGCCCGTACTGGCCCGTTGTTGCCATGCTGTCGATCTGTCTGTACCAACCTGTTTTGTCTGAGGATGCCGCCGGGACACTGTCGATTACCGGCCAGGTTGTTGACTACCGGGCCCGCCCTGTGGAGGGGGCCGAGGTAGCGGTTTACGAGCTGAAGTATCGGCACGGCGAAGACGTTGGCGAGGTGATTGCCCCCATCTTGAAGACAGATCGCGAGGGACGATTCGCTGTCCAGGCAAATCCCACGGTGGCATGGCGCATTTGCATAGTGGCGCGCAAGCCCGGGCTCGCCTTGGCCTGGGACGGACTACATTACAGCATGGGTACGCTGGAGCAAGCGCGTTTCCTGCTGGTGATGGAGAGGCCCTGCACACTGGCGGGTGTGGTGGTGGACAGCGCAGGGCATGCAGTTCCTGACGCCACAGTTCAGGCCGTACCAAAGACAAGTTACATGCGGCGTCTGAGTCAGCGGCCCATCCTGGCGCCGCCGGAATGGTTCACCGTGAAGACCGACGGAGATGGCACATTCCGCTTCAATAGCTTCGGAGCCGATGTGACGTCCGACTTCTGGGTCAAGGGTCCGCAGCGCGCGTGCACGTACACGTTCACGACGCACTTACTGAGTTGCTGTGGATTCGAAGTGGGCCGCGAGGACATCCGTCCGGTTCTGCCCGACGAGAGCCCGGTGCGCGGTCGAGTGGTGAGCGCTGAGACCGGAGAACCTGTCCCTGGGATTGAGCTGCGCGTTCGGGCCGAAAGGGAACGAGAGGATGTCAAGGATTGCTACGTGACTCAGATAGTCAAGACCGATACATCTGGTACGTTTACGTGTCTCGGCCTGCCCGCAGGCAAGAACGAGATCGCACTGGTCTCTGCTGAGAATGAGACCGCGGCATGGGTAGCCAAGGCCGTGGTGATCGATGTGGTTCCAGGCCGGCCCACCGAGGATATCGTGGTATTGGCCAAGAAAGGTCAGGTTCTTGAATGCGCGGTGCGCGACGCAGCCACGAACCAGCCTCTGCCTCACATACGTGTGACCGCCCACAATGACGACGGTGCATGGACGTCTATGACGGACGACAAGGGAGTTGCGCGCATTCGGGTGCTCCCGGGTGAGTGCGGTCTCTATGTCGACGGGCAGGGCTATACTGATTGGCGTGCCAGTGAGCGCGTGGCCGTCGCGAAGGACCGGGAGACGCACACAGACATCCTGTTGGACAAATATCCGTTGCTGAGAGGAATCATCCTGGGGCCCGACGGAGAGCCGGCCCGGGATGCGCTGGTCTCCGTACATGCGTCCTCTGATACGGTCCGTTGCGATGACGAGGGCCATTTCACCGCTGTGTATGAAGGGCAGTTCGCCGAGGAAGGGCTCTTCATTCTCGCCCGCGATACCCAATGTTCACGTGCGGGCTTTACGCTGACCGATGATCTCGAAACGCCCGTTCAGTTATCCCTGAATCCGGCCCTGAACGTCAGGGGACGCATCACCGATCCGAATGGGCTCGGGGTCCCTGCGGCGCGCGTGGCCTTTGAC
>Ga0272443_10006282_pt1 | contig 11840 bp, 6 predicted proteins | sample SSMAcet12_FD_193581 | JGI IMG/M metagenome (GOLD analysis project Ga0272443, IMG submission 193581) | Marine sediment archaeal communities from Little Sippewissett salt marsh, Falmouth, MA, United States - SSM-Acet-12 | ecosystem: Environmental > Aquatic > Marine > Wetlands > Sediment ... | reverse complement strand
TTCGGCCTCTTCCTCTTCAACCTCTTCCTGGGGCTCTTCCTCTTCGGCCTCTTCTTCCTCCTCTTCTTCCTCTTCGGCCTCTTCCTCTTCAACCTCTTCCTGGGGCTCTTCCTCTTCAACCTCTTCCTGGGGCTCTTCCTCTTCAATCTCTTCCTCTTCGGCCTCTTCTTCCCCCTCTTCTTCTCCGATCTCCTCTTCCTCCCCCTCTTCTTCTCCGATCTCCTCTTCTTCCTCTTCAATCTCTTCCTCTTCGGCCTCTTCTTCCCCCTCTTCTTCTCCGATCTCCTCTTCCTCCTCCTCGGCCTCTTCCCCTTCAACCTCTTCCTGGGGCTTTTCCTCTTCGGTTTCTTCTTCCTCCTCTTCTTCCTCCTCGGTTTCTTCCTCAACCTCCTCCTTGGAAATGAATACGTTGGACCTAATCTTATCCATCAACTCCCGGGCAAGAGGATTCTCCGGGTCCTGGTTCAAAACCTGCTCCAGGTCCTTCTCGGCTTCCCTCAAACTACCCTGCTCGACCTCGATCTTTGCCCTGTCCAGGCGGGGTTTGATCTCGTTGGGGGACAGCAGGACCGCTTTCGAAATGTGTTCCAGTGCAAGGTCGAGCTCGCCGGTCTCCATCTCCAGATTGGAGAGAAGAAGCCAGGCGGTGGAATAATCCGGATCCAGTCTGACAGCCTTGGATACGGATCTGATCGCCTTTTTAACCTCCCGCAATTTGACGTGTACCGATCCCTTCCAGAACCAGGATTCGGCGGAGAGGCCGTTTAGCTCCACAGCCCTCTCCAGGTCCGAAAGCGCTATCTCAAGATTGCCCTCCTTGAGGAACGAACGCCCTCTCTCTATCCAAAGAAATTCGTTATCCGGGTCCACCTCCATCGCAGCCTCGAGGACCTCTCGCCTGTATCTTTCCGGTGAACCATCGTATTCGGACCATCTTTTCCTGAAATACTCCCGTGCTTCAACCTTGAGCTGGTCCCCCCTGTACATGGCCAATCCCTCAATGAAGGATCCGAGGTCCTCCACATTCTCAGGGTCCAGGTCCCCGGACTCCATCGATTCCCTCAATGCCTTTGCGTATGCATTCCGATAGGTAACGAACTCCGTACCATTCTTCATCATTTCACCTCCTGGGGGGTGCCCTCCGTCTCACCTGTTCCACTTCCCTCTGATCGATATGTGCCCTTTTGGCCATTATCCTCTGCCTTCTTTTTATCCATCTGCCCAACTCGGGAATGAGCCAGGATACTATACCGAATAGTACCAGCGACCAGCCCATAACGAAGAGGAGAACCTCGTTCTCGATCGTCGCTCTCTGTGAGGAAGCGATGGCCATCGCACCTCCGATTATTATGAGTACCATGGGCACGGCCTGGGACCGAGAGATCACCTTCATGACACATTATCCTCCTATTTTCTACTGCATCGAGATGAACGTAGATTAATGTTGTTATAGACCTTGATAGGGACATCACAGAAGAAGCAGATCGAAGGCAAGAAGCGCAAAAAGAGCGAAGGCCATCGCAAGCACCAGGCCGTCCTTGATCCTACCCGAGGCCATTATTCCGGCCACCACACCATCACCTATCGCCTGAATGGCCACTGCAGCAAAGAAGAGCAGCTTTACCTCCTCGAAATCCACACCGGTAGGATCGAAACCACCCGGTGACTGTGCGGAGCTCGAATCACCAGAGGTGCTGTAGCTGTCCGCCAGGTTCTCCATCTCCGGCATGAAAGAGAAGAACATCACGGCGACGACCACCAGGAAGACCAGGAAAGAGACGCCAATGACGATCTTGTATATCCCCATCTCCGCCGCCCTTGTAACCTTCATTATCTGGATCTCCCTTGTATCCTTTGCGGCAGCGTCTATCACGTTGGAGACATTTCCCCCTGCAGAGGAAGCCTCGTTGATAAGGGTGACAGCCCTCTTTACCAGAGGTGTGTTAACCCTCTCCGAGAACATGGTCATGGCCTTCGAAACGGAGACACCCCAGGACACCTGCATCGCCATCTTCTTGATCTCCGGAGTGAGGGCTCCGTACTCTCCACCGGCGGAGGTCTTTATCGCCTCGTGCAGGGTCTGACCTGCCCTCATGGATTCCGAGATATCCCTCAGGAAGTCCGATAGCCTCTCCTCCACCTTGTCTATCCTCTTCCTCTTCCTCGACTCGTAGACCGCTATCGGGCCCACACCACAAATGAAAGCCAGGGTGAGGAAACTGTGCCAGCCGATCTTGATCTCGTCCTTTATCCAGAACCCGGAGGTGTTTAAGGTAGTGTTTATCGGCAGGTACCCTTCCTTCATCGATAATCTCTGCTGGGTCTCATCCATGTTATCATAAGTGTCCTCGTATTCCTCTTTTACCAGGAGAGGGGCCGTCCCTATGCCAAGGAACAGAAATATAAGGCCGATCAGTATTGAAATGCCCCATACGAGCATGTCCTTCTGTTTCTGTTTGGTGGAACCCGCCTTGATTTTGATCCTGCCCTTCTCCTCACCCCCTCTTGCTGCCTCTCCGGATACCAGCTGTTTTCTACCCTTGCCGATGGGAACGGCCTCATCCGCCATCACTCACCACCTCCCGTGTCAGCAAGAAGCACCGCGAAAACTATCTGAGCCACGGGTATCAGGCCGAATATTATCGAGTAAAGGAAATCCGTACCCCCCTTCTGACCCATCATTGTCATCGTGGCCATCATGATTATCAGGAAGAGTGGAGCCGCCACGACTACCGTTACGAAGCTCTCGGCCATTACCCCAAGTGACTGGAGGTCCTTCTCCTGCTGGAGCCTGTTCTCCCTCATGAACTGTTCCGACTTGGACATGAAATAGACCTTGAGGGACCCTCCGGAATTCGCGGTGGTTATGATACCCTGCAGGAAATCCTGGAACTTGGAGGAGGGGGACCGCGCTATCGCTTTCTGCAGTACCTTCATCAGGTCCTTGCCGAAGAAATCTATGTCCCTGGCTATCTTCTCGGATTCCACCTGGATCTCTCCGTAAATGTCCTGTTCCGCCAGGCCCCTGAATATCGCCGAAGGGGTCACATCCGCAGACGCCATGGCGGCCATGTAATTCGTGGCGTAAGGGAGAGCCCTGTCGATGTTCTTTTTCCTCTCGCCAACCTTATTGGACGGTATGAAGGAGAACAGAACGAAAGTTATCGCTGCCGACAGGAGCGGCAGGATCACCCATACTATCACCTGGATCGGCAGCCCCACTCCGAATGAGGGGAGGAGGGCCAGGTTCAAAAAAGTGGCAAGGAGTATACCTGCAAAAAATGCTAGTACGGTCGAAACCAGGCTTGCAGTGTAGTAGATCTCCCCTTTTATGTTGATGTTGGCCTTTGATAGTGTCAGCTCGATATCGGTATTGCTCATCGCCATCTTGGCACCCAGGTCCCTGAGTGGCTTTATCTTCATGCAGAACTTGAAATAGGGATTCAGTGCCATCTACGGACCTCCTTTGATTTCCACACCACTCTTTTTCGGGACCTCCGGAAGGGCCTGCTGCATCTCCGGTGGAGGTAGTATGTCCTTTGGCCTCTCCTCGAATATGTTGAGGCCCTTCTCGATGTCTATCGTTGAATTCTCCCTCAGTATGTTCATTACCTTTTCAGCTGATTCGTAATATTCAGCGACGATCTTGCTCACGTCTATGTACTGTCTAACGTTGTTCCTGACCAACCAGTCTATCACTTCGGACCTTCTGTTCAGCTCGAACACGACCTCGTCCCTTGTCATATCCTCCATGTCCATGATCTTCTCGTACAGGTTGGAATGACCTCCGAAATCGAACAGGTCTCCCGCAGGTTCCCATCTGTAGACCCTGTTCGTTATCACCTCGAGGCTGGTGGGTTCTATGCCCACTATCTCCACCAGCTCCGTGATCCTCCTTGCCCGTCTGCCCTGCACCCTGAGCTGGTTGTGGATCGCTACAAGGTTGAGTGCCTGTATCAGAACCCTTGGGATGGATATCGGGGGGTTTTCCAGCCTGTATACTATCGACTTTACGGAATCCGCATGCATAGTGGAGTAGGTCGTATGGCCGGTGGCCATGGCCTGGAACATGGTCATTGTCTCCTTTCCCCTGACCTCACCGACAAGAACATATTCGGGCCTCTGCCTGAGCGCGGCCCTCAGAAGGTCGTACATGTCGATGTCTCCTTCCCTTCCTCCTTCCGCACCGCCCCTTGTTATACCCGCGATCCAATTCTGATGGGGAAGGTTCACCTCCCTCGTATCCTCGATGGATATGATCTTAGCTGATGTCGGTATGAATATGGAAATCGCGTTCATAGTGGCGGTCTTTCCAGAAGCTGTCCCACCCGCAAATATCATCGACTCACCGTACTGGACCGACAGCCAGAAGTGGGCGGCCATCTGCGAGGAGAGGGTCCCGAATTTCACCAGGTCGGTTATGGTCAGCGGGTCCTCCTTGAACTTCCTGATGGTGAAAGAACAGCCCCGGGTGGTCACCTCCCTCCCGAAGGTGGCGTTCAACCTGTGACCTTCCGGCAAGGTCGCATCGAGTATCGGGTCGGCCACGGTTATGTTCTTGTTTGCCCTCTGGGCCAGTGACACGACGAAACCCTCAAGCTCCTCGTCGGTATCGAACTCTATCGTCGTCCTTATGGAACCGTAATCCCTGTGGTAGACGAACACTGGTATTCCCGTCCCGTCACAGGAGATATCCTCCACACCGGGGTCCAGCATCAGACAGTGGATCTTTCCATAACCGATATATTCTCTCCTTATATAGTAGAGGACCGGCCCCATGAAGTCCTCGGTCTGGGGCCCCATCATGACGCTGTAGTCGTCCATCAGGTCGTCTATCTCACCCTGCAGGAACTTCGCTTTCTCCACCGGGTCCTGCATTGCCTCTTTCCTGTAGCTGAGGGCCTTGTTCAGGATGTTGATTATGAAATCCCTTATCTCCTCCTGTTTCGGAGCCAGTTTAGGTTCCACCGGGTGATAGATATACTCACTGGTGATCGGGTTGAGGTAGACCTTTACCATCACATAGGGATCGTCCAGGTCTATGTCCTCCTTGAACTGAAGCTCCGGTGGAAGGTCCTGGTCCACCTCGGCTGCCTCCTTTGCCCTCTTGACAAGGTGGACCTCCTCCTCCTTGCCCTTTACCAGCCTCCTGAAGGTTGTACCTATCCTCTTCAGGCTGTCGACTGCCGAGAAGGCCCCCCTCTTTTCCTTCCCTTCGTCTTCGGTCCCTTCCACCCCGGGCTGCTCCTCTCCGGATGTTCCGGGAGGTGATGTGAGGGGTGCGGACAACGCCTGATCCCCCTGCGGCAGTGGTATTGCGGCGGAGGCTCCCTGCTGAGGGGCCCCGCCCTGGCGGGTGGCCTGAACAGCCGGATCCTTCGATATCTGAGATATGGTTGGCTGTCCGCTCTGTGTGACCTGCTTACCACTCACGGCACGGTTGTTAACAGCCTTGACGGCCTCCTTACCCCCTGCGTTTCCGACCATGTTAACTCAACCCCTCCATTGTTAGTTTTGATCTATCCCGTAGGGCCCCACCTGAGCTTGTCACGATTCCACTCAATGGCCAATTTTCACCACAATGATATATTGATAAATTGGAAAACCAATGGTAGATATATAATGGTTTTCCATATGGATGGCGAAAAAGGGAACTCCCCGGGGCCATCCCAGGGGGTGCATGGGTAGGTGGTCAACATACTCCTTGAGGATATCCAGAGGATAGATGAGAGCTGTTTCATCCACCCCCGCTCGGTGGTAGCGGGAAAGGTACTGATAGGTGAGGATTCGTCTGTATGGCCTTTCTGCTCCATAAGGGGGGATGAGGAGGAGATCACCTTAGGGAGGAGGACAAACGTTCAGGACGGCGTTGTGATACATGCCGACCCCGGTTTTCCAACGAGGATCGGGGACGAGGTGACCATAGGACATCGGGCCGTGCTCCACGGGTGCACGGTAGAGGACCGGTGCATAATAGGTATCGGCTCCATACTGCTTAACGGGTGCAGGATCCGCATGGGGTCCATGATCGGTGCCGGTGCCGTCATTCCCCCCGGAATGGACGTACCAGAAGGTTCCATGGTCCTCGGTGTGCCGGGAGAGGTCAAAAGGTCCAGTCCGCATTTCGAGGAGATGGCGGTGGAGAACGCACGCATCTACGTGGAAGCCGCAAGGAGCTACCTCGAAGGTTACGGCTCGAATTATGATGGATCATCTCCTCCGGAACATGAACGAGTTCGATAGTGGGGCCAGCGGGAGTGTGGGGAGGGAGGATACGTAGATTATCCCATCGGATAGACCCATCTTTCCCCTTCTCCATAACAGATAGGCAATAAGCTCCGTGGGGGGGACCGCCAAGTAGAGGAACCCTACTGGATGAGGGCCGCCGCTAAAAATAAGAAAGGCCGTTATCAGGACAAGGGAGGAATGGGCGATGAGGAACAAGGGGGCCTTTGACAGGGGTCCGGAGAGCCTGCTTCTGAAAGGTGAGGTCGATGAGTGGACCAGCCAGCCCAGATAGAGGGGGCCCAACACAAGAGCTGTCAGAAAAAGTAGAAATATCGACCAGTTGCCCCACCCGGTGAGCTCCCCGAAGAATCCTATGTAATCGAAAAGGAAATGCATGACAACCGTAGCGTGTAGCCCGACCTTCACATACAGGTATCCGAAAAGTAGTCCGGTTACGAAGGTCGGTACCACCTTCCACGGCCCCCAACCCAGGTGGGCGAATCCGAACAGGAGGGAGGAGAACAGCACCAGTATCACCTCGGCTTTCCCGAACCTCCCGTGTCCGCCGAGGAGGTACCTCCAGGAACCCCCTTGTTTTCCAAAGTGTATGAACATGAGGGGCACCCCTATCAGAAGGACCCTTCCCGCGAACTCCTCCCAGACGGAAGCCTCGGCCAGGTTGATCATCCTGATCCAGACGGGCACATCCCCGGAGAGTATCGCAGGAACCGGTGTGGGCTGCTCGAGGATCCCGAAGAGGTAGGTGACCGAGATGCTGAAGAAAAGGGCTCCGATGAATACCTTCGAGGTCTCCAACTGCGGAAGGAACCTCTCCTTCCAGCTCCTTCCGCCTGTCCATGAGGTCCTTTTTTTCCAGGGCAAAACCCCTATCGCAAGTGCAACGGATGAGACGACGATCAACACGGAGGTGATGATAAACCATGCCACAAGTCCCCATCCGGTGAAGGTCGGAGGGAAGGCAAATGCGAATGGGTACATCGGCAGCAGTAAAAGTATGCTGGTCTCATATCTGTAAGTGGTGGATGCGGTTATGTTCAACACCTCTCCGGAGAGGACGAGCCTTTCATCAAGCCGGGTCTCCCACGCAGTGGAAAGGCCGTCCCCCGTGCGGTTCATCGGGGTCACATAACCCCCTATCTGCACCTCCGGAGAGGAATCCATCTTTCTACCAGTGCTCACCTCCAGCAGATAACCTCCACCACGGAACGCTATGTAAGGGTCCGGCGTCATGACCACCTCGGGAAGGTGGTCCACCCTGAGATCCACGTTGAACTCCCGGACCATGGTATCGTTTTGACCCTGGTCCAGATTAAGCGAGATGGAGCAGTTGGCCCTGTCATCCGGAATTCGGACGATCGTCCTGTATCCGTCGTCCTTTACCCCCAGAAATAAGGGGTACCCTGAACCGTCCACCCGCAAAGTAAGATCGATGGTCAATCTGCCCTGTGAATTGGAGAAGTGTCCTGCAGGCCATAGTCCCTCAACATCCGGGAGCGGTATGCTTACCTCGTACAGTTCTCCCCCGTACAATTCGATACCATTGGATACGGGTACCCAACCCTGATGTTCCTGACCGTAAAGACGGTCCTTCCCGTCAAAGCACCTGGATACCGCCACAGGGGGACCTGCCATTCCCTGAGATACCCCGTATTGCTCGAAGAATATGAAACTGGACCCGGTCCTTTCACCCCGGAGAGAGTAGTTAACAACTGCTCGGTTCCATCCACCTTTGATGAGCACCCCCTCTTTCACCGTGAACACACCCTCATCAAAATGGAGGGGTACGGGTGGGAGGTCATCTACGGTGAGCGACACATTGCCCGGGACCTCGTCTCCGATTATATTGAATTCGGGGCCCCCGGAAAAAGTCAAATCGCGTCCGAACGAGGGTACGAGATACGTACCCGCCCTGTCATGGACCACGATATCCGTTATATCAACAAGCTCGAAAACGGGAGGGACCGGTGATTTTCCATGGGTTCGATGGAATGTCAAACCAACTGTCCAGTTACCGGCCTCGGGGAGACCGGGGATGACGGAGATATATTCTATTCCGGCCGTTGTTTCGACCACCCTGATCATCCTGAACTCCCTTTCGTGACCTCCTGATCTGAATACCGTGTAAACCCGGAGGCAGGGTGGTCTCTCGAAGTGCACTACGACATCGAACGGCTCGCGGGTGAAAACGGTATCTGGAACAACCACCTCTACCTCCGAAGGTTCGTGGGGGAGAAAAGGCAGGGACATCTCACCCTCAATGTCCGATACGTACTCCACGGGAGCATCCCGAACCACGATCGGGACGGAGAGGAAAAGGGCGGTCAGGTTCATCAGCAGTATCACACCCGTGATGGCTGCGGTCCAGGCCGATGGCAGATACCCTCTCCCGCGATCGATCGGGGCTTCCGCTACAACCCCGATTCGTCGGACGTTTTCCGACCCACCCTGACCGCCTGGCTCCATACGGTACCGCGATGGACCCAAAATGATTTAATCGTATCCGCCCTATACGACAAGGTTCTATCGACCCGGTGCTGCGGATGACAAGGAGGAGTATTAAACAAAACGGTGATTGCCCTGAAGGGATCATCCATCCCGGGGTGCTCGGGTGGTTCAGGGGATCCGTGGGGGTGCCGTCCACATTCCAGAAGAGGGCATGGAAGACGATCTGTGCGGGCGGTCACATCCTGATAAGCTCCCCCACCGGAAGTGGAAAGACCCTGGCCGCGATCATGCCTGCAGTATCGTCACTGGCCGATAACGAGAGGGATGCGATCGGTGTAAAACTGCTCTACATCAGCCCGATGAGGGCAATGGGAATGGACCTCATGGAGGGTATGGGGAGGATGTCACGTGGTATCGGGAGCATAATTAAAAGGGCGGAGGGACCCCAGGGTTCAAGAAAAAGGAGGAAACAAACCGGATCGATCACGATCGGCATCAGGACGGGGGACGTCCCGCAGTCTGAGAGAAGGAGGTTGGTAAGGGACCCTCCGGACATACTGATCACCACACCGGAGAACCTGATCCTGATGCTCTGCTCCAGCGCTGGCGAAACCCTGAGAACGGTGAGGACTGTTGTGATAGATGAGGTGCATGAACTGCTGCCGTCGAAGAGGGGTGCGCTCCTTTCCCTCGGTCTTGAACTCCTCGAGGAGATGGTCAAGGAGGAATATCCTCCCCCTCAGAGAATTGGACTCAGCGCCACTATCGGGTCCCCTTCCACTGCGGCTGGCTTCATAGGCGGGGTGGACCACGACGGAAGAAGAAGGGATGTCGAGATGGTACTCGATCCCGGATCGGGTTTCCACCTGAAGATAAGGTCCCTGATGGACCCGTTTGCCAACGGGGAGGCAGTGCTTGACAGGGTCAGGGAGGACATCTCGGAGAGACTCGCGGTGGAGTCGGGGTCCACCGTCATTTTCCACAATACGAGAAAGGGTGCGGAGGAGACCGCATATATCCTAAAGAACCGCTCCGGGATAGAGATCTCCGCGCACCACGGCTCCCTCGGACCGGACCTCAGAAGGGATGCCGAAGAGGGTTTGAGGTCCGGGGAGCTCAGGGCGGTCGTCTCCTCGTCATCCCTGGAACTTGGAATGGACATCGGACATCTGGATGAGGTGATACAGGTAGGGTCCCCCAAGGACCCCTCAAAACTGCTTCAGAGATTGGGGCGGTCCGGCCACAGGATCGACTCGATCCCCAGGGGCCTGATCTACCCTCTGAGCGGAACCGAGATGGTCGAATCGGCAGCGGTCGCCCTTGCGGCAGCAAGGGGTTCGCTCGATGAAAGAAGGCCTCACGAGAACGCCATGGATGTCCTCGCTCAGTTCGCTGTGGGTCTGTCGTTAAGGAGGGAGGGTTTCACGGCAAGGGAGCTGTATCGTCTGTGTAAGAGGGCCTATCCTTTCAGAAGGATCCGGTTGAGGGAGATAGAAAATCTCCTTTCCGCCCTGTCCGAGAGGTCGGGAGGCCGGTCCCCCGTTCCGGTAAGGCTCTGGAGGGATGCGGGGACCTCACGTTACCGGCCCCGCCGAGGAGCCGGACAATCGTTCTACCTGAACTGCGGAACCATCCCAAGGGAGATCAATTACTCCGTCAGGGATGGGGCGACAAGGATAGGGGACCTCTCCAGGGAATACGCCGAGACCCTGTACGAGGGCGACGTGATCATGCTGGCCTCCAAAGCCTACAGGGTCATCGGTTTCTCCGGCAGGTCCATCAGGGTTAAACATGAGTCTGATGCGGTCCCCACGGTCCCGTCCTGGAGGGGTGAGGTCTGGAGCAGGCCGAGCAGGGTAGGGGACAGTATCTACGAGATCTACGGACGAGGTACGGTCCCTCCACTCACCGGGGGGGATTTCTCCTTGACCTTCGAGCATGGGGTAAAAGGGAGTAATAGCGTGGAGGAACTCATCGGGGGCCAGCTAGCCCTCGACGTCCTTCCAGGAAAGGAAAAAATTCCGGTTGAGACGATTAAAACGCGGTCCGGACGTTTTGTCCACGTATTCCACATACCGCTCGGGGCCATGGTCAATGAACCGACAGGCAGGGTCATCTCCTACGGCCTCAGAAGGAGCATCGGTGCAATGGTGGAATATATCGCCGACGATGACGGGTTCGCACTCCTATCCCCGGTGAGGCTGTCGGACCAGAGGGTGAAAGAAGCGATATGCGGGCTCGACATCGAGAGGACCGTCTCCGATCTGGCGACCTCCTCGGCGATCTTCAGGTCGAGGTTCACGAACTGCATGATGAGGTCCCTGCTCGTACTTGCCAGATACAGGGGTAAGGAAACTGGACACCTATACAGACGAAGAAGGGTGGACGATCTGAGGAGGTCGTATCTCCATCTCAGGGAGAAAAGAAAGATCGGAGCGGACAAGCTCGATGGTCCAGAAAGGGGCCTCCTCCTTCTCGGAGATGAGGCCCTCAAGGAGGTGCTTCACGATGGTATGGACCTGAAGAGAGCCCGTCTCGTCCTTGAGGGGATCGAGTCCGCGGGATCGCTGGAGTTCATACCCGATGAAGGAGAACTCAGCCCGGTAGGGAAGGCAATAGCCTCCCCGTGGCTGGAGCGGTTGGCAGGAGGTGGTGCGAAGAACACTGCGGAGCCACCGGAAGGCAAAGGGGTGACCTTCACCTCCGACATGCTGCCAATATCGATAGGAAAGGCCCCCCTGAAGGACAGACTGGCCTCGGTCCTGCTCGGATCTGAGGATGGAGCTTTCGATGTGTCCTCTTTGGCCACGAGGAACGAACTGGATGAGGGGGGCTGGAGCATGCTCCTATCGGAGGGGTCCAGGGTGGGTGAACTGTTCTACCTGGACCTGGGAAGGGGGAGAAGGTACGTCGGGAGGGGTGAAGAGAGGTTGCTGAAGGTGGACCCTCATACTGCCATAGCTCACAGGGCGGCCTACCTTGACCGGGCATCAAGGTTATCGGGTTTATTGAGGGCTCTACCCTTTTTCACCCATCCGGTGGAGATATCCCTCAGGACCACCGATGGCACTTTCAACAACCTCCGTTCATTGGCACTTTCGGGGGCACTCGTACCTTATAAGGCGCTCGGTCAGACCCGGTTTGGC
>Ga0272443_10006281_pt1 | contig 11841 bp, 8 predicted proteins | sample SSMAcet12_FD_193581 | JGI IMG/M metagenome (GOLD analysis project Ga0272443, IMG submission 193581) | Marine sediment archaeal communities from Little Sippewissett salt marsh, Falmouth, MA, United States - SSM-Acet-12 | ecosystem: Environmental > Aquatic > Marine > Wetlands > Sediment ... | reverse complement strand
TGCAGACATGTTTCATGTGAGCCTGTAATCCTGACATGCAGGGCGCAGTCGAATGATCTTAAAAGCATGTGTCCGCCCCGTCCGACAAACACAGAGTCTCCCTCATTTGCAAGTTCATAGATTACCGAATTGAGCCTGTTGAGACCGATAGCGGGTTCATGTGAAAAGAGCCTGTTAAAAAGTGAAGGGCGTTTTTCATCAATTTTTTCGACATCTTCGGAAAAGCCCATTTCACCTGCCTTTTTCATGATTGCTTCGGTGTCTACAAAATTATACCCTATTTCCCTCGCGACTTTCTCGGCGATCATGCTCCCGCCTGTTCCGATTTTTCTCGATATGGTAATGAAATTCATCACGGACCTCCTTTCGATCTATTAGGGTTAAAATAGTTTGTGGCACCACATTCTAAATTAACAATAAAATAGATAACCCAGGCAATACTTCATGAGATCTTTTCTTATCCCTTTTAAGTCAATTGACCCTACTTTATTATAATTTTATCACGGGGCATAATGCCTGTAAAGCAATATGGTTTTTGTAAAAGATCGCTTTTGACTAACAACAAAGCGAGAACCGCGCTGGTTTCCAAACATAAAATGCGGATCTTCACGCGGAAGGCTTTACAACTGCCAAATGCTTCCTAATAATACTATACTGTTAAATTGAAGGCATGTTAGTTCAGAGCAGATAAGGCCTTAATCTGATTAAGGGAATAAGATGGCTGGAAAAACCCGTCGAAAAAGAATGCCTATATGCTTTTTTCATGGTCTGGACAGCAGCCCTTGGGGCACAAAGGGAAGCATTATAAGAGAAACCTATCCGGATTGCATAACCCCTAAGCTTTCCCCCGGGTTATCTGAGCGCCTCAGGGAGGCTCAAAAGGCTATAAAAGAGCCGGTCCTGCTGACCGGGACATCCATGGGAGGGCTTACTGCTATTCAGTTTGCAATGGAAAAACCGGAAATGGTCAGGGGGCTTGTCCTTATGGCACCGGCCGTTGGGGGCGCTGTGCCGGGGGTATTTACCGATGTTCAAGAAAAAATGCTTTCATCTGTCTATATACCTAGTGGTATTCCATCTGTAATCATAGCAGGCATAAGAGACGAAGTGATACCCTTGGAGGCCATACATGGATTGATCGAAAGATCACCACAGGGTCAAGGCATCATTCTTCACGAGGTGGAAGATGATCATGACCTGCACAATCATCTCCATCTTATGCTGGAGGAGCTGGACAAAATGCTTGCAAGGATTCAGGGCTTCCCTCCCCCTCTTTGACCCTTTATCCTATTATAGAAAACCCTGCCCTCTGAGCCGGGTCGTAAAAATGGCCCTGTTTGAATAAGTCAGGATAGGTTTCCTTTACTCATTGCCTTTTTCCCCGTGTTCCCTGTGAAAGATCGGCAGCCGATCATTTCTCAAATATTAAAGCTCATGTTCATCCGGGCATGGTTTTCTCCGATTACGGAGTAAATCTGATTTATACCTCCTGAGTTTCATGGCTGCATGGCACGGTTATGAAAAAAGTGGCGCCGCCTTCCTTGTTGTTGTATGCCTCCAGACGACCCCTGAATTCGGATACGATCGTCTTGCTGATTGAAAGCCCCAGTCCGGTGCCTTTTCCTACCTCTTTGGTGGAATAAAAGGGGTCAAAAATCTTGGACATCTCTTTTTCAGGGATGCCGGTGGCATTATCTCCTACCTCGATAAAGACCTGGTCGTAACGCGCCCCTGTTTTTAGCCATATAATCTTACGCTCTTTTTCACATCCATCCAGTGCCTGTCTGGCATTGACAAGCAGATTCATGATGACCTGTTCAAGGCGATTCAAATTTGCCCTGATTTTTGGCACCTTGGCCTCAATGAATTTTTCCACCCGTATACCGTGAACCTCAAGCTGTGTGCCGAGCATGGAAAATACATCCTCTATGGCCTTGTTCGGATCTATTTCATTTGCGTCCCGAACTCTATCCTCACGGGCGAAGTTTCTTATGTTCTGTATTATCTGGCTCATGCGAACCACCTGGCGGGAAATCATCTCGAGGTGATCAAACACCTCCTGTGTATCAAGATCCCATCCCTCGTCCCTGCCGAACAAAAAGCCTTCCGTCAGGACCCTGATGGTATTCAGGGGCTGGTTTAGTTCGTGAGCGATGCCGGTAGCCATGACTCCAAGGGCTGAGAGCCTGTCTTCATGATACATCCTGAGTTCGTTAAGTCTCGCCCTCCTGGTCATCTCTTTTTGTTCCGTAATATCTTCCAGGAACATATGGACCACGGTGTTTTCGCTGTAATCCATCAACTGCGCGTGAGCCAGATAATCCCTCAGGCCTGAGCTGTTCTGTCCCCGGAATTCAAACCGGACAGGTCCTTCGTATGCACCCTTGAGAAGATTTCCAAGGGAGCGTTTAAAACCTGACAGGTCTTCCTCGCATATCCATGCGAAAAGATCGGATTTTGAAATAGACCCGGCCTTTATATCCATGAAATAGGCCAACCTCTGGTTGCTGTATATGATTTCCTTCTGCCCGAGAAGCATGATGCCGAAATCGGCAAACTCGGAGATAGCCCTGTACATCGATTCCGACTGTGCAAGCACCCTTTTGCTCGTTATGAGCTGCTCCTCCACCCGTTTTCTCTCAGATATGTCGGTTATCATGGCAAAGGAGCCGATCTTGCCCTGGTACTCACCGAAAAGGGGGCTTGCGTTTACAAGACAGTGGATATTTTTCCCGTCAGGATGCGTAAACTGTAATTCATAGGAACTCCTTATCCCCTTTTTTCTGATTGCCATCTCCTTTTGGAAGATTTCCTGATTGGGTTCATCCAGGAAATTATAGGCGGTGAGACCCACAATCTCCTGCCTGTCTCTACCCACGATCTTGCACATCTCAGGATTGAGATCGACTACCCTGGAATCGTTGTCTATTTCCCAGAAGCCTTCGTTCGCGGTTTCCAGGAGCGACTTGAGACGTGTCTCGCTTGCCAGGAGCTCTTTTTCAGCCCTTTTTCTGCTCAGTATGTTTACCGAAAGGAGTACGACTATCAATACGAGCCCCATGAAGGCAGCCATAACGTTCCAGACAAGTGTCCTGTGTTCCCTGTAAAAGGAATAGGGCTCATTTACAATAATACTGTCCTTGGGAAGGTCGGTCTTTTTAAGTCCATACCGGCGCATGACCGGGTAGTTGAAGAGCCTTACATGGGGCCCTACTTGAAGTTTGGGGAGACTTTCAAGGGGCTCTCCGGCCAGGATTCTTTTTACAAGGCTGGCAGATGTTGCGCCCTGTTTGAAGGCGCTAGCAATATCACCTCCCATTACGTTAGGTCCAAGGGGGGTTTCCCAAGCAATGTAGACAGGAACGTGAGAATTTTTTCCGATTAGCGAAAGGCCTTCCTCTAGAGACAGGACCAGGCCGTTTCTGTCTCGGGTTAAAATCAGATACATTATAAACGAATTATAGGGTAGTTGCTTTATGGCATTTTGAAGCTCCTTCACTGTCAAATTCGTGAGATAATCGAACCTGACCTGGCCCGAGAGTTTGGCCTCTATCTTTTTGATTTTTCCAAGATATGAAAGTGATGATTTGGTAAAATCTCCAACAATTGCAATGGATTCAACCTCAGGATGGAGGCGCAGGGCCATACGGATATTTTTTTCAAATTCCAAACCCTCTTCAACACCGAAGATGCGGTCATGACCAGCAATGCGTTCAGGTTCAACACGATCCACTCCACAAAAGACCACAGGCACTCCAGGGAAAAGCTCATTACGGTATTTGAGCAGAAAATCAAGGGCATGGTCGTCCGAAGACAATATGACATCTATTTTCTTTTTCATATATTTGATTTCATATAGGGCTTTCAATCTTTGAAAATAATCTTCTGTGTCATGTCTCTTTGTGTCCATATATTCCACAAAAAGTTCAATGCCGTTCTTTGGCTTAAGGACTGACCTTATCCCCTTAAGTATACTATCAGTCCAGGAGAAACCGGGATGATAGGAATTAAGCACGAGGACGTTCCTTTTTTGCACTGCATTGGAATATGCCGGTGTCAAAAAAAGACAGGCCAGTATGAATACCATGCAGAATCGTTTCTTTTTTATACTCATGAAAAGGGTCCCCCTTTCAGGTCTTTGTTCACTGAACAGCGGAGCGGTTTAGGAATAACCTAAAACCGGTTAAATGGTCTGTTGATGCCCGTACCGATTCTATCTTAAGCCGAAACATCTTGACATGCCAAAGATTATTCAGATATCAAATTTCCAGGCACAAATTCAAGACAACTAAATGAAGAGGCGGCATTTAAATGGAGATACTGCTTATAGATGATGAACGAGATGCCTGCAAGAGCCTTGCCGGTTTCCTTGGCAAGCTGGGGCATAATGTCACCTGCGCATTTAACGGCAGCAAGGGCCTGCAGGCATTCCATTCCGGTGATTTCAATCTCATAATTACCGATATCCGAATGCCGGAAATGGATGGGCTTGAGCTTCTGAGACGTGTCAAGGTGGTGGAACAGTCACCTGTCGACGTGATTGTCGTAACCGGTCACGGAGATATGGACAATGCCATAAAGGCCCTGAAATACGGGGCCTTTGATTATCTGATCAAACCAATAAATGTCCGGGAGCTGGCCATAACCATCGAACGCTCGGCCGAATACGCCGCCTTGAGGAGAAACTACCTTTCCCTGAAAAGCGAGTTTACCGAGCGTATTGAAATAGAAAAAAGTATTGTTAGGGGAGAGACGGCACGGATTCGTGCCTCCTATCTGGAAGAAATAGGGCTCGACGGGCTCCTTGTGTATTCCGAACGCATGCGCGATGTGATCGATCAGGCTGAAAAATACAGCTCAGACAGGTCTGTACCGGTACTCATTGAAGGGGAGAGCGGCACGGGAAAAGAGTTGATTGCCCAGTATATCCATTACTTCGGCCATGGGAGCACCACAACGCCTTTTATCGCCATAAACTGCGGGGCACTTTCCCATGAATTGATAGAAGGAGAGCTTTTTGGACATGAACCGGGCGCATATACAGGGGCGACCAGATCGGGGAAAATGGGTAAGCTGGAGGCGGCAAGCGGCGGGACGATCTTCTTTGATGAAATAGGAGAAATGCCCTTGAACCTGCAGGTAAAACTGCTTCGAGTCATTGAGGATAAAAAGGTGCAGCGTCTTGGAAGTGTTGAGGAAAGGCCTGTCGATATCAGGATCATCTGCGCCACCAACAAAAATCTTCAGCAGGCGGTATCGAGTAAGAACTTCAGACTTGATCTGTTTTACCGGATAAACATGGGCAGCATACATATCCCTCCTTTAAGGGAGAGGGTTGATGACATCCTTCCCCTTGCTCAACGGTTCATAAGCAGGGCCTTTTCCAGAAAGGGAAAGAGATTCACAAGGTTTAAACCGGAGGCAGAGACCTTTTTGAACGGATTCTCATGGCCCGGCAATGTCAGACAGCTCAAAAACGCCATGGAAAGGCTCGCAATAATGAAAACAGACGCTACGGTTGAGGCGGATGATCTATATTTTGTCAGTGACCTTGATTCCCAGCCTGACTTTTCTTATTCACGCGTACCTGTGCTGGGGCGGGATAATTTTGAACTCCCGGACAAGGGAGTGGATCTTGATCTCCTTGAGCAGGAGATAATAAAAAGGGCGCTCAAGAAGAATCAGGGAAATCAGACCGCGACGGCCAGGTTCCTGGGCATTTCAAGGAGGATACTTCAGGGAAAGCTTAAGAGGATATCCGGTTAAGGTTCTTTGCCTGGCCAGGCTTTCACTGGGATCCCTGGTCCGGACCGATTGATATTCCCGGATTGTCAATAACTGTAATCATTATGAAACCTGGCCTGTCATCCAAGTAATCACTGGGTTGCCACAGTGTGGGTTTTAATACCCTCATGGTTTGCAACTGCTCAGTTGAAGGTGATCCATCTGTTTTCCCTGATGAACTTCAAATAATCGTAAGATAATCCCAAAATAGTAACCAGTTACGGCAACAGAGGCCCTTCCTGTAATGGAAGTATTATAGAGGGCTTGAAGTGAACCTATTGGTGCAATATGCACTGATAGGTGAACCGTTAGGTGCACATTGCCTTTTTAATCCCCAGTTATTTGTCTTCAGAATTTGTCGATTCGATTTTATCTAATACCTAATCACCATTATATCAATAAGTTAAGGATTTTGTGCATGCTCGCAGGTAATGCGGCACCTGTATTGCAATATCTTTATCCGTTTAATCACTGTAAGGCGAATTCATGTATTGGAAATAGGTTCGCAGCTATCCTCTTTGTATTCAGCAGGTGAATGGCAAAAAAATAATCCATTAAAGGAGGTAGGAAGGATGAGAAAAATAGGTGTTTTATCGGTTGCGGTTTTGATGAGTGTTTTTTTTGCGGCAAATGTCATTGCTGCGGACAAACCTGAGTTTGAATGGAAGATGCAGGTGATCCACAGTCCTGCGCATACTGATTTTATCCAGAATCAAAAGACGGCGGAGAAGATTTTTAAGGCCACAAACGGCAGGCTCAAGATCAATGTGGTTCCGAACGGCACGATCGTTTCAAGTCTTGAGGCATTTCAGGCATGCGGCGAGGGCGTATTCGAGATGCATTCAAGCTGGCCTGTATATGCCAGAGGAGTGGAATATGCCTTTCTTCCCTGTTCTTCAGGGAATCTGCAGATGGATGTCCACGACAGATACGTATGGATGTATGAATTCGGTGGCTGGGATATCCTTCAGAAGGCATTTGACAAGCTTAACCTGAAGCTTCTGGCTGTTGAAATCTGGGGAACAGAGGTCCTTATGGCGAACAAGCCCTTTAAGAGCATTGAGGAGATGAAGGGAAGAAAGATGAGGACGTCCGATCCCCGCCTGCTTGCAAAGAACAATGTTGCAGGTATCACCCTGCCGCTTGAAGAGGTGTTTACAGGGCTTGCCACCGGCACAGTGGATATGGCCGAATTCGGGCACCTGAAATACAATGAGGGACTCGGGCTTACAGATGTCGCCAAATATGGTATATGGCCCGACTTCTGGAATGTGCATTTTGTTACGACTGTCGTGATCAACAAAGATTACTGGAAAAAGCTTCCTGAAGATCTGAAACTCATTGTTCAGATGGCCTTCAGGTCGGATGAATTCAACCACTGGACAAAGAGCCAGTGGACGAGTGCGGTTGCCATGAAGGAGCTCAAGAAAAAAGGCAAAATGGACTTCATGAGGATGGACGAAAAACAGTTTGTTCCGCTGAGAAAGCAGATGTTCGAGATCGAACAGAAGGATATCAAGAAATACAAAGGCCTTACAAAAGAGGCATATGAATCGATCTATGACTTTATGGAAATATGGTATCCCTACAAATCGATAAGCGCATGGTGGGGACAGAAGCTGGAACCTGAGGAACAGATGGGTTTTGAGCCGGGAAGCAGACAATAATTATCTTTTAAGACATTAAACCCGGGGCCGCGGGATCTTGGTATCTCAGCGGCCCCGGCTTGAATCAAAAAATGGAGGCCATGGGTCTGGCATGCTTAAAAAATATGTGAGTTTTGCAGACTGGCTGAGCGAGTTTTCCGGAAAAGTCTTCAGCTATCTGTTACTGCCGGTGACGCTGCTTGAAGCGGTGGAAGTCCTCAGGCGGTATGTCTTTAATTCTCCCACCGAATGGTCCTGGGAACTGGCCGCCCTTACTGCCGGCGGTATGTTCGTGATGGGCGGGGCATGGGTCCTAAAGGACGACAAACATGTCCGCACCGATCTCATTTATGGACATCTCTCCCGCAAATGGCAGGCTATCTTTGACATCTTTTTCTTTTCCACGATCTTTTTCAGCTTCACGGGCGTTATGGTCTGGTACTCAATCAAAAAGGCCGTCTATTCAGTCGGTATCCTGGAGCGCACCTTCAGCATGTGGGCGCCGCCGCTCTATCCCCTGAAAATAGTGATAGCCCTGAGTTTTATTCTTCTTGCCATTCAGGGTCTGGCCAAATGGATAAGAGATGTACACTTCGTGATAAAAGGAACTGACTTATGACACCTTTAGAGTCGCTGTTAATTGTTGGCGTTATCTTTTTAATAGTTCTGCTTATGGGCCATCCGCTTGCCTTTACGCTGGGCGGGCTGGCCGTGCTTTTTGCGGCGACCCTGTGGGGTAATCCCGGGGCGCTTAACCTTTTTATGCGGAGTGCTACAAGTACCTGTAGCAGCATAGTATACGTTTCCGTGCCTTTGTTTATCTTCATGGGCACCATACTGGAACGCTCCGGAGCCGCTGAAAACCTTTTCGGTTCGATGTATATAGTCCTTGGAAAAATCAGGGGCGGGCTTGCAATCGCCACGGTTGTAATGTGCACTCTGCTTGCCGCGGCAAGCGGGATCATAGGGGCCTCCATTACCCTGATGACCATGCTGGCGCTTCCCTCCATGATGAAGCATAAATACGACATGGATCTGGCAACCGGGACGATTATGGCCTCAGGCTGTCTGGGAACGATAATCCCTCCAAGCATAATACTTGTCATATACGGGGCCCAGGCGCAGATATCGATCGGCAAGCTTTTTGCCGGAGGTGTGGGACCGGGCCTTTTACTTGCCGGTCTGTATCTCGGGTATATAATCTTAAGAGTCGTCATCCATCCTGACTCCGCCCCGGCCGTGGATCCCAAGGTGGCCGCACAATACAGCTCCAGGGAAAAGGTCATGATGATACTGAAATCAGTCCTTCCAACCACCACCCTGATATTTGTGGTGCTCGGTTCAATCATGCTCGGCTGGGCCACACCTACCGAAGCTGCGGCCCTCGGGTGTGTAGGAGCGGCCGGGGTTGCAATAGGCAACCGGAAGTTTACCTGGGGCATGATCAAGGAGTGCTGCTATCTTACCATGAAGACGAACGCCATGATAATGTGGATCATCATGGGTGCGTCGATGTTTACCGCAGTGTTTCTGGGACTCGGAGGGGGAGATCTGATAAATCAGGTCGTGAGCAATCTTGATGTAAGCAGATGGATCGTTATAATAGTGATACTTTTCATACTGCTCGTGATGGGAATGTTTATAGACTGCTACGGTGTTCTGCTGATAGGCATACCGGTCTTTACGCCTATTGTCTACAAACTGGGTTTTGATCCGATCTGGTTTGCCATCATGTTTGCGGTTATGATTCAGGCGTCATATCTTTCACCCCCGTTTGCCTATGCGGCATTCTACGTGAAAGGGGTGGCAAAGGAATCGGGACTGGAGATACCGATAGCCCAGCTCTATAAGGCGACCTTTATTTTCCTGGGTCTGCAGATGCTGGCACTCTTTATAATGTGTGTTTTCCCCGAATTGGTTACATGGCTTCCAAACAAGATATTCTGATTTGAGTTGGAATTTGTAAAAATCCGTTAATTCGGTTATCGTGCAGAGTCGAAAGGAAATAGAAAATGGATACCAGACCGGATTTTGAGAGAATAAGAAAAACCGTGAGGCATGAAGAACCTGACAGGGTTCCTTTAATAGAAGTCCTGGTGGATTACCCGATTCAAAGCCAATTCCTCGGAAGAGAGGTGAAGGAGGACGATCTTGAGGCGCAGCTCGAGTTCTGGGTAGGCGCGGGATATGATTATATCCCCTTGACGGTCGGGATGATGTCGCCAGGCAAGGTTACCGAGGAATCGGCAATATCGAAGGTGATAAAAGAGCACATGCTCAAGGGATCTGAAAAGGATGATGAGGATGCATGGAATCTTGAACATACCCATTTTATAAACGACAGGGAGGATTTCGAGAGATTCCCCTGGGACATACTGGGAAAACTTGATTTCAGTAAATTTCACGATATAAAGGAAATCCTGCCTGAAAAAATGAAGGTGGTGGCCCTGTCCGGGAAGATATTCACCCTGACATGGATGCTCATGGGGTTTAACAATTTTGCCACCAAGCTCATTATTGAAGAGGATCTGGTTGCCGATGTTTTTCGAAAGGTGGCTGAGATCCAGTTCAAGTGCCTTGAAGAGATATTCAAGATGTCTCATGTGGGTGCGGTATGGCTGGTGGATGATCTTGCTTTCGGAAGCGGTCCCATGATATCTCCCGAGGCATTCAGGAAGCATGTGTTTCCCTGGTACAAGGAGATCGCGAAGAGATGCCATGAAAATGACATCCTCGTTTTTCAGCACACAGACGGTGATCTGACCGAACTCATGAGTGATATAATAGACATCGGGACGGATCTCCTGCACCCGATCGATCCTACCTGTATGGATATTGCAAAGGTGAAAGAGGAATTCGGGGACCGCCTTGCCCTTGCCGGCAACGTGGCCAACGAGTTGTTGCGAAGCGGAACACCGATTGAAATAGAGGAAAGGGTAAAATACCTTATCAAGCATGTTGCTCCCGGCGGAGGTTATATGGTCTGCTCCGGCAACTCGGTGGCGGAGTGGTCAAAGTTTGAAAATTATATGGCCATGCGTGCCGCCGCCTTCAGATACGGGCTTTATCCGATAACATTGTGATGTCCCTGAGCCGATAGGGATGTCCTTTTATCACGGGGAATATTACCCTGTATATTTCAGGTTAATTTAGGAGGAAAATTGTATGGCTGATTATAGAGATTACGGCTTGAGAAAGCCAAGCCCTGATTTTGAAAGGATCAAGAAAACGGTCAATCACGAGGAGCCTGACAGAGTGCCGGTTATTGAGTGTCTTGTCGAGTATCCTGTTCAAAGTCAGTTCCTGGGCCGTGAGGTGAAATCGGATGATATCAAGTCCCAGGTGGAATTTTATTATAATGCGGGATATGACACGGTGCCTATTACCGTGAGCGCCATGGCATTCGGCAAGGTGGATGACGCCTCTCCCATTTCCAAGGTTATCAGGGACAGGATGCTGAAAGATGACTCAGACAAGGAGGACATGACAAAGTGGAGCCTGGAGTATACGAGCTTCATAAACGATAGAAAGGACTTTGAGAATTTTCCCTGGGAAGAACTTGAAAAACCTGAATTGATGAACCCCTTGTATGAGGTCGGAGAATACCTTCCCGAAGGCATGAAGGTGATCGCGAACTCCGGAAAGATCTTTACCCTCACGTGGATGCTCATGGGATTTAACAATTTTGCCACAAAGCTCATACTGGACGAGCAGCTCGTATCGGATGTGTTCGGGAAGGTGGCCGAGATACAGCTCATGATGCTTGATAAGATATTTGAGCTTCCTTATGTGGGCATAGTGTGGCTGGTGGACGACCTTGCATTTGGAAACGGGCCGATAATTTCCCCTGATCATTACAGGAAATTTATTTTTCCATGGTATAAGAAAATAGCAAAAAAATGTCATGACAACAATGTGCTTGTGTTTCAGCACTCGGATGGGGATCTCAATCCCCTGATGGAGGATATCATTGATATAGGCAGTGATTTGCTTCACCCGATAGACCCGACATGTATGAGCATGAAGGCCACAAAGGAAAAATATGGTGACAGGCTTGCCTTTGCCGGCAACGTCTCAAACGAATTACTGAGAAGCGCCACACCTGAAGAGATCGATGCCAGGGTAAAATACCTGATCGAGACGATGGGGCCCAAAGGCGGTTATTGTGTCGCGGCCGGCAATTCGGTCACGGACTGGGGAAATTTTGACAACTTCATCGCAATGCTTAAGGCGACTGAAAACTACGGGAAATACCCTATTAACAGATAGAAGGGGGAGATAAAGAAATGGCGGAACATCTGGAAATGATAAAAGAAGCTATTATAGGCGGAAAGCACAATGAGATCGAAGGGCTTGTAAACGCGGCCATAGAAGACAAGGTGGAGCTGGATAAGATCATAAATGACGCCAT
>Ga0272443_10006280_pt1 | contig 11841 bp, 7 predicted proteins | sample SSMAcet12_FD_193581 | JGI IMG/M metagenome (GOLD analysis project Ga0272443, IMG submission 193581) | Marine sediment archaeal communities from Little Sippewissett salt marsh, Falmouth, MA, United States - SSM-Acet-12 | ecosystem: Environmental > Aquatic > Marine > Wetlands > Sediment ... | reverse complement strand
CACAGCCGCGATAGCGAAAGCCGGTCACGTCCTCGGGCCTGACCCCCAATTCGTCCAGGATCTTTCGGGTGCCTTGCGTGCTCGGCGTACCGGCGCAGAAGATCGAAATGGCCAAGTCAATCGAGTCATAACCGCGGTCTTCCAGAGCCTGCCATTTCCGCAGTGCGACCACGTCACAGGGCTTTCCCACGAAGAGGAATCGGCCCTTGCGGCCCGTCATCATCTCCAAATCCGAACAGGGCGCCGCCGGGGAATAGCGCGAGCCCGTCTGCAAGAGAAGTTCATCGCGCGAGCCACTGACGACAGTCTGATTCTTCAGCGGATGGCCCGATTCGCAACCCGTGTGCAGGACGCCTTCGGCGCCCAGGCCTTCCAACGCGAAGAGCGACAGCGCCGTCGCCACGCCGCCCGAGGAACCTCGGTAACGAATCTCCGGGTCGGCCGCATAGCCTTCCCAGACCTCCAGCACATTGCCCCACGTTGGCTGCAAATCGTGGATCGCTGCGGAGTGGACAGGAGGCGCTTCAATGGCGGCACCGGGGCAGACCGCAACACATTGGCCGCAATCGACACAGCGACTGGCATCCCGCTGAGGGCGAAGTCCGTCTTCTTCGATATCCACCAACGTCAGCGCCTTCTCCGGACAGGCCGAGACGCAGACGCCGCACCCCAGACAAAGGCGCCATGCCACAACATCTGAGATGGTCTTGAAGGAGGAACTCATAGATCAAGGCCCTCCAGAAGATTGGAGACCTTCTGCCTTGCGACCGGTACCGCCTCCTGGAGACGCTCGGCCAGCAACGCCCGGGAGGTGAAAGCCTTCTCCACGATCTGGACAATGCCATCTACATCGGACGACCGCATGTCGGCTACCAGATCCTCAACTCCGACGGTCGTGAAGACGCCCTTGAACTTCTTGCTGTACGCCAGGCCAACCGCGGGAATGCACTGCGACAGCGCGGCAATACAGGAATGCATGCGCGTCCCGATGAAGAAATCGCACTTTCCGATGATATGCTTGACTTCGCCCTGGTCATAATCTCCCTGGGCGACGAACAGTCTCTCCGGATACCGCTCTGCGTACCGGCGCTGAACGTCAAGGCACGCCGCCAGATCGTTCTCTGTATCACCCTTGTAGCCTCCCGTCGGAATGACGTGCGGAACCAGCAACAACAGGATCTCGTCTCGTCGCAGCAACGGGTCAATGATCCGGTCCAGGAGTGCTTTGTACTCGACGTTCAATCCGAACTCGTTGCCCCCCCCATAACCGCCATAATAGATCAGACCGCTGACATTGAGGCCCACAATCACGGTCTTTCCGTCGCTCACATCCTCCAAACCGCCAATGTCAAGCACGCGAGGCGCGCGGGGCTGCAGCAGAAACGCCACATCCGGGGCAAACCCTGTCTTCTTCTCGTAATCCGACCGGCTAAGCAGGCCCTGCAAGAAGTCCAGGCCGGCCTGGTCTCTGGAATAGACGCGCTTCGCTCGCTTGAGCATGTATCGCGCCATCGACCGCGAGAGCCTTCTCTTGAAGGGCCCATACGTTTGCGGGAAGAGAACGAGGTCCTTCTTGAGCATCAGCGGCAGCAGTTGCACCAGAAATGCCAGAATGAAGCGGCGCATACCATAAATATCGCTGAAGCTGTCGCCGCCGGAAATGTCCACGAAGAGCCTTGTCTCAAGCAGCAACCTCAGCGTCGCGTTACGTCCGGCCAGATATCGCTTGACGGACGCCAACGGCAGCAGTCGTACCGTAAGTACCTGGAGAAAGAGCAGACTATAGTGGTTTGGCACCCGTATGTTCTTGCTGAATCGGATGGGGACCTTGCGGAGCTCGACAATCCGACCTTCCAGGTTCAGCCGGTGGCTTCCCTCTTCCCGGCTGCTCGCCAGCAGAACCACCTGCGCCCCGGGCCAGCGCTTGCGAATGGCCATCACACTGCTTTCGGCTAGGGCGCTGACACCGAGATTGCCCGTTTCGAAAGACGCACCGAGCAGACACACGCACACGTCGCGTTCCTCAGTGTCGCAATGCTCTGATATCTCTTCCGAGACGAGTCCAACCTGTGCCTCGGACTGCGTTTGCTCCATCATGCTCATTCCTGCAACGAATCACGTGACTCCGACCGAATTCCGGCAACGCGCTCCATCCACCCCCTAACCCGCAAAAACGTAATCCTTCTCGATAGCACGCAGGTACGGAGCCGCCAGATCCTTCTCGGAGACAATGGGGTTCGTGACTTTCCAGTCGATGTTCAGATCGGGATCGTCAAAGCGTATCGCGCGCTCACTGTCCTTGTCGTAGTAAGCGGTACATTTGTACATGAAGACGGCGGTTTCCGAGAGCACCGAGAATCCGTGGGCAAAGCCCGGTGGCAACCAGAATTGACAGGGCCGCTCGTGGCTTAACTCCACAGCCACATGCTGTCCAAACGTCGGGGAGCCGAAACGAACATCGACCGCCACATCAAGGACTTTGCCATAGGCCACCTGCACCAGCTTCCCCTGGGCGTGTTCGCCGATCTGATAGTGCAACCCCCGAACGGTGCCGTACCGCGAGCAGGAGCAATTGTCCTGAACGAACTCGGGAAGGAACTCCACCTCTCGATACTTCCTGACGTTGTAGTGCTCCAGGAAGTATCCCCGATCGTCATGGAACACGTCCGGTTCGATCAGCGCCAAATCGGGAATTCGGGTCTTCGCTATTCTCATACTGCGGCCCTCTTGGTCAGGTCATCTCATGAGCGGGCTGAGGATTGTCGCGTACGACCTTGGCCGGTACGCCGTAAGAGACCACATTGCTGGGCACATCACGCGTGACCAGCGAACCGGCGCCTACGATCGAATGACTGCCGATGGATTTCGGGTCGATGATCGTGGCTCCCATCCCTACCCAGGTAGCGCGTCCAACCCGGACCGTCCCGGCCACATTGACACCGGAACTGAGATGGACGCCGTCCTCAATCACGCAGTTGTGACTGATCATGACCCCGTAGCCAATAATGCAATTCTCTCCGATTTGCGTCTCCGGCCCCACCGCACTGAGGGCCCGGACGACGGTCCCGGCGCCGATCTGAGCGCCAGCGGCTATGCTGGCCGTAGGGTGGATCGCCGAGGCGAGCTCGAATCCGCGTGCTTTGACCCGTTCGGCCAGGCGCAACCGCGCCGGGTTGTTCTGGAAAGCGAAGATGATATGCCGCACGCCCGCCTCCCAGAGCTCATCAAGCGCCTCCTCACCGCCCAGCACCGTGGCTCCGCCAAAACGCGTGCCCTTGCGCTCCGGATTGAGGTTGTCCAGATACCCTATAATGTCGTACTGTCCGCAAAGCTGTACGATGTCGGCAACAATCAGAGCCGGACCTTTGGCGCCCCAGACGGCGAGTGGTTTACGGGTTGTCTCTCGGTCAGCAGGCACGTGGACTCCATTCCTTCAAAGGTTGTTCCTCCTCGGCATTCGCCTCGGCCGTCCGACGGCGGCCGTATCGACCATCGCCAGGCTCCAGTTCGAGCAACCGCCTCAACTTGGCCGATGACATCAACGGCCGTTCGTTGGCTTCCGCAATGGTGTGGATGCGACGCAACAGATCGGCATTGGTTGCCAGCTTCGTGCGGCGCTGATCATAGTAAATGTTGTCTTCGAGTCCGACCCGAACGCCCCCGCCCATGGCCACCGCCACGGAGTTCATAGGAACCTGGAAATCACCGATACCGGCCAGCGCCCAGTAGGATTGCGGCGGCAAATCCCGAATCATGATCCCCGCGTGCAACAAATCGGCCTGGGCACAGGCGATATTGCCCAGCAGAAGATTGAAGTAGAACGGCGCGGCGATCAGTTCCTTCTTCTCCAGATAGCGGGCATAGTTGATCATGCCCGCATCGAACGCCTCCAACTCCGGAACGATCCCACGAAGCTCCATCTCCCGGGCCAGCGACTGGACCATCTCCGGCGCGTTCACACTGGCCACCCTGTTGAAGTTGAGCGAACTGAGGGTCAGGCTCCCCATATCCGGCTTGACATCCCCGTCCAGTTCAAGCACTTCGCTGCGTTGGCGGAACTCTTTGAAATCCCGTCCGCTCAGAGAGACACAGACAATGAGGTCCTTTGAAAACGATCGGATCCCTGCGATGATCCGTTCGTAAATGCCGGCCTCATAGCTCGGCTGCCCGCTGGTTTCGTCGCGGGCGTGCAGATGCACCATCGTGATGCCGATTTCGACGGCACGATGGACATCCTCGACAATCTCCTGAACGGAGATGGGTACGTGCGGCGTCATGGCCTTCGTCGGGATCATGCCCGTGGGGGTGAAATTAACGATCAAATCCATTCTCTTCTCAACTTTCTCCATCCGCTGGGCACCGTGGCGGCATCATGCTAAGAGAATTCTCCTGCGCGATAGGCCGGGAAATAGCCGTCGGCTGATACACCGTGCGCCGCGGCGAGGGTATCGTAGACTCGTCGGTTGAGGATGCGCCCGCAGAAGTGGGTTTGACGCACTTGGCCGGACCAGCCGCCCTTGAACCAGCGCAGGCCCCCGCCCCCCTTATCATCCAGTCCAGGGACGCCGGTCAGATTGAACCAGCGGAGTCGGCCCGCATAGTGGCGCATGGCCACGAGATGCAGTGCGTAGGAGGCCCCCAGTTCGTAACCCTCGTCATCACAGGCCGTCAGTTGGGCACACGCCACGTCACCACGCTCGTACGTCAGCAGTCCGCCGATGACATGGCCCTCACGGAGCGCCACAAAGAACGAAGCCCCTGGAATATCAAGTTGTCGGCTGAGTGAGAACCGAGAGAACGTCCTCATATCCTTGATTTCATGCTTCCCGATCAAATGGTCGTACAGCACGACCCAATCGTCTAGGTATTCCTGAGGGTCCGTGCACCGCTTCACTTCCATCTCCCCGAACGCCCGCTTGCACTTGCGCCGATGGTGCCTGATGATCCGCTTCTCCCAGGAATCGCTCAAATCGACGACCACGTGTTCTTTGAACGGCTGGACGAAATCGAACGTCCGTTCCAGATCCTCGATCTGATAAGCCCCGAACGGATCCGGGACCATCGCCAGACTCACGAGATCACCCGTCAGGGCATCGACATCTTCTTTCAGCCCGGCCCAATCCCGACAGGCAAAAAGCGGATAGCACCCCATCGCATCGCGATACGACGTGCCGGGAACGTCCCGCTCCAGCACCCATCCGCCACACTGAGATAACTCCCGCGGCCGGCCGAATTCAGCAAATGCCTCCGCGTAACTGGGATGAGCATGACCGGTCACCATTTCCACTCTAACATCCAACAACGCCTCATCTCCCAGGGAACTTGCCCTACACCATCGTCGTGGATTCGACGACCGCACGTCTGCGGGTTCATGTTAGGCCCCTCTGCGCATCACTTTCTGGACGCCGATCCATGGCTTGACTCTGGCGATCACCTGGGCCAGGTCGGCGCGATCCCGAGGCGCCAGGCACAACAGGAGCACGGCGCCATAGCTCAAGCCGCCGAGGGCGACACAGAGTCCAAGTTCGGACCACGTATCCGGTTTCAGGACGTCTTTCAAGATCCCCCAGACGACCGCGCCGCCGACCGCCGGGGCCAGACCCGGCAGCCAGGTCTTCCTTATCCAGGTATCGAATGTCACCCCCGTCAGCTTCAGCCCAAGGGGCCATACGAGCGCCACGGAGGAGATCGTGCCCACCACCAGTCCGGCATAGGCCGGCCCGATCGCTCCCCAGCCGGCGACTCCAACCAGATAAAGCGTCACGCCGATCGCCGTCAGTTGACTTGTCAGAGTCCGTATGCCCACCGGACGGATGTTGCCGGTGGCATGAGCAACCTGCCAGACCATCGAGGCCCCGTGAGAGAGCGGATAGCACGCGAGCGTCATGATCATAATCGCGGCCGCATAGATGAACTCGTTGCCTACATATAAGTAGATGATCTCCCGGGCATAGACCATCGCCGGGACGGCGATCGCCAGCGTCGCCCATAGGCTGATTCTCCCGCCGCGCAGATAGAGATTCTGGATGCGCTCTTTGGCTCCCATGGCGTGCATCCCAGTTACGACCGGATAGAGCGGGGCAACCGCCACGTAACTCCACTGATCGATTTGACGGCGTCCCAAGGAACCGATATTGAAGAGCGTCACGTCCATGGGAGTCGCCATTTTGTTCAGGATCAGCGGAATGGCCGTCAGGCGCAGGCGATGCGCAATGACCGCCATGAAATTCCAGCCGCCGAACGACACCAATTCCCGCGTCAATTCCCAGCGGATTTCCCGGACCCGAAACTTCAGGGCCGGTACCAAGCGTCGAGAGATTATCAGCAGCGCGATCTGAGAAGTGAGCTCACCGACGACATTGGCCACGACGACCCATAAGACACGCGTGCTCACCCCCAACAGAAGGACGAACAACAGCGATAGCCGGAACACGTCACCAATCACTCTTACCAGATTCTGAAGGGCGAACTTCTGTCGAACATAAAGGCCAACGCAGAACGGCGCCAGAGCGGGCCGTATGGCCACCGAAACGACCAGCAACGCCATCATAATCCGGGCGTCGCTCTCACGCCCGGCAGGGATGGACAGAATGCTGTCAACATGCCAGGCAAAGAACAGTCCGGTAACGAGCAAGAACAGCCCCGTCCCGACCAGAGGGATGAACATCGTTGAGGTGATTTGCGTGATGCGCCGTTTATCCCCCTGCGCATAGGCGGCGAGAACGTAGCGGCCCAGCCCCGAGGTCAATACCGACGTGATGACCGGCAGGAGCACAATCACCGACATCAACACCGGCAATAGGCTGTATTCCTCCGCCCCGATGCGCAGGAGCAGGTAGCGATACAGCCAGAGGAGAACCGAAACGTTGACGACCTTGGCTGCGATCGAACTGGCCGAGTTGACCAGAAGCAGCTTCTTACTGATCTCAAATCGTGATTTCACTGCGTCTTCGGCCAATCGCTTCTATCTTTATATATGTACAGAGCACGGCCCAGTTGGCCGTCGTCTCCCGCAGAGCCACGGGATCAGTGTGAAGTCGAAATGGGCAGACTCCGTCTCCGTCGGGCGCCGCGAAGGGCCAGACACGGATCACATTTCTGGAGATGGTTACGCCCCGCGGTGGGCAACGTCCCGGCCGCTATCCGCCTGCTGTGGCTGAGGAATCGGCCGGCACCGTACGGGTCGACGAGACCGGCCAGTGAACGTTACCCTCCGCGTCGGGCAGAATGGTCAGAATCGAATCCGCCAAATCGGAGGCCAGCGATCGCGCCGAATGCTCCAAAACGGAGCTAATCTGTACTTGGGCTACATAGCGAGCCGGATCCCCGGCCAGATTGAGCCGTCGTCCCAGGAGTCCGGAGAACTCCCGCTCGCTCAACGTGATCTGCCCATTGAGAACGTAGAAACTCAAGACAACGACGCGGCGATACGCCGGCGCCGGCTTGTGAAAACGATGTACCAGGCACCTGATCATTCGGCCCGATCGCGAGACGAATTCCGACGGGATCGTCTCATCGTGAATCCAGCCGTGAGCGGGGAAACACACCATGGGCTGGTGCCCCAGGACGCCCCCCGGCCGAGACGAACAATAGACCACATAGGCGTCCGCCCAGATGCCTTCGTCCGCCCTGCTATACCGGCGACTCACATAGTCGTCGGCGAAATTCGCCTGCATATACTCCACCGTAACCGTAGGAATTTCCAGGTCGCGTCCCTGCCACGTCCCGATTTCGAAAGGAATCTCGCTCAGCGATACTGGCAATTCGATTGCGGGAGGATCCTCAATCTTGGCAAGCCCCACACGATACGTGATTCCAGCGGTAATCAGCAATGCCATCGCCACGACGCCAGCGAACCACACCGGTACCGCTCCCCTCACCTGGCGGTTTTGGGCAAGACCCGGCCGTAGGTGGCTTCTGGCATCGTCTCGGTCCACGTACATCTAAGTGTATACCCGAAAAGTGGTATTTCTCACAATTCACGGCCCCACGGTCCACGACATAGCGCTCAATAAGAAGCCATCAGGAAAGCGTGGTCACCCCGGTTCATCCCTGCCAACTGTCTACGGCCAAAAAAGCATCCATATATATAACCGCTATCGACGCGTTGTCAACACAGCTTGAGCCAAAACTCCCCCGTCTGAGCCATCCGGTTAACGCCGCGAAGCCCGCAACCAACCACGAACAAAAAGACCGATAACGCTTGACAACAAAAGATCTTAGGCGCATCTTTTTTGGAGTCGAGATATTGTCAGGGCCGCGCCCGGCACCACGCGGCCGGCACTACTCTGAGACGGCTGGTTATCGCCCTCTCCGGCTGGATACGGAGCGCCGTTTCCAGCCAAGTCGAAGAGACAGCTTGCTTTCGTCCGATCTCTTATGTAGTGTTTGGGTAAGATTGACAAGGTCTCAATACAAAAGCATGGGGCACTTGGGCAGAATCGGGGGCTAAGCCCCCGGCCCGTTTATTAATGCGCCTCATGTGACCATCAGAAAACACGGGGGATGTTATGCTTTACAACACGGATTTTCGCAAGCTCAAGAGAGGAGTTCTTCATTTGAAGTGGCTTCCGATCCATCGCGATCGGCAGAAGCGGACCGCCAGGTTTCGTGCCGCGGTTCTGACCGCCATCTTCCTCTGTGTGGGTCTTTCGGCAAGCGCTGTGGCGCAGGCCGGGACGTACTATGTGGACCCTGTCAACGGCAGCGACAGCAACGGCGGCTCCAGCGCCGCCCCATGGAAGACGGTCAATCACGCCGCCGCGCATGCCGCCAACGGCAGCACCATCTATCTGCGCAACGGCAATTACGGCGCGGTATCGCCCGGCAGCGCTGGTTCCACGCGAACAAGTTGGAGCGACGCCATCCGCTTCACCCCGGATGCTGGGCATACACCGGTGTTCACGAGCTTGCAGGTCGTGGGCATGGCGCGATGCTATATGGAGTTCGATAACATCACGATCCAATGCCAGGCCGGCGGGTCGAATACGTTTGGCTGTCGGGTGCTTGACACCTCTCACGTCAAGATGAAGAACCTGAAGATCACCGGACAGTGGCATAACGAGGACAAGAACCAGATCACCGGGTTTGGCGTTTGGGTGAGCGGCATCGACGCGGATGTATCCGATGTACTCATCGAGGGCTGCACCATCCGGCAGGTCTCCTTCGCCGGCCAGGCCAACGGGCGCATCCGGTCGGGGCTTATCTTCCGGGGCAACACCGCTTCGGTGATCAACTCCTCGCTCCTGCGCTTCACGACCGACCTGAAGAACGATACGATCCTCGTAGAATACAATGACGTCGCGGAATATCGAGGTATTGGTGACCCGCACGGTTCAGGCGTATCCATCCGCAATAACAACATGACGATTCGCGGAAACATCATCCGCGCTTACGGCGGCTCGGGGGGCATTCGGTTCTATCAGAACGTTGAGGATACCGGAGCGGTCCCCGAAGGCGGATACTCCAACATCCTCTGCGAGGGCAATCTGATTTACGGTTCCAACGTCTCTACCGGCGTCTATGCCGACCAGATCGGACATAACTTCATCTTCCGGAACAACACGTTTGTCTCGAAGTGGGGGCGCGATCCGGTGACGTCGGGCCGGTGGCGATATGGCGGCACGATCAGCTTCGGCCTGGACCCGAAAGGCACGGGCAAGAACGTCCGTATCCACAACAACATCCTCCTCGGTCTGGTCACGATTAGCCAGGCGCTGATCAATGCCGGAGCAGTGGAAGACCACAACCTCATGTGGACCCTGTTAACGGGCAAACTGGAGTTCCGTTCCCAACCGTTCGGCGCGCATTCAACCCTTGTCTGCTCAGCCTACAAACCGAGCGCGCCGTTCAGCGACACGTATTTTGAGACACCGGGCACGTTCTTCACCGGCGCATCCTCATTCATCCGGGCCTTCGACAGAAATCAGGGAACACCCGATCTGGATGGAGCTTTCCGGCCCGTACCGAATGCGCTTGCGATCAATGCCGGCTCGTCGAATGATGCGTCACCGCTCTGCCTTGAAGGATTGCCGCGTACCGGTGCCGGCAATGAAATCCCCGATATGGGGGCCTATGAGTACCGGTCCGGCTCGCCGACGAATTGGGCTCCTGTTCTTGAGCCGCCGACCGACCGCGAAGTGGCCGTCAATGAACAACTGAACTTCACGGTCACGGCCAGCGATGCCGACGGTGATAGCCTGACCTATTCGGCGTCCGGTTTGCCCGACGGAGCGACATTTTCAGGAAACGCATTCAGTTGGACCCCCACCGCGGCTCAGGTGGGAACCTATGAGGTCGCCTTCGAAGTGACGGATGGAACCGCCTCCGACTTCGACACGGTCACCATCACAGTCGGCGGCACCTCCGCCGGTGGCCAGCCGACCCTGGCGGCGATCGGCAACCAGCCGGTCAATGAGGGCGATTCGTTGACCTTCTCGGTCAGCGCCAGCGATCCGGACAACGATCCGATTACCTATTCGGCCAGCAGCCTGCCGAGTGGGGCCAGCTTCGCCAACCAGACGTTCTCCTGGACGCCCACGTACGATCAGGCCGGTGCCTATCAGGTGACCTTCGTCGCCAGCGATGGAGACAACCAGGACGCAGAGACAATCACAATTACCGTGGCTAACGTCAACCGTGCCCCGGTGCTGGGCAGCGTGGGCGACCGGTCGACCGACGAACTAAGCGGCATGGCATTCGCTGTCTCCGCCAATGACCCGGATGGAGATACTGTCGCCTATTCCGCCAGTGGGCTACCTGCCGGAGCCACATTCACAAATGGCAGTTTCAGTTGGACGCCCACGTCCGCTCAGGTCGGTGCTTATGACGTAACCTTTGTCGCCAGCGACGGCCAGCTCCAGGACAGTGAGAGCGTGACGCTCTACGTCGTCGGGGTCGGCGCAGATGATAGCGTCCCAACGGTAACGCGGCAGAATCCCGAACCGGACGCGATTCAGGTGGTCTTGAACAACCTCGTCACGCTGCACGTGACTGATGCCGGACACGGCGTGGATGCAGAGTCGGTCGTCATTCAGGTCGACAACGATGTGGTCTACCAGGGCGACATCGAGGTCTATACCAGCGCGACCGGGAAATGTACGCGTTCCGGAACGTGGGCGGACTACCGCTACATCTATCAACCGGACAACCATTTCCCGTTCGATCACCCCGTCACCGTGACGGTCGACGCCCGAGACCGGGCCGGCAATGCCCTGAACGACTACACGTATTCCTTCCAAACCGAAATGCGTGCCTTCGGCAGCAACGAACCCGTCAGCGGAGAGACAGGCCCGAAGGGACATCCCGCTACGGTCAGTGATGCAACCGGCACGATTTGGGCCGCGTGGCACGCGGGCGAGGAGGGAAGCCGGGACATCTACGTGGCCGTCAAGGATGCGCGGGCCAACGCCTTTGCAGAGGCCGTTTCCGTAGCGGCCGGCGCTGGCGATCAGTGCAATCCGAAGATGGCGATCGGGGCCGATGGACAGCTCTACCTGGTCTGGCAGGACAACAGCCAGGGCAACTGGAACGTCTTTGTGGCGACATCCTCTAACGGAACGACTTGGTCGCGTCCGGTGCAGATAACGGACTCCGATGGCAAAGAGACCTATCCGGTCGTGGCTGTGGATAGCCAGTCTCCGGCGCAGGTCTACGTGGTTTGGCAGGATGATCGGAATGGCAAGCTGGACATCTACCTGGCCCGTTCGATCAATTCCTTCGCGGAGAGCACGATATCGGCCATCACCACCAACAGGTCCCACCAATACGACCCCGCTATTGCGATCGATGGCATGAATGTTGCCTATATCATCTGGACCGACAAGAGAAACGGCCAGAAAG
>Ga0272443_10006278_pt1 | contig 11844 bp, 17 predicted proteins | sample SSMAcet12_FD_193581 | JGI IMG/M metagenome (GOLD analysis project Ga0272443, IMG submission 193581) | Marine sediment archaeal communities from Little Sippewissett salt marsh, Falmouth, MA, United States - SSM-Acet-12 | ecosystem: Environmental > Aquatic > Marine > Wetlands > Sediment ... | reverse complement strand
GGCACCCAGACAACCCGTGCCGCGCCAAAGCGTCCTTTGATTTCATGGGGGATCGTCGTGCCGGCAAGGGAAATCTCGACCATGTTACGGGTGCCGTCCTTGACCGCTTTTTCCACGGAAGGGGGCACTTCGTTGGCTTTTCCGTAACCCCAGCCAACTTTGCCGTTGCCGTCGCCCACGACCACCAGGGCCGTGAAGCTGAAGCGGCGACCGCCCTTGACCACGGCAGCACAGCGCCGGATCTTGACGACCTTGTCGATCAATTCTCCTCGAGATGATTCGGTGGTAGCCATCGGTAATTCGACCGTCTTGCTCAGGCTTCTCTAGTGGGATCGGAGTCGACCCAGCTATCCAATCTCAAATGGACAGCCACGACCCCGCACCTCGTTACTTCTGCTTCTTTTTCTTGCCCTTTTTGGGCTTCTCTTCCTTGACCGGCTCGGGCTTCTTCGCTCCCAGATCAAGCCCGGCATCCCGAGCGGCATCGGCCAAAGCCGCGACACGCCCGTGATACTTGTACTCGGCACGATCGAAGGCAACCTGCTTCACACCCGCCGCCAAGGCTCGCTCCGCGATCGCTTTTCCCACAGCCCGAGCGGCATCGCAGTTGCCGCCGTAGCTGACCTCGGATCGCACTTGCTTGTCGTTCGTGCTGGCCGCAGCCAACGTCTTCCCGCTTTCGTCGTCGACGATCTGCACGTAAATATGCTTCAGGCTGCGAAAGACGCTCATTCGAGGTCGCGTGGAATCGCGCTTGATGCGATTTCGCACTCGAAACCGTCTCCGACGTCGCTGCAAGTTGTTCTGTTTTTCTTGTTTCACTGTGCTGCCTCACTGGGCAAAAAAACGCATGCCAATACGGTTCGATCCGATCTCGCCAGAAAGCCTCTTACTTGGCCATGACCTTACCCTGCTTACGGCGAACCGCTTCGCCCTCGTAACGGATGCCTTTCCCCTTGTAGGGTTCCGCTTTCCGGAGAGCCCGCACCTCGGCGGCAAACTGCCCAACCTGCTGCTTGTCGATACCTTTGACATGCACGTGCTGCTGATCCGGACACGTCACGTCCAGCCCTTCAGGAATCGGCTTTTTCAACTCGTTCGCCAAACCGACACGGAGTTGCAGCTCGTTGTTCTGGATGGCGGCGATGTAACCCACGCCTTGCAGTTCGAGTTTCTTCTCGTAGCCCTGCGTAACGCCGACCATCATGTTCTGAAGCAGCGCCCGTGTCAGGCCGTGGAACGCTCGCGACGCACGTTCGTCGTTCACTCGACTCACAACCACCGACTTCGCCTCTTCGTCATAGCTGACGCTGACTTCCGGGCGATGGGTGAAATCGAGCTTTCCCAGCGGGCCCTCAACGGTAACCGTGCTGTCGGCGATACTGACTTTCACGCCACCGGGCACTTCCACCGGTTTGTTACCGATTCGAGACATGAATCTACACCTTCTACATGTCGCTACGACAAAATTGCTCTTCGCGCCACTTGTTGCGCCCGACTCGACTACCAGACCTCACAGAGGACTTCGCCGCCGAGTTTCCGTTGGCGTGCCTCACGGTCACTTACAACGCCCCGGCTCGTGCTGAGGATCTTAATCCCCAGCCCGTTGAGCACGGGTCGAAGCTTCGTGGAGCGGCTGTAAACGCGGCGTCCCGGTTTACTGACCCGACGCGCGTGTTGGATCACACGCTCGCCGTTGGGCCCGTATTTCAGGTGCACTCGGAGCAACGGGACCGGTTGGGCTTCTACTTCCTCCCAGTCCCATATGTATCCTTCACGCTTCAGCACCTCCGCCAGTCCTCGTTTTACCTTGGACAACGGCATTTCCACGTGCGGCCGTTCGACGCGCACCGCGTTACGGATGCGGGTCAACATGTCGGCAATAGGGTCAGTCATCATGGTGTTTGCGGTCCCTCTACCAACTCGCCTTCTTCACGCCAGGGATCAGTCCTTGGTCCGCTAACTCGCGGAAACAGATCCGACATATCCCAAACTTCCGATACACCGCTCGCGGACGCCCGCACAGGCGGCACCGGCACTCACGGCGCGTTGAATACTTCGGCGTACGTAACGCCTTCGCGATTTTGGACTTGCTTGCCATAGGGGGTCGAGTCCTCTTAGTCGACTTCCATGATCCACGCCTGTTGGCCGCACCCTGCGGCCGCCCAGACTTGAACCACGCAGTTCACATTCCAGCTAGTTCGAGTCCGCATCGTCGCGGCGGAACGGCATTCCGAAATCCCGCAGCAACGTCCGGGCCTCGTCATTACTGTCGGTGCTCGTTACGAACGTGATGTTCATGCCTTGCTGCCGGGCAAACTTGTCCGGGTTCAGCTCGGGAAACACCAACTGTTCCGAAAGACCGACGCTGTAGTTCCCTCGTCCGTCAAAAGCATCCGGATTCAAACCCCGGAAGTCACGAACACGGGGCAGAGCTATCGAGATCAACCGATCGAGGAACTCGTACATCCGATGTCCGCGAAGCGTCACTCGGCAGCCGATCGCCATCCCTTCACGAAGCCGGAAACCGGCGATCGAGCGGCGTGCCAGCGTCACGACCGGTTTCTGACCGGTAATCTGCGTCATCGCGTCGACAGCCTCTTCCAGGTGCTTCTTCTCGGTGGTGGCGCTGCCCACGCCCATGTTGACCACGATCTTCTCCAGACGCGGCAGAGAAAGACGGTTCTTCCGTCCGATCTTTTCCTGCAACCCGGGAAGGATCTCATCGTTGTAACGTGTTAACAGTCGAGGAATCATTTGCGCTACGCCTACTTCTTAGCGGCCGACGTCTTGGGCGGAGAAATCTGGCCGATGTTCGCACTGCATTTCTTGCAGTAACGAACCTTCGAGCCGTCCTCGAGGTGACGCGCGCCGGTGCGCGCCGCCGCTCCACAAGCCGTGCAAACCAACAGCACATTCGAGAGCTGGATCGGCATCTCCTTGGAAAGCCGCCCACCCTGCGGATTGCGCTGGCTCCGCTGCACGTGTTTCTTCACACGATTGATGCCTTCCACGACCACTTTGCCCGCCGCATGATCGACGGTCAAAACGCGACCTCGCGAGCCGCTATCGTCGCCGGAAGTCACTTCTACCGTATCATCTACTCGAATATGCATTAGACCACCTCGCTTGCGAGGCTGACAATTTTCATGAAATTCTGCTCTCGAAGTTCCCGCGCCACCGCGCCGAAAATCCGCGTCCCGCGTGGGTTCTTGTCGTTGTCGATGATCACTGCCGCGTTGCTGTCAAAGCGAACGTAGCTTCCATCGGGACGACGGGTCGGTTGCTTGCAGCGAACGATGACCGCTCGGACAACCGTCCCCTTCTTCATGTCGCTCCCGGGAATCACCGCCTTAATACTGCAGACGATGATATCGCCCACACCAGCCGTCCGGCGGTGTGTCCCGCCCAACACTTTGATGCACTGCAGTTCCTTGGCGCCCGTGTTATCGGCGACAGCCAAGCGTGTTTGCATCTGGATCATGATTGCTACCCAAGTCGAATAACCGTTTGCAGCCCCTGACAGAACCCTTCCCGATACCCGGGAAAACCTCACATTCGCCAGGACTCCTTACTTCTCTCCGTCTTCCGGCCCCGATTCCTGCTCGGCCTTGGCCGCAGCACGCATCGCCGCCAGGTCGATTACCTGCCCTTCCGCCACAACGCGTACCAACTGCCACCGCTTCTTCTTCGACATGGGCGGGCACTCGACGATCTCGACCGTGTCACCCTCTTTCGATTGGTTCTCTTCGTCGTGAACGAAGCAGACTGTCCGGCGACGGATGAACTTTCCGTACTTCGGATGTCGGACCACGCGCGGGATCTCGACCCGACGCGTCTTCGCCATTTTGTCGCTGGTGACGACACCAACCGCAACTCGCTTTGGCATTGGTCGTTTCCTCTAGGCATGCCCGCAAACCGGGCCGTTCCCATACTTCTTATTGAAATCTTGTCTTCAAGCCTCGACCGGCTTCTCGCCGGCACGTTCACGCTCGCGTTGGATCGTCTTGATTCGTGCAATCAGCCGGTGTTGCTTGCGAAGCTCACTCGGCGCGTCGAGCCGCTCGGTCTGCGCCTGGATCCGCAACCGGAACAGGTGCTCCTTGGTCTCGTTCAGCGTCACCTGGAGCTGTTCGTCGCTCATTTCGCGAAGCTCGGAAGCATTCATTTTCTTCTACTCGACTACCTGCTCGTTTCTTCTCTCCGGCCTCCGGGATTCACCCCCGCCAACCGGCTTTATATCGGGCGCCGCTTGATGAACCGCACTCGAACCGGCATCTTGTGCGCCAATCGATTGAAGCACAGTCGCGCCGCCTCTTCCGTCGCGCCGCCAATCTCGTACAAAACGGTTCCCGGCTTCACCACGGCAGCCCAGTAATCCGGCTCGCCCTTACCCTTACCCATCCGCGTTTCCAACGGAATGGACGTGATAGGTTTGTGGGGAAAGACCCGAATATAAAGCCGTCCGTCGCTTCGAAGGTACTGCTGGGCAGCAATACGCCCGGCTTCGATCGTCGCCGCACTGATCCAGCCGCCTTCGATCGTCTGCAAACCGAAATCGCCGAACACCACGCGATTGCCACGCGTCGCGCTACCTTTTATACGACCTCTTTGGCATTTTCGATGTTTGACCCGCTTGGGCATCAACGCCATCGATCTCGTCCTCGCTATACATGCCCTGATTGATCCACACCTGAACGCCGATATGGCCTTGCGCGATCTTCGCCTCGGTAAAACCGTAGTCGATTTTCGCACGCAGCGTCTACAGAGGAATCGAACCGGAAATCTGCTTCTCGCGCCGTGCCATCTCGGCACCGCCCAAACGTCCGGCCAATTGAATCTTGATTCCCTTGGCTCCGGCTTCCATCGTTTGTTCCATCGTCCGCTTCATGGCGCGACGAAAACTTGCTCGCTTCTGAAGCTGTTCCGCGATGTCCTCGGCCACCAACTGGGCGACCACTTCCGGACGTCCTACCTCTTCGATTTTCAGATTGATCCGCCGACCCGTCAGGTTCTGCAGTTCCGTCTGAAGCTCTTCGACTCGCTCGCCCTTTCGCCCGATAAGAACGCCGGGGCGGGCCGAGTGCAGGACGACTTTCACTTCATCCCGGGTACGTTCGATCTCAATCTTCGCGATCATCGGATACATCGCCCGACCGCTGCGATCCTTCCGCTTCTTGATGAAGTGCCGAATCTTCTGGTCTTCAACCAACAGATCCGCAAACTCGCGCTTGGAAGCATACCAACGGCTTTTCCAGCCGATCATCACTCCCGTTCGGAACCCGGTAGGATTGACTTTCTGACCCATGGTACGCTACTCCAACGCGATGGAAATATGAGACATTCGCTTCTTGATGATCGCCGCCATCCCGCGTGCTTTCGGCTTCATCCGCTTGAACATGGGGCCGCCATCCACACGGACTTCTGCCACCTGCAAACCGGCCAGGTTGGGAGCTCGTCGATCCTCGGCGTTCGCCAAGGCACTCTTCAACACCTTCTCCAACATCCGGGCACCACGGTTGGGGTGATACCGCAATATATCCAGGGCTTCGTCGGCACTCTTCCCCCGAATCAAGTCCGCAAAAAGCCGAACCTTTCTCGGGCTGATGCGGGCGTACCGATGTTTTGCCTCGTATGCCATCTTGCCGTCCTCAAAACCTCATTCACGACACTGACGGAATTCATCCACAATGCCGCGAGCCAACAGTGCTGAGCCTACCGGTTATCGCTTGCCCTTACCGCCGTGCCCTCGGAAGGTCCGCGTCGGAGCAAACTCGCCAAGCTTGTGCCCGACCATCTCTTCCGTGACGAACACCTTCATGTGAACCTTGCCGTTGTGCACCATGAACGTGTGACCAACGAACTCGGGCACGATCGTACAAGCTCGAGCCCACGTCTTGATCGGCTGCTTGGTCCCTGCATCGTTCTGTTTCTCCACCTTCAGGTAGAGCTTCGGGTCGACGAATGGACCTTTTTTCAGGGATCTTCCCATGGTCGATAGCCGTTTGTCTTGCGTCTCTTAGGTCGTTGTCTCTCGCCATCGGCCCAACCGGGCCTGGCGAACGGACGTCTATTTGTTCAACTTCAATATGCCGTAGCGCTTCGACCGACGTCGCCGCACGATCGATCGGTTCGATGCCTTGTGCTTCTTACGCGTCGGTCCACCCTTCGCCGGCACACCTGACGGGCTCACCGGGTGGCGACCGCCCTTCGTGCGACCTTCACCACCACCGTGCGGGTGGTCGATCGGGTTCATCGCCGTGCCGCGAACGTGGGGCCGCCGACCGAGCCATCGCTTACGCCCGGCCTTGCCCAACACGATGTTCATGTGCTCTGAGTTGCCCATCGCCCCAATCGTGGCACGACAAGTCGACGGGATACGCCGAATCTCGCCGCTGGGCAGGTTGATCTGAGCCCAGTCGGCATCACGAGCGGCCAACGTGGCCTTCGCACCCGCCGAACGACACATCACGCCACCGCGACCCGGCTGCAACTCGATGCAGTGGATGTCGGTACCGATCGGAATCTCCGACAAGGGCAGGCAGTTCCCTACCGAAGGCGGCGATCCTGATCCACTCAGAACCGTGTCGCCAACCTTGAGGCCGTCGGCCGCAAGGATATAACGCTTCTCGCCGTCCACGTAGTGGAGCAACGCGATTCTCGCGGTACGGTTCGGATCGTATTGGATCGATGCAACCACACCGGCAACACCGTCTTTGTTACGACGGAAATCGATCGACCGGTATCGCCGCTTGTGTCCGCCGCCACGATGGCGCACCGTGATCTTGCCCTGGTTGTTTCGGCCACCCGTACGCCGTTTCGGCTTGAGCAGCTTCTTCTCGGGCTTGGCTCCGGGCGTCAGCTCAGCAAAATCGCTAACCGTGGCGGTCCGACGACCAGGCGTGATCGGTTTGTATTTTCGAATTCCCATGATTGCCTACTTTTTCGCTCGCGCGAGGCTGCCTAGAAGAAGTCGATGCGATGCTCGGAATCCAGCGTAACGATCGCTTTCTTCCAGGACTTCGTGCGTCCGATCCGAAACTTCGTTCGACGGGGCTTGCCTTTTCGATTCTGCGTGTTGACGCGGACTACCTTCACGTCGAACATCTCCTCGACGGCCTGCCGAATATCCTCTTTGCTCGCCAGCCGGTTCACCTCAAAGGAGTACTGGTTATATCGCTCAGCCTTGTGAAAGCCCTTCTCCGTCACCAACGGACGCAGAATGACCTGGTAAGGCTCCAAGTTCAATTTGGTTTTCGTGACGTCTCGCGCCATAGCCTGACTTCCCTTACGGTCACGATGCCTGCGTTTGCTGTTTCACTTTTTCGCGAAAGGCGTCCAATGCCGCCTTCGTCATGAGCATCCGCTTGGGACGCAGCACTTCCAACGCATTCAACTCCGCGACCGGAAGGATGGCCACATCCGCAATGTTGCGGACGCTCTTGAACACGTTCGCGTCGTGGCTCTCGACGGCGACCAGCAGGGTGCCGTCAAGCTTCAGCGCCTTCAGAATCGACGCCATTTGTTTTGTCTTCGGCTCCGTGAATGCCAACTCGTCGATCAGTACGATCTCCGAGTCCTCAATCTTGGACGCCAACGCCATTCGCGTCGCCAGCCGCACTGCCTTCCGGGGCAAGCGATACGAATAGTCCCGGGCACTCTTGGCGAAGATATGCCCGCCGCCACGTCGCACACCACTGCTCCGATGGCCGGCCCGGGCGTTACCCGTGCCTTTCTGGCGATACATCTTCTTCCTCGTACCACTGACTTCCGCTCGGCTCTTCGTCTTCGCCGAGCCTTGCCGCTTGTTCGCCTGGTACATGACCACGACGTCATGAAGCAACTGCTTCGAAATGCGCGGAGCCAGTTCGGCTGGGTCGATATCGTAAGTACCAACCTCCTCGCCGCTTCGATCGTATACAGGCAAGCTCACCATGATACCGAACGTCTCAAAATTTGTCTCAATTACCGCCGGCAACCCAAAGCCGCCAGCTTGCACCCGATGCTTCCCAACCCTAATTGGCCGCCGGCCCCGGCAGCTTGTTCGTTGGACGAACCGTCACAAAACCACCATTCGGCCCCGGAACCGCCCCGTAGACCATCAACAGGCCATTTTCCGCGTCCACCTGAACTACACGCAGATTTCGCACCGTGCACCGCGCGTTGCCGTACTGGCCAGGCATCCGCTTCCCCTTGAACAATCGCGAGGGATATGCACTGCAACCGGTACCACCCAGATGACGGTGACACTTCTTCACGCCGTGACTGGCACGTTGACCCGCGAAATTGTGGCGCTTCATCGCACCAGAATAACCCCGGCCTTTGCTCGTGCCCGTGACGTCTACAGAAGCAACATCAGAAAGAACGTCGACCTTGACTTCCTGGCCGACTTCATAACCGTCGGAAGAAATGCGAAATTCGCGAACGAATCGCTTGGGCTCACAACCAGCCTTATCCACCGTTGCGATCCCCGCAGCAGCCTTAGAACGCTGCCGCTTGCTGTCGAGCTTGGCAACATGACCACGCTCGCTGCGGCGGGCAAGACGGCGAGGCTTATCCATGTATCCCAACTGCACAGCCTCATAGCCATCGGATTCCCCAGTCTTCAACTGAAGAACATGGCATGGGCCTGCCTGGATGACCGTGACCGAAACCACGTTACCGGCAGGATCGTAGACCTGCGTCATCCCGACCTTGCGGCCGAGTATTCCGATACCCATCGTTCTCGCCTCTCACCCGTCTGCCGAACCGGGAGATACCGACCAAGGCCGGCCTTACCCGCTCAGCTTCCAGATCATAGGAAATCCCAAAAACGTTCTATCGACATACACCGAAACAGGTTAACGACCTGCCGATGCCTTAATTTTGATATCCACACCCGCCGGAAGACTCAATTTATTCAACGCTTCGATCGTCTTGGCCGTAGCCTGAACAATGTCCACGAGTCGCTTGTGAGTGCGTATCTCGAATTGCTGCCGCGCCTTCTTGTCCACGTGAGGGCTAGACAAGACCGTATAGCGCTCAATACGAGTCGGCAAAGGAATTGGGCCGTGTACCACCGAGCCGGTCCGCTTTGCCGTATCGACAATGTCGGCCGCGCTCTGATCTAAGATGGCGTGATCGTAGGCTTCCATCCGGATACGAATAATCTCACTCGTCTGACCAGCCACAGAAGCTTCTCCCAGGTCACCCAATTCCAAATTGCCAAAGATACCGTTCCGCCCTCGGGAGCGGAAAACCTCAGATCCTACCAACGATTACCGAGACAGTCAACCGGCTGCGATCAAATATCGCGAGAATCCTGTCTTTTCCTCGGACCGCCGCTATCTAACTGAGGCGATATAAGGTCTCTTTTCGGTGGAAGGAGATACCGAATCAGAGCAAATCTTGGCGAATTCCCCAGATTTGCCCCCTCATCAACTCCTGCGCCCTGGGAAACACTCCCAGAGCACCTTCCATACCGGCAAGTCCCTCAATTTAACATCGGCTCCCCAACCTGAGAATGGGCTCCACCACAAATCACACGGATTTGTGCTGCTTCGACCACTAAGTCAGACAACCCCGAGACAACCAAATCGAGTCTGACCCGCAGAACCTCAACCCCACCAAACATCGCAAGTCCCAGCAGCAAAGCAAGTTAACACCCAGAACCGGGTGCCGATTCTCTCACGAAAAACCGGCCAACCCTACAGGCCGAATACGCCGGAAACCCCGGGGAAATCGTTCGCCACGATGCCGAAGGCACTGACTCGTACACGAGGAACTAACATCATCAACCAGACGTCTCACAGACAACCTTCACAACCAACACCGCCGCGGGGCGATCTGGCAACACCATCCCAGTTTCTTGCCCCAACGCGTTGACGGCGCGCAGTGGCATGATAGTATCTCAAACAGTCAGTGCCATCGACAGGACGCGATGGCCCGTTGCTTGAGGGTCTCGTCAGATGCAGGATCACGAAAAATCGACCGAGCAATTGCTCACCGAACTGCGCGAGCTGCGTCGCCGGAACGCCCAACTGGAAACGGCCGACCAGCAACGGCGAAAAGCGGAAAAAGAGATCCGCGACTCCCAGGCCCTCTACTCCTCTCTCGTCGATAACCTCCCCGTACAAATCCTGCGCAAGGATCTCGACGGACACTTCACCTTTGCGAGCCAGTCATTCTGCCAACTCCTCGGGAAGTCGTCGAACGAGATTCTCGGCAAAACCGATTTCGATTTCTTCCCGACCGAATTGGCGGAGAAATACCGCGAGGACGACGTCAATGTCGCCCGCACTGGCAATCTCTTCGAGGATATCGAACGCTACGAGAAGAACGGTCAGTCTCGCTTCGTGCACGTCATGAAAGCCCCCGTACGAAACGCGTCGGGCACCATCATCGGCGTGCAAGTCGTGTTCTGGGACGTCACCCACCGCAAGCAGGCCGAGGCCGACCTCGAGCAGGAACGCTACCTGCTCCGCGCCCTGCTCGACAACCTGCCCCACAACATCTACTTCAAGGATTCCGCAAGCCGGTTCATTCGTGTGAATCGCGCCATGGCCGACTACTTCGGCCTCGACAACCCCGACGAGGCCATGGGGCATACCGACTTCGACTATTTCCGTGAGGAACATGCCCGGCAGGCAAGATCCGATGAAGAGCGGGTCATGGAAACCGGCGAACCCCTCATCGATCGCGAAGAAATGGAAACCTGGCCCGATGGCACGGACACCTGGGTCAGCACGACCAAGCTCCCACTCTACGACCAGGACGGAAGAATTATCGGGACCTTCGGCATCTCCCGAGATATCACCGAAAAGAAACTGGCCGCTCAGGCCTTGCAGGAAGCCAAGGATGCCGCCGAGGCGGCAAACCGCGCCAAGAGCGACTTCCTGGCCAACATGAGCCACGAGATCCGAACCCCCTTGAACGCCATCATCGGCATGACCGAACTGGTCCTCGACTCGAACCTCAGCGACAGCCAGCGAGAATACCTTCGCATGGTTATCGAGTCGGGCGACGCCCTGCTCTCACTGATCAACGACATCCTCGACTTCTCGAAAATCGAAGCCGGTAAACTCGACTTCGATCACGCCTACTTCGATCTCCAGGAGAGTCTTGGCGATACGATGAAGTCGCTCGCCTATCGAGCTCACACTAAGGGCCTGGAACTCGCCTGCCGAATCCACCCCGACGTGCCGCCCATGCTCGTCGGCGACGTCGGACGCGTACGCCAGATTGTCATCAACCTGGTAGGCAACGCCATCAAATTCACCGACACGGGAGAAGTCGTTCTCGAAGTCGTGAAGTGCGACAGCCAGCAGGGCATGGTGCAATTGCGGTTTTCCGTAACCGACACGGGAATCGGTATCCCCGAGGACAAGGTGGACGCGGTCTTTCACGCCTTCGAACAGGCCGACTCTTCCACGACCAGACGATTCGGCGGCACGGGACTCGGCCTCGCAATCTCCTCCCGACTGGTCGAGCATATGGGCGGTGAAATCTGGGTCGAAAGCGAGCTTGGCGCTGGCAGCAAGTTCCAATTCACCGCCTGGTTCGAACTCCCGTCCCCGGCGGATGCCCGACCGCTGCAACCCCGCCCCGTCGTCGTCTCGGGAACCCGCGTTCTCGTCGTCGACGACAACGAAACCAACCGATGCATCCTGGAAGAGATGGTGACAAACTGGGGCATGATTCCGACCACGGCTGCCGACGTCCCCAGCGCTCTGGGATTCCTACGCGAAGCCTTCCTTGCCGGCGAGATGTTCCCCCTTGTCTTGACCGACTCGCACATGCCCGACCAGGACGGATTCACGCTCGCCGAAAAGGTCAAGCAGGATCCGGAGCTCTCCAGCACGGTCA
>Ga0272443_10006277_pt1 | contig 11845 bp, 7 predicted proteins | sample SSMAcet12_FD_193581 | JGI IMG/M metagenome (GOLD analysis project Ga0272443, IMG submission 193581) | Marine sediment archaeal communities from Little Sippewissett salt marsh, Falmouth, MA, United States - SSM-Acet-12 | ecosystem: Environmental > Aquatic > Marine > Wetlands > Sediment ... | reverse complement strand
ACCCGTACCTCGCCGTTTAACGGGGTCGACTCCGTTACCCTGAAATTACCCTGGAAAACTCCGCTTGATTCCCCTCCGGTCTTCAGTTCGGTCAGATTGATATATGTGCCTGAGGTGTCCGTGGTGCTGTTGATCCTAATCTCGATGTGGCCGTAGCCGGTGAGATTGGAATCGGAAAGGGTGACATGCCCGATCCCTCCGTCAGAGGTCAGATAGGTTTCGTATATGTCCAACCCGGCAACGGCATTGGTCAGATCACCCGATAATACAACTGAATAGGGCTGGGGACCGAAAGAGACAGCGTATCCATTAACCTTCACCCTGTACAACCCGGCTCCTGGGGAGGGTATCCTCACCCTTTCAACGTTGTTCCTCCTGTCCGATGTGTCATTATATGGATGGGAAATGTCATTACCGTTGTACACGGTGCCGTTCGGAGCGGTCACGACGAGGTCCAGGTCGTTCACCAGTTTCACGGTGCTTGTATTGGAACCGGGATAGTCCGACCAGACCAGGGTAAGTATCAGGTCCATTCCACCGTCGGAAACGGAGTAGGTCCACTCGTGGCCTTCCCCGTTTTTCAATCCGGTGCTGTTGTCGATGAACATCATGGCCCCCGCATCGCTGTCCCCGGTACAGAGGGAATTCGAGAGGTTCACTCTCCCCCACCCCTCGTTCCTGTTGGGTACTGAGTCCCAGTCGCCCGAAAGGGGCCTTGCGCCGTTTATTATCGCGGCTTTGACAAGCGCCGCCGAGGGGTCCTTGTGGCCCCTTTCCTCATGAAAGAACTGACGGACCAGTGCAGCCGACCCGGCAACTATGGGGGTCGACATCGAGGTCCCGCCGTTGTAGGCATATCCCGAGTTAAGGGTCGAGTAGAGGGTCTGTGAGCCCCAGTAGTGGTTCCATGGGTCCGTGATCAGGGAGGACCTCGTCGACAGGATGTAGGTTCCGGGTGCGACGACGTCGGGTTTGATCCTTCCATCACCGTTCGTGTACCCCCTCGATGAAAAGGAGGCAATGTGGGTTATGTTATCGGACGAGGATCCGAAAGTGGACCTCAGGTTCTCGCTGGCCCCCACGCAGATCACGTTCTTCGAGACCGACTGGCTGGACACCGTGTTCAGTGTGGGTCCGTTGTTTCCCGCTGAAAAAAGTACCGTGAGGTTCCTGTGGTTCCAAACGAAATGGTCAATAAGGTAGGACCTGGTACCGGTGTAATTGCCCAGGTTGGACCTGGAGGACCAGGAGTTCGTATGGACCCTGGCACCTGACCTGTAGGCGTCGTCAAATAGGGAGAAATAGGATGGGATGGAGAGCAGGCCTCCCGAATTCATGGTGGACTGGACCACCAGGGATGCGTTAGGGGCCATACCTGTAATATTGCCGGAGGAGAGGTTACCATTTCCGAGCACCGACCCGGCCACGTGGGTTCCGTGCCCCCCCTTGTATGTGGTCGTTCCCCCGCTGACGATGTGGATATCGGCATCGGACCAGTTGTTCGTCCTGCCGTAGGCGTAAGCCCTGTGTATCCGGCCCTTGAAATCCCCGTGAAGTGTGGAATTCATACCCGTATCAAGGCCCGTGTCGCAGACCGCCACTATCTGACCGGTACCGTCAAGGCCGGTTGTCGACCTGACCTCCATCACGTCCATTATGTCCGCTGCCACGTCATTGTCGTAACCAAGGTCCATGGTATGAGATAGGAAAGAGACCGAGGGCAGATAGAGAAGCTCCAGAAGGTCCTCCGGCAGGAATGAAGAAAGGAGTAATCCGTCCTCGGGCACCACGATCACCTCGCCCTTCGACATCGAATATATTCGTTCAAGTGCAAGGTCTGACGGTTCCGGGTAAAAACCCATTGTGATCGGAACCGGTACCCCGGGACATCTTGTTCGGAGCATCATCCAGAGATAAGGGTCCAATTTCATAAGGGGATGAAAAGGCACCAGGTAGGCTATGCCTGTCCCTTTCTCCCCGATCAGGCGAGAGGGTGGTCCTTCATAACCTATAACGAATGAGGTGGGTGATGCGATATCGATGATCTCTATACCGAGACCTTCCCAATCCGGGATACGGTCAATTTCCTCCGGCCCTTCAAGGAGTGCTATCCACTTGCCTTCTATCGTATCGATTCCTATACTTTCGTACAATTTCTGCCATTCCCACGCCTCAAATGAGAGTACCCCCATAGCTATCCGATCAACACCCGACCCTGCCGGGGGGGCATAAGGGTGGAACTCCAGGTCCCACCAGTTGCTTGAAGGAGGGTCAAACCCCTTCGAGGCTGCCCCCGGTGCGTAAGCGGGGATTGCTGCCACCATGATGCAGATGGACAGTAATGAAAGAAAAAATTTTGACCTCATTCGGAACCGTCCGTATATCTTATATTGTGTCGGTTGACTTAACGATTTTGCCATTATTCCCTATGTTCATCAGACCAGGGGATCGTCCTGACAGGCCTCCTCGTCTTTAACATTGTCATGGTGCTCTCCCTCCGCGTGGGTCTTCGGTCTCAGGTCCTCCCTGTCGATCCCTACAGAGCGGTAATATTTGTAAAGGGCGTCCCTCAATCCGTCGACAGCGAGCAGGGAGCAGTGCACCTTCACTGCCGGAAGCCCGTCAAGGTTCTTTATCACATCATCCCATGTGACCTTCTCCGCCTCCTCGAGAGTCATTCCCTTGACCACCTCGGTAAGCATCGATGTAGTGGCAATGGCCGATGCGCATCCGAAGGTCCTGAAACGGATATCCACGATACGATCTTCCTTAACCCTGATGGAGATCTCCATCATGTCCCCGCACACCGGATTGCCAACAGTGCCAACACCGTCGGGGGCCTCCAGCTCGCCCACATTTCTGGGGTTCTTGAAATGCTCCAGGACCTTCTCGTTGTACTCCAGTCTGGTCATTCTCATTTCACCTGCGCGTTGTAAAGGGGGGACATCTCCCTGAGGTTTTCCACTATGCCGGGCATCGCCTCGATCATCCTCTTGATATCTTCATGATCGTTGAGCGGGTTGAGCGTTATCTGCATGGAGCCGTGTGCCTTATCGTGGGAAAGGCCCATGGCGAGAAGCGTAGGGGAGGCTTCCAGCGTACGTGAGGAGCAGGCCGATCCCGTTCCAACTGCTACTCCGCCCATGTCCAGAAGCATCAACATGGATTCTCCCTCTATGTAATCGAACCTGACGTTCACATTGTTGGGCAGCCTGTTCCTGGGATGGCCGTTAAGATGGCTGTCGGGGATCTTCAACAGCGACGATATCAACTCCTCCCTCAATCCCAGCAGATGGTCCCTCACCTCGTCCATGCTCTCCTCTGAGATCACGGCTGCCCTGCCCATTCCTACTATACCCGGGACGTTCTCGCTTCCGCTCCTGAATCCTCTCTCGTGCCCACCGCCCCTTATTATGGGAGACAGCTTCACACCTTCCTTTCTGTACAGGGCTCCGACGCCTTTGGGGCCCATCAGATCGTTGCCGGACAGTGTTGCCATATCCACATCGAGCTTTTTAAGGTCGATCAGGCACTGGAATGCGGCCATGGTCAGATCGACATGGACCAGTGAGCCTGCCTCGTGGGCTGCCTGTGTGATCTCCCTGATGGGTTGTAATGTTCCCACCTCCTGGCTGGCAAACGGGATGGATACAAGGGCGGTCTTATCATCTATGATCTCACCGAAGGCATCCGGGTCCATGGCGCCATATCCATCCACCGGGATGACGGAGAGGTCGTACCCGCTTCCACCAACCGCACCTGCCGCGGCCGTTACCGAAGCGTGGTCCACCGCCGAGATCACCAGTTTCTTCCTGCTTTCCTCTACATGCGGGAGGGGGCCTCTCAATGCAAGATTGATGGATTCGGTTGCACCGGAGGTGAAAATTATCTCCTTCGGAGCGACATTGACCAGGGATGCCACCTCAGCGCGTGCACGGTCCACTGCCCTCTTGGGCACCGTGCCTCCGGAATGGATCGAGGAGATGTTGCCATATTCCTCTGTGAAAAAGGGAAGCATGGCCTCCAGTACCTCCCTGCGGGTGGGCATACCGGAACTGGCATCGAGGTAGGATATCTCCATCGTACCACCTGCATCTTCAATTCAGCTTGGGAAACGGTTAGATGGAGGACATATATTAAATTGACACCGAAATGGGGCCCTCAACACGTTCCCTTGTTGTTCATATACTGCTCGATTATCTTCTTCTGACCCCTTCTCAGGGTTTCGGAGACAGACGCGGTCGATATGTTGAATATCCTGGCCAGTTCCCGTATACCTATCCTCTTCGGAAAATCGTAATAACCCCTGTCGAGAGCGGTCTTAATTATCATCTCCTGCCTCTGCGTTAGGGAATCCTTGTCATCGATGGGGGATATCAGTATCAATTTGGACTCTATCCCTTTCTTCTCGAGGTTCTCCACCAGGTCCGCGAGCTGTCTCTTCTCGTTCATTATCAATTTCCATTCGACCCACCCGTCCTTATCGCTGGTTGCCGATTTCAGGAAACACTTCGATTCGATTATTGACCGGCATCCGCCGCATCCCTTGGTGGCAACTATCACTATGGCCCTGTCCTGGTCCGTCCTCTCCGCCTTGACGAAATCCACACCCTCGATCTCCGAGATGGTCCTGGTCAACACCTCGGGAGTGGCACCTTTCAACTGAACCTCGGCCAGGTCCTGAACCCCATGTGCGTCGAACGGTATTGTATCCAGTATCTGAATGACCACGGGAAGCTTTCTCATCACCTTGCCGACCCAGCTCTCATTCAGGTTCACAGAGAGAACAGCCTCGTACAATGGACCACCTTGACCTCACATTATATAACACCTAATATAAATTTCTATCAACAATGGCAACACAAGCGATGGTGATCCACCGATGTCATCCGTTCTCATTATTGCACAATTAGAGGAAAGTATTAATAGGTTCATGTGGAGATATTAACCCTAGTGAATCCCTATGGCCAAGGGAAAGAAGACCGGTTCCAAGAAGGATATGGAGAACGTGGACGAGTTCTTGATCGAGGACGAGGATGAGGGCACCATCAAGGTGGAAAAGGATATCTGGGAGAGGGAGGAGGATGCTGACGGGGAGAAGGGAACGGGTGACCCGGTTGGAGGGCTCCCCTCCGATGAGGAGGAACTCGATTACGATCCTTTCGACGAACTCGACAGTGAGGACCCCGATTATGATCTTACACGCGGATCGAGGGGACATGAGCTGGACGAGGAGGAGATCAAGAGGCTTCTATGGGATGCGGATGACAACCCATGGAAGAAGGAGACCTTGAGGATAAAAGAGGATAAGAGGTACCTGGAGAACGAGGTCCTAAGGCTTCAGAACAAGGTGATGTTCCTGAATGGGGAGCTGAACAAGATGAAATCCCCTCCCCTTATAGTAGGCTCCGTGGTGGACTTCTTCGGTGATGACATGGTTATAGTCTCAACCTCCGGAGGCCCTTCCTTCGTTGTTAGGCTCTCCTCCTCGGTGGAAAGGAGCGACATCGATATCGGGACCAAGGTATCCCTCAACAAGGATTCGATGAGCGTTACCGGGATACTCCCATCCTCCAAGGACCCCCTGGTAGGTGCCGCGGAGATCGTCGAGAGACCCACTATAGGGTTCGAGGACGTGGGCGGGCTCGATGAGCAGATCGGGGAACTCAAGGAGGTTGTGGAGCTGCCCCTGACGAGACCCGAACTGTTCAGGACGGTTGGGATCGAGCCACCCAAGGGAGTACTTCTTGTAGGCCCCCCCGGCTGCGGCAAGACCCTGGTCGCAAAGGCGATCGCCAATGCAACTAGAGCCACGTTCCTGAGGATGGTAGGTTCCGAGCTGGTACAGAAATACATCGGGGAGGGAAGCAGGATGGTCAGGGAGCTTTTTCAGCTCGCAAAAGAGAGGTCCCCCTCGATTATCTTCCTTGATGAACTGGACTCCATTGCCGGCAGACGGGTGGATTCGAACACCTCCGCGGACAGGGAGGTGCAGAGGACCCTGATCCAGCTTCTGGCAGAACTTGACGGTTTTGATCCTTTAGGTGACGTGAGGATAATTGCGGCCACCAACAGACCCGACATACTGGACCCGGCCATACTGCGTCCCGGGAGAATAGACCGGGTCATAGAGATACCGCTGCCGGACATGGACTCCCGGGTGAAGATATTCAGGGTTCACTCAAAGGGGATGAACCTGGACAGCAAGGTGGACCTGGAGGACCTGGCCAGGAGATCGAAGGGAATGAACGGGTCCCAGATAAAGGCGATCTGTACCGAGGCGGGAATGTACGCCATAAGGGAGGGTAGAAAGAGAGTGACTACCGACGATCTCGACAGGGCCATAGTCAAGGTAAGGGAAAGCGGGGAGGACGGATCGCTTCTGACCCTTGGCAGGAGCTCCGGATCGGATGATAGAGCGCCAATGTTCGTTTAGGCCATCCAACATAATATAATCTCACTGCAGGTCGAACGCAACGGAGCAGCTTGACCTATATGGCCATTTGCGGATGCGGATCTTTCTCAGTGGACAGGGGACCCGGGTTTCACATCCCTGTCAAGGGTGAGCAGGGAGACCACCCCTTCTGACTCCGCTGCCAGAAGCATTCCGTCCGATTCTATTCCCCTCATCCTCGCTGCCTTGAGGTTGGATACCACGATTATCTTCTTACCCACCATCTCCTCCTTGGCATAGTGCCCCTTCAGACCCGCAACCAGCTGCCTCGGTTCGGCCTCCCCCAGGTCTACCTTCAGGACGTACAACCTGTCCGCATCGGGATGGTCGCGAACTTCCAGTATGTGTCCCACCTTCAGTTCTGTCCTCGTGAACTCATCGAAACCTATCCTGTTATCATTCGCCTCATCCATTTTCTCTGCCTCCTCTTCCTCGGTGATCACCTCTAGCCTTCTGAAAAGCGGTTTGGGCTCTGTCAGCTCATGGCCTTCCTCGAAAGGGTTCAGTCCCTCCTCCCAGTTCTCCGGGGAGGGGATGCCGACCATACCGCACCACCTCTCGGCAGCGTGGGGTATGAAAGGATACAGGCCGTAAACGAGGGTCTTTGCGATATTTAGGGATACGTTGAGGACGGTCCCACATCTCTCCCTGTCCTCCTTGATCAACCTCCAGGGTTCGTTCCTGTTGAAATACCTGTTTGCCTCGTTCACGTGGGCCATAATACCATTTATGGCATCCTTTAGATGCACCTTCTCCAGGGAATCGAGCGCATCCAGATAGGCCTTCTCCGTCTTCTTCAGGACGCTTCTGTCGTCATCCGACAGAGGGCCCCTCCTGGGCACCTTCGAATAGTTTTTGGATGTGAAGGTGACCGTCCTGTGCAGATAATTTCCGAACGCTCCCAGAAGTTCGGTATTGTTCTTCTGTACGAATTCGTACAGGTCGAAATTTGAATCCCTGCTTTCCGGCATTATCACGGAGAGATAGAACCTCAAGGCATCCACCGGGTAATCCTGAAGAAAACCGTTGACGGTTACGCCATGGCCCCTGGATTTGGAGAACTGCTCCCCGTCCCACTGCAGGTACTCGTTCGAGGGGACATCGTATGGGAGAACTAGGCCCCCGTTTCCGATCAGGATGGAAGGCCAGATGATCGTATGGAAGGGTATGTTGTCCTTTGCGAGAAAGTAGTAGTGCCTGCAGCTTCTATCCATCCAGTACCCTTTCCAGAGGTCCGGGTTACCCGCCTTCTTGGAATATTCCCTTGATGCGGACAGGTACCCGCAGACGGCCTCGAACCAGACGTAGATCCTCTTGTCGTCAAATCCATCCAGGGGTATGGGCACCCCCCATATCAGGTCCCTCGTTATCGCCCTGTCCCTCAGGCCCCGTCTGATGAAATTTTCGGTATTGTTCCTGACATTGGGCCTCCACCTCCCCCTGCACTCCTCCATGTGCTCCACGATTTTCGGTTCAAGCTCACCGAGAAGAAGGTAGAAATGCTCCGTTGGTCTGAATTGTGGGGTGCCGGAGCAGATCTTGCACTTGGGTGAGAGGATTTCACTCGGGTCCAGCACCTGCCCGCAGGAATCGCACTGGTCGCCCCTTGCATCCTCGTATCCGCAGTGCGGGCAGGTACCCTCGATGTACCTGTCCGGCATGAACCTGCCGCAGGAGTCGCAGTACGGAGCTTCCTCGATCCTCCTGTCAATGTATCCGTTCTCGATCAGCTTCAGGAATACCTCCTGAACGGTCTGGAAATGATTCTCGGTATGGGTGGATGTGTACAGGTCATAGGAGATACCGAGAGCCTCAACGGACCTCAGTATCGAGGAGTGGTTCCTCTCGGCAACCTCCTTCGGTGTTATCCCCTCCTTCTCCGCGGTAACGGTTATTGGGGTGCCGTGCATATCGGAGCCTGAGATAAAGAGCGTATCGTATCCCCTGAGCCTGCAGTACCTGGCAAATATGTCGGCCGGTAGCAAACAGCCAGCAAGGTGGCCCAGGTGGATCGGGCCGTTGGCATAAGGCCAGGCAGCCCCGATGAAGACCTTCTCCGACACCATGGTGCAGGGTAATCGGCTTTCCCTATTTGAATATAACATGTTTAGGGGAATCTACACGGCCTTGAGATAACCGAGGACAGGCTCGTAGAGCAGCCCCTTGTCAAGTAGCGAGGAGATCACCTCCTCGATGATGTCCCTTGAGAGCCTTTTCTCCTCGACATAACTAACCAGCTCGTTCCACCTTGCCCCTTCGCCACCGTCAAGGTCCCTTATCATCTCCAATACCATCCCCTCGTACTCCTCGTAAGGATGCCCTTCCTGGTCCTCCTCCTCATCGGATGCACATATCGGTTTTCTTCCCCCCTCCATGACCTTGATGAAATGGGATGAATTTACGGACAGGAGGGCCTTTTTAATAACTGCATCCGACAGGTCCTCCATCTCCTCACCCCCGCGAGGTTCGTGTACGGGGATCCTTCCAAGCCCTTCCACGGGGAGTTGATCGCAACCTTCCAGCCTCCACCTCCTTACCAGGGCTTCCCTGGCAGCCATCAGTATCCACTGGTCCCTCTCCTCCTTGGAGCAGATGGTTATCGTCTCGGGGTTGAGGGAGAGGACCTCATCCCCTCTCCTTGATTCGAAGGAACGTACCTTTCCGATCACCACCGCAAATGTTGGGATCGGCAGGTTCTCCATCTCCTTGAGGAGGGATGGCTGGAACCTGCCCACGGTGAAGCTGATGCCTCCGGTCGGGTCCGCAAGCCTCAATCTGTAGAGCGGCGCATCTTCCGAGCCGATGTTCTCCTTCTCCATTAGTACGCCGGAAAGGACCGTCCTGTAGACCTTTGCTCCGGTCGGTGTTATGAAGTAGTTCCTTGTCCTGCCCCCCTCGACATTTACCTCCTCGACGGTGGATGAGAGCAACTCCTTGACCAGCATCGGATGCGCAGGTTCCCTCAGTATCAGAGCACCACCCCCATCAACTCGGTATTCTCATCTATAAGACCCTGCATGTCCCATCCTCTCTCCATCTCATGGAGATATATGCTCAGTCCGTAATCGTCCAGGACCGCATCGCCTTTTATGGTCCATGGGTGCCCTATCAGGATGGACCTCAGCGTCTCCTCGACCTCCTCCAGGTCCATACTGCTCAATATCTCCTCCCTGATCTCATCCAGTCCCCTGCCTATTATCGATTCGACTATCCACCTGTCGCCCTTTATCATAGCACTGCCCGAACCGTCGTCGAAAAGAGCCCTGAGGGACAGGTCCGGTTCTCCATCGACCTTCCCGTGAACGACGCATCGGCCTTTGACCGACCTCCTGCCGCATTCGGGACATCTGAGTATGAAACCCGAACCTGCTCTCACATCAACCACCGTTCCCCTGACCTCGACCGCCCCGCCCGGTCCAGGTGTCATCAGGTCGATTATCCTTGAAGGCCGCGGTCTTGTCAGTTCCTCCACGGGTGGGAGAAGGTCATCACCCATCCTCCTGATCAACGAGCCCGCGTCGAAGTTCATCTTTAGAACCCCCCTGAAGTTCCTCGCGTAACCTCCCGTTATCCTGTAACATGCACCCTCCTCGAGATCAACGGGACCCCAGCATGTGTAATCCATTACGCCCGATGTGTCGGCAATGGTCCCGTGCACCACCTCCTTTTCAACCCCGTTGACGGTCAGCTCCGACGGTTTTGCCTCCACGATCCTAACAACAACATCCACGTTCACCGTTCCGTCGGTCAGTTCGGACACCGCCGAGGGGACCCCGTCCTCCATTGAAGGTATTAACCCCTTTGCATCATCCAGCTCGGAGACCGTCGTGTAGCGGTTTATGACCACCTCCGGCCTTTCCTTCCACTCCCTGACGGAGATATTGTCAAGTACAAGGGCATCCCCGGGATCGTATTCGAAATCGATCCAGGAGCTGAAGGGTATAGTCGATGTGGAATCTCCAATGATCCCGTAATAATACGAACCCTCCCCATCCTGTCTCCGGGCCCTGTGAACGCTTATTACCCTTGCCCTCACGGACACGTTCCTCATCCCCGGCGATAGGTCGCTCAGGTGGTCAATGCTCCTGGTCGCCTTAGGAGGTTCAAGGTCGTACGATGAGTACACCATTCGCTCGGCCTCCTCGAGCGGTACGGAGAGCTCCTTTGCCCGCCTGTGCGCTTCCTCCTTCAGTTCCTCTTTGTCAATACCGTTTTCCGTATGCGTCCTGTCCATTTCCTCACTGGACGCGGTCCTTTCCATTTCCTTCAAGGTGAGCACCTCGGATACCATCTGTCCCACCAAAGTATATAATATCCGTTTTCCGAGGGTAGGCCGAAAGTGATACGGATGGACCCGGGTCCAAATGAACATCGGAGCGGGGCGGGACCGAAAGCCCGGAGCAGGTCCAGAAGGTGAAGCGTGATCATATTGCCCCATACCTGCCATGTCGCTGTTTTTTCCTTTTCCAAAAGTCTCCGACCATCCGTCACATAAATATTTATCGCCATCTATATGAATGAAGAGGTTAATACGGAAACGGCTGGGGAAAAGGTGAATCCATCATGAAGAAAAAGAGATCCTCCAATGCTCTGGGGAAGGGATTGACCGCCCTGATAAACGACGACAGGGGGGGCGATATAGACCTTGATAAGAAGACCATTTCCAGGGAGTTCTACGGTTCACTGATCAAAAAATACGTTCAGTCCGGTAAGGACGATCCCGTGCTGGAGCAGTTGATTGAGGATGTCAGGGACCATCTGAACATCTCAATCGAGGAGCATGAACACCTGATCAATACCTTGAAGAAAAGGGAGACGTTGAAACCGCACAGGGAGATGGACAACGGTGAATGGAAGGATCTTCAGAAGGGGATCCAGAACGACCTCAATACCATGTTCGATGAGTTCAGGTCCTCTTCAGGCAAGGGGGAGGTTGGAAAGAAAGGGGATAGGGAGGCCATACCGCTTCCGGAGAGGGCACCCAAGGTCGTCAAGGGGGGTGATGATAGGCCCATCAAGGCACCAGCGAAGGTCAGGCCACTGAGGAAGATAAGGACCGTCCCAAGGGGCCCGGTACCGGGGGATAAAAAGGAGCATGAGCGATCACATCGGGAAAAAGGGCACCACGAAAAAATGGTCAAGGTATCCTTCGACGATGATGTGAAAAGACCTGCCGGTCCCCGGACGGGATCGAAGGATCACCATAAGAAGGAGACAGGAAGAGGGGTAGGGACCGAGTTCGAGGAGAGGGCCGAGAGAAAGTCCCGGACAGAGGTCCTGTTCGACGAGGATGAGGAGAAAAGGGGGGATCAAAAGATCCGGGCCGATAGAGAGGAGGGGGGGGAGGAAAGAGAGACCATGGAGACACCTCCAGTCGGGAAAAGTAGGATG
>Ga0272443_10006276_pt1 | contig 11850 bp, 12 predicted proteins | sample SSMAcet12_FD_193581 | JGI IMG/M metagenome (GOLD analysis project Ga0272443, IMG submission 193581) | Marine sediment archaeal communities from Little Sippewissett salt marsh, Falmouth, MA, United States - SSM-Acet-12 | ecosystem: Environmental > Aquatic > Marine > Wetlands > Sediment ... | reverse complement strand
GCCGGATCTTATGATCTTGACCTGTTCCTCGCTGTCAGCCCTTATTCTTTTCAATATGGCCCTTACTCTTAAAAGGAGCTCCCGCGGACTGAAGGGTTTCACTACATAATCATCCGCGCCCAACTCGAAACCGACAACACGATCGACTTCTTCCCCTTTCGCGGTAAGCATGATAACCGGTATATCCGCCAGTTTTTTATCCTGTTTTACCTTTCTGCATACTTCCAGCCCATCGATCCCGGGAAGCATAATATCCAGGAGGATAAGATCCACCGGGGATTTGTCCAGGGTCTTGAGCGCGTCTTCCCCGTTAAACGATGTGATACAATCGAACCCCTCTTTTTCAAAATTATACCTGATCAGCTTCGATATATTTTTATCGTCTTCGACTACCAGTATTTTTTCCCTGCTCATAAGCTTACTCCCTTTAAGGTCAGTTTAATATTTATTATACAACAACTTATCCGGATATACGACCATATTGCCTGCCGCCGGATGATTGTATAGTAAATCATTAAAATGAAAATTATGCGAACGGTTTGTTACAAACAGGTAAATTTTTTCTTTCAACTCAGTAAAGGTAGTTTGCAGCGGATTATCGGATCCGGTATGTCATTGCCGTTTTCGTTTTCCCAGGAGGACCAGATTGCGCAGATCTTCTTTGTCTTTCGCCTGTATCCATTTTTCCCCGAAGTCCGGTTCCTGGGTTATCTGAGCGATCGCCGATAAAGCCCTTAAATGAAACGGTCTTTCATCTTTTGATCCCGCGATAACAAAACCCATCCGGACGGCCTCATCCTGGCCCCGAAACCGGATGCCGTCCCTGCAACGGACAAGGAGTATGAGAAAGACCTGTTCGCCTTCTATTATTATGTGAGGAATAGCCAGGCCCGGACTTAATACGGTGCTGCCCTGCCGTTCTCTGTCAGAAAGCAACCCGGATATCTTATCAGCGGTTATCCCTGTCTTTTCGGATATCTTTTCAGAAGCAAGTTTAAAGAATTCTTCTTCACTTATCGACCGGTCGATATCAAGGATACTGCTGTCCTCTATTATATGGTCAAACCTGTCTTTTATTATGTCGTCCCTTTCCCTTATGATCTCCCGCAATTCCGACTCCAGGGACACATCGACAAATTCACGCGCCGCTACTTTTTCTATAAGATGGAGAAGCGCGAAATCCTTTTTAGTCCTCTGCCGCCCATAGAACCAGAACACCGCGAACCCGGACATAAAGAGCAGCGAACTGAGAAACAAGGCTTCTTTTCCCATATTGACGACTAAAAGCCAGGACCCGAAAATACCTGTCATCTGTATCCATGGATATAACGGCGCCCTGAACCGGGGCTGATAGTTCTGCACACCGCTTTCCCGCATGATTATCACGCACAGGCATGAAAAAATAAAAGTGAATATAAGGACAGTTGAAGCGACTTCTACAAGTACATATAAATTCAGAAAAACCGCGACTATCATGATAGCCCCGGTAAAAAGTATGGCTATATCCGGAGTCTTAAATCTTTTATTGATATTGCCGAAGACCGCGGGAAGCAGCCCGTCCCTGCTTAACGCCAGGGGATACCTTGAAGCGGACATTATCCCGGCATTGGCGGTGGATACAAAAGCCATAGCAGCCGCTATCCCCATAAAAATTTTTCCTAAAGGTCCCATAAAAACATTCGCGCCGTCCGATATCGGGGTAAGGGAATTATCCAGCCACGCGCCATCCAGAACACCGGTCGTCACAAAGATCGTAAGCGCGTATAACACACCTACAGCCGCAAGAGAAGCTATCATCCCGGCCGGCACTGTTTTCCCCGGGTCTTTGACTTCTTCCGCTATGCTGGCGACCTTCAACAGCCCCCCATAAGAAACAAAAACAAATCCCGCCGTTGAAAAAACAGCAGCGATCCCGTGCGGAGCGAACGGAGATAAATTGCCTCTGTTAACGGCAGGGAACCCGCGTATCAGATAAACAATCAACAGGACCAGCAGTATCGCCACCACGAAGATCTGGACCCTGCCCGCTTCTTTTATACCCACTAAGTTTATAACGATAAATAAAACGCAAAATAAAACCGCAAGAACGTGCAGATCCATCCCCGAGACCATTGTTACCAGAGCTGCCATACCCAAAAGAGCGAAAGAACTCTTAAGTGATACCGCTAACCACGTAAGAAGCCCGTTGATAGTAGCGACAACAGGCCCCATGCTTCTTGCGACATAAAAATACGTGCCTCCGGCTTTCGGCATGGCCGATACCAGTTCGGCCTGGCTTAACATGCCTGTAGCGGCCAGAAGCCCGGCTATTACGTATGATAAGACTACCGCCGGTCCGGCCTGGGCATGAGCCAGCCCGGGAAGGACAAAAAGCCCGGAACTTATCATAGCTCCTGTAGCTATGCAAAAAACATCCAGGAATCTTAATTCTTTTTTCAGTTTAGGTCGCATAGAACCCGCATTGTGAAATTATTAACCCAATAGGCGTAATCAGATCTTGTTTTCTTTTTTTGCTCTTATGAACGCGGCAAAGTTCTCCGCCCACAGGCCCATTGCCCTGTGCCACTGGTCCATATCATCGATACCTGTGAGAAGGTGTCCTTTGCCGTTCCCTTTAGAGGGCGCGATATAAGTATCGGAAAACGTTATGACCTCTTTCCCGGATGGGTATTCCGACAAAGAACCCGTCATCGATAATGCCGAGTTTCTTTCTTCAACTCCGGGCAACAGGTTCTGGAGCAGGCCTGATTCCCTTGAATATCCCGATATAGCAAGTTTCAAGATAAGCGCTTCCCGGTTTTGCGTTCTGCCGGGGTCCCTTTCGACATCTATAACTTTTCCCAGGGCGTTAAAAAACCTGTTTCTCATATCTTCCCCTGTTTCCCATCTTATATCCATCTCACTCTGGCTGTCCTCATCATCGAACCCGGCAGTCTCGACCTCGATATTGCCGGTATCCACCCTGTCTATAAAAATAACGTCATAATCGCTCAGGTCCGCGGTTTTATCTATAGACGCTTCCTTGAACCCGTAAATATCCTGCTTACTCATTGTTCCCGCGGAGGATCCGGTGCTATGATATGAGGCCATAAAAAGGGTAAGGGAAAATATACAAATTATATTTTTCACGGTCAGTCCTTTTTTGAAGGTATTATATATCATCACCGGCAAAAGCTAAAAGAAAAATTCAGCCGGCCTGTAAAAGCGGGGTCTAAACCCGCCCTGGACCCTATATCTTTTGCAAATTCAGCGCTCTGACTTTCAGGACACCTTCGATCTGGCAGATACCCCTTATCAGATCGTCAGTGGGTTTCTGCTCGATATCTATCATCGTATACGCGTTATCACCTTTACTTTTATTGATCATTTCGACGATGTTTATTCCGGCACCCGCCAGGACAGTGGAGATCTGCCCCACCATATTAGGTATATTTTTATTCAACACGACTATCCTGTAATCCGAATTCAGATCCAGTTTACACTTCGGATAATTAACGGAATTCCGGATATTGCCTTTTTCAAGGAAATCTCTCATCTGGTTGGCGACCATAACAGCGCAGTTTTCTTCCGCTTCCCCTGTTGACGCCCCCAGGTGCGGTATTGTGATCACGTTTTCCATGTTAAGCAGTTCATCGTCCGGGAAATCGGTGACATACCTTTTTACTATACCTTTTTGGATCGCCCTGCCGAGATCCTCATTGTTCACAATACCCCCGCGGGAAAAATTCAGTATCCTTACCCCTTCTTTCATGCTGTTGAACTTTTCGGCATCCATCATCCCTTTTGTCTGGTCTGTCAGCGGGGTATGCAGTGAAATATAATCAGCGTTAGCGATCAGCGCGTCAAATCCTTCCGCGCGTTTGACCTCCCTTGATAACCCCCAGGCGGATTCTACCGAAATAAACGGATCGTATCCTATGACGTTCATACCCAGATCAAGGGCGCTGTTCGCCACCATAACACCTATTTTCCCCAGCCCGACTACCCCCAGGGTCTTCCCGTTTATTTCCTGTCCCGCGAATTGTTTTTTATTTTCCTCGACGAGTGACGGGACCTCCGCACCTTTGCCCTTCAATGACCCGGTAAAGCAAATACCCCGGACGATATCGCGTGAAGCCAGCAATAATCCCGCGATCGCCAGTTCTTTAACGGCATTAGCGTTCGCCCCCGGCGCATTGAAAACCACTATCCCTTTTTGTGAACATCTTTCAACCGGGATATTGTTCACTCCGGCCCCGGCTCTCCCGATGGTCATCAGGGAATCCGGAAGGTCCATATCGTTCATCTTGAAACTTCGCACTATGACCGCATCGGGATTTGCTATTTCCGTACCGATCTCATATTGATCAAGCGGGAAGACCGCTAACCCGTTTTTGTTGATCTTATTTAGCTTCATTATTTTGTACATACATCCCCTCCTTATAAGTTTCGCACGGATATATGATAAGAGATCATCCGTTCTCTTTTTCAAATTTTTCCATGAAAGCGACCAGCGCTTTTACTCCTTCGATCGGCATAGCGTTATATATACTGGCCCTCATCCCCCCGACCGTTCTATGCCCCTTCAGTGTCTCCAGGCCGGCTTTCCCCGCTTCTTCTATGAATTTCGCGTCAAGATCGTCCTTCCCGGTCACGAACGGCACATTCATCAGGGACCGGCTCTCCTTTTCCACCGGGCTTCGGAAAAGCCCGGAATTATCAAGGTATTTATACAAAATGTCTGCTTTTTTCCTGTTCACCTCTTCAACAACCGGGATGCCGCCTTTATTTTTTATCCATTTAAAAACCAGTCCGGCCATATAAATGGAATAACAGGGCGGCGTATTGAACATCGAGGCATTATCAGCATGTGTCCGGTAATCCAGCATAGTCGGTATGCTGCCATCCGCCAGCCCTATAAGATCCTCCCTTATTATGACTATTGTGACACCGGCAGGCCCGATATTTTTCTGGGCCCCGGCGAATATAATGCCGAATTTTGCCACGTCGATCGTTTCGGATAAAATATTGGAAGACATATCGGCAACCAGCGGGATATCGCCTGTATCGGGGATATCCGCATACCGGGTCCCGTATATGGTATTGTTCGTCGCTATATAAAAATAATCCGCGTCTCTGGAGAACATACCGGGATCCAGCGGCGGGATGCGGGTGAACTTATCTTCCTCGCTGCTTGCTACAATGTTCACTGTCCCTGACTTTTTAGCTTCCGCGATGGCCTTTTTGGTCCATTGTCCGGTATGGACATAATCGGCTTTTTTGTTTTTGATCATCAGGTTTAAAGGGACCATCGCGAACTGTAAAGATGCTCCTCCCTGCAAGAACAGGACTTTATAATTCACGGGTATGTTCATTATCTCCCTGAGATCAGCCTCAGCGCTTCCAATGATGTTCTTGAACTCTTTGCCGCGATGCGACATCTCCATAACACCCATGCCGCTGTTATTATAATTGACCATTTCTTCCGCCGCTTTCAGCAATACTTCCTCCGGCAGGCATGCCGGACCCGCACTGAAATTATATACTCTTTTCATGGTTGTCTCCTTTGATATTGACTTGCCTCTTCAGGCATCTATTTTTCCTGTTAATCCAGACGTGCCGCGATCATCCTTAAAGCGTTAGTAAAGTCCATATCCTGATACATTATGTTCGCCGGTATTATGATTTTTACAGGAGCGAAATTCAAAATACCTTTCACTCCCGCATCGATCAGATCATCCGCGACATCCTGGGCATGTTCCGCCGGAACGGCTATTATGCCCAGTTCTATACCTTTTTTATCTATGATCTCCCGTATATATATATCGGCAAAGACCTCGATATGTGTTTTGATCCTTTCGAGTTTATTTACAGAATTGTCAAACCCGGCGACTATTTCAAACCCGTCTTCCTGGAATTTCTCATAATCCAAAAGAGCGGTCCCGAGCCTGCCCAACCCCACAATACATGCTTTTCTGCGCTTATTTAAAGCCAGTTTATTGCCCAGGGCTTCTTTCAATGACCCGACATTATATCCTTTTCTGGTATACCCCGTCACACCTAGAGAACTGATATCTTTTCTTAATGAGTAATCTGTCGTACCTGTGGTCTCTGCCAGATCGCGCGAAGAGATAAATTCAATATTACTTTTGCCCAGAGCATTTAAAACCCCGAAAACTCTGCATATTCTTTCAATCGTCTTATTTGATATGTCCATTTTTGTCTTCTCTATGAGTGATTTATTTCACCAATATACTGATTTTCCCCCTATTTGTCAACATATTTATTGGTATTTTTTTTACGTTTTTTAAGTATATTGATAAAATATTGATTTATAACCATTTATACCTGTAGACTCGAAAAGATTTTGTGTGATTTTTTTCACAATAAAACGGTTTTATACACAAAAAAAGAGGGACTGAGCTTTTCGGGCCCAGTCCCTTTTATGGTAAACCAGAACGCCTATAGGAGGTAAATGTTGCATATAAAGCGCTCCGGGTAATAGTTATTCTTCCCAATGCTGTCTTTTTCTTTGCCAGAATTTTTTCTTTTCTTTCATTTTTTCATGGAATTTTTCATTTAAGGCTTTATATTGTTCCGGGGTAAGCACCTTTTTCATGTCAAGAATACCTTGCACCCTGTTTTTTGTCTTCTGTTTATCCAGTTCCGCCATCTCATCGATCAACTTGTTTATTTTTGTAAGATCCGGTTCCGTTTTCTCGAGTTCTTTTCTCATCTCTTCTCTTTTTTCCCTCTGCTGCGCACGGATCTCTTTTCCGGATTCTCTCTGAGCGTCCTTCATCTCTTTTAACTTCTCTTTCTGTTCATCCGTAAGACCGAGCTCTTGCATTATCTTGTCCATTTTCCCTTCTTTTTTTGCGCCGTAATGGCCCCCGTCCTCTTCAGACATCTCACGTGCCAGCGACTGCGGCGCGTTAAAAGATACCATCGTGATCATCGTGTATATCAGCAATATTTTTATATTCTTCATGGTTTTTCTCTCCTCCCCTTCTTATCTTTCCCCCCTGAACACACTTCGATATATTAGACAATCTTCAGCGGATCAAAGTTCCCTGTCAGAAAAAATATTCCTCAATACTGGTACTGAAGCCGCTTGAGTCTCCATTTTCATCTTCTACACCCGCAAGATAAAGCATCTGCCGCTCCATGAAATCCCTGGACATGTTATCCGTATATATCCTCGCGCCTTTTGTCCCCAGGATGATCATCAACAGGAAACTGGCAAACACTATGGCAGGCTTGTTAAATACTATACGTTCCCTTATCCTTTGCAGTATCCCCGGGGTTTCGTATGCGGCGGGATCTTTGTAGATCTTTGACCGGATATTACGCCATACTTCAGGAGGTGTCTTGATAAAGGCCCGCTTATCCAGGGGATGCACTATTTTTTCCCGGATCAAAGCATAGTATTCTCTGCATGCAGCGCATTCCTTCAGATGTTTATCGACCGTTTCCCTTAACCCGTCGCTGGCCTCATCATCGATATAATCCGTCAACAGGATCTCCCTTATCTCAGCACAATTCATTTCCGGCCTCCCCGTTAACATATTGTAAAAGTTTTTCTCTGCCTCTTTTGAGTCTGGTCCTTACCGTGTTTATATTGATCTTCAGTGTTTCAGCTATTTCTTCATATGACAGCCCTTCGACTGCGCGCAGCATCAGGCATGCGCGCTGATCCGGATTAAGCGTTTTCATCATAAGTGATATCTTTTTCTGCCCGTCTTCTCTGTTCATGCTGGCATATATGTCCGGTTGTGTCCCTTTATACCGCATTGCCGCTTCATCCGGTGTTTCATGTTTTTTCTTTTTTTTGTTCCTGTTGTAATAGTTGATCGCTTTATTGACCGTTATTCTATAAATCCATGTTTTCATACTGGACCGGAATTTGAATTTCCAGAGATTCCTGTATATACTTACGAACACATCCTGTGTAACCTCCTGCGCGTCCTCAATATTTCCCGTGACCCTGTACGCGACAGTGTAAACATAATCCGAGGTTAATTTATATATTTCCTCGAAAGCTGTTTCATCTCCCGATGCTGCCTGTTCTATAAGGTCCCTGGGCACTTCTATCATATTACCGGTTCTCCGTCAGGTTTTTAACGGCTTCTTTATAGCCCGCCATATATCCTTCTTTATACCCCATGTTAAACCCTTCCATAAATTCATCGCTATATGTGTTCTGGGACGCGGCCACCGTATTGTTCACATATTCCCGCCGCCTTATATACACAGGGCGCGTGCTGCCGCTGTACCTGTAGGCCGGACTATAACTGTTGTAATATCCGGCGGCCGGTACGGTTCCCGTGTCGTTTTTCTCGGTTATAATATCAAGCAAGGATCCCCCTATTATGTTGACTCCCGCGCCCGTCAACGCGCCTATCCATAAATTATCACTTTTCCCGCCCGAGACCGAACTGGCTATAGCACCCGCGCCCGCGCCTAAAAGCCCCTGCCTTATTATATCAATATTTCCTTTTTGCGCGAACCCTATATTGGCTGTCCCCAGCAATACTGCAAAAACCATGACCAATAATGTTATCTTTTTCATATCCTGCCTCCTTTCACAACTCCTTAGACTTCTTATCTTTGTAAAAGTTCCCGAAAAATGAGAATTAATTCCAGGTTTTAGGGGCAGGGGGTTCGGAAGAGCTTGGAAATGAAGGATGGTCGTTCGTTTCACTCACTTGAAAGAAGGAGGAAGGACACGGATTAGCTATAAGCTTTAAGCTAACGTAGGTTCTTTGGGTTTGTTGAGTTTGTTGGGTTTATTGTGTTATCTGTCATCCGTCTTCTGTCATCTGTTTTCGGTCTTCTGACATCTCCAGCCATAGGCTGGTCAGCCCTTGGCTGATATGGCTTAAAGCTAACGTGGGTTTGTTGTGTTATCTGTCATCTGTTTTCGGTCTTCTGTTTTCTGACTTCTGTAGCCGATATACGAAATACGGTCCAAAAGGGAATAAAAAGTGATACGCACCGGTATACAAAAAGACGAAGTCATTGCGATAAGATATCTCAATTCAGATCATCTGGTCGCGGATTGTTCCAACTCTGTCTATGATATAAACATATCACGGGATGGCCGCATATATGTTCCCTGTTACCGTCACAATAAAGTAGCAGTCTTTGACAGCGCTTTGGTGGAGATCAGCCAGATCCAGGATATACTTACTCCGCATGGTGTAGGTGTTGATACAAACGGTTATATTTATGTAGCAACTTATAAGAACGGAAGGATATTAAAATTTGACCGTAAGTTGAAAGAGATCCCGGGATGGGACGGACAGGTCAGGCGGGAAAGATTGATAGACCAGCCCGTAGCGGTAGCAACTGATGAACATAATGATGTTTATGCGGCCGATTATTTCCTGGGCAGTATAGTAAAGATAAACAGCGAAGGAAGGCCATTAAACGTGTTTAACGGCGCGGGGGATTGCGGGGGAAAGATTATGAAACCCCATGGCTTGTGTACGGACGGGAACAATTTTCTTTATGCGGCTGACCGGGGCACAGCAAAAGCCGTGCATGTATTCGACCTGGAAGGAAGACATATAAGTACCTGGGGATCGTCAGACAAAAAACAGGAACCATTAACTGTAAAGGTTTTTGACAAAAAAACATTGATGGTGCCTGACTATTCGGAAAACGCCATCCGAATATTCGAACCGGATGGAAAAGAAACAGCGGTAATCGGTGCATATGGCCCCGGGCCGGGAGAGTTTTTAAATGTCATGAGCCTGGTCGACGCAGGAAAAGGCTGTATTGTGACAGTTGAACAGGATGGCAACAGAATGCAGAAAGTAAATCTGGGGAAAATCATCGAACGACTGTACCGGATTGAAACGGACGGGGAGGAGCGTTGAGCCCGCGGGGGCGCATCCATTTGCCCTTTTTCAATATTACGGAATAACGCCCGGTGTTCTTTTCCGCCGGTTTTTTATCAAGGCAGCTTTTCATGATCAGGTGCCTGGCCGTGGTTCGCACAATATCATCCGGAAGGCCGTCTTTGGTCTCGGCCTTTGTAGACATGTCGCATTGATCATTGAGGTGGTCTATGGAGATAAAACGTATTTTTTTATTTTCACGGACAGCGGCGATCTCTGTAGAGAACCAGACCATGCCGGAGAGGCCGGCTATATGGGACGTGTATTGCACCAATGGACGAAGCTTGTATTTTTTAAATTGATAGGCCGACACATGGCTGTATGCACAGGTCCGGTCATCCCACCAGCATGGAATTATTATATCAAACACGTGAAGGACCCGGAACCAGGCTCTTCTGCGTCCGAAATTTTGCGGGTATACCTTTTTTTGCAGCAAAAAATTATCCGCGTTATCAAATTTTCTCGCCCGGGCTATTTCATAAGAAGACCCGGTCGCGTTTTTTATCAGGCCCTTTTGTCCATAACCGCAACCCGGCTTAATAATGAACGGGACACCCAGTTTTTTTATTTCCACGGGACTGAGTTTTATGCTGCGGGGCTCCCAGCTGCGTATGACCCTGGTATACGGCACGGGGACTCCGGATCTTGCCAGCTCGAAATACATCACGGATTTATCGACGAAGATCCGCGTGCGGTCAGGGTCGTTAATTATGTCCCCGCCGGCATCTTTCACCGCGTAACATAAACGAGCATATATATCATCCGGGTTATTATACGTAGCTTCGGTATCCAGGAGAACACGTATTTTGATCTTGCCGGATTTCAATTTTTTTATTATATCTTTTACCGTATGTTCGTCTATCCACAGGAAGGAAAGGGATTTTTTACGGCAATAAGCAAGAAGTTCATCGGTGAAGTAACTTTTGTATTTTACGCTCCAGCTCAAGGCAAAATCATAGGTCTTCATGACACAACTAAATTACATGAAGAAAGAGGCATAGTCAAAAAAGCATGCTCAAAAACACGAAAGAAGTTAAGGATTGACTAATCTCAGGATAATAATTAATATATCTTATTGCCTGGATACTTTATAAGACGGGCAAGGCGGGAGTTTTAAGTTACACCGAAGGAGACAAAAGTGCGCATAAAAAAACGCAAGGCAAAAAAAGAACCCGAAAACCTGAGAGAGATAGACGGTGTGCGGATCGTGGACATAAAAGGAGTCTTCAATAAAGACACTACCCCAAGGATATGCAGCATGATAGGGAGCAGCGTTGACAATCGTGAGATAGACGGCGTATTGCTGGATTTTAAGGGGGTGACGGAACTGGATACAACCGCGTTTGCCTGTATGGTAGATGTGATAAAAAAATACATCAAAGGCAAAAGCCGGATAGGTATATTGAACCTGCCTAAACAGGGGGAAGCGCTTCTTGATATCCTCAAGATCGACAGACTGATCACTTTGTATAAAAGCGAGAAAAGGGCGATCAAGTGCCTTAAGAAGAAAAAGTAAAAAAGCGCGGTACAAAACAGTTGCGATAAAGAAGACGGGAATACTTATTGTTTGTCGGCTGCTTTGCTGCTTTTTGTCCCATCCACCTTAATGCGGGCGAAACGATTATCCCGCATTTCACTGCATTCAGCCATTTTTTTATCAAGCACTTTCGCTCTGGAAGTCTGTTCCAGTGAGCCGGGGTCTATCCCCCCATCAGCCGGCTCATAAGCATGGTCCGGAAGTATTCCAGGGTCTTTTTTCTCGATGCTGTTTTCCGGGGTTTGTATCATAAGAGATCCCGGTTCCTTCTCATCGGCCGTTATTTGCTGGACCACAACAGGCCCGGAAAGATCATGGATAGTATGTATATTTTCTATGTGTATTACCTGATCGCCGTATACGTCATATTTAGAATATTCCATTAATTCTCCCAGGGCATTATAGGTCTTGATCTCTCTGGCGTTTTTG
>Ga0272443_10006275_pt1 | contig 11850 bp, 7 predicted proteins | sample SSMAcet12_FD_193581 | JGI IMG/M metagenome (GOLD analysis project Ga0272443, IMG submission 193581) | Marine sediment archaeal communities from Little Sippewissett salt marsh, Falmouth, MA, United States - SSM-Acet-12 | ecosystem: Environmental > Aquatic > Marine > Wetlands > Sediment ... | reverse complement strand
TGTTTGCAGCGGACGCTGCTGAGGGAGTCAATAAGTGGGTTAAGGTCAAGGGGGTGACACCGAAGCACTTGATACCCTACAGCCACAGTCCCCTTGTCTGGGCCGCAGACCGGGGGCAACTGCTTTCCTGGGGGGCCGTGCACTACTATGGCAGGAGTTGTGCTGCCAATGATGTCCGTGCGTTTGACGCGGCAAAGGGGATCTGGACAAGTGATTACCCCACCGATACCGGAGTGAGCTGCGGTAAAAAAGGGAGTGTCGGTGGTGGCGTCTCATTCACCGGTCAAGGCAGAATGCTCAAATCAGGCCGGCCGTATCCGGCCATGGTCATGAATGCTGCCTGTTATGACACGAAACGCAAATGCATTGTGTACTCCATTGCCGGGCTGATGGTCGCGTATGATCCGGCGACCCGTAAATGGCGGGATCTCAAGGCAACCACCAGGCTGCATGGAAGAACGACGCAGGGCGGACCGTACGTGTACGGTGCGGGCATGGCATATGATCCGATCAACGATGAGATTGTGATGTTTCCTCAATTCGGCGGGCAAAGTGCGGATATGCGTGATGTCACAGGCCGCGTATCCGGTCACATGGGCACACTGATATACAGCTACAAGGACAATACCTGGCGGTCTGCACGCGGGGAACTGGGGACACCGGAAGTCAGGGCGGCGAGGAAAACCGTTATCGATTTTCTGGCCAAGCTGAGCCCCGCGGTGGATCAGGTCTGGGCACTGCGCCGCAAGCCCGATAAACAGAAACTGCAGTCGATTCTGAAAGGGTTAACGCCTTCGATTGCGTCGTTTGAGAAACTGTCCCTGCCCGGGGCTGCCGTGGGCAAGAAACCCGAAGCGCTGCGCGCGCTGCGGGAGATGATGGCTGCGAAAACGGCTGAAGCGGCCCTCAAAGCGGGCGGCAGGGCACTGTGGGCGGTCGAGGACGAGATACTGAACCAGGCACTGGCCGTGGAACCGCCGGCACGCAGTGTGGCGCCCATGGTGTATGATTCGAAGCACCAGGTCATCGTCATGTTCGGTGGGGACAGCCGCCGCATCCGACCCGACCTGGGCAGAAGGGGGGGGGCATACAACAGACGTCTAAATGATACCTGGATCTACGACTGCAAGACCCGGCAGTGGATGGATGTCTCCGGGCCGAATCGTCCGCCCATGCAGCAGATCCCCCATCTTGTCTATGACCCGGTCTCCGGCCTCTGTCTGCTGGTCGTAACCAGCAGGAGTAAGAAACGCACAGGAAATCGCCGAATTGTCATACCGTCCACAGTTACGGTCTGGTCGTTCGACGTTGGCAAGCGGGAATGGCGTAAGCGCGTGGAGCAGGAAGGATTCCAGTTGGCGAGCGGCTATCCAAATTGGTTTTCAATCGGTCTGGATGTCAAGGCACGCACCCTGGTCGCGCTGACTCCGCAGCACGCCAATACTACGTATACGATGAAACTGGATGTATCATCCATGCCCTCGACACCCGCTCCGCGCTGGAAACCGGAACCGCCTGTCAAGCCCACGGTTATTCCACCGGACGATCCAACATGGGTAGCCAAACTCAAGAGCCTTCCGGCCAACAAGTGGTTTCGCGCTGCCGGAGGGGGGGGGCGCCGCGATTGGGGCAGTATCGCCTGCGATCCGGTTCGCGGCTGGATGTTCCTTTTCGGGGGTGGTCACAGCAGTTATCAGGGCAATGACGCTGCCATCTACGCTGTTGGGGCCAATCGGTGGATTCTGTCGCCCGGTGGACATAATGACAGCATCCCGCGAGTCAATTGGGGTGGTATCCATGTCGGTGTATATGGCAGTCCGAATGCCTCTCATCAACGAAACCAGTATGTTGCTCTGGATGGAAGAATGTATGTAAATCCCGGATACGGGCATTCCCTCTGGCCCACACGGCGTAATAAGGCGGCATCAATCATCGCGTATCCGGATCAGCCGCATGCGTGGTTCTATGATGTTGACCGCGGGGGTGTCTGGCGTCAGCGCCCCACCATCATGGAGGGCATCGAACCGATTCCGGACAGGGATGGTCGCTGTGCCTTTCCATCATTTGTAGATCCCTCGGGCAAGGTCTATGCGTTTCAGTTTATCTACCAACGCAGGCACAGGAGGAAATCCGGTGTTTCCGTGAGTGGTTATGATATCTACTCCGGCAAGGCAAAGGTAGTTAAGGTCCCGCCGCCGGTGCCCGGCCATTTTCCTGAGTCCCGCCCTTTCTGCATGCTGCCCGACAGGCAGCAGTTCTTCTATCAGTATGTGATAGTAGACAGGAGGAGGAAATACATCAAGTCACGGACCTATGTCTATGATATTGCTTCCAATACATTCAAGGATCTCAAGCCGAAGAACCAGCCTCCGGGTGTCGCGCACGGAGTGGCCTATGTAGAAGATCAGGGCGTCGTCCTGGCTATGATTGGACACCAGCAGTGGGTCTATTCCTTCAAGCGCAACGAATGGGTCATGCTGCCGATAGAAGTCGAAGGCGGGAAAATGTACATCGCAAAACCGTATGTGAAAATGGACTATGTGGCAAAGTACGGTGTTCTGGTGAATGTCGGTAGTCGTTCCAATGTCATGCGTCTGGATGCCAGCAAGCTGAACTGGCAGGGCAGCAAAACGGAATAGTAGCACCGTCGTGTGGACTTTTTTAGAGGAACCGAAAATTGAGTCGAAAAAGGAAAAACAAACTGAATCGCCTGTGTCTGAAGAGGTGGCTCCGCTGCTGAGCGCCGCGCAGTGTGTATACAGGTATGCCTTGGATGTGACGATGTCTTCTGCCGAGGCGGAGGATGCCGTGCAACTGGAAGCATTCACCGGACGGAGGACGGAACGGATCCGGATGTGTTCGAAACGAAGATCCCGGCTGGCACCTCCTGGCACTGGCCCTCACCCCCGCGACTTGCCCGTACGTGTTGAGTTCTGGATCCAATGCCCGCCCGGCCAAATGAAGTTCTTCGCGGGGGTGCGATGGGGAGAGGAGAAGGGCGCCGCCGCCACGTATGGCAATCTCCTGCGGGCTACGGCGGACAGGCTGCTCGAACGGGAGACGTAACATGGAAGCCATCAAATTCGGAGTCGTCGGCATCGGCCGCTTTGGCGCCCAGCATTGCCGCTATTTTACCAGGGACCAGAACAAGTACGAACTGGCAGCACTATGCGACATTGACCCCGAGCGGATCAGGATCGTGTCCGAGCAGTTCGGCGGAAAAGGCTATACCGATTACGCTGAATTCCTGGCGGCTCCAGAAATGGAGTTGGTTATTATCGCCACCCGTTCCCTGGATCACGCCCGTAATGCCGAGCAGGCCCTGGCCGCCGGCAAGACCGTTCTGCTGGAAAAACCCATTGGCGTAACGACGGCGGATCATGAGCTGCTGAAGAAGCTCGACAAGGCGTATCCCGACGCCCTCTACTTCTGCCACAACCACCGTTTCGAGCCCGCTTTTGGCAATGCCCAGACGATCGTCGCGGAGGGACTCTTGGGCCAGATCCAGGTGGCAAAGCTCTGCAAGCACCACAATTTCATGCGCCGGAACGACTGGCAGATGCGGCTGGACTGCGGCGGCGGCCAGCTTAGCGTCTGGGGCCCGCACCTCCTGGATCAGGGATTGCAGCTTATTGGAGCACCCGTGCGGGAGGTCCGCAGCTACCTCAGGCGCATCCTGACCCCGGGTGACGGCGACGATCATGTCAAGATCACGCTCATCGCGGAAAACGATGTGGCTGTGGAAATCGAGATCAGCAACTCAGTGGCTCTGCCGGGACCCTATTGCGCGATCTACGGCGACCGGGGGGCGCTCATGTATGGGCAGGATCAGAAGACGCTCCAGCTCAAATATCTCGATCCGGAGTTCCGCTGGCCGGAAGCCGTTGCTGATGCGGGGACAGGGGCGGGCAAGCCCATGTGTGTCGAACAGGATCTTCCGTGGATCGAGGAGACACGCGACGTCATCCCGGATACGAGCATGTGGGATCATGTCGAGATCGCGATTGCGGAGCATCTGTACAACGCCCTGCGCAACGCGATCCCATTCCCAATTCGGAACGCCGAGGCACTGGAAGTAGTCCGGATCACCGAGATCGTGAAGCAACAGAACAGCCAGTTTGACTGGGTGCAGTGAGGTGGAGGGGGCCAGACGCTGAAGTCGGGAGTAGGACCTCTTTACTTGCCGGGCTTCTTGCCGCTCGCCGCCGACGCGGGCACCCCGCTCCAGTCCAGCTTGCCGACGTCGGGCCGCATCAGTGAGGTCCCGCCGCCGTAGTTAACGAGCACGCCGTGCTTGGCCACGTAGTCCATCTGCACGTAGGGGAAATGGAACTTGGGCTGGCCCGCCGACTGCTTGGGCAGTTGGGTCCAGTCGTTCTTCTTGAAGGAGTAGACCCACTGCTCGGGCTCGCGCGCGCCTATGATCGCCAGGACTGCGTCCTGGCCCTGGATGTAGGCCGTGCCCGCCGCGTAGCCAGGAGTCGGCCGTCTCTTGGGCTTGAGGTAGCGGAACCGGTTGGCTCTGATGTCGTAGACCAGCGTTCTTGTCACCCGCTTGGCGGGGTCTGTCAAGGGTCACCCAAACCCGGCCACCTCGGGTCAGTTGAAAACCAGCCACCTTTAGAGGAGTAGAGTTGGGCTGTTAGGATGCCCGCTTCCGTGGGATAGGGAGGGGGCATCTGGATGGCGAACCGACTCGGGGTGGCGGATGTGCATGCAATAGAGAGGCTTCTGTCGCGTGGTTGGAGTCAGCGGCGGATAGCGCGTGAGCTTGGGATACACCGGGAGACGGTGGGTCGTTACGCGCGTCTGTCGCGTGAGAATTCAAAACCGGCCAAAGTGACCCCCGGCTCTTGTGTTTGCCGGAGCAAGTGCGAGCCCTGGCGGGAGCTGATACTCGAGAAGCTGGAGAAGGGTCTGGGTCCGCAGCGGATATGGCAGGATCTGCATTTCGAGCACGGGGCGCGCCTGAGCGAATCTTCGGTGAAGCGCTTCGTGCGCGCGCTGGGTGCGGGCCGTGAGCTTCCGTTTCGTCGTCTGGAGTGCGCGCCTGGTGAAGAGGTGCAGGTGGATTTCGGCACGGGAGCGGCGGTGGTCGATGATCGTGGTCGGCGGCGTACGAAGCTGTTTCGAGCGGTTCTGAGCCAATCGAGGAAGGGTTACACCGAGGCAAGTTATCGAGAGGGTACAGAAGACTTCATCCGTGGTCTGGAGAACGCCTTCTGGAGCTGGGGCGGCGTTCCCGCCGTGGTCAAGGTGGACAATCCCAAGGCGATCGTGAAGCACCCGGACTGGTACGACCCGGAGCTGAACCCGCGTCTGGAGAGCTTCGCGCGGCATTACGGGGTGGTGATCATGCCGGTGAAGGTGGGCACACCGCGGCACAAGGGCAAGGTGGAGCGCGGTGTGGGTTACGCGCAGAAGAACGCTCTGAAGGGTCGGCAATTCGGGAGCCTGGCAGCCGAGAACGAATTCCTGGCGAGCTGGGAGCGCAACATCGCCGACAAGCGGATCCACGGGACGACTCGCAAACAGGTGGCGAAGGTTTTCGAGGAGGAGGAGCGTCCCGCGCTCTTGCCGCTGCCGCCCGAGCGTTTTCCATTCTTCCACGAGGCGCGCCGGAAGGTACACCGCGACTGCCACGTGGAGGTGGCGCGGGCCTACTATTCGGTGCCGCCGGAGTATCTGGGCCGCGGTGTCTGGGCGCGCTGGGACGCGCACAAGGTGCGGATCTTCAACGGTCGCATGGAGCAGGTGGCCATGCACGCGCGCGTCGAAGAGGGGCGCTTCAGCACTCACCCCGGACACATCGCGCCGGAGAAGATCTCGGCGGCCGAGGCGGGCCCGGAACCGCTGCTGCAGAAGATTGCGCACGTAGGCCGTGAATCCTGGCGCTGGGCCCGGGATGTGGTGGACCAGCGCGGGGTGATGGGCACGCGGGTGCTGATGGGGCTGCTGTCGCTGACCGGCAAGTACGAGTCGAAAGAGATCGAGGAGGCCTGCCGCCAGGCGCGCAGCCACGGCACCTGGAGGCTACGGTCGGTAAGAGAGCTTCTCAAGCGCGGAAGCGAACAGGAACAGATCGAATTCATGGAGGAGCACGAACTGATCAGAAGCATGAGCGAATACGGCGCAATGGTGCCGAAGTGACGGGGTCAGTGGTAATTCCGGCCCTCGCGCCGCTCACCTGCGGCGGCGCAGCTCCGACGGGCCGGGGGGTGCCCATTCTCGGCGCGCCGCCGATGTTCGCAGGCGCTCGGCAGGGTCGCACAGGACGCAGACGAAAGGAGGAGAGATGGTAACGGACACACTGGGTACGGCGCTGAAGCGCCTGAGGCTCTCGGGGCTGGCCGGGACACTGGACGTGCGGCTGCAGGAGGCCGCCTCGGGGAGACTCAACCACTCCGAATTCCTGGAACTGATTCTCCAGGACGAGATGACCGTCAGGAAGGATCGGCTGATGAACCGCCGGATCAAGGTCGCCGGCTTCCGGGATCAGAAGACTCTCGAGGACTTCGACTGGAGCTTCAACACCTCCCTCAAGCGCGCCGACTTCTTCGAACTGGCCACCTGCAAGTACGTCCGCGAAGCTCGGGACTTACTGCTGATCGGCCCGCCGGGGACGGGCAAGAGCCACCTGGTCCAGGCCCTGGGGCTGTGCGCCATCCGCATGGGCTTCACCGTGCTCTACCGCTCGATCTTCGACCTGGTCCGCGAGTTTCTGCGCGACGAGGCCCTCGGCGGCGAGGAGAAGACCCTGGCCAGATACCTCAAGCCGGATCTGCTGATCGTCGACGACATGGGCATGAAGCAGCTGCCCAAGCGCTCCGGCGAGTACCTCTTCGAAATCATCATGCGCCGCTACGAAAACCGCTCCACGATAATGACTTCCAACCGACCCATCGAGGAATGGGGCAAGCTCGTCGGCGACGTACCCGCCGCCACCGCCATCCTCGACCGCTTCCTGCACCACGCCGAGATCATCTCAATCAACGGCAAGAGCTACAGACTCAGAAACAAAGCTTGCAAGAAGAAACCAAGGAAGTAAAAAGGACCTCAGGCAGTGGCCGGTTTTGAAGTGACCCTGGTGGCTGGTTTTGAAGTGACCCGTGACAGCGGGGTCCTTGGTTTTGGGGGTGTTCAGGTAGAAGATGAGATCCTTCTCCGGTATCATGCAGAAGGGGCGGCTCTCTCCAGTGTGTCTGGTCGAGGGTCGGGAGGTTACCGTTTGCTCGGACAGCCGGTTCTCGTAGATGTCCAGAACCGTGAGGTGAGCCTTGGGCAAGACTGTGCCGTTCAACGCGAACGCGCGCCCGTCGGTGTCCACTACGCTGGGACGATTGTCCAAGCGATCGATCCGATCCAGGATCATCTTCGGGACCTTCCCCTCGAACTTCACGCGCTGCTGCCGCCAGACGCCGCCGCGGTCTATGTCGTAGAACCAGGTGTAGTGGCCCTGAGGCCAGTACACCTTCATAGCGTCGGTGAACTGGTTGCGCTTCCACCAGACCTTGGCTTCTGCACCGATCAAGCCCAGATTCAGGAACATGCGACCGTCGAGGCACACGTAGTGGTTGCGCATGTGCCCGGCGCGAAAGGCGCCGTTGAACGAGAGGTGGGACCCGCCCCATCCTGCTCCCGGTACGCTGTCGTTGTGGCCGCCGGCCTGGTGCACCCAGCGGTTGGCGCCAACTTGGTAGATGGCCACGTCAGTTCCCTGATAGGTGGAGTGTCCTCCCCCGAAGAAGACGATCCAGCCGCGAACCGGATCGCAGGCGATGTTCCCCCAGTCGCGCCGGGCAGGCTCGCGCGGGGGCCTGGCCGGTACCCACCGGTTGGCCGGGAGGCTCTTGAGCTTGGCCACCCAGGCGGGATCGTCTGGAGGTATCACGGTGGGTTCGATCGGCGGCGGGGGCTTCCACGCGGGTGCTGGTGCCGAGGGCATCCTGCCAACGTCGTAGCGCATCGCCCAGGTCTCTTGTTTATTGCGGTGATTGGTCGCCAACAGGAGGAGCCTGTGCTTGGGGTCCAGGCCGGTGGTGAACCAGGGCCACCTGTTGTAGCCCTTCTTCCCGGGCCAGGGTTCCTCCAGCCGCTTGTGCCACTTGCGGGCCTTCACGTCCAGGGACCACAGCGTCGTCGTCTTGGGCAAGCTGGTGTGAGGGCCGAAGGTGAGCAAGAGCATCTGCCCGGAGTGAGGGTCGTAGTGCAGGTTGGGTGCCTGCACCGCCGGCGGCCGCTGGGCCTTGGAGATCTCCCGCCACTGCCTGGTCTTGACATCGTAGACCCAGGTGTCGTTGAGCTTGCGGTCGCAGGCGTATCGCGCGGACCGGAGCTGCTTGCCGTCCTTGATCGTGTCGTTCAGGTCCGCCCGGATCTGGTTGCTGTCGCCCCCGAACATGACAATGACCTTGTTCTTCGGGTCGTAGACCATCGGGGCCACGGCCCGCGGGGGCGGTTCGACTCCCAGCTTCTCGGCCAGGAGGGCCTCCAGCTTCCAGACGGCCCGGGTCCCCGACTTCAGCGCGCCCCCGGCGTCTCCGGACGCCTTCGCCGCCGCTTCCTTCAACGCCGCGATCACCCCCGCCATTGCGCCTTTGGCCTCAGCGGGCAGCGAGGCCTTCCCGGCGGCGGCCGCGCACGCAGCCAGTTCCTTGCCGGCGGCGGCCAGGGCCTTGCCGTCCTTACGGCCCCTGGCGGCCCAGACCGCGTCCAGCGCGGGGCTGAGATTCCCGAGCAGTCCGATGACCGCCTCGCGGGCCTTCCTGATCTGGGCCGTGCCTAGTTCCGAACCGACGCGCTTCCAGAGGCTCTCCTTATACGAGTAGCGCCAAGTGCCCAGATGTCCGGAGATTCGCCCGGTGACCTCGCGCATATCGATATTCTGCCCGCCGAAGGCCGGGAACATCACGATCTCGTCGTTGACGGGATCGTAGCACATCGCCGAGTTGTAGACCGGCGGGCCTCCGGGATACTCCTTGCCGTACAGCCTGGCCCTGGCCTTCAGGTTCCGCCACTTTCTGGTCGCAGGGTCGTAGGCGGCCATGAGATTGGGCATCGAGTAGACCACCAGCTTGCGCCTGGTGTCATAGGTGACCGCGTTCCCGACCATGGCGGGCATGGGCCTGCCGCTGGAGAGCATCCGGCCCAGGCCAGTGTGCGTGATGGCGGATGCCCGGTACATCCCCCTCGGGTCGGAGGCGTAGTCCGGGTTCCACACCGCCTTGACCGGATCGAAGGCCCTGACGTCGTTGCCGGCGGGTCGCTTGTTTGATGCGCCCCAGTGCAGGAGGCGCCCGCGATATGGCGCGTACACCGGCGAGCTGAACCTGTAGCCGTTGGCAAGTGTGCCCGGCAGCTTCACCCACTTGTTCACGGGCGCCTTGGCCAGGACCGGCGCCAGCTTCGGCTCGGCGGCCAGGAGGCGGCTGGCGGTGAATCCTCCCGCTACGACGGTCGCCGTCAAGACGGCGGCGACCAGTGTCGCGGCCTTCAGCATGGCCAGCCGCATTGTCCTGACGGTGCCGCGCACAACGGCCGACACCTCCGGACGGGATACCTCCCCGGCAACCAGCCGGACAACGTTCCGCGCCAGGTCCTGAGACGGCGACGTCGACCCCACGGGCTCGGCGAGCCCGGCGGCCAGGAGCCCCGTCGAGATGGCGACGCCTCCGGGGGCCAGTCTGCGCCTGAGCTTCTCCAGGCCGAGTCGGGCGCGCCTGGCCACGGTGCTCTCGGGGCAGCCCAGCCTCTCGGCCACGCTGACTCGCGAGTGTCCCTCCATGTACTGCAAAACCAGCACGTCCCGCTGGCGCGCCGGCAGGGACGCCAGGGCCTCGTCCAGGTGGGGCAAGGCCGAATTCCAGAGGGACCGCTCTTCTTCGCTCATGTTCCTGCGCATCTCACCTGCCTCCTTCTCGTGTCTGGCGCGGCTGCGGCGAAGCCGCAGGGCGTTGCGAGTCGCGTTGACCGCGCACTGGTGAATCCACCCGGCCAGGCTGGACCTGCCAGTCAGGCTGCGGGCCTTCTGGAGGAGGATCAGAAAGACCGCGGAGGCCACGTCCTCCGCGTCGGCGGCACTGCCCATGCGCCGCAGACACACAGAGTAGGCCAGGGCCCCGTGGCGGCGGAAGAGTTCCTCGACCGCGTCGGGACTTCCGCCGCGGACGTACTCGGCGAGCAATTGCCCGTCGTGCTTCTGGCTCAAGCCCATCAGTCCTCCCTCACCCGTAGACTGTCGCCAGGATATCCGCCGGATACAGGCAATTCCAAGAAAAACCCCGCCCGTCCCCTTCTGGCCATCCTCTCGCGGAGGCACGCAGAATCTCCGTGAGGCGGGACACGTGAAGTAGGATCTGACGGTTCCGGTCGCCCGCAGGAACGCTTCCTGACAGGTGTCTTCGGCTTCTTCCGGACCGCCTCCCAATCTGAGCGCGACAGCATAGCAATCCAGGCGATAGGCCATGAGCAGTTCACCCAGGGCCCTGATGTTTCCGGACTGAGCTTTCGCTACCAGAACCGATCTATCCATGCACAGTGTGTCTCCTGGCCCGATTTTCCATAGGATGCTCGGAGCCGCAAGGCGGGTGGTTCCAGAAATCCGGCGGAATCCGGCTCGAGCTTCAGGATCGAGTCCCGTCGGAGAAGCCTGTAACCCGACATTTCCCAGATGGCGTTCCCAAGCCATCCCTCCGATCTGTTTCACCCCCAATTCTCCATCTCGGTCCTCCGTTCAAGGCGATTCTCACGCCCGTTGCGGGCGCTGCCCGGTCTTGCGGCTCTCCAGAACGCCTGCGGCGGCCAGAATGGCACGCCTCGGCGACCTTGGTACAGACTTCCCTCCCGGGTAACTGCGATCTGCGGCGACGGAATCGTGCGTAGTTACGCCGGTGCCTCGCGCAGTATGGCAATCCGCCCCAGAATGGCCGCGAATAGCTCGCGAGGAACCGCTACTTCGGCCAACTGGAAGATCACGTAGCGGGAGTGTTTGACGACCTTGGCCCCGATCTTCACCACCTTCTCGCGCAGCGTGGTCAGCGACCAGTGCTCCACGCTCTTCGGCAGCGCCAGCGTCCTCAGGGAGTTACCCAGGTTGTAGGACAATGCGAAGAGCTGCAGCCGCACCTGGTTGTCGGCGAAGTCGTGGCAGCTCAGCCGCGTCCACTTCACCGCGTTCTTGCCCTCCTTGATCCACTGCTCGGCGGTGCCCCGACCGTTGTAGAACTTCACCACCTTCTTCGACCACTGTCTGAGATTGGTCACGATGAAGCCCACCCGGGGAAACAGTTCGCCCTGATGCCACTCCACCTTGGCCACTACCCGGCGGGCACGGTCCCAGCTTGCCGCCCGGTACTGGAAGTTGTGGTAGTAGACCTTGGGCTTCTTTGATGGCCTGCCCACCGGCCGGGTCAGAAGGTGCTTGATCTCCTCCTGAAGAATCTGATTCGCGGGCAGTCGAATCGCGTACCAGAAATCCTCAGCCTCGCTCAGCCGGTCAGCGTCGTTGGTGTCCTCGTAACCGGCCAGCCGTCCGAGGACCGCCTGGCGCAGAAGCGCCGTCATCGTGTGCTGGGTGTTCGTGCCGGTCCTGGCGTCGGCCAGCAACTCTGCGCCAGCCGCCGTCAACTCGACGGCATCGTCCAGCTCGCGGTAAGCCAGCAGCCCCGCGTCGCTCGTGACCTTCGCGCCGTGGAACTCCAGCCGCAACTCGCGGTCGAAATCTACCCTTAGCAGGCCGCTGAAAAACGGCCTGCAGAGCTAGGATGAGAAGTTAGCTGGTCTCCTTTAGAGTGCAGGTTACAAGGAACCTGACTAGCGCACTCAGAAGGTGCAAGAAAGGAGACTAGCCAT
>Ga0272443_10006273_pt1 | contig 11851 bp, 4 predicted proteins | sample SSMAcet12_FD_193581 | JGI IMG/M metagenome (GOLD analysis project Ga0272443, IMG submission 193581) | Marine sediment archaeal communities from Little Sippewissett salt marsh, Falmouth, MA, United States - SSM-Acet-12 | ecosystem: Environmental > Aquatic > Marine > Wetlands > Sediment ... | reverse complement strand
ATTTCGTCAAGTTTAATTATCGGCATAGCTGTCATGGATATAACCGATCCGGGTGTTGGTAAAATGTGGAAATTGCTGAGATTGGGCGGCAAAAAAGGTGAAAAACTAAAAAATGCCGGAGGTCGGGACGGGTACCTAACAGACAAAATATGGCGTTAAGATTGGCATTGTCGATTTGAGTGTAAGTTATCAATATCTGATAAGGTAGTCAATCCCCGGCCATAACATTTGTGATCTATCTGATGTTAATTTTACGTGGGCAGGTCCGGGGGGATGGGGGTAACGAATGATACCCCCCGCCTATCTGATAGATAAAAGCCGTCTGTCAACTCTTATAAATTTTTCATAAAAAGGGAAAAGCTGAGACTTTTTATAGCCAGAATAGCCTAAAAAACAGGCATTGCTGGGCAATGACTTACGACAGCCAAAATTGGCTCATTTTAATACGGGCGTCATGGCGGGCCTTAAATCGACCGGAGTGGATCGAAGTATGGGTCAACCGGAATCCCTCATATTTGATACCTCTGGAGGCGTTTTGGCTTTCAGGATTAAATCTAAGGTGCGGTCTGTGATATGCCTATATTCCAGCATAATATACTATCTTTGAAACTGGATCGACATATGGGGGGCACATCATATTACCCATGATTATTGTTTTCTTCTCATGGATTTCAATGCTGTGCTTTTTGCAGAAGTCATACCATTCCTGCACATGGTTCATGAAAAGAGGTTCGACAAATCGTCATCAACTTCAGTCTCCTCTTCTCCATCATCTTCAGCCATGGTTGCGCCTCCAACATTGCGGGCATACTGTACCGAAAGATATTCACTTGAGCTCGGCGCGAACAACATCTTCAGCTGAGGCAATATCTGAGATTCGTCAGTACCTATGTAGACCCATTTGGTTGCACGGGTTATGCCGACAAACAGTAGGCTTCGAATCCGCTCGTCTGAGGAATGGCGAAAGCAGGAGTCAAGAAGTCGTGGCATAAAAATCGTGTCAAAAGTGAGTCCCTTGGCGCTGTGATACGGCATTAGTTTCGGAAGGTCGCTGTTAAAATCCAGCGGGATGTACTTTGAACCCTTGCCGCCGAATTCCTTTGGTACCTCGACTTCGAAGCCCGCTTCTCTTAAGGCGTTTGCGTAGCCATACACCTGGCGCCTGCTCGGAAAAAGAATCGCAATCCGATCGCCCAGCAGCTGTCTAGTGCCTAGCTTGTCCACTAACAGAGCGAGTTCCTCTGGTTGAGAACGTGCTACAGCCAGTAACGGCTTTTCACGTTCCCCCTGAACAACCTTGGTCTGAGCCAAGTAATACTGTCGCTCTTTGTCATCCTGCAAGAACGTCGCTGCCAATTTCACTATGTATGGACAACAACGATAAGCTTCTAGCAAGGACACACTCCGATTGCGCAGCCCCAGAATTGCGAGTACTTCACCCTCGGTTATCCCACTATCATAAATTTGTTGTTTGCTGTCCATACAAACCGTCACATGCCTACCGATCTTCTGGAGAATACGGAAGGAAATATCGTCTAGGTCATGCCCTTCATCGACAAGCACACAGTCGTACTTGACAGCATCATTTCCTGACTCCAAACTTGATAACACCTCTTTGCGGATAGCTGCAAAATCCGGTGTACGATTGTTACTATCCCATGGAACACGGGCAGCTATATGTTGCGTGTAATATGACCGGCACCAAGCATCGAAGCCAAGTATGCACTCTGAGGGTATCCTGAGCAGATTGAGTGCTGAGAGTATGTAGTCGCGGAGAGAACGAGTATACACAAAAAGCCTTAAGCGATCTGGGGCGATACCATACCTGTCAAACAAATGACGAGCCCTGTGAACGAGGGCAAGCGTTTTCCCGGAACCGGGAGGACCATAGATAAGCTTGTGTCCATCTATTGGAAGCTGCACACCGCGGAGCTGATCTACAGTCAATTCATCCTGTGGCACAAGCCAGATGCCCATAAACTTCTCTACCTTTCGTTCTGATCCGGCAACACCCCATCGGGTGTAGCTTCGGTGTGAAGTTTGCGGCGACGCTTTTCTGTTTCAATAGAAGAAAGAGCGTCTTGGTCCGCTTCCATTGTCATGGCATACTCATACCAAATCATCTCCCACTCGCTTTGCGATGTCAGCGCCGCAAATGCCTTTTTTGCCCGTTGCAGACTGTCGGAGCGTTCACGTGAATTGCTGGCTTTTTCGGCGATTTGTGCCTTGAGTACGTAATAGGGACCGGAGGACTTCAGAGCAATAGCGCGATCGATGGCATCTCCAGCTTTATCCAACAAGCCGCGCTCGGAGAAGCTGAGGGCTAAATTAAAAAGTGCTGCGCTTGACCCCAACTTGGCGGCTTCATTGAGATATGATTCCTCAGCGACATGATCGTGTTTGTATCCAGCCAATAAGCCCAGCATATTCATCAGATGCAAGTCTCGGCCGCCTTGTTTACGCAGTAACTGCAGATACAAATGCGTCGCCTTGTCATATTGTCCCAATTCCTGGGCTATTTCGGCGATCTCGAATACGATCTCCTGCTGCTTTTCAGCCGAAAACCTCTGCGTCCGCAGGAGCTCCTCAAGTTCAAGCATTTGCGATCTTTTGTCATCAGGATTCACGCTATTGTGAATTGGGTTCTCATTGAGCCCCGTGAATCCAGATTGACCGGACCCTCGCTCGGTATCTAGGCGCACGTGCAGAATCTGATTCTCATCCATACGATACTGTAGGATTAACCCTTCCTGGGGTTTTGTCCGGCGGCTCAATTCCCAAATCCATTGTTGGACAAGGGCATCACTATCGTCAATAAGCTCGATGCGTAACTTGTGGCCATCAGCCTGAATAGTTGCAGGCACTCGCAGCTCAGCACATTCAGCCCATTCTCCTGCAGGGGGGAACGGGAGAATGCTGCTACGAGGAATTAGCTCAATCTCACCTTTGCTCGTTCGCACCGAAATACTTGTGGAACAGACCGGCTGAAGTACTCCGTGACCAGTTAAAGCCAGAGACAGAGCCTGATAAGCCGCCCCTCTGGCAACAGCCGTCTGCATTTCATCGGGGTGAATATAGTGTAACAGCTTTGCTTTCGGAAAATACTCCTCAATTATGGTAACAACTTCAGGAATCAGACAACTACCTCCCACTAACAAACAGCAATCGATTGCATCGGAGTCCAAGTTGGCCCGGTCTAAAGCATCATCTATCGGAGCATAAATGGAACAAGTCATTCGGTATTCACTTTCTCTGTGGAAAGCGAAGGAGGTATCATGGAAGGGTATCAAAACAGCCGCAAACTGGGAGCTTGAAAGAGAGGGGGACTGAAGCCGGATTTCACGACCATCCTTGAGCAGGCAAGTTGTTAGACCAGGAAGCTTCTTGACTATCTCAGCTTGATCGATGTCATCGTTGGGGTTGAGCTTTCGAAGACGCGTTGTTTCCGTACACAAACCTACTTTGAGGGCCTCAGCAGTGCTAAGGAATGCTGGTTCAATCTGATTCTTCTTAACGTCGTAGTCAAGATCGTTGGGAGAGAGGTTGTTTTGTTCTATAATCTGAGGCAGCAACACTTCATATAAGATGGCCAGGTCAATGTCCCCGCCTCCGAGTCTGTAGTACCGGGAAACTGACAATGGAGAGATACCTAATTGGTTTTGATCATTAAGTCGCTCAACTCTGAACAACGCGGTATCACAAGTACCGCCACCAAAATCAAACACCAGTAGATTACCGGATTTTCCGGGTGGGAAAACAGTCGCTAATTCATCTCTTTCGATCCAGAAATCGATAAATGCGGCAAGCGGTTCGTCCAACAGATCTCCGCCAGCTACCTCTAGTCCAGCTAATCGGGCAGCGGCTTGAGTATCTTCTCGTTGGGGTATCTGGAACGAGGCGGGCACTGTTATTACCGTGCGACATATTGGTAAAGGGGAATTGGTTTCTGCTGATTGATGCAGAAAACTCAAGATTCGGCCGCTGATTTCTTTGGCGCTCTGATAACCCTCATGGGCTTTGGCATAAGTCCGTCGTATCCCCATCTCGTTTTTGACTTCCCAGAAGATCTCACGATTTCTTTGAAGATTGAATCGGGGATCGGAGGCTTTTCCCCGCAATCGTTTGGCTCCTTCACCAATGTACACCTGACTATCTAGTAGTGCAACTATCGAAGGGACTAAGACATGCACATACTCCCCCTCAAGAGTTGGCTGACACACATCCAGACAGCGCGCTTTCAACTGATCTTTGGCTGATGATTCAACAAGAATCTCTGCTACAGTTGAGTTCGTGGTACCGAGATCGATGCCTATCACGCGTATTGGATCACTACTCATATTCCGCAGGTTCAGTTTCTCAATTATCGATTTACCTTCTAAACTCATATCCCACCTACCTACTCTTGATATAGTTTCTTGTACCCTTACAATACGGAAACTTCGTGCAGCCGTAGAACTTGCCATATCGGCCAGTCCTGAGTATCATCGCTGCTCCGCATTTTGGGCATGTTTTGTCTACATCTGTAGCATTGCCCCGTTGTCTGTCACGCTGTTGAGGTTGGCTGACAATACCCTTGCAGTCATTACAGAACCTGCCATATCCAGTAACCAAGGATGTGTCTTTAAACTCCGCTAGGGTTCGAACTTCTTTGCACTTGGGGCACTCTTTCATTTCTCCGGATTGAAGACCATGAATAGTCTTGTGAATTCCTGAAATTACGCTGTTGCTCTGTGTAGTTCCGTTGATTATATCCAAAATGCGATGATTTAATGTTCCAATGGGATCGTGTCCCACATTGAACTTGTTGATTCGAAGGAATCTGTAACCATAGCCTTCTAAGACCTTTTCTCTGTACACATCCTCATCAGAATAATAGTTTTCGTAGTTGTACTTGGTAACAGCATCGCCACGATCAAAGTGCTCTCGAAAACCGTCATATTCAATGACAATATTGTGGGCTTTTCCGGACTGATCGCTACAGACCAAGAGAAAGTCAACTTGATACTCCGGATATTGGTAGTTGGGGTCCAACTGCTTGAGGTACTTGCCGATTTTGAACTGTGGTATGAATGATACGTTGTCTTTATTGTCTCTCCAAAACTCCGTCTGATAGAACCAATTCAGTACAGCCGGTTCCATTTTAGAGCTGCTATCTACTTCGGAGACGTCGCGTTCTTTCATAGCTTCCTCAAGCGTGAGGTGGTAATGCCTCAGCGCTTGCCCGATTGATCCACTAAATTCCTTCAAGGGCTTACTCAACACAAAGACAACCTTTTCCTTTGCACGACTGAACCCTACATTTAATCTCTGAGCTTTGATTTTGCTCTCTTCCTCAATGTCTACTGAACTCAAATCCTTAATAAACACTCCCCATAGCCGGTCTGATACAGGGTTTGCCACCATAGAATAGTATATAATGTCACGCTCCTCACCCTGGCACGTGTCAAATGTCATGATCTTCAAATTCAATTTATCAAAGAAATAACTTCTCTCGGGCAGTTCATTGATACGGTCAACGAGCAACTTCTGCTGATTTGTGTGGGGGGTAATAATGCCAACGCTACTTTGCGACTTTGCATTCATGAGCTTACTTATTTCCTCAACAATGAAATCGACTTCAAGTGAATTGGTATTCGGGATAAGTTCCTTCTTGCTGTCGTGCTCTATCATTGCGAATTGAAGAACTTCCTGTGCAGGTTTCCCACGAATCTTCATTACTTGGAGACTGTTTTGGTAGAAAAACTGGTTTGAATACGAGATAATTTCCTTATAGCCACGAAAATGCTTCAACAGTTGAGAGTGATAGTTGTTTATGAACTCAAAGAATTCGAGAATTGAAGTCTTAATATTGAACTTTTCTAACTTGACCAGCTTTGTAGGCTCTTGTGATACGTTTTTCTTGAATGACGCCTGAAGGGCATTCAAGTATTCCCTGTTGGTCGCGGTGCGAGCTTGGGCGGCCTTAACGTTGCTGAACTGCTTTCGATCACCGAGAATCAGAATCTTTTTTGCTCGCAGAAGAGCTGGAAACGCTTGCGCAATACTGACTTGAGATGCCTCGTCAATGATGACCAAATCGAATATTTCGGGCTCCAGAGGTATATATTCAGCGTAGTCTCGGATGCCAGCAAGAATGCACGGGAATGCCTCTTTCAATCTTGAGAATTCGTCCTTCGGGAAGCGCTGTTTCTTGCGAATGATGTCCCTCAGCGCCCTCGCCGTTGCTTTGTTGTGTTCATAGAAATCTACAAGTCTTCCATCGAGTAAGTAAGTCATCTGGGCGGTAACAAGGTTTTCCAGTTCCTTAAGAGCCCCTGAGTAGCTATAAGAGGGAATATTGTGAAACGCCTTTAGAATCTTATCCCGCAGGTGAATGTAGCGAACGAGACGGTCAAACTCCGATGATTCAATTGAGGTTAGTCTGTTGTCGCAAAGAGACTCTAACGATGTAACGTGTATTCCCAGTTCCTCGAAGGTCTGTGGAATCCGCTTGAATTGCTTGTTAAGATATGCTAGATCCTCTCGTAATTCCAGCAATTGCCCCAGCGAGGAGCTCAACTGCGAATCCGTCAGGAATCTATGAATAGTCCTAAGAAAATCCAATTGCTCTGACCATTTCGATTCCGCTTTCAACTCATTCGCGATGTCGCAGACTCGCACAATGCTCTCGATTATATCAATGTTCTGATGCGGTTTCGCAAGGGTAAGAGTTGGCAGGTCTGTTTGTAGTTCGCCATCGAGTTGTTCCAGCTTCTTGCGCCGGAATAAGTAGCCGAGGAGCCACTGCTTCAATTCACCGTAAGTCGAAAGGTACTTACGTAGTCTGTCGATATCTTGATCAGTCATCTCATTGAATGAATCGAGCGAAGATACGTCATCTTCGCAATTACTTCTCAATCTTTCGATTATCTCACTAACCCTGCCCAGCGAATCAAGCGCCTGGCCTAACCGCTTCAGAGTTTTTAGAGACCTTGGTGGAATCTTTAGCCACTCAAGCAATTCCCTCGGACCGCAATGATTCTCAGCGTGTGAAATCGTAGTCTTGATGTTTAGGAGTATCTTTCGGATTTCTTCGATTAGCGCATCCGGATCACGCTGAGCTATCAGTTCCTCAATTTTGAACGGGAGCTCTTCTCTTTCGTAGAATACTTCGAGCCCGATCAACTCCTGTATTTCGCTAATATCAATTTCCCCATATGCGAGTATTTCCGCCTCCAGATCGTCGCGGAGCGTATTACCGATTTTTGAAATATTTTCTTCAAGCTCCCCGTAACCTTTCCGTACGGCTAGGTAATGATTCTTGATATCGTTGATAGCAGTAGTTGACAGAATCTGACTGTAGTTACTCCCAATTTTACCCAACCTGAGAATCGGATTTTGAAATCGATCATCCATGCGTACAGACTTTAACGTGGCAGTGATTTTGTCTTCCACTACGTCGAGGGCCTCTTTCTTGTCGGAAAGAACGAGTACAGACTGGTTCTTCAGGATTGCATCGAAGACAATTGCAGTGATAGTATGACTCTTACCTGTACCCGGAGGCCCCTCCACTATTATGTACCTACACTCATCCTTCCTTACCGCTGAGAGGATTTGCAGTTGTTCGCTATTTAGTGGTATAGGGCTCGTGAAAACGAGCTTCTCGTTTGTTTCCGAGTCTTCCCATTCGTCTGCGATTTCCAGATAGAACGACTTTGGATTCTTGTGAATAAAATCGTCAATTAGGGTATTGAAGATTCCAGCCAGCAAGTTGTCATCCTCTGAAAGCAGTTGCAGAATGTCCTCGTAGTCATTGACAAGCGCTTCATCGGATTTGTCAAAAAGGCTGATGTAACTCGCGTTCGATACCTGCACGAGCAAGCTATTAAGTTTCTGATGTCCCGGATTCCGAAGATCAATAGTGCCGTCAAGCCCAAAATGTAAAGAGATTTCACTAAGAATTGAATTTACAAGCTGCTCAAAATCATCGACATGTTGGGAGAGGTAAATTATGCGCTCTGTCACTGTCTGCAATCGACCCTTGATATCCTTTTGGACGTTATATTCCTGAACTATGTATTCGAGAGCCTTTTTGTTGATGTAAACTTGGTAATCGAATTCGATGGCTAGCCGATCATTGCTTCGCTCCACTGCGAACGGAATATAAAAAATCGGGTACTTCGCCTTGTCAAACTGCACATCGCAGAAATAAAGGTAAAACTCCTGCTTGTCCAAAATTCTCCGATTCCGCTCTAGTTCAAAGACCTCCTCAAAGAGATCTCCTACCTTGAAGTTTTGAAAAAACGACAATACCCTGGGGCACACGTCATTGAGCGCAAGAACCGATGCGAGCTCCGTATCGCACTTTGGGTTGTTGCCCGCAAAAAGATTGTTCAGTAGTTCTAAAATTTTGTTCTCAATCAGACGGATGAGAACGGCCGTTAGCTCTTCCTCCATCAGATAAATGGTATTCTCATCGCCAAGATTTTGATTCTCGATTGGCTTTTCTAATTGCTTTACGAATGGCAGCACAAGTTCGCGCTTGATTATTTCCGACCCTGCTTCCAAGGATGTAGTAAGTGCTTGGTCATAGTCAGTCTTGTGAGTTGCCGCTGCTTTTTCGATCTCATTGGAAATAGCCGAAATGGCGGTTGAGACTTGTTCCTGGCTTATTTTCTTTACCTGCAACTCAACGAGATTAATCAGGTTATTTGGAATGTGAGAGCGATGGATTCCTTTCGTAAGTTCGCGTATAGTTTTCCCTTGGAATGCACCTAGGGTTTCCTTGCCCACGAGTTTGGCGAACGATGGATACTTGTTGACGTTAATACCAACGAGGAGATTATCACTATCGCGGAGCCTTATACTTCTTTTTGGATTCTTTCTCTTATGAAAATCTGATTCGAGAAAGTCCATGAAGTATTTCGCAATGTCCTTAATGAAAACAAGCGCACCTGAATGACTATTTGTTTCTTTACTACTCACATAGACCTACTTCATCAAATCATCAAGCGTTACACCAAGAGCGTTAGCAATCTTGTTAACGGTTTCGATTCTGGGAGCAGTGCATCGCACCCGATTCAATCTTTGTCAAAGTATGGAGAGTGACTGTATGTCTTCAAACAATTCGGACAAGAATAGTTAATATCTAAGACATATATCATCTTATTTTCCTCCGACAAGAAGACCGAAATAGATATTTTTTGATGCCGACTCCCAGCTGTCCGACTGGCTGTAATATAATGGATTGGCCGGTCTTGTCAATAGTGGAGTGGAATTAGGATAATTGTGGTTTTATATTGTTTTGGAATTGACATTTTAGATGTAGGTGTTATTTTTATAGTATGTCGGACATAAAGATACCAGAAAATGCCATTGAGCTAATTGATCAGACTTTGGCAAGGGCTAATGAACTGATTGAGGAATGTGGAGACTGTTATAAGGCCCTCGATAATCCTGATATGGGCCATGACACCATGTTTGAGGAATGCTATCATAAAATAAAGTCATTCATTTCTCATTTTGAAACACTTCCGCATCGCTGGGCGGGATTTAATCATTTAAAATGGGAAGTGGGGACAACTTCACATCTTGGGAGTTATTTCTTACTTTTTAGTAATAAATCAGGAATAGAGAAAATTGATATTCCTTATGAATTATACCTTGTTTTAAATATTGGAGAACCAGAGGAGAAAACAGGCGATACAAATTATTCCAACTTCATAGAAGAGGCTATTGAATACGGTGATCGTATTATAAATAGGCTTAAGCTCTTCAAGAATTTCCTAATGAAAACAACTGCGGATACAAAAAATAAGATTAATAAAAAGTCAAATAGTCGTATAACGCCTTTAAAAAATAATCTGGGAATTGTTATCCCCGAAAACGGTATTGATTTAATATTTGAGCTTTTTAAAATAGCAAAATCGGTTGAGGGCTATTTTAAAGAGCATGTTGAGGAACATGAGGGGTATACCATTACAGAATCTGATTATAAGCTAACAATGTGCTTTGATGAATTCTGTGATGATTATATTAAATTAAAAAGAACGTTGGAGAATTTCGCTTATCGATGGGCAAAATTTGACCCAGTAATCTGGCGTTGGATGTGCGAATCCAGCGGTGACAGGTATTTTTTTCGCTTTTTTCACCCAGATGTTCCGCCGGGTTTGGGATTAGGTCAGGCTGAACAACTTCGAGAGATTCCCTACGATTTATATATGGCATTTACTGGTCTTCAGTATCCAGAAAATTTGGAATCGGACGATGATTATTCAAAGGTCAAAAAGGCTGCACAGCATATTATTTTACATCTTCAGGGTCTCTTTGAATTTTTGCGAATGCGGGAGGAATCCATAAGAAATCCCTTGCAGTCATCGGAATTGTCGCGCGAGCAAAATATAAATATTGTATCAAACGTCAAACCGCCATATATCCCCAAATATGATTCCAGAACTTTGGAATTTCCTGAAAATGCCATAGGAATAATAAATGGGATTATTATAGAGATTAAATCAACAATGGAACACATTAATTTGTTCTTAAGGGACAAAGCCTTCTATAATAATGACAAGTCCCTACTGGGAGGGGATGTACAGGAATGTGTTAAGGGTATAAAGCGGACTAATCAAATATTGGATGATCTTCCTTATAAGTGGGCGAAATTTGATCCATTTAGATGGGAATTTTATCCTTATGAATGGGGCCCTCAGTATTTCTTCAAATTCTTTACGCCACCAATACCTCCAGATTATGGTGATGAAGAGTTATATGAAATACCGCATGAATTATTCATGGTCTATAACCATCTGGAATCGGTAAAGATAAATGAAAACGATGATGACTTTTTTGATAAAAGCCTTGAGCTTTGTGAGAATATTGTGAGTCCACTGGAAAATTTGAGACACCGCCTTGAACTAAGAAAAGAGTGCGCCATCAATCACGAATACGAATTTCCACCAGATTCTCAAAGGATCCAGAAGGATAAGGGAGATGTTAATATATTAAGAACTGATGAGTTTTCATTCTACAATATAAAAGTAGCGTTTATAGATTATCATACGGTTAATATATATCTTCCATCCGAAAAAAAACCACAACGACGTGATTTTAAGGATTTTAAGGCTAATTCTAAGAAGAATAATAAACCAATGCTGCATTGGGATGAGTTTATCAAATGTATTGAAAACGATGGTTTATTAGTGTATGCCAAAAATCCTGATGAAAAGGATGCCCGGAAACAAACAAAGCTAAAAATAAAGACTATGCTTCAAGATTTCTTTCACACAAATGACGATCCATTCGAAAAGTACCAACGCAAGGTTGGTTGGAAGTTAAAATTGCAGATCAAAAACGATCAAACCACTGTTTATTCACGATAATTAATCACCTTTATTAAACCGGTTATTTTACCGTATTTTTAGCTTCGTAACCGACTAATTCCCATCTTGTTAATCCTTGGATTGAATCCCCGAGCCCAACAAGGATGATTAATCACCTTTAAACAATAGAGGACAATAAAATTGGCAATGGAATATTGCGTAACTCAGGGCTTCTATTGGTTTGAAGGAAAAGAATATTACATATACTATCAACTCTATTCATCCTACTGATGAAATTACCTTCGACATCGAAAACTGGCTGGCTGATCTGCTGGTCGATTATTGGCTTGCCAAGGGGGATGGGGGTAACGACTGCGGGCCCCCTTCTCCATGAGATTATGGGCCGGAAGGCGTCTTAAGTGGTCACATATAAAAAAAGGAACATGGTTTGAGGTTATGACAATCAATGCGGCAAAAATAGAAGATGGATTGATCGCCTCATCCGATCTGGCTGGAGAGTTAAACCATCCGGGACAGGATATAAAGCCCTG
>Ga0272443_10006271_pt1 | contig 11855 bp, 6 predicted proteins | sample SSMAcet12_FD_193581 | JGI IMG/M metagenome (GOLD analysis project Ga0272443, IMG submission 193581) | Marine sediment archaeal communities from Little Sippewissett salt marsh, Falmouth, MA, United States - SSM-Acet-12 | ecosystem: Environmental > Aquatic > Marine > Wetlands > Sediment ... | reverse complement strand
AAAGGCCTTCGTGACAATCTTATCGTCGAGGCCTTTCGCGAGTACATCCCAAAAGACAAAGACGGCATACCGCTCAACCGAAAGCGGAGGTATTCCCTGGGCGTGCTGCCGGCCATCCCCATTGAGATCGTGGCCTCCCCATCTCCGTAGGGATCGAGGAGAAGACCGCAACGACTGAGAAGTGCCGAAGTCTGTTCATTGAAGCTGTTGAAGGGTCCCATCGACGTCGTGAGTTTCACCAGTTTCGCCATCGTGGATACTCTCATCGTGTGCATGACGATCGAAACCGGTGACCGGTCAATCTGTGTGAAAGACCTCGTCCATGTCGGCCCACCATTCTCCTTCTGCCCGGTCCGTCAGTGGTTCCTGACAGGGCATGCACACCGCCCACCACTTCTGCGTTGTGGGGTCGGCGGCCATTCTGGCCATGTCCGTAGCGAAATCGCTGCCCGTGTACTCGAAGTAACTGAAGAGGTAATGATACCCGTCCGGCAAGCGGCGAAGGTAGATCGAGTAGTTGTGAACGTTGCATTCCGCGATCATCTTCAACACGTCCGGCCAGACCGCTGCGTGCAATTCCTTGTATTCCTCGATCTTCTCCGGCTTCAAGCCGATGACCATCCCATATCGTTTCATGGCGTCCACCTACAGGTCGTGGGTTTTGCACGAGATCTTTGGGCGAGCAGGGACACTCGCCTCATGTTCACTGTCCAGCCGCGTATTGGCCCAAGTAATTACCATAGGTCAGCGCGAGTACGGCCGCGCCGACGACGAGTAACGCCACTGCCATCGCCCCTTTCGTGTACCGACTCCGGCCATGCCATTCCCGCATGGCGACCCCCGCCAAAGAACTGAAGAGGATCAGCATGAGCATGTGAATGGCCCAACTGGAGAACTTGAATTGCCCCATACGGACATGGGCAATGCCATAGAAGAGGAATTGCGCATACCACATGCAACCGGTCAGAAGGGCCATGAGGTAGTTGACCGGCAGCGCGCCGGCCGTCGTGTCCGTCGGCCGGTGGAACTCACCGAACGTCTTCTGTGAGTGGGCCAGGAACAGGCAGTAGACGGCTGTCGTCACGAACGCGCCGGTATTGGAGAAGATGTAGACCACGTTGGTTTGCCAGTGACCGGCCCCAAACTGGGCGGCGGTCTCCGCGATCGGCGCGCCGCCGTCGTTGACGGCGATGCCGTAGACAGCAGAGAAGACCCCGGCGATCCCACATAGCAGCAGGCCTTTGCCCAGGGCGAAAGGCGGGGCGCCGGCGTCGGTCTTCTGTTGCAGCTCTCTTTCCTTGAGCCGGCCGGCCAGACCACACATGAGCGTTCCGAGCAAACCGACAAACACGCCGCCCATCACCCAGCCAGAGCCGGGCTTATCCAGGATGCTCCCCAGGGATCCTTTCAGGACGGGTCCGGTCAGAGTCCCCAGCACGCACGAGATGCCTATCGCGATAGCATAGGTCAGCGAGTAGCCTATATGGCGAATCGCAATGCCAAACGCCGTACCGCCGATCCCGTAGACCATGCCCAGAACAAACGTCACCAGCATAGCGCGTGGGGGCGCCGTGCGCAAGACCGCCCCCAGAGCCGGAATGGTCCACCAGGCCACGAAGATTGGTGCCAAGACCCAGCAGACCAATGCCTGAGCCAGCCAGTACGTCTGCCAGGACCAGCCCCGCAGTCTCTGTTGGGGCGTGTAGCACAGAGCGGCCGAGGTCGCCCCAACCGCGTGTAGAATCGTCCCCAGGATAGGATCGGCAGCCACTGTGGTCATGGACGTCTCCTTGGCCTACCGTCAGCGGCAGAACCGTTATGCTGTTTCATCGAGCGGTTTGTTGAGTCGGTCCGGATGGAGCGGATAGATCCCGAACTCCCGGATCAATTTCACCACGTAGTCGTACGTTCGGCCGGAAACGCCACTGGTGACGGAGTGGTCCGACTGGAAGATCAGTCCACCACCTTGCCCCGCACTGAGTTTGCGTAGGATCTCGGCGCGGATCTCTCCACGGTCGCCTCGCTCCCACTTCTGAACATCGAGGTTGCCGCAGAAGCCGATGCGGTGGCCATATTGACGGCGCAACTCCACGACGTCCATGCCCGCTTTGACCTCGAGCGGGTTGTAGGCATCGACGCCGATCTCGATGTAGTCTTCGAAAATGGTCTTCACGTTGCCACAGCCATGGTAAATCACGGGCAAGCCCATGGCGTGACAATGCTCCACCATGGCCTTGACCCAGGGCTTGAAGTACTCGCGCCAGTAACCCGGGGAAAAGAACATGCTCTTGCGATACGCGACGTCACCCCAGATAACGAAACCATCGAGTCGACCGTCGGCCGCCTTGATAGCGGCCTTACAGCAGGTCAGATAGAACTCGCCAATACGATTGATACAAGCGCCCAGCCGGTCTGGATACAGGCCCATCCACAGCAGCGTGTTCTCCTGGCCAATGAGCCGGGTGAGACATTCGTTGACCTCGATCATGCTGCCGAAGACGGGAAACTCCGCTCGGAGGCCGTTGACCGTCTCGACCCACGACGGGCTGTTGCGCTGGAAGCCGTCACCCACGCCGGCGATCTGGTTGTCCCCGGCGTCGACAAACCGGCGACGGTCGCAGGGATCGTCGAACTCGAACGCTTCGAGCTTCTCAATGCTGTCCGTGTCCCAGGCCATCTGCTCGGGCATTGGCAGATCCAGACGTTTGCGGAGGACCGTCTCGAAGCCGGTCTTGACCCACACCTCGTTCTGGTCTTCGCGCAGCGTCTCGAAGGATCGAATGTGCGGGTCCATATTGGGAATGGTGACGATCCAGTCGAGGTCATAGTAACGATAGGGATCGGTTTCAGGCGGCAGATCGAGTTCCCGCCGCCAGCGATCGAGGAATCCGCCCCAGAAGAAGTCGCTGATCGGCACACGGTCCGGCTCCTCATGCCGCAGGGCCTTTCGCACACGCTCGAGCTTGACCAATGTCGATGCGGGACGTTGCGCCACACTCATAGCAAAATGGTCTCCTAATCGGTCGTCTTCCGTCGACAGATTACTGCACACCTGCACTCACTGCAAGATTCCCGTCGAAATCCAGGGAGAGAACTGCGGCGGTCGCAGAATCGAAGACTGAGCGCGGTTCTCCATCCTGGGTTGGCTGTGACCCGCGGCTTCATGGTCCGATGATAACATCTCGTCGGCGAGACTCCGGAGTGACATGCAAATCGACGAGTTGACCGTCCGTGAGGCAGCCTTCGACTACCGTTTGGCACGGGGCGTGGAGCTTGAAGTTAACGTCCCACTGGCGGGGCCAGGCCGGGAGCAATCTGATTTTGCCATCGTCTGTCTGAAGCAACATCGTCTGTAGCGCCATCATCAGATTGCCGCCGTGATCCTGATCGGGAATCCAGTCAAAGTTCGGCCCCCAAAAGGCGGGGAAACGACTGGCGGTGTGTTTGTTCTTCGCGCGGGCCACAACGTAGTCGGCGGCCGTTTCGGTCAGGCCTAGAAGAGCCGCCTGCGTGTCGTCCTGTCGCCAGCCGTTGTTACCTTTGACCGGGCGACGCTGGAACGTCCGGCGGCCGACCTCGAGATCCGGCTTGCCAACACCATAGAGTCGGAAAGGGAAGATCGCGTACAGTTCAGGGTTCTCCGAATTGCCGCGTCCGCCGTAAACCTTGCCTGCACCCAGGATGTACGTCTCACCGTCCGTCTCTTCCATCGGCAAGGATGGGATCTTGTCCGCCAGGCGAGTCCAGAACGCCCGGCGAGTTGAACCGGTCTTACTGCGCGGCAGTGCCAGCAAGCCTTTCAGTACCCAGTGCAGTCCCGCCACATCGGGTGTTGGATTCTCGGCGTCCTGCAGCGTCTCCAGGGCCTGGGCCGGATACATCCTTATGTGTCCGGTGGCGTCGGTCTGATAGTGTTGATCCCAGAACGTCAGCAGCGAATCCGACATGGGCAGTAGTGTCTCGCGCAGGAATTGTCCATCGGCGGCGTAGGCAAAGTAGTCGAGCATCATCGCCAGCAACTCCGGCGCAGCGGTATACTCGCGACGGATGTAGCGATTGGTCAGCTCGCTGACGTGCAGTTCCGCCGGTCGCTCCCACCCGTAGTTGGTGTTATTGTACATGCCCCAGAAATAGACGGTCTCCCCGATGAAGGCCCCTTCGTGTTCGAACCAGACGTGTGTACGATACTCCGCCAAGGGCAGCATCGCTTGATACATATCGAACAGCGGAGCCATCATATCGAAGTCACCACAGGCCAGCATCGGCCAGTAAGGTAACCGCGTGTTTTGCCACCAGTAGGGCCCGCCCCAGGCACGGTAATCGGCATCGAAACCGTCCCCGTCGACCGTGAAGATCGTGCCGTTGAATTTGATCGGGTAGGCCCCGCGCCCGGCGCACGCGGTGATCCAGCGCTGCAATGTGTAGGCCCGCGTAACGGTCTCGAGATCGGGCGAGCCGGAGACACGAATCCAACTACGATTCCAGAATGCGTTCCACCAGGCACGATGGCTCTTGCGGGCGGTTTCCCAGCTCTGAGCCTGACAACCGGTGATGCTTTGGCCCAATTGATCGAGCCACTGCCCGGCCGAGTCCGTCTGGGCGCAATAGGGGTAGATCGAAAACTCAAAGCGCTTGGAGGCCGCGGAGGATTTCAACGTCGCCGCGTCTTCATTTGCCAAGCCCGTGCCTTCAATCCGGCCCCCGAAGGTGCGTCCCAGAAGCGGATCGGTCGACTTACCGATGAATCCGCCCAGACCCTGGTGCCTGAGATTGTTCCGCCAGATCGACTCCTCGTTGCGGTGGTACCAGACAATACGGTCTTTCTGACCCTCAAGAACTGTGTCGGGATGGACATAGACGCTGAACGGAGCACCCTGGAGGCCATAAGCGCTGTTGAGTTCCTTGCCAGTCAATTCGCGCCGCGTGGTGCGCCAGAGGTCGAGCGTTACCTGCATCGTACGAGGCACCGCGCTATCACCCTCGATGTGAATCGCCGGGTTGTTCGCGTCGACCCAGACGGTCATGGTGACAGCTTGATCGGCGCCGCCTGCCGTGATGGTGATTTCGCCCTGTCGCAGGCGCAGGACCTGCCTGAAGGGCGCCCCCTCGGTAAACGGATTGGGGGTGAGTGAAACACGTACGCGACCAAGCTTGAGCAATCGACAGTTTTCACTCCAGGCATCCGTCTTGCTGAGCAGAAGCCAGAGATTGCCACTGGGATCGACCCAGACGTTCATGCCGATGTCCCCGTTGCCGATGGGCATTGAGCCATTGTGGTCTTCGCTCGGCGTTTCCCACGTGACGTTGCACGCGTCCAACGGATCGCTTGGCTCGGTCTCCGCTGGAGTGGTACGACAGAGCGACAGCGCAAGGCCGGCCAGGATGGCTACTGTCAGGTGTGACACCGTCTTCATGGACGTCCTTCCCAAAGTCAAAATCTCCCCCGCACGTTCACGAACGGCCACTCACCGAACCGTCAAGTGTCATCATATCCGAACCATCTCTAGCATGCCAGCCGTATCGAAAGGCCGGTCACAGCCCGTGAATATTGGACATCCTCAGTTCGAGCTTTTCCTCTCTGGACCGCGCGTACACTGATGACCGGACCGTCGTCTCGTGTCGCAGTCGCGCCCGACACGCACAGGTTTCTTCGTTGTCATTCATCCTTCATCTTGTCCGCAGCAGCCAGTTGTACACGCCATTTTGCGGCTTCTTCGGGTTTGTCCCAAGCCTCATACAACTCGATGAAGCCCAACATACAGCCGCGAACCTCGGGGTGTTCCTCACCCAGGTACTGACGGGCCGACTTCAAGGCCGCGGTGAGTTCGTGCTCGGTCGAAGGGTATTTAGCCGCGCGAAGCATCGACCTGGCGCGCCAACTGAAAAAACCCTCTCGGATCACCTGGCCTGACTCAAACAATCTCAGGTGGAACTCCAGATATCGATCGGTAAGAGGTGCGTCCTCTCGGCTCGCCGCCAACGCGACCGCCACCGTCTCCTCCTTGACGGCTGCCGCGAAGTCTCCCGCCTCGGCATACGCGACCGCCAGCGTATCAATGTAGTTGGGGACATCACGATCGGTCAGTTCGCAAGCCTTACGGGCGTTCTCTATCGCCTTGGCGCCGTCGCGTATCGCAGCGGAGGGATAGGTCGCCTGGAACCAAGCCACCCCATTTAGGATGTGAGCCCGCAGAGAACGGTTGGCGTCACCTGACTGGGCCAGTCGATTCAGTTCTTCCACGGTCCACCGTTCCAGCGCTTCGCCTTTCTCCTGCATGACGTACAGCGCTATGATGTTGTATATCGCATTTCGTATACCCGGGGAGTTCCCTGTGTCAATCGCGCGTCCATTGGCGAGCACATCGGTGAACTGCCGCTCGGCTTCCTGGTATTTGCCCTGCATCAGGTAGACATGGCCAAGCAGACTCATGTGTTGAAGTATCCACGGATTGCTTTTGCCCAAGGTCTTGCTCCCCAACTGGACGGCTCGGGCGACCGGCAATTCGGCCTTGTCAAATAGATGCTGTATGTCGTACACCTGCCCAAGCGTTCCCATCGCCATGATGGTCTGCGGATGCGCTTCGCCCAGGACGCGCTTCCCCGTCTCGATCCCGATCTGTGCGTTGCGCTCGGCCTCTTCGAATCGACCCGTCCAGGCTTGGAGCCATGCCCCCATGACCATGAAGTCGAAGGTTAGCTTGTGCCCCTCTCCCAGCACCTTCCTGGCGATCTCCCAGCCTTCGAAGCACAGCGGCAACGCCTTGTCTTCCTGCCCTGGGCCGCCGAAGTGCAGAAACGCCAGGCCGTACATGGCCTCCAGCGTCATTGGGTGCTGTTTGCCGAAAAAACGGTTGCATGACTCAAACGCTGAGGTCAACAGCGCTTCGGCTTTCTGAAGCGTGTCGGGCTGGTGAAAGTTCCTGTAGACAAGGCCAAGCCAGATAGTGGTTCGCAGTGTATCGATGTGGTCGGGTCCCAGGCGATGGCGTCGAGACTCCAGAGCCCGAGCCAGCAGCGGTTCAGCCTCCGCGTAGCGGCCTTGTAGCAGGCGCAATCGCCCGAGCTGGCTCATCGAATCCAGGACCAGAAGGTCCTGGTCGCCAAGCTGCCTGCAGCGCAGATCGTAGGCTCGCCTGAGGTGAAGCTCTGCTTGCCTGTAGTCACCCAGTTCGACGCAGGTCCGACCCAGATGCTGACGAATGGAGGCTTCCACCAGAGGCTTGTTGGCAAACTCGCCTTCGAGCCTCACGGCCGCCGCTTGGACGATCGAACGGACGGTCACCTCCTGACTCATGGCTTGCTGGAGCGCCACCGATCCCAAGAGATCCTCACCGAGGAAGTCCGTTACCGCCTGCGCTGTACGGGCCTGCCGGTCCGCTTTGACGGCAAAGGCTGCGATGCCCACAACACCGGCCAAAAACACAAGGAACACGGCCGCAAGACCGGTGGCCAGCGCCCGGTGTCGACGTCGCATCTTGCGTAGCACGTAGAAAGTCGAATCGGCACGGGCCTCGATCACTTCGCCGCGCAGGTACCGACGGATGTCTTCGGCCAGATCGGCAGCCGTCTGGTAGCGGCGCTCTTTGTCCTTGGCCAGAGTCCGCGCCACCAGGACCGATACATCACCGCGCAGCGTAGGATCGAAATCGGTCAGCCGCGCGGGATCGGTCTCTCTGATGCGGCGCACGGCTTCCGGGACAGAGCAATCTTTGAGATCGATAGGGTGGTGACCTACCAGCACCTCAAATAGCATTACGCCCAGGGCCCAAACGTCGGAGCGGACATCGATTTGAGCCGTGCTGCCTGACGCCTGTTCAGGGCTCATATAGGCCAGCGTGCCGAGAAGAGAATCGGCGCGGGTCTCGATGGTTCGTCGCTCTGCTTCCGGGCCAATCACGCGGGCGATGCCGAAGTCGAGGACCTTTGGCTGTCCCACGGGACCCACGCGGTGATCCAGCCCCACGCCGGCGGTCCCGTCTTTGGTGACGAGGACGTTTTCCGGCTTCAGATCGCGATGGATGACACCGCGCTGGTGGGCGTGGTGCACGGCATCGCATACCCGGGCCACGAGTTCCAGACGAGCATACGTACCGAGACCTTCACGCCGCACGTACTCATCGAGTCGCATGCCACTGATATACTCCATGGCAATGAAGGGCAACTCCGTCCCGTCATCAAGGGTGGCCGTTCCCGCCTCGAAAATCTGCGCGATCCCTGGATGTTGGAGCTGGCCGAGGATTTCTCCCTCGTGGCGAAAGCGGCCGCGCGCCTCGGATGACATCTGCCCCGGCTGGATGACCTTGAGCGCCACGCAACGTCGAGGAGAGAACTGCTGAGCCTCGTACACCCTCCCCATTCCCCCGATGCCAATGAGACGGACGATTTCGTAACCCACAAGTCGGCTTCCCGGACGCAGCCAATTGCTCCCCGCAGGGTGGCTCTGAAAGAGGGCAGCCGGCGCTTCGACTCTGCAACGCAGCAACTCCTTCACGTTCCGACGCAGCTCCAGATCGTGACCACACTCACAATCGAGCAGGGCTTCCTGGTCCGCGGGGGCAAGATCAGTCACCCGATCGAAAAGCTCCCACACCTGGTCGGAGTACGTCCGAGGCAATGACAGGATCTTCGTCGTGGTGATCTCTGGGTTCAGGCCGGGAGAGGGAAGGAAATTGACAGCTTCTACGTGCGATTTGAGCAGGGATTCCACTTCGGCACGTAGACCTGCATCACTGCAACACGCGCTATCCAGGTAGGCGCTCTGCTCTCGTGCGTTCTTTTTCTCAAGCACCTCACAGAAGATGGACTTGACCCTGTCCGGGTTCTTGACCATGGCACAATTCCCTTAATAATCTCCTTCCACAATACAGTGCGAAATCCAGGTCATGAGAGGGAACGGAAAAAAGGGAACCAGAAGCACATTTTCTTGCCATTCTCGCCTGGACAATTGAGACCACTTGCATTGAAATTCCGTCGGATGCGCCATGAGGGGACAGAACCTCTTGTTAGGAACATCGGGCATCCCTGGAAACGGGTTGCTGCCAAAGGAGACCGAACCATACCTGACGGAGTATTCGATAACACCAGGACTCAGCGTTTGTCTCTTGCCTAAGCTACCAAGTGCTCTGGCGGTAGAACGTATGTCGAATATGGTACGCTGAATGTACTGCCCGCGAAGAACGACAGTTTCATGGCGCCGTCGATCCATCACCCTTGACGATTCCTCGGTGTAACCAGGCGCGCGCATAGGCCAAGTGCTTCACCGCGGTGCGACGCGAGATTCCCTGGATCACGGCGACCTCTTCGAGGGTCAGTCCGGCGAAGTAATGCAGTTTCACCAGATCCGCCGCGGCGGGATCCTCATCCAGAAGCCTTTCCAAGGCATTATTCAATGCCAAGAGATCATCCGGACAGAGCTCCTCTACGGTAAGATGCATCGATTCATCCAGCTCGACTCGCTGTCTGCCCCCTCCACGTTTCATGCTCCTCTTCTTGCGAGCATTCTCGACCAGAATCCGTCGCATCGCTTCAGCGGCGGCTTTGAAGAAATGGCCGCTGCTGTTCCAATCCTGGGTCTTTCCCTCGACCAACCGAATGTAGGCCTCATGTACCAGCGCAGTAGCCTGAAGTGTTTGTCCCGACGGCTCCTGCGACATCCTCTGGGTGGCGAGGCGGCGGAGTTCGTCGTAGACCAGGGGGAGCAATTTCTCTGTTGCTCCGGCTTCTTCTCGCTCGATAGCGTTCAAAATGTGTGTGACATCGCTCACGGATAAGCCCCAACGTGCTCGAATTCCATGACCGTCCTCTCCGTTCCCTATTCGGTTGCGCCCCGGCCCTTCCCGCTCGCCCGGCCCCCGACATCCCACCCCTTCGGTAGCCCAACCGCCCGTCATTGTAGTGGATCCGCCGACAATCCGCAACATACAGCAGCCCGCCGAGCGGTTATCCGAAAAGGGCCGGGGCTGACTCCCCCTGCGGACCATGAAAAGCACTAGGAAGGGCGCAAACGCGGCTTCCCTGGGGTCTCCTCGCGGAACAGGGTTGGACGCACACCCCGCGTCAGTGGCGGGATGCAATGGCTCGATTCCAGGAGTCAGAACAGAAATAAATGTGTTTTGTCACTTTTTCCGTTCCCTCTCACGACCTGAATTTCGCACTACACTACAGGAGGGCGTCGCCAAAGGAGTGGTGGCATGGGATTCGAGCTTGTCGTGAGCAGAGGCGAAACAGGAGATCAGCCAGAACGGTCGTGATCCCCTTCTCCACCGGTGTCACGTGCATCCCGCCTGCTGTTGGCGCGGTGCCCTAGAGACAGAGGAGTCACTTTCGTGAATTGCGAGGACCTAAGATGAACGGAGCTACGATGACAGCCGCACCGTGTGAGGCGCCACAGGCCGTTTGGCACGAGGAAATCGACACGCTCGTCGCGCGGGCCCAGGAAGCGGCCTCGCAATTCCTGAGCCTGGAGCAGGCGGATGTGGATCGCATCGTACGGGCCGCGGCGCTGGCGGGCGAGGCCGACCGATTGTCACTGGCCAGACTCGCGGTGGAAGAAACCGCGATGGGAGTCTTCGAGGACAAGGTCATCAAGAACCAGTTTGCCACTGAGTACATCTATAACGATATCAAAGACATCAAGACGGTGGGAGTCATTCGCCGAGATGCTTCGCGCGGCATCGTCGAGATGGCCGAGCCCGTGGGGCCCATTGCCGCCCTCACGCCCGTCACGAATCCGACTTCAACGGCGATGTTCAAGTGCATCATTGCATTGAAGACGCGCAATCCCGTGATTGTGGCGGCGCACCCGAAGGCGTTGCGATGCAGCATCAAGGCCGCCAGGACCGTGTACGAGGCCGCCTTGAAAGCGGGAGCACCGAGGCATGCCATTCAATGGGTGGAGCATCCCTCGGTCGAGGCAACCAACTACCTGATGGGACATCCGGGACTGGCTCTGGTACTGGCCACCGGTGGTGCCAAGATGGTGAAGGCGGCCTACAGTTCCGGGACGCCGGCCTTTGGCGTCGGTCCAGGGAATACGCCGGCTTATATTGACCGGAGCGCCTGCCTCGACCTGGCGGTGACAAGCATCATTCTCTCTAAGACATTCGACAATGGAACCATCTGTGCGTCGGAACAGTCCGTCGTCACTCACACGGATATTGCTGATGAAGTTGAATCGGCGTTTGAGCTGAACGGTGTACACTTCTGTTCGGATGAGGAGGCAGAGCGTCTGGCCGCTGTGGCGATAGACGCGCAACGTCACATGATGTCCGGGGTAGTGGTCGGTCAGCCCGCGACCAAGATTGCGGAACTCGCAGATATCAAGGTTCCTGCTGAGACCAAGATTCTCGGGGTTCGTTTGGAGGGGGTCGGGCCGGACTGCCCGCTCTCGCGCGAGAAACTCAGCCCCATCCTCGGCTTCTACCGGGTAGCCACATCAGACGAGGGATTGTCGCGTTGCCAGGAGATCTCTGCGTTTGGAGGGCTGGGGCATACCGCCGTGGTGTATGCCAGAGATGGAGCGGTAATAGAGGCGTTCCAGAACTCCCTCAGTGCGAGCAGGATTTTGGTGAACTCCCCCAGCTCCCATGGTGCCATCGGCGACATCTACAACCGGATCGGGCCGTCTTTGACATTGGGGTGCGGTACGAGGGGAGGCAATATAACCACATCGAACATCTCAGTGATGAACCTACTGAATGTCAAACAGGTCACTGAGCGGCGGATGAACATGCTGTGGATGCAGATCCCCAAGGAGATCTACTTCAATTTCGGGTGTCTCGAGTATCTGCGCGACATCGTCGCCGAGAACGTGGTGATCGTGACAGATCCAATGATGGTCAAGATCGGAAACGTGG
>Ga0272443_10006270_pt1 | contig 11857 bp, 7 predicted proteins | sample SSMAcet12_FD_193581 | JGI IMG/M metagenome (GOLD analysis project Ga0272443, IMG submission 193581) | Marine sediment archaeal communities from Little Sippewissett salt marsh, Falmouth, MA, United States - SSM-Acet-12 | ecosystem: Environmental > Aquatic > Marine > Wetlands > Sediment ... | reverse complement strand
CACCCTGACCGGAACCTGCGCCTTCACCCTGGCCGGAGCCTGCGCCTTCACCCTGACCGGAACCTGCGCCTTCGCCCTGGCCGGAACCTGATCCTTCGCCCTGACCGGAACCTGATCCTTCGCCCTGACCGGAACCTGATCCTTCACCTTGACCGGAGCTTGCGCCTTCGCCCTGGCCGGAACCCGAACCTTCACCTTGACCGGAGCCCGAACCTTCGCCCTGGCCGGAACCTGCGCCTTCACCCTGACCTGAACCTGAACCTTCACCCTGGCCTGAACCTGCGCCTTCGCCCTGGCCGGAGCCTGCGCCTTCACCCTGGCCGGAACCTGAACCTTCGCCCTGGCCGGAACCTGATCCTTCACCCTGGCCGGAACCTGCGCCTTCGCCCTGACCGGAACCTGATCCTTCGCCCTGGCCGGAACCCGATCCTTCACCCTGGCCGGAGCCTGCGCCTTCGCCCTGGCCGGAACCCGAACCTTCACCTTGACCGGAGCCCGAACCTTCGCCCTGGCCGGAGCCTGCGCCTTCACCCTGGCCGGAGCCTGCGCCTTCACCCTGACCGGAGCCTGCGCCTTCGCCCTGGCCTGAACCCGAACCTTCGCCTTGGCCGGAGCCTGCGCCTTCACCCTGACCGGAGCCCGAGCCTTCACCCTGACCGGAACCTGCGCCTTCGCCCTGACCGGAACCCGAACCTTCACCTTGACCGGAGCCCGAACCTTCACCTTCGCCCTGACCGGAGCCTGTGCCTTCACCCTGACCGGAGCCTGCGCCTTCGCCCTGGCCGGAACCTGCGCCTTCGCCCTGACCGGAGCCGCTTCCCCCGCCGGACCCGCCACTACTACCGGAAGACTGGTCAGGCGGCGGCTCTTTTTCAGACAAAGCCTCCAGCCTCTTAATAGCAACTTCCGTATTATATTTGATCTTTCTGTTTTTCATGTCCAGCCTGGCGGATCTTTTATAATATTCTATCGCTTCCTCGCATAATTTCATGGATTCCGCAATATCATCTTCCTTTTGCTCGCTCAACCGGTAAAAACTATTCCCGATCATCATAAGCGAATCCCGTTCCAGGCGTATATCCCGGGCCACCAGGACTTTTTTAAACCGCTCTGCGGCTTCTTCATATTTTTCTCTTTCATACAACACCATGGCTGAATTGTACTCGGCCATAAGTTCACCCGGAGCTTTCTCAAGAATACCGCGGTATACATCGAGGGCTTTCTCATACTCTCCCTCTTTGAAAAACCTGTTGCCTGACAGCATCAGCATGTTATCCCCGGGCCTGGCCCCGATAAACGCGCTTATACTTAATACGATCAGGATAAATAATATAAAATATGTTTTTCTCATCTTCCAGGAGACCTTCCCGTATCCAGGCGTAAAAACAACTCCCACAACAAAAAGATTATTGCCGCAAAAAGAAATATCTGGTACCTGTCCAAATGCACTTTGCCCATTTTTTCGTCCTTACCGCTTTCTGCCAGTGGCGGAGCCATCTCGCTGTATATCCTTTTTAAGCCGAAATCCTCCGTTCCCGCATGTATATACATACCTCCGGTTTTTTCAGCTATCTTGATCAATGTTTTCTCGTCAAGCGCGGACCTGACCAGTTCGCCCTTTTTGTCCCTCATAAACCCCCGGCTGCCCTCGCCGTCAATAAGGGGTATTAATTCTCCTTTTCCTGTCCCTATACCTATGCAGAATATTGTGATCTTCTCTTCCACGGCTTTCTGTAACACCTCGCCGATATCACCTTCGGTATTTTCCCCGTCAGTTATCAGGACAAGGTTTTTTCTTTCGGCAGGGATGCCCTTGTAGCTCCTTATCGCTTCCTCTATAGCGTCAGATATGGATGTTCCGCCACGCGGTATGGTAGATGTGCCTAAACTGTTAAGCGCGAGTAAAAACCCTCCATAATCCCTGGTCAGAGGACATTGCATAAACGCTTCGCCCGAAAAAGCCATAAGGCCCGCCCTGTCGCCCCTGAGAACCGTGATGAACTCCTTTATGTTCTTTTTGACAAATGCCAGTCTATCCGGCAAGACATCTCCGGCAAGCATGCTTTTTGAGGTATCAACGGCTATAATTATGTCCTGCCGTGTATTTTTTATTTTTTTCCATAAAAATCCCCACTGGGGTTCCGCCAACGCGATAACCATCATGACCACGGCTATCACGGAAAAAAACGCCCTGGCCTTTTCCCGGCTATGGTCTACGCGGCTTAACCTCGGCAGGAGTCGTTCGTGCGCGAATTTCCGTGAAATAGACTTTCTGACATTGAAACCGCGGATGTATAAAAACAATATAAGCGGCACGACCCAACCTGAGATATAAATCGCCTGGATATTCCCGAATCTCATATTATGGTATCTTCCTTAAATAAGTATTGGCCAGGATTATTTCCGCGATTATCAAACCCAGGCCTATTATTAAAAATACAGGGAAAAGATCTGTGAATTCTTCCGATAAAGTGTCTTTCAGGGATGCTTTTTCAAGATCGTTTATCTCCTTGTAGCTCCGGCGCAGGGAATCCATGTCCTCCGCGCGAAAATACATCCCGCCGGTTAAATTAGCTATTTTTTTTAAAATGTCTTCATTGACCTCTATAATGACTTTTTTTTCGGTCACGCGGCCCAGATTGTCTTTTTCCCTGTACACGGCCGGGCCGCTGCTTACCAGGCCTATAGTGTATATTTTTATGCCCTGGGAACGCGCTGCCCTGGCTGCGACCAGAGGCGGTACCTGTCCGAAATTGTTTATACCGTCAGTTATTAAAACGACTACTCTGCTGCGCGCTTCGATGTTTTTCAAACAATTCAAACTGCTTAATATGCCGGACCCGATGGCCGTGCCGTCTTTTATCAGGCCTACATCCACTCTTTTCAATGATTCCAGAAGCCATTCATGGTCGAATGTAGGGGGACATACTATGAATGCCTGGGCAGCGAAAGCGACAAGTCCCACAAGATCATCAGAACGGTGATCCACGAAATCCCTGATAACCCTGCGGGCGGCCATAATACGGCTGATAGCCTTTGATTCCGGATATTCCTGTCCCATATCCACAAAATCACGCATGCCGAGTTCCAGGTCTTCCGCCAGCATGGTGCTTGAAGTATCCACCGCCAGGATCACCGCTATACCTTCTTTTTCGTCGCGTATTTCAGATATCAGCTGGGGTCTCGCCATGGCGGATATTACCGCAGCTATGCCTATGATCCTTAAATAAAAAAGGTTTTTATATAACCTCGCCTTTATGCCTCCCGGAAACACTTTCAACGCTCCCCCGCCAGGGAACAAAAAGCCCGATCGTTCACCACGTTTCAAACGTAGAATAACCGGCACAAGAAGTAAAGCCAGGATCAAAAATGCCTCCGGGTCCCTGAATATCATCAATCGCCCCTTTTATCCCCGGACCCGATGCGCTCTATCAGTTCAAGGACTTCATCGGGTCCGGGGATGTTTATCTCTAAAATACCTGTGTCAAAAGAATATTTTATCTTATCGCATTCGGTTATAACCGCGCTTATCCGTTGTTTCAGCCCGTCAGAAATACCCGGGATACGCGATAATCCGTCGATCATCTCTTCAGCGGTACTTGCTTCTGTCCCCGCGTTCAACTCAATCCTGATATATTCAGACAGGATGTCATATAACCTCACGCAATATTCCTTTATATCAGTCTCATAAATACCCTCTGATTTTATCTTACGGATATATCCGGCGGCTGATTCCGCGGGAGCAAGAGTTTTCTTTTTCCTGTCACGGACGGCGCTGCTGATAATACAAACTATGATCAGCCCAGACAGGCCCATGGAAACAAACCCCGTCCATCTCATTACCGCGTATCTTATATTCGTGTATTCCCCGGGCTTTATATCTTCTATGATCCTGAATCTTATCGGCGCGTCTATTTCTCTCGCCGCATCATCCCGCCCCCGCCGCCCGCCCGGAGGTTTTATCCCCAGTTCCGGCGCGCCGCCTATCCTGATTTTAGACGGTTCGAATGACACATTTCCCGGAATGACGCTTCTGACCTTTATCACGGCCCTCTTTATATCCACCGCGCGCCATTTATCCGCACCGCGCAACCGGTATTGAAACGAATAAGCAGGCACTTCAAAGACCCCCGGATAATATTGTGTTAAATAATATTCCCTGAGTTCGATAATACGCCCCATAAAAGATCTACGGGATATTTTTTTATCAAGCAGGACGAGATCGCGGAACAACCGTTCGCGATCAAATCCTTTCAACTCGGCATTATCTGCGGGATATATCCTGACGGCATATTTGACCGGGTCTCCTGTCAATACGCTTGTGCGGTCCACGGATATGTTTACACCTGTTGCGCCATACCGCATAGCATAAAAAACGACCGTTGGAAGAACCAGCATCACCGATATCAATACGATTTTACGTTTCAAGGTAAGCGCATTCTCCTTTGACGCCTTTTTTTGAAAAATAACATCAGTGCTTCGACATAGGATTCCGATGTGTCGATCTCGACAAAGTCCATATTCAGCGAATAGAACAGCTCCCGTTTTTCCTTTGTTTTCTCCAGGGAATATTCGGAATATTCCTCCCTGGCCGCGCGTTTTGAGGTGTCTATAAGATACGACGTTTCTTTTTCAGCGTCATCCAGCCGGACCAATCCCACATCAGGCATTTTACGATCCCTGGGATCTGTGATGTTTACCGCTACCAGATCGTGTCGCCTGCAGGTAACCGACAGAGGTTTTTTCAGGTTGCCGGCATAAAAATCAGAGATAAGAAAAGAAGTCGTCCTTCTGTTCGTGACCTTATTAAGGTACTCCAGGCTTAACGGGATATCTGTCCCTGTGCCTTCCGGCCGATAATACAATACTTCCCGTATCATGCGTAATATGTGCCGCAACCCCTTGCGCGGCGGTATGAACTTCTCTATCCTGTCGGTAAATATGATCAATCCCACTTTATCATGGTTCCAGATAGCTGACGCGGCGAGAAGAGCGCATATCTCAGCCGCCATATCTTTTTTAAGCTTATTCACGGACCCGAACCATCCTGAACGCGACATATCGAGTATAAGCATCACCGTGAGTTCCCTTTCCTCGATATATCTTTTCACATAGGGCTTACCTGCCCTCGCGGTCACGTTCCAATCGATCATACGCAGGTCATCACCTATCTGATATTCCCTTACCTCTTCAAATTCCAGGCCGCGCCCTTTAAAGACACTCTTGTATTCCCCGGCGAAGACTTCGGTGACCAGCCTTGACGTGGTGATCTGCACCCTTCTGATCTGTTTAAATATCTCATCCGGTATTTTAGTTTCCTTGATATCTTTCATGATCCGCTCAGTCATGTGTTACGGTATGTTGACTTTCTCAAAAATAGTCCTGATTATATCCTCTGTGGCGATATCCTCGGCCTCGGCCTCATAACTTGGTATTATCCTGTGGCGTAACACGTCATACCCGATAGATTTTATATCCTGCGGGGTCACATAACCCCGTCCTTTCAAAAACGCGTACGCCTTAGAAGCCACTACCAGGGATATACCGGCCCGCGGTGAAGCCCCGAGCTGTATAAGTTTGCGAAGGTCCTGAAGTCCGTATTTATCAGGAAACCGTGTGGCAAACACTATATCGACAATATATCGTTTCAGTTTTTCATCTATATATATTTCGTCTATAAGATCCCGCGCCTTGACGATATCCTCCCCTTTCACAACAGCCCTGACGTCTATCTTCTTGTTTGTCTCTCCCATCCGTGTAAGGATATCCAGTTCCTCTTCCGGGCCGGGGTACGATATGCATACTTTCATCATAAACCTGTCCACCTGGGCTTCCGGCAACGGATAAGTCCCTTCCTGCTCGATGGGATTCTGCGTCGCTATGACCATGAACGGTTCCTCAAGCGCGTAACTTTCCTCGCCGATACTCACCTGTCTCTCCTGCATAGCCTCCAGTAAAGCACTTTGTACCTTTGCCGGGGCCCGGTTTATTTCATCAGCAAGTACTATATTTGTAAAGATCGGGCCTTTTTTTACAAGGAAACCGCTGTCTTTCGGATTATATATCAATGTCCCGATAATATCCGCCGGCAGGAGGTCCGGGGTAAATTGTATCCTGTGGAACCCCGCGTCGACCGCTTTTGACAATGTCATTATCGACAGGGATTTTGCCAGTCCCGGCACACTTTCTATTAAAATATGCCCGTTTGCCAACAACCCCACCAGAAGCCTCTCAAGAAGGTATTCCTGGCCGACGATAACAGTGGACATCTCACCCAGCAGATCCCCGGCGAATTTACTGGCTTTTTGTATTTTTTCGTTGATTTTATCTTTTTCCGATGACATGATCCTCCTTTTGAAACGCTATTAAGGCTTCAATGTTATTATATGTAAATATTTCTGTATAAAATTATTATGCGATACTTTAAAGTCGATATTACCTTTCGGAAAGCAGTTTGTCAAATCCGCCTGCGGCGCGTATTGCCTTCCGGCTTTTGCAGGAACCCATCGCATATATACAGGTAAAAGACCATGGATGATATTTCATTGCACATCCGGCTTGCATTTCGGGTATAAAAGTATATATTATTAATAACTTATTTCAACATGGATGATCGGAGGCTGTTTTGGGTAAAAGAAAAAAAAGAAAAAGGGTCGTTCCCCGGGATCCCGCGGAGATAAGAACGGAACCGGATCTGAAAACGGAGGCGGATACCATAAAAGCGCTTCCACCATTTAAAAACATACTGCTGCCATGCCTGCTGGTATTCATTATATGTTTTCTTGTGTATTCCAACACTCTTAAAGCGGATTTTATCTGGGATGATGAATACCTGATCCTCAATAATTCCCAGATACAGAGTTTCTCCCATCTGTGGAATACCTTCAAGACTTATGTGGGCTACGGCAGTGAGAACATAAATAATTTTTATCGTCCTGTGCAGGAAATATCCAATATGATCGATTTCCATATCTGGGGCAAGAATCCTTTCGGGTTCCATCTGACAAATGTGTTACTTCATTCTTTCGTCTCCGTACTCGCGTTCATCGTCATGCTCCATCTGACCGGGGACACGGCAGCCTCACTGTTGGGATCGCTTTTCTACGCGGTCCACCCCGTGCATACCGAAGCTGTAGCTTATATCGCCGGCAGAGCGGATCCGTTGTACGCCTTTTTTATGCTGTCTTCTTTTATATTTTTCATACATTCGGTAAAAGACCTCGGGTCTTCGGGCAGGGGTAACATCATATATTATGTCGTTTCCCTGATATTGTTCTCCTTGTCCCTTCTGTCAAAAGAGATGGTAATGACAATGCCGGTATTACTGTTCCTTTATATGTTCTTTTTTATGAGAAAAACAAAGAACAGCCATCTGTACAGGTCTTTCAAATGGCGCTGGGTGCCTTACGCCGCCATAGTGGTCACATACGGGATATTGAGGTCCACTGTGCTGGATTTTTCGGATATAGCCCCCGGCTCCCCGTTTAATCTGATACCGTTGCCTTACAGGATGGCGACTTTCTTCAGGACGGTCCTGTCATATTTCAGGCTCCTTATCCTGCCTGTGGACCTGCATATGGAAAGGACCATCGGCATCACAAAAAGTTTTCTCGAGCCGGATGCTTTGTTTGCCGTGCTGGCCATGTACGGGATATTTCTCGCCGCCAGGAAGACCTATCGGTCCGGGAAGAGATGCGTATCTTTCGGAATAGTATGGTTCTTTGTGAACATATTCCCGGTCTCCAATATAATACCGATCAACAGTCTTATCGCCGAGCACTGGATATACGTGCCCTCACTGGGTATATTCATGCTGCTGGGTATCTGGCTTTCAGGCATATGGCATAATATACACGACAACAGGATCACCCGTAAAAAAACATTCACTATACTGGTGTTGATACCGCTGGTGGCCTGTTCTTTTATGACTATCAGCAGGAATTTCGACTGGAAAAACGAGATCTCTTTTTTCAAGAGCACGCTAAAATACCATCCGAAAAACGCGAGGTTGTACCTTAATCTCGGAAATACTTTCTATGAGAAAAAAGAGATCAAAAACGCTATAGAACAATACCTCAAAGCCATTGAAATAAATGACAAGTATGCTCCCGCCTACGGGAATATTGGGAGCGCTTATCTGCATGAAGGAGATATCGAGGAAGCGGAAAAATACCTGGCCAAAGCTATTAAATATAAGGATAACTATCCTATAGCGCATTACAACCTGGGTATAGTCTATGCTAAACGGGAACAATACGAAAAAGCCCGGGAAGAACTTGAAAAAGCCACTACACAACTACCCCAGCTTTACCAGGCGTGGAACCTTCTGGTGAAGGTTTACCTCAAGAACAATATGCTGGAAGACGCAAAACGCGCCTGCAGGACATCCCTTTCCATCATGCCGGATCAACCTAATATGAGGAGTACATTGAAAAAGATGGAAAATGTCGGTTTGAGAAAAACAAAATAAGCTTTCAGCTCTCAGCCCAGAGCTCACAGCTGTATGGGTTATTTCTCAGGGCCTTTCCCCGGAGGGTTTAATGACTTTTCGGCTTTTCTGAGTAAGATTTTATATAAATGTTTATTGATCTTTTTCCAGTTCTCACGGGCAAATGTTTTTTTCATAATATCCCCGAACTGCTCAAAAACCGAATATATAGTGGGCACCAGGACCAGTGTCAGCGGGGTAGCGAAAGCAAGCCCCCCTATAACGGTTATAGCCAGCGGATTCCACAGGTTCGATCCCTCGCTTTTATCTATCGCCATGGGCAAAAGCCCGAAAATAGTGGTAGCGGTCGTCATAAGTACGGGCCTTAACCTGTCTTTTGAAGCCCGTATTAACATCCTGAACATATTAGTCTTATCGCGTTTAAGCACATTTACATGATCGACCAGGATTATACCGTTATTCACCACTATACCGGCAAGCATCATCATCCCTATCAATGAACCCATGCCGATAGAGATCCCGGCCAGGTAAAGTGACCCTATCGCCCCTATAGTGGCCAGCATCACCGTCACCATTATAATGAACGGCTGTTTATATGACTCGAATATAGAGGCAAGTACAAGGTAAATAAGTATCAATATGACCGCTATTGTCAGGATAAATTCCCGCTGTGTCTTCAGTAATGTCTCATAGTCACCGCCTACCTCGTAGAAATAATCTTCCGGCAGTTTCAAATCGGAAAGCTGTTCCCTGAGTAGCTCCACAGCCTGTCCGAGCGGCACCTGGCCGATATTCGCGCTGACCTGTATCATGCGGGCCCTGTCTTTGCGCCATATCTCACTCGGCCCGAGTCCATACTCAAAATTCGCCACCTGATCTATGGTGACCCGGTCATCTCCCTGCCTGGATACTGACAAAAGATGTATATCTTTTATGGTACGCCTGTCTTTTTCCTGCATGCGGGATATGGTCTCCACTTCCTTATCCTCGGTATGGAACATAGTAGCCCTTACACCCCTGATCTTGGCATGTACTATATCGCCTACATCCTGTGTCGACAGGTCATATAAAGCGCTTTTGAGCTTATCCACCCTGAGCCATAACTCAGGGCGCCCTTCCCGCATCCTTATCTTGGTATCGGTGAAGAAAGGGATCCTTCCCATCCTTGTCGTAATAGCTATCGCTATCTCTCGCAGGATATCATAGTCATATCCGAACACGTTGAGTATTATCTCTTTCGTTCCTACTTCCTGCTCTTCCTCAAAATATATAAAGGCCGGCTGGTATCTCGCTACCTTGGGCCTCAGGCTGTCTATGATCTCATTTACGGACCGTGTCCTCTCCGCCAGGGGTACAAGGTTGACATAGACCTTACTGGACCATGCTTCGACCCGCGAGGTGAAATCCTTGACTTCGGGGACTTCCTTCAGCATTTTTTCCACTTCTCTGACCACCTCGTCGCTAGCGTCCAGTTTTGCGCCGGTAGGAAGTTCTATGAAAATGGTGAACCTGTTCTGCTCGGTAGAACCCAGGTATTCCTTGCCCATCCTGGTATACAGGAACATCGCCCCCAGAAAAAGGACGATCGCCGATAATATAACGAGAAAACGCTTTCTCAGCACAAAAATAAGGGCTTTTTTCTGGAATTTGTAAAAAGGCCTTAAAAACCCCTCTTTCACCTGTTGTGATTCGCCGCCGGCTTCGACTATCTTGATCCTCGAACACATAAGAGGGACTATCATCAAAGCCACAAAAAGCGACACGAACAATGAAAATGTCACCGTCCAGGCGACCCCGCCGTACATAATGCTCATGGACGAGCCTACGAAAAGCATGGGAAGAAAGACTATCACGGTTGTAAGCGTAGAAGCGAATATCACGACATTCATCTCGGTACTGCCCTCTATCGCGGCGTCTATGCGTCCAAATCCCGATTCGCTTTTCGTCACTATGTTCTCAAAAACGACTATCGAGTTGTCCACAAGCATACCGACACCGAGCGCGAGACCGAATAAAGTAATAAAATTTATCGTAAGTTCCATCACTGCCGGGATACACATATTGGACAGGTCCATCATCCCGAAAGTGATAATAAGCGAAATGGGTATGGAGACAGCGACTATAAGTATGGGCCTGAACTTCCTGGATAATATGACAAATGTCAGAAGCCCAAAAAGCAGTATATATAACAAGACCGAAGGCGCGAATATAGTCGCGATCAGGCCGGCGGGTATCACATACGAAAGGACCCTGCTCCATTTTGTCATAAAAAGCATGAGCACGAATATTATCATAGCCGCGCCGCGCAAGAGCGAATCGCGCAGGTTTGAAATGGATGTCGCGATGAATTCCGACTGGTTTTTTGTGACGACCACGTTCACATCGGAGGGAAGCAGTGTCTTTACATTTTCCACCTCTTCCATGATCCCTTTAGTGACTTCTATGGTGTTCCCTTTGGATTCTTTCTGTATGTATAGCGAGACTACGGGATTGACGTTTATCCTGGAATACGTCTTCGCTTCCAGGAATGAATCTTTTACTTCAGCCACGTCTTTGACCCGTACGGCCGATCCGTCAGGCAGGGACACTACGACTGAGTTTTTTATATCATTCAGATCGTTCAATTGTCCCATCAGGCGAACAAGCAGTTTATCTTTTTTCCTTTCGAACTCACCAAGAAGAAGATTAAGGTTATTGGACCCTAACGCATGGGTGACCTGGTTCATGGAAACCCCGTACCTGTACAGGGCGTTTTTATCTATTTCAACTATTATCTTTCTTTCTCTCCCCCCGCCTACTTCCACATTGGCGACACCTTTAACCCGTTTAAGGCGCTCTTTCACCGTCTCGTCCACAAGCCTGCGTAATTCTTCCGGGGTCCTTTTCCTGCTGGTTATCGCGAGGATGATTATGGGGACATCTGTCTGTGAAAATTGCGCAACAACCGGTTTCTCGGCTTCTTCCGGCAGTTTCTCCTTGACCTTGGCGAATTTTTCCCTGACTTCCATAGCCGCCAGCTGCATATTTATACCGCGTTCGAAACTAAGGACTATCGTGGCCTCGCCTTCTTTCGAGATGGAAAGCAGCTGCTCCAGATGTGAAACAGTGCTGACAGCTTCTTCGACGGGTTTGGTGACCATGGATTCCACCGCGGAAGGCGGCATACCTCCCCGGATATAGATGATTATACTTATCTGGCCGAACGAGACATCGGGATAAAGCTCGACCGGAAGACGGGTCAATGAGATCAAACCGAACAGGCATAATGCCGAAAATATCATGAGCGTGCTTACCGGACGCTCTATGGAAAATTTAGATAAACTCATAATTTCAGGATTACTGTTCGAAAATACGAGAAACCTCTGTTTCTATCTTTTCAATAGACTTCGTATCTTTAAACGTATCTCG
>Ga0272443_10006269_pt1 | contig 11860 bp, 9 predicted proteins | sample SSMAcet12_FD_193581 | JGI IMG/M metagenome (GOLD analysis project Ga0272443, IMG submission 193581) | Marine sediment archaeal communities from Little Sippewissett salt marsh, Falmouth, MA, United States - SSM-Acet-12 | ecosystem: Environmental > Aquatic > Marine > Wetlands > Sediment ... | reverse complement strand
AGTTTACTAATCTCTTTATGATCGCGGTCTCTCTGGCGATTGCAGCCGTGCCGGAAGGTCTCCCCGCTGTGGTGACCATCAGCCTGGCGTTGGGCATGCGCGAGATGGTTCGCCGTCATGCCTTGATCCGCAAACTTTCCTCGGTTGAGACCCTTGGCTCTGCCACTGTGATCTGCTCCGATAAGACCGGTACTCTCACTCAGAATGAGATGACGGTCACCCGCATCTGGGCGGATGACCAGTTCGTGGATGTGACCGGCAGTGGATACGCACCAAAAGGCGATTTCAAAGTCAATAACGAAATAGTCTCGCTGGAAAAATATCCAGCCGTGAAGACTTCCCTCTGGCTGGGAACCCTGAACAATGACTCTCAGCTTGAACATGCCGGCGAGCAGGATGGTCAGGAGACCTTCCGCATGATCGGAGACCCCACCGAGGGCGCAATTTTGGTTGCGGCCTTGAAAGCCGGCGCCTCCGCCAAGTCGCTGAATAAGGCCTACCCTCGCCAACAGGAAATTCCCTTCGATTCGACCCGTAAACGGATGGTCACCGTCCATTCGGTTGAAGACCCTCAGGATGCGGACATCTCACCCCTCACGGGTGATGAAAAACGTGAATGGCACATCATTGCAGTCAAAGGTGCACCGGATGTGGTGTTGAACCTCTGCTCACATATTCAGACCATGGAAAATGGCGATCTGAAGCTGACTGACGAACGCCGCCAGGAAGTTCTGGCCGCCAATGACGCCATGACAGGCAGCGCCCTGCGTGTTTTGGGTGTGGCCTACCGGATGCTGCCGGTTTTGCCGGACGAGATCAACAGCGAAGAAATGGAAAAAGACCTGACCTTCGTGGGCCTGATCGGTATGATTGATCCCGCCCGGACCGAGGTCAAAGACGCTCTGGATACTGCCCGAGACGCAGGGATCCGCACGATTATGATTACCGGTGACTATCCCAACACGGCCCGTGCCATCGCTGAAGAGATCGGCCTGCTCCAGTCCGGGCACAAGGTGATGACCGGCGCTGATATCAATAACCTCTCGGATGAGGAAATGATCCAGAATGTTATGGAAACCGATGTCTATGCCCGGGTCAGCCCGGAACACAAGATGCGCATCGTGGATGCCTTACGGGCCAATGATGAAGTGGTCGCTATGACGGGCGACGGCGTGAATGACGCACCCGCCATCAAGCGTGCTGACATCGGCGTGGCGATGGGCATCACCGGGACGGATGTTGCCAAAGGTACGGCAGATATGGTGCTGACCGACGATAATTATGCCAGCATTGTTTCCGCCGTTGAACAGGGCCGGGTGATCTACAGTAACATTCGTAAATTCGTCTATTACCTGCTCTCCTGTAATGCCGCCGAGATCATGGTGATCTTCCTGGCGACATTGTTTGGCTGGCCGGTCCCCCTGACCGCCATTCAGCTTTTGTGGCTCAACCTGGTGACGGATGGCGCACCGGCGCTTGCACTGGGTACCGAACCGGGCGATCCCGATATCATGGATCAGCCCCCGCGGCCGACCAACGAGCCGATTATCAATAAGTTCATGCTGGTTGGTATCATAGTGCAGACGGTTGCGATCACGGCAGTCACTCTGGGCGCATTTGCTATCGGATGGCTTTTCGATCCGGAGCATATCGCCTTCGCAGAAACCATGGCCTTCACCACCCTCAGTATTTCAGAATTGTTCCGGGCCTTTACGGCGCGCTCCGAATACTATCCGCTGCTGAAGATCGGTATACTCAAGAACAAGCTGATGAACTGGGCAGTGCTGGGTTCGCTGGTTTTGATCATACTAGTGATCTATGTCCCCTTCCTCCAGCCGATCTTCAATACGGCTCCTCTGGGATGGGCGCAATGGCTGGAAATCCTGCCCTTGATCCTGGTGCCGTCCGTTGCGGCTGAAGTGACCAAGTATGCCCTGCAGAAGAAAATTCAGAAGGCTCGTGAAGAACGCATGGCGCAATAGAACAACAACAAAATTCGAAACAAAAGGCTGCCAACTTTTATTGGCAGCCTTTTTATCTTAAAATCAGTGGGTTTTTAAGGCCTTTGGTTGAACCCGTTTTGGATAACGCTTATAATGAAATGCATATTGGCGGTGGCTCAGGAAAATGAGCGAGCCAATAAATTTTGGTCAGGAGTATGGTCTAAATGGATAAATTTATCGCGGTTGCGGGGAATATTGGGGTGGGAAAATCCACCCTTGTGAGGTTGATCTGTGATGAATTGGGGTGGTCGCCATTTTATGAGCCTGTGGCGGAGAATCCCTATCTGGCGGATTTCTATGATGACATGCAATCCTGGGCCTTTCACTCCCAAATCTATTTCCTGATGCGCCGGCTGCGAATTCACCGGCAATTGATGAACCGTACCGGTTCCGTGATCCAGGATCGCAGCGTCTATGAAGATGCTGAGATTTTTGCGCATAACCTGTTCCTGCAGGATTCCATCACCGACCGGGACTATCAGACCTATCGCGAGCTGTACCAGGTTTTGGTGGAGTTTCTGCCACCACCGGATTTGGTGATCTATCTCAGGGCTTCTGTCCCCACGTTGCTGGACCGGATCGCGATGCGCGACCGTTCCTTTGAGCGCACGATCAGTGCGAATTACCTGGCGGATTTAAATGACCTCTATGAGGAATGGGTGGAAAATTTTGACCTGTGCCCGGTCCTGACGGTTCCCTCCGATGACCTGGATTATGTCGCCAAACCTCAGCATCTGGCGCTGGTCATTGAGAAAGTGCAGGAAATTCTGATCGGGAAGGAAGAGGTCCGTTTCGATTTGTAATATATTGTTGTTATCAGGTTAAAAATTACAAAAGCAGACGCGTCCGAGCGTCTGCTTTGCTTTTAGTCCTTGTTATAAAAGAATTTTATGGAGAGCGTTATTCCGCTGGTTCCGCTACCTCTTGTGTATCGTCTTCAGGCTCTTCTGAGAGCGGCTGTTCCTCCCCGCGTGGTGTTATATTCAATTTTATGGCCGTGCGAACTTTGCCATCAATTTCAACGTCAACAAATTCAGGGACACAGATAATGTCAATACCATCGTTGACGAGATATCCTTTCGCAAGAATGACGGCTTTAACAGCCTGGTTGACTGCACCAGCGCCGATGGACTGGACTTCTGCGTGCCGGTGTTCGCGCATTACACCTGCAATTGCCCCTGCGACAGCAGCGGTTCGGGAGTTGGCTGATACTTTTATGACGTTCATAATCTGTTTCCTTGAATGGATATCATTCGAGTCTTGATCTAAAGGTTCTTGAATGAGTGGGGAATACAATTGCCTAATTTCGATTTTACAGGATTTTTAGATTTATATCAAGAACTCAGAATAATGTTCATGAAATTCAAGAATTGATGAAAATCAAAGGGAAATGGGGCAATTTTACGCAAACAGGCTCAATTAACCGCCAATTTATAGACCCGATAACGTTTATAAATTTCACCGCCCATACGCTCGGCCAGCATTGGGGTCTTGGGGTTATCGATGGAGGTCAGGGACAGGTCAACCCATTCATAGCCCTTGGCCCGAGCGCGTTTCAGCATTTCGGAGAAAAGCATCAGGCTGACGCCGGAGCCCCAATATTCGGGCAGCACGAGGACACTCTTGATCGCCAGGCATTTGGGCTGCAGGTTCTTATAACGAAGTGCTTTCAATGTGTCCCAAGGGTAGCGCAGGCCGTTGAGATGGTGCAGGATCTCGTTCAGGTTCGGGATGCCGGGGAAGAAGCCCACTGTCTGGTCGCCGACATCGGCGAAGAGCACCAGCTCCGGGTCGGCATATTGACGGAAGGGTTCCAGGGTGTCATTCAGGGCTTCACGGTCCCAGCCGACATAATCCACCAGGTGAGCCAGCGCTTTATTGAGCAGGAAGTGAACCCGGTCTGCCTCTCGATCCCATTCATCCAGGCGCGCTTCACGGATCACGGCCGTGCCGCGTTCTTTCGCCTTATCGGCGAGTTTGTGGAGCAGTTGAAATTCCCGGGTGTCCCGGGTGATGTCCACGGCAAAGGCGATGTTGTCCGGCCGGTAGGGTGTGAACCCATAGTTGAGCACCAGATCTTCGTAATAGGCCGGTGTGTGACCGCAGCTAATCGCTGGCGGCCGGTCTCGACCTTCAACCAGCACGCCGTAGGCCGAATCATAATCCTGGTGGAAGGGGCCAATTAATTGGTTCAAGCCATGAGATTGAGCCCAATCCCGGGCGCAGTCAAAGAGGGCATCGGCAACGGCCTGATCATTGATGCACTCAAAGAATCCGAACATGGCATCCGTCAGGTTGCGGGATTGGTTGGAGGAACGATCCTCCGCGGCCATGATCGTCCCCGCCAGGCGACCATCCTTATAGGCCAGGAAGAAATCTGCGCGGCCATGTTTGTAGAAGGTGCCTCTCTCGGGGTCAAGCTGCTTCATTCGCTCCGGCACCAAAGGCGGCACCCACAATGGATCGCTCTTGTAGATCTGCCAGGGAAAGGTCGCATATTGACGGCGTTGATGATGCGTGCTGACTTTTTGAATGGAAATCTCGCTCACAATGACTCCTATTGCTTGGTTTGACCGCGCCGGACCTCGAGTTCCTGAACGACGTCACGGTATTCATCCCGTGAGAGAGGATAGAGGATGGCGAAGATGATCCCGCCCACCAGCAGCAGGGCCGGTATGGGCCCGACGACCAGCCGGATGCCGGTGAGCGTGGATTGAGGCTGGATGGCCGTATTGGGAATATAGCCACTGATCTCGAGCAGGGCCAGGGATAGCGGGACGGCAATTGAATTGGCAACCTTGCTGGCCAGGGTGACCAGGCTGTAGAACATGCCCTCATGCCGTTCGCCGGTCTTTAATTCGTCCACTTCAATTGCATCCGGAATGATGGACCAGGGCAGCACATGGGCTGCGCCGACGCCCAATCCTGCCAGAACGCACAGGAAGAGCAGATATACAAGGGAACTGGACGCCGAGACGGTGATCAGCAGGATCTGCACTACCGCCCAGAAGGCGATGCCGTAGATATAGGCCAGACGCTTATTGAATTTCTTGGATATCCAATCCCAGAGCGGCAGCGAGAGGATGGCCGTGACGAAGATGGTCGCCATGATCACTTCGCTCATATTCTCCCGCTGGACAACGTATTTGATATAGAACAGCAGATTCGCCTCGATGATCGCCATGCTGGTCCAGGTGAAGAGATAGATCACCGCGCTGAAAACGAAGGGGCGGTTTTTGAGGGCTGCTTTGAGCGACTCTTTCAGTTTCGGGCGTTCAAGCTGGGTGAAGTAAGGTTGTTCCCGGGTGCCAAAGAACACCAGCAGGAGCGGTGCAGCCGAAGCGATCCCGAAGATCAGGCCCATCTGGAAGACATTTCCCGAGTTGCCCGGGGCCATCTGGCCGATGATCATCATCGGTACAACGAAGGAGATCAGCCCGCCCAGGATGGAGAAGAACATCCGGTAACCGGTCAGTTCGGTGCGCTCATCGTAATCTTCGGTCAGCTCAGGTGTGAGGGAGAAATAGGGCATGCTGACGAAGGTGACCACCGCGTCATAGAGGACATACATCAGGGTATAGAACACCACAAGAGCGGTGTGCGAATCGAAGTTGGGTTTGAACCAGAGGAAGGCAAAGACGACAGCGAAAGGGACTGCACCGAAGAGCAGGAATGGACGCCGCCTGCCCCAGCGGGTGCGGGTGCGGTCCGAAAGATAACCGACCAAAGGATCGTTGATGTAGTCCCAGCTTTTACCTATGAACAGGGCAATGGCAATAATCCCAGGGGTCAGGCCAACCACGTCCGTCAGGAAAATTGGGAAATAGGCCGCGACGATGGTGCTGGTCATGCTGAAGCCGATATCGCCAAAGCCGTAGATGAATTTTGTGAGCCGGGAAAGTTTTTTCATCCGTATTTCCTGTAATTCACTGCTAAATAAAAACCCTTTGGCAGGTGTCGCCTGCCAAAGGGATGGTTTAAGAATTATTGATCGTTCAGGTTATGAGCGGTCGGTGGAAGCAATAGCCCTTTCAGCATTCTATCTCAGGCGGTTTCTTCTGCCCCAGCGACATTCTGCTGATCAGACTTGGCTTCTTTGCGAGCCGCACGGCGGATCCGAAGCTCTTCCACGATCTTGTGATGCTGTTCGCGGCTGAGGGGGTAGAAGAGGGCGAACACGATCCCGCCAATTAACAAAATGGCCGGAATGGGGCCAATCACCAAGCGGATGCCCAGGAGGGCGCTGTCTGGCTGGACGAGTGCCCCGGCCTGATAGCCGGTGGCTTGCAGGACCAGCAGTGAGGCAGGCCCGGCAATGGAGTTGCCGATCTTGCCCAGCAGGGTGATCAGACTGTAGAACATACCCTCATGCCGTTCAAAGGTCATCCATTCATCCCACTCGATAGCATCGGGGATGATGGCCCAGGGCAGCACCTGGGCTGCACTGACGCCGATCCCGGCCATCACACACAGGATTATGATGATCCAGAACGGCGTCTGGGGGGTGACCATGATCAAGAAGATCATCACCACAGCCCAGAAGGACACGCCGATGATGTAGGCCAGGCGCTTATTCCAGTGTTTGGCCGCCCAGTTCCAGATTGGCAGGGCGAAAATTGCCGTTACGAAAATGGTTGCCATGATCAGACTGCTCTGATCCGGTCGTTTGAGGATGTATTTGATGTAGATCAGCAGGTTGGTTTCCAACACCACAATCGTCATCCAGGTCAGCAGGTAAATGCCCGCGCCGAAGATGAAAGGCCGGTTCTTGAAGGCGGCTTTGAGAGATGGGATCAGCTTGGGCTGCTTCTCCTGCATATATTCTTTCTTCTCTTTGGTGCCAAAGAAGACCATCAGGAGGGGTGTGGCAGCGATTGCGGCTGCGATCAGGGCCATGACCATCACCTTTTTAGTGTTGTCAGGGACCATTGAGCCAATCACCAGCATTGGGAAGACATAGGCTGTCAGACTGCCGACGATGTTGAAGAGCATGCGGAAGCTGGTCAGCTTGGTGCGCTCGTCGTAATCCTCGGTGAGTTCCGGGGTCAGCGCGTAATAGGGCATGTAGACGATGGTGGCCATGGCTTCATAGATGATATAAGCCACAGAATAATAAATGATGAGACCGGTTTGGCTGAAATTGGGGCTGAGCCATAACAAGAGAAAGGACAAACCAAAGGGGATCGCGCCGAACAGCAGGAAAGGCCGCCGCCGGCCCCAGCGGGTGCGGGTCCGGTCGGAAAGGTGACCGACGATTGGGTCATTGACATAGTCCCAGCTCCGGCCGACGAACAGAATGATGGCTGCCAGGGCGGGTGTTAAGCCGATCACATCCATCATAAAGATGGGGAAGAGTGAACTGATGATTGAGTTGTTCATACTGAAACCAAGATCGCCTACCCCATAGATGATTTTGGTCCAGAACGGCAACTTGTCCTTTTTGTCCATTTAACTACACCTCTCTGCATGTATGATGATTCATAGTTACAACACTCGGGTCGCCTGTAAGTTGTGGATGATTTGGGAATTTAATAACTCAATTGATGAAACTGAAGCTTATTAAGTCAGCGGCAACCCTTAAATAATAAGGAAACAACATGATTGTAAATCAATCCCTCTTTTTGCGCAATTCGAAGGAATCCGCAGTAAACTGATTAATTAAAGAAGGCTGCCCGCTAATTAGCGGGCAGCCAGGTTGTCAGGTATTTTAGTCAGGCTTACCGGCGACCGCCGTTACCGCCGCCACGCTGGCCACTGGCGTTGTTTTCGCTGCCAGACCAGAGGGGGGTGCCGTCATCGGTGCGGATGGAGACGCTCTGACCGGTGGTCAGATCAGTCATCTGGCCGATTTCGAGCAGGCCGTCATCATAGAAGCCGAGGAAGGTCACGCTGTCACCCACATTGAGGGTGAAACCGAGGTCGGTGATGTAGCTGAGGGTGCGGCCATCAAGATTGTAAACTGTGCCATCATCCAGAACGATCACGACCAGGTATGAGGAGACCGATTCAACGGTGCCATTGAAGGTGAGCCATTCGTCCACGTCGGCCAGGTTGAGACCTGTGCCTGTGCCATCCTGAGGGGCGTCCACGGGCTGGTTGCCGTTGCCGGAACCAATACCGTAGCCGGAGCCATCTTCGGGGCCATCAATGTAGCCAGTGCCATCACCGGGGCCGTAGCCAGTGGCATCGCCGGCGCCATAGCCATAGGCTTCGCCGTCAGCAATACAATCGTCCACGCCGCCATCGAGAATCTGATTTTGGTTGAGTACGACGTAACCATTTCCGTTACCGCCGCCGCCATATTGGGCGTCATCGCTCAGAGCCAGAGGTTCGGTGTCGATTGATTTAGCCAGTGTACGGTTGACCGCTCCAAATACCAGCAGTCCAAATGCCGCTGCTATCAATACGCCTACAAATACTTTCTTAACCATTGTGTACTCCAATTCTTTTAGTGTTGTTATTGTTTTCCGGATTTAGATTGTTTCTTCAACAGGCTCCAGAATGACCTGGCCGGTTTGCTTAATTCTTTTGTGTGTACCAAATATTTTTCCGGTAATATTGGTGATCCATTTCCAATGCAGGATGAAGTGTAGTAATGCAGTCATCGTGAAGATCACGCCGCTCCAGGTGTGGATCATGTCCCAAGTGGTCTTGTCAAACAGGACACTTGTGCCCGTTTGCCCACTGACCGGGTTGAGCATGAAGTAGATCCCGGAAAGGCTGCAGACCAGGAAGCTGAGTGCGATCACAGCGTCCAGCAGAATGTTATAGGTCAGGCGGAAGCCAAACCCATCCCGCTTTTTGGTAATGACCTGCCAGCTTCGGACGGCTGTCCCTTTGATCCAGGTCCAGTGGATGATGACATGCAGCAGAGCTACCATGACCACCAATGCACCGGTCCAGGTATGAAGCAGGTCCCAGGTCTGTTTGGAAAAGATCAGGGTTGCGTTGTAATAGGGATTGCGGCCCCCCTGATATCCCGTGTTGGGGTAGATCAGGAAGTAGATGCTGCTGAGCACGGCCAGCAGAGCGCTGATCCCGAGGGCAGCATCCAGCCACCAGTTTTGGCGAAGTTTTGGTGTTAATGTTGATTTTCTTTTTTTCATAGGTTTCTCCTAAACGTTCAAATCTTACGTACTCAATGATAGATGCGACAATTGGAGAAGCAATGGAGAAGATGTGAAGAAGTTATGAAGATAAAACGCTTGACAACCGAAGGGGCTATAATAAGGACATGACCACAGTATTGATCATAGAAGATGAAAAAGAGCTTTCCAATGTCCTGAAGGCCTATCTGGAACGGGCTGGGTATGACGTGCTGGTTGCCAACCGGGGAGACCAGGGCCTGGCATTGTGGGAATCCGACCATCCGGATATGGTTTTGTTGGACCTGAACCTGCCGGGGATGGATGGAATTGACATTGCCCGGGAGATCCGCCAGACGGATGACACCCCGCTGATCATGACCACCGCCCGGGTGGAAGAGCTGGATCGGCTGTTAGGATTGGAACTGGGCGCGGATGATTACATTACCAAGCCCTTTTCACCGCGGGAAGTGGTTGCCCGGGTGAAGGCTGTGCTTCGCCGTGTTCAGAAGCCGGCTGCGGAACCCGTCGCAGTTCTCCAGATCAATGACCTGGAAATTGACCCACAGGAATTCTCCGTCACTCAGGCGGGCGCGATATTGGACCTGACGCCGACCGAGTATTCCATTTTGGCGACCCTGGCGGAACATCCTGGGTGGGTCTTTTCCCGCTTGCAGTTATTGGAAGCCTGTCAGGGCGTGGCCTATGAGGGCTATGAGCGCAGCATTGACGCGCATATCAAGAACCTACGCAGTAAATTGGGCGATGACAGCAAAGATCCTCAGTATATTGAGACGGTCTTTGGCAAGGGTTATCGGTTCAAGAAAGAGATGAAATAATTATGCGTTGGCGATTATTGGGTTCCTTTGCCTTTATTATCCTGATTGCTCTGGGCACCGTGGCGCTGGTGGCCCGGTATACCACCCAGCAGGAAGTGGAAACCTTTCTGATCCACGGGGGCCAGATCGGTTTGGAAAACCTCGCGGCTTCCCTCGAAGACTATTATGCTGAGAATGGCAGTTGGGCCGGCGCTGATGAGGTCGCTACGGGAACCGGTGCAAACCCGACCGGTGGAAGCGGGACTGGGCGCGGCCAGGGACAGCGTTCCGGCGTGGGGGCAACCGGCGATAATGCGGTTGCCGCGGGCAACCCGACGGCAGGCGCGAATGCCAATGATCATATCGTGACCGATCCAGTGGGTACCGTGGTTCTCAGTCCTGATGTGACTGAGGTTGGTACGCAGCTTTCTGAGAGCATCCTCTCCCAGTCTATTGTCCTGGAAGTTGATGGTGAGCTTGTCGGTTATCTTGTACCGGAAGGTGGGATAGTGGATCTACCGGATGACTTTGATGAGCTGCTGATTGAACGGGTGAACAATGCTTCGCTGCTGGCAGCGGGGATCTCGGGCGGGATCGCCATTTTGCTGGCTTTGATCCTTTCTTCGCTGATCCTTCGGCCGGTGCATGGGCTGACCAAGGCTGCCAATCAGATGGCGGAAGGTGATCTCTCCCAGCGGGTGAAAGTGCACGGGGGTGGAGAGTTGGCCTCTTTGGGGAAGTCCTTTAATAAGATGGCGGAATCGCTGGAAGATGCTGAGGGACGGCGTCAATCCATGACGGCCGACATCGCCCATGAACTGCGTAATCCACTGGCAATCCAGCGGGCGCATCTTGAAGCGCTGCAGGACGGCGTTTATCCGCTGACCTTGGATAACCTGGCCCTGATCGGTGAGCAGAACCGGCAGTTGACCCGTCTGGTGAGCGATTTGCGGACTCTGGCCCTGGTGGATGCCGGTGAGCTTTCGCTGAACATGCGCAATGTGGACCTCAATGTGATGTGCACCGACCTGGCCGCTCGGTTCCAGCCGCAGGCAGATGCGAAAAAGGTGACGATCGAATCGGTTTGTCCGGCTGCCGGGATGACCGCCCTGGGTGATCGGGAGCGGCTGCAGCAGGTGCTGGATAATCTGATGCAGAATGCCATGCGGTATACGCCGGAGGGCGGGGTGATTGAGATCAGCCTGGTGCGGCAGGGGCATTCCGCGATCTTTGCTGTGCATAATAATGGCCCGAGTATCCCGGACGATGTGCTGGAACATCTCTTTGAACGATTTTACCGGGGCGACAAAGCCCGTGACCGGGCCAGCGGTGGGACGGGGCTGGGTTTGGCGATTGCCCGCAAACTGGCCGAGGCCCACGGCGGCGCATTGATCGGCGAGAACCATCCCGCAGGCGGCGTGGTGTTCAAGCTGGTGCTGCCTTTGAATGGATGAGATTTATTGGCGTGATAAATGAAGGACGGCAAAAAGCCGTCCTTTTTTGTTTTAATAAATTCAATTTATTGAGGGATATGGATTGCTTACTTTGTGTTCTCAACTAAATTAATAAGGAATTCATCAGCTATGATAGCGTTTATAGAGATATCTAATAACTCTGGAGTATTAGGGAAAATGCTTTCGTGGAAAATTCCAAAATGTTCTCGAAGTTTTCTTCGAAGTTCCTTTTTTATTGTGCTTTTAATAATGTAAACCTTGTGGAAATTTGGATCATCTAATAAATATTTGATTTTTTGAGCATGATCAATTTTAAATTGGGATGTAAATGAAAACAACCCATTTTGCGCTAGAATATTTGGAAATTTGTATTTATGAAGGAATTGACACACAAACCAATTTCCACTGTAGACTTCTTTGAAGGAAGGGGCTAGGTAATCTAAGAATTTACCTTCATTATCAAACATTTCAGGATAAGAATGCCATTGTTGATTCCCTTG
>Ga0272443_10006268_pt1 | contig 11864 bp, 15 predicted proteins | sample SSMAcet12_FD_193581 | JGI IMG/M metagenome (GOLD analysis project Ga0272443, IMG submission 193581) | Marine sediment archaeal communities from Little Sippewissett salt marsh, Falmouth, MA, United States - SSM-Acet-12 | ecosystem: Environmental > Aquatic > Marine > Wetlands > Sediment ... | reverse complement strand
ACATTTTGCGAACAACGGTCCATAATCAAAGCTTGCCGGTCTATACCGAAGCTGGCTCAGCATCCAATGGCACTTTTTGGTCTAAATGAATACGAGCCTATTTCACTGCGAACGAGCGGCCGCATCGCTTGGGTGAAAGCCGCCCAAAAAGAAATTGGGGGGGGTGTATGTATTGTTAATCCAAACTTCATGCCAAATCTCAAAAATTGGATTTATATATCGCATCATGCTGATTTATAGGCAGAACGGGCTTAGAAAATACTCACAGGCCTACTATAATTATTCGTGAATTTCGAGGTCACATATAACCAATGGTCATATAAAACCAGTCCCAAGGAATTTCGGGCGGGGCTTACAGGCGTAGGGGTAAGTGATTAATACTTTTACAAATGTGGCCTCAATCCGATGTCGCATTTGACGGAATCTTTTGGTCAGCAGCTCGTTCCCGTGCGGTAAAATTCGACAGTAAAACATGATGAATCTCAGACCGTACAAGACAACCATCAGCGCTCGTTTATTAATAGTTTCCGGTTGCGTGATAGAATCAGTAGACTTCGCATTGCATGGGCCCTGATGGCCACCCAAAATCCCCCACCTATGGCCACCTGAAGATACCCCATCAAGCAAGGCTCATTTTCAATTAGAGATTGAAAACGGCGACAGAACGTACAGACCCCTATCTGTGGAATCCACATATGGAGGGCAGGAAGGATGAACGTTTTGAAGCCGCATTTGAAGACGACAGTCGAGACCTTACTGGACAAGGGAATCAGTCAACGCGAGATGAACCGTAAGACTGGGATCAATCGGAAAACCATCCGAAAATATGACCGATTGTTCAATTTTGTCCCGCCGGAAGAAGATGAGCATTCAAAATCCCCCACCCACCAGGGGGTGGCCACCGGCTCTTTAGTTGAGCCCGGTCAAAATACCCCACCCCGGCCACCGGGTCCGGAAGACAAATTGCCGAAACATGCGCGTTCAGCTTGCGAGCCACATCGGGAATGGATAGAGGAGCAGCTGAGGCTGGGGCGGAACGCCATGGCCATGTACCAGGACCTGGTGGAGATGTTCGGTTTCAGTCATCACTACAACAGCGTAAAGCGATTTGTGCGCAAGCTCAGAAGAAAGGATCCTCATCAGTATGACCGCTTGGAATACCTGCCTGGAGAAGAGGGTCAGGTGGATTATGGGACAGGGGCTTCGACGCTTTGCGATAACGGTAGATATCGCCGGCCCCGGTTGTTTGTCATGGTCCTGAAATACTCCGGCCGGGCCTTTCGGAAAGTGGTGTGGAGACTCAATTATCATTATCCTTATGTAAATTGCCATTCTCGAAGTATTATCAAGCATACCTGACAGAAGGTTAACTTTTTTTCATGGCACCGTACATGTCAACGTTCTGAAATTTGCCTCATCAAGGATAGCTCTGATATCCATAACATTTCGCCCTACACACAATCTCAACCATACGATAAGCTAATACTTAGCTTTCAACGATTTAAGGATTATTATCCTTATCTAAATTGCCGCTCTTGAAATTTTATCAAGCATACCTTACAGAAGTTTAACTTTTTTCATGGCACCGTACACGGGAAAGTTCTGAAATCCGCATCGTCAATGATAGCTCTGATATTCATAAGACTTACGCTCACCCATAATCTCAAGCATACGATAAGCTAATACTTAGCTCCCAACGAGTTAAGGATTATTATCCTAGTCTTAAGGCATGGCTTTTCAAAATCAATCATCAGTACCGAAAGTATTTTTTACTAGTCAAAGGTTACTGAAAAGACATCTCTCCTGCAGGTTGCCTATTCAAGGTTTGTCATGGAATCCTTGCATTTTCGAAATCAATATAATCGCAATATTCGAATAAGAAGCGCTTTCCTTATCCAAGCCATTTTTTCGGAACGGTTGTTAACCTACCTGCCTTAGCCGTCCACAATAGACACGAAATCTCGCGGAAATCCCCGGGCATCGAGTAGGCCGTCGGGCGCCTCCTCCTCCATAGATCACCTTCCTACTCCTTCGTATGCATCAAAGGATGCGGTCTTGTGGTTTTGAAAGGCTGCTCCTGCGCCGACAAGGTTTTCTCCAGTGCTCGGATCACGGACCCGAGTTCGTCTCCCGCCGGAAGAGGATCTATCTCGTACTGATCCATGATATCCAAATGGATCGGGACCCCCCGGTCTTTGCCAAGACGGATAAGCTCCTCTGAGACGACTTTGGAAAACGCCCGGTTCATAGCCTGCACAGCTCTTAGACGCTCCAGGAACTCGTCGCGACGGACGTTTTCACGGAATGCCAGAACCGCACCTCTGGTCGCGGCCCTTAGATCCTTCGTCAGGCGATCCAGTTCAAGCTTCCGCTCACCGATTAATGTTTGAACATTCTGGGCAACCGCTTCGAGGGCCTCTTGCATCGATTTCGCCTCAGTGCTCTTCCTGTTTAAACCTCCCACCTCCTCAAGTGATGAGGCCCGCTTTGACGACTCCTCGACCTCGACCTTCGCCGCTTCTGCCCGGGCGCGCATGTCCTCAAGGCGCTCTTTGTAAATCGCGATCTCTTCCTGGACTTTTGACGTTTTCCGGACAAGATGGGAGACTGCCTGGACCACCCGCTCCGCGAATCCATCCCGAAAGGATTTTTCGAAAACCTTCTGCGTCCCGTTGTTCCCGTTTCGTCGGCTCCACTGCTCGTGGACGACCCGAACGCCGTGGAGACGTTTGGAAACGACCTGTTTCGAGACTTTCAGCTTCTCAGCCGCCTTCGTTACGCTCCCGCCACATTCCGCGACGGTCGCGACGATTAAGTCCAACGGGTTTTCCTCTTTCATCCTTCTCCTCCTCAAAATGGATAAATGTCAGGGTCGATACGTCTTCCATAAAAAATCCGCGCGCCGGAAATGACGCGCCTTTTATGCTTGGTCAACATTACAAGGGCACCCGCCGCCGCGTTCACTACGTCGTCATGCTGCCTTGGACCATGAGCAATGATGTCACGGCCGGACGAGGTTGTCCGACGTTCAAGGCCGAGTAATTGTGTCTTCAATTTTTCATTGTCCAGGAGTTCGATTATTCCGGAATTGAGATCCGGAAGGATTTCTCCGTAAATTTCCGATTTCGGTTTCGGGGAAACGGAATATTCGATCCCCAACTTCCGGAATGATTCCCTGACCCACTCTCCACTGTACCGGTCGCCATAGACACGCCGAATTCCAAATCGCTTGAGATCCCGGACGAGATCTGCCGTCGCATCTTCAGGCGAGAACGGTGGTGCGATCTCGCGGATCAGATCCAGGACCTTGACGGAGCCGTCGAGATGTGCAACTGCAAGGGTGAATGAATCCGAAGAACCGCCTGACGGGTCCGTGAACGCGAGGTACCTGAAATCGTCAATAGGCGGGAGTTCGCGACGACCAGGGACGATACAAGCGTCAACGGCCTCCAGGGTGACGAATCCCTCGACGTCGGATCGAAATTCCGCGAGGTACTCCGCTTTCGCGCTTGAAGGATCCTTTTCTAGTTCCCGGTCGATCAGGGATTGAGGGATGGACGGGTTCATCGTCCTGGTCTGCGCTTGCCAGACAAGGAGCTCCGGGTGATCGACCCCGTGGTACTTGTCGTAATGATCCCACAAGACGCCGGTCCGGCTGTATGGAGACGAGATTACGAGAATAAGGGCGTTCGGGATAGACGCCGACGCCGGTCTGACGGCGGATAGGACCTCCCGATCCGGGTTCTGCCCCTCAGATCTCCAAAACGCGGCTTCGTCCAGGATTGCCGCCACAAGCGTTCGGCCCCGGACCGTACGAAAGGATGCTGTCGCAATCTCGATGGAGATCCCGTTTTTCAACTCAACCCCTTCGCGGAGTTCGCGGGCAATATACTGCTCGAAGACGGGGACCCCGTGGAGGAGCCCCTTGACGTATTGAAGGAGAACCTTGGCCTGCGCCTTATCCGCCGCGATGATTTGAATCACTCCACGTTCGCCCACGTTCAGGTATTGAGAGAAGTCCCTGAATAGGGCGAGGAAGACAGCGATCACGGCCGCGATGAATGATTTCCCTCCGCGTCTTCCTATCACGCCCCAGACCTCGCGGAAAGGGCGCACAGGCGGGTGCTGACGCCCGGTGCATGCTTGGTATAGGGCGAATTCCTCCGACGTCATGGCGAGGCCAAACACAGCCTTCAGATACACGACCCACGCAAACCAGCTGTCCAGGTCCTTGAAGAAACGGCCCAGGAGATTAGAATCCTTTATCGCGTCGATGATTGAGAGATTCACATCCTACCCCTAATTGATAACCGGCCGGATCGGTCAGTCCGTCCAAAGCCCCGCTCGCATCCCGAGCCGTCGCCCGGATTGCCGATACACCCCATTTGTCGGCGACACGGCAGGGCCGGTGTGCAAAAACCTAATATTCGATCTTTTCCACAATCCGTATTTTCAAATCCTTTGTAATCAATACGCCCCCCCCGGAAGGGGCCTCCCTCACCGAGTCACCGACCATTTTTGCAAAATTTAGGGCAGGCTCGATCTCATCCAAAAATTCATCTACATACTCAGCGGTTTTCTTATTCCGCTCGTTCTCTTCCCGCATTTCCTCTGCGCGCTCCTGCATCCCCGCCCATCTTTGCATCGCCTTGGTTTTTACATTCATTACTTCACCACCTTTCCATGGAGTTCCTTGAAATCCACCATTCTCAATATCACGAGATCGTCCGCATGCCTTTTGCCGTGGATATGAACGACGACGGCAGGGATTTTCCCGTCCGGACAATTCGCCTTGGCCTGTGACATGAAGGTCTCGCCGACGAATCGTTGACGGCTTTTCACCTCGACCGATAGGAGATCATGTGACACATCCTCACCCCCGAGGGTGCCGACCCGTTTCCCGTTCAAGGTTTTCGCTACATGCCGTTCAGCCCTTTTGCCACGGGTACGATTTTTTCGAGAATCGTTCACTATGCGCCTCCCATGTCTTCCCTTGCCTCTGCCCAATTAAAAAGATTTTGAATCACAAACTGGCCGCTCACGTCGGGCTTTTCGGCATTTCCTTGTGCCTGCCTCGCCGAGTTTTTTCCCATGCGATACGGATAAAGCGGACAATCCGTGTTATCTTTTCCTGTGCCCGTCTCGTCATGATCTGCCCCCCTGGCCGAGCTTTTCAACCGTCCTCCGGCCAGGAACGCTTTCTGGTCTTGTCCCTCCCTCCCTCGCTATACGCGGTCTTCAGGTATTCGTCCAGGTCAGGTGCCTTTTTCCCGGAGTCCGCCATCTTCTCAAGGGCCTGGAGATCGAGACGGAGGCTATTCGCCATCGGGAGATAGGCATCCGACTCCACGATTGACGGATCCTTCAAGACGCTGATCTCGTGCAAGGTGAGACGAACGGCCTTGAACACGATTCTGTGGATCAGCATCTCGGATACAATGGTGGGTTCCCCCTTGTACTCTCTGAGAGCGTCCTTAATTCCCTTCACTGTCCGGCCCAGGCGGGTCCGGCCGTCGATCTTGGAAACGTCCAGGAACAACCCGTGTCGGAAATTTGGTATGATGCTCGCCAATGATTTTGCTTTCGTCGCCATATTCATCCCCGTTCTATTACCTTGCGAAATGCGGGACAGAATCGGAATTTAAGACCAAACCCGCAACCCCCGCTCAACCTGTATCCCTGTGAATCCTTGATTATCCATTGTTTCCAGAGCTTACATCTGGTAGTCGGCAGCGTGACACGCTGTGTTCGGTCCGATTCAATCCCTCACCCACATCCCTGGAGGACGATCTGGACGTCGCCGCGTGTTCGTGCTGCTGCCCTTTTTCCTCCACTCCGATATATTCCCCGTCAAACACCTCCATGACGAGAATCACGGGCATAAGTTCAGCCTTGTGGTTTTTCATTCCTTCCGTCATCCTCCGTGTGATCGAACCCCGGGGGCCTTTCGCGGAGATGTTCGAATCACTATCCCGGAGGGATAGGCGGACGCCTTTGTGTTTGCATTTGGTTAAGATTTCGTTGGGATCCATCATATGACGACTTCCTCCTCATCAGCCTTTATAGAAGGGGAGGAAAAACCTCCAAAAGGCCTATCAATACTAGTGTCTACACAACTGTCGGTAATATTATTTAAATCAACACCCCCAACACCTCCGACAGTACCGACACTGTCGGTCCGTTTATCTATGTTTTTCCCCCGACCGACACCACCGACAGTCTCTAACCCTTTGATATTACTGCTTTCAACTGTGTTACTGTCGTTACTGTCGCCACTATCGGGGGTGTAGGGGGAGACCCAGTACGATCGGCGATTACGCGTTACATGTTGGATCCTAAGACGGGATTTGATTTCCCGGAGCAGAGAGTCCCGAAAACCCCGTCGCTCCCCTTCCGTATACATATCTGCGGCGGGCACTTCGGCATTTTTTGTGAAAACGTCGATCATCCAGGCTTCGCATTTCTCTTGAAGGGTATTGTCGGCCGCGCCGGGTTGTTCGGAGATAACGATGTCGTTTTCGGATTCGTAAGCTATCAAAGGTGGGATGGATTCATGATTAATCACGTTGCTGGAAGCGACAACCATCTTGCGCGTGTGGGCCGACTGCCGGAGGATGGAGACAATATGCCGGACAGCGGCGGTTTTGGATGTGGTTCCGACGTTACGATCGAGGAGATCCCCTTTGGCTGTTTTTCCCCAGTGGTCGATATAAACAAGCGCCGCGCCGTGCTTATCACAAACGATGCCGTTGACGCGATGCATGATCCCGCCGATCTTATCATCGTTGTCTCCAAAGGGTTGCATTCCCCTGATGGAATCAATAAATACGGCAAGGATCGGCTGGGGGAGTTCGGTGAGAAGGTCGTCCAGTTCTTTAAGGTCCCGCTCTTGATTTAGGGAGTACCGAAATCCTTCGTCGGATTTTTGGGCGACGACGAATCGCGGGGAGTCCAGGCCAAACCTTTGCATCTTGTGGACGGTATCAAGGACTGCCCCTTCGGTCGCGAGCCACACGACGGACCCTTCGGAGGTTTCCTTAAGGATCTCCCTCCCCCCAATCAAACAGAGAGAGGATTTTCCGATCTTCTCCCGCCCGTTCCAAATAGACGGCATCCCTTTAGGGATATGTGTCTTGAAATGCCATTCGACTTTTTGTGAAAATTTTTTCTCAAGATCCCCCAATGTAAGACCTCTTGATTTCCTTCTTTCTGCCATATTTTTAGTCGGCCCAGATCCGTATCCTTTTTTAGCCAACGCGCGCGCCGCTTCCCGGTAGTCCCCCTTGTGTTCCAGTGCGGCGAATAGGGCGAATGGAAAGTACGTCCGGCCTTTTTCGAGGGGAACAGCTGATTCCGTGAAGACGTGAAAAGCCCGTCCGTCCATCAAGGACGCAGACTTTGCTCCCTTAGTGACCGTCTTGCCGGGTCGAAGATAGAACTCCCGGCCGTCCTTATCCGTTCCGTTCGGAATCCATCCGTGCGCGCGGAGGATCTCCCGGACATCGCCTCGGGCGTCGAAATCGGCGCCTGGAAGCATCTCGCCCGCTGCCTGTGATGGATGATATCCCCTGATAGGCGGAGGCTCCGTTTTCTGCTCCATCCATTCATTGCAGTCACGCGCGGCCCGGATCAGGACATCTCTTTCCTTGGCCGTGATTTTGGGGACCACCCCGAGATGTCTTTGCTTGGGCGTATATCCTTCGGAGGGATAAGTGATACAGTAAGCCCCCTCACCCCGCGTCTCGACCATTTTAGGTGTGATAAAATGACGGCTGTCTTTCTCACGCGCCGCGAATTTTTTCCCGAGGTATTCATGCTCGCCAGGGCCGTCGACCTGGATTGAGGCAAAGGCCAAATCTTGATTTCCCGGGACGGGTTGTTCACAACGGTAGAAAACATGGGCGCCATGGGGGGAATACTCGACCACGAGCCTTTTCAAAAGACCGGGGACGTGTTCCTCGACCTTGCTTGACCAGCCCGCAAGAGCGCGGCGATCGCAATCGAAGTCAATGGCCTCCAGATTGCCGGAGACCCGCCCGGTTATGACAGCTAGAGCCCGGCCGTTTTGGGAGAACCAGTTTTCGACGGTCTCTTTGTCGGGGATTTCCGATTGGAACCGCTTCCATTCGCCGACGCACGGCCTTTTGGCCATTTTACCGCTGTTGTACGGATAAGTGGGAAGCACCGAATATCCGCATTCGCGATAATAATGAGCCGCTTTAGAAAGGGATGTCATCCTGCGAGATCTCCATCGGAGGATCAAAGGAGTTAATATGTCCCTCAAGCGCTTTGAGGGCCTGAGCCTGGAAATTTTCCCATTGCTTTCGTGGTTCAATCCGGACGATAGGGCTCCATTTTTGGTTCCCATCCTCGTCTTGATAAGGCTTTGCAGGCAATCCGATCCACCGCCTGCCGCCCTTCTCATGGACGGTGACCCCATCAATAATTATCCCTGTGGGCTCCAACCTGATTCGCGCGAACCCCCTGAGAGTGTTCTTCTCAAACTTTCGAAAGTCTTCAATCTTGATCATTTCAGCCCCTCCAGAATTTCCCGAGCGAGGGCGTTCGATTTATCTCCAACCCGGATTTTCCGTGCGTTCAGAAACGCCCTCAGATCATCGATCGCAATCAGCTTCACTTTTGGGTTTATCTCAATGATCGGCAGACCCTGCTCGACCATCTTTTTAATGGGACGCGTATCCTTGTTCTTGAAACCCAGATACTCCGGGCACTCCCCCAATTGAAGAAATTCACGAGGTGGAAAACTTCGTTTTGACATGCTCGCCCTTTTAGATCTGATCCTCATCGACTCCCAGGATAATGGCCCACTGCCTACGCTTGTGAGGGGTAAGCCTCCTGGTCCCGGATACAATGCGGCTCACATAAGCCACCGATACGCCTGCCACCGTTGCGAAGAGCCGAAATGATCCGAAATCCTGCTGAATAAATTCTTTTAATCTTCGACGTTTCAAGTTGGGCGCCCCTTAGCTAATTGTATATTTAAAAACACTATTAGCACTAGCCATATTTGCATGTCAACAAAAAAATATATTGACAATTAACTAATAGTAAAATAAATTAGATATTAGCTTGTAAATTAAGGAGGACTGAAATGAAAGATACTTCGTTTGTTCAAAGACTTATGGAATTTGTGGAAGCCGATCTGGACGCTTCATCTTCACGGCGTTTTGCCATGGGTTTTTACATGGAATGCGTCCCTGCCTACGATGAAGCCATAATCCAGATTGGACGTGAACATGGGGTGGACGAAACAGAACTTTGGGAAAAGATTCGAGAGTTCCAATCGGAATGGAGGAAGGCCTTAGATTGGATCGAAGAGAGAAAGGGGCGGAATTATCAAATTGAATTTCTAGAGCGTGAGGTTTTCTCGTGGACATTTGGAGAAAAACCCTCATTTACCCTTGGGGCCGCAGAATCAGAGGAGGGTAAGCTTGATGTTATCATTTATAATTTAAGCGGGTGGACCGGAAAAAGCTTTGGCGCTGACGAGAAAGCCTCTTGCCCGAAAGAAGAGAAGACATTTCCCCCGGGAGCAAGACGTTTGTTTTCTGCTCTTGACGGATTACCGACTTTCGCGATAGGGCGATGTGGAAACTGTGGACAATGGTTCTTTAACCCGACGAAACGGGAAAAGGTCTATTGCAGCCCCGTCTGCCGGAACCGGGCGAATGTCCGAAAGGCCTCTCAAAGAAAGAAAAAGGGGGCCGAGGCCCCCTAAATTTTATTGCCGCATTTACCCGCTTTTGATTGCGTATGGGTTGCGGAACAGAACTGATTTTTCGCAACCGCTTGAGCTTAAGTATTTGATTTTATTAACCTCCTTTCCCAGAAATGGCCTCTCACGCCGAAGACACGGGTTCGAGTCCCGTTGGGACTACCAGGACATACCTAACCCCTTGATTTTTCTACAACGAGATCAAGGGGTTTTTCGTTGGTTTTACATGGTTTTCGTTCTTCTTGGGAACAGTGTGCCCAAAAGATAATTCACAGAAGCTCGAGCGATAATCCACCTTTTCAATCATCAGTGTCACTCCAAGCAATATCTCGCCAAAAAAATTCAAATCAACCGTCATTGACTCTCAGGACAATTTTTAAGGGCGAAAAAGGGATATTTTCCTGTCGCCAACTTGGTGAGTGAGATAGAGGCTCTACGACGGGCGCTGGCGGTTATGGTGGAAAATGCCCAACCCGTGTCCTTTGGGATGCTACGTTTTTTTTTAGCTGGCCCGGCAGCGTGCCCATCCATACGCATTGGATTTTTTCCGCAAAACAGGTGTCCTTTCACACGCATACACCCACGGGTGTGCTTCCTGTCCTGATTGCCTACTTTTTTTCTGGCGCTTTACCAATCCCTGCGCGTCAGTACAATTTCCAAAGCGATTCGGTATTGGATGCTTGCCCTCGGAAATCACCTGGCTGAAGACCGACAGGCTGCCCGAGATCCGGTCACACTGGATGGCGAGTGCCCGGAAATCGACCTCGCCTCGGCAAAGACGGGAATCTTGGAACAGCAAGGCTACCGGCCCGATGCGTATTTTTTCCTGCCGCCCCATCGCTGGTTCGAGAATTACTACCATCCCATGCAGACCGGATTCGATGCCTTTCTCCGGCGAAATGGCGAAAGCGCACAGGCGAAGGAGATTGTCGAGGCGGAAAAAGTAGAAATCGCCCTGTACGAAAAATGCGGCGACCACTACAGCTATGGGGTGTATATCGCGCAGAAGATCTGAATTACGGGAGCAGAAGGCCACATCTTCTCTTGACGCACAAACCTCACAATCGTGCATTTCAAATACATAATTGCAAGGCAGTATTCCGAAAACAAAGGATGCGATACCTTGACAAATCTCCGGTATTATAGATAATGATCATTGATGATATTTAGTCAGCAACTATTGAGAATAATTCATGGAGACGCAATTCCTGCCCCACAACAGCCACTTGGACGATCCTGGCGCATTTGGCAAACTTGACCCCAACTTGCGTCTGCTGTCCAAGCAACCCCTTGTGCATGAGCCTGACCTGCTTGAGCGATTGCCGGTCGGCAAGCCGGGAATCTACTCCATCGCCGGGGGGCGACAGATCGGCAAAACCACTCTCCTCAAGCAATGGATACTGATTCTGCTTCGGCAGGGTACACAGCCCGAGAGCATCGCCTTCTTTACCGGTGAGTTGATCGACGACCATCATACGCTCGTCCGTATTCTTACGGATCACCTGGATAGAAAAGCGGGTCTGCAATATCTCCTGCTCGACGAAGTCAGCTACATCAAGAATTGGGACAAGGGCGTCAAGTTCCTTGCGGACGCCGGCCTGCTCGAAAACTCCGTTCTCGTCCTCACCGGTTCCGATACAGCCTTCATCCAGGAAGCGCGGATGCGCTTTCCGGGGCGCCGCGGCAGGGAAGGCGTGGTTGACTTCCATCTTTACCCGCTGACCTTCCGCGAGGTTCTGCTGCTGAAACGTGTGATCGACAAGAAGGCCCGCGCCCTGCTCGACTCGGAACCAGGCAAAGCTTCCCCCAAGCTTCTTAAACACCTGTTTGAGGAGTTCGACCACTACCTGATCCACGGCGGCTTTCTGACGGCCATCAACGACATGGCTCGGGACAATACGATTCTCCAATCGACCCTGGCAACCTATAGCGACTGGATTCGGGGAGATGTGCTCAAGCGCGGCAAACAGGAACCCTACCTGCGGGAGGTGCTGGCGGCCATCATCAAGCGACTAGTACCGTGTCTCAAAAGACATGCCCCTAAAAATGGCAATCTTAGATCATGATTTATTTCTTGACATTTAACCCACTATATGGTAGACTGCTTGCCATATTACCCCAAGACAGA
>Ga0272443_10006264_pt1 | contig 11872 bp, 12 predicted proteins | sample SSMAcet12_FD_193581 | JGI IMG/M metagenome (GOLD analysis project Ga0272443, IMG submission 193581) | Marine sediment archaeal communities from Little Sippewissett salt marsh, Falmouth, MA, United States - SSM-Acet-12 | ecosystem: Environmental > Aquatic > Marine > Wetlands > Sediment ... | reverse complement strand
CCCTTGATTCAGATAATATACGAAAGGGGGCTAGAGCAAGAACGGTAAATCTGGAACTGGAAGCAATAAAGACAATGTTGAATCTTGCTATTAAATGGGATTACCTAAAAATTAATCCGATGAAGCTTGTTAAGCCATTAAAAGTCGATGATAAAAAACCATTACGATTTCTAACAGAGGAAGAATGCGATAGATTATTGAAAGCTATGCCAAATCACCTTTACCCCATATATTTTACTTTCTTAAGTACTGGCATGCGAAAAGCAGAACTTGAGTATTTACGCTGGAATGATATAGACCTTAAAAACAGATTAATTTTTATAAGAAAAAAACCGGATTGGCTTCCCAAGACTGGTGAAAGGGAAATACCCATAGGAGACGAATTGTTAAAGGTCCTAAAGAATCATAAAAAGAAGTGTAAAAATATATCAGAAGAGGAATTTGTTTTTGATATCATTGGCAGCGGAAAATCACACAATTTATTGAGAACGGAATTGATCAAGATTGGCAAAATCGCAGGTATAGATGATTTAACAAAAGTACATACGTTGCGGCATACATTTGCCAGTCATTTAGTAATGGCAGGAGTCGATTTGCCAACAGTACAGAAACTTATGGGACATTCTGATATTGAAACGACAATGCTATACGCCCACCTTGCACCAGAGCATTTAGCTAACGCCGTTAATAAGATACCATTAAAGGTTTTCGGCATTTAAGCCGCAATTTCTTATCAAAATTGTACAAAAGTAATAGATAATTCATATGGCAAAACACCAACTCAAACACCGAATCAGTTATATTTTTCAGTTATTATGCCATATTTTTATTATATATAAAGTGAATTATTTTAAGTAACCCGGTATTTCCCATATGTATACATTATAACCCACGTTATAATTGAGTAGAGCCATTTTTGTCCTATCCGATGATAGTGATATATCAGTATTAAATCCGTTTTTAAGGAATGGTCTGAGATTTGAACCATCAATATTCATTATGTAACTTGTGTTTGCATAAGTCGTAAATATTATCTCTGACTCAGTTAGAAAGCAATTTATTGCTGATTCATCAATATCATTATTTGTTAATTGGAGAAGGCCGGAGCCATCCCTATTTATTACATACATTTCTATATTTGCCTTATCATATTCTCTTCCTATAAAGTAGATTTTTGATTCATCGGGAGAAAAGGCTGCAGCGTGAATTCTTTCAAAACCATCATTTAAAACAGTCTCTATATTTGATCCATCGATGTTCATTAGGCATATATGTTTGAATGGGTTGTAATACTTTACAAATAGAATTATCTCTCCATTAGATGAAATATCATATACATTTTCATCTACCCAAGTATTAGTGAGATTGATAACATTTGAACCATTATTTTCCATAATATAAATTTCATAATTTCCCTCAATGGGTGGGTATTCATCTAATATAGAATTACCCGAGAAAACGACCTTTTCCCCGCCGCTTGCCCAGTATGATTGGATTATGTGACAATTATAATCCGTTAATTGCTCGACATTTGATCCATCTACATTCATTGAGTAGAGATCGTAATCTTTCGAAACCAATAACCTTTGACCATCAGTAGACCAGTCGGCTCTTGTATAATATGCATTATCAAATGTAATTTGGACCATATTTAATACAGTAATGTTTACGGTGTCCGCCGCGATTTCGAAATCACTATCCGTTACAGTTACAATTATTTCATGATCGGATATCGACAAATTATTTAATTGAAGCGAACTACCAGTTCCCAATAATCCATCAATATCAGACGTCCATACTATTGAATTTTCGTTTATTTCTCCGTCCTCCGCATCCTGAGCGGTTGCTGAAAATGATATATTTTCTTCTGTTGAGTAGTTAAAACTATGAGGAGAATCAATGTTCACCGTTGGAGGTGTATTTTCCGAGGGACAATCAGAATCACTGTATAGCTCAACCTCAGTTCCGTAAATTGGTATATTAAAACTCTTTGAAACTAAAATTGCATCAAGTTCTAAACCAGCGTTTGCTTCTAAACCAGCATTAATAGAATACTCCCAACAGTAAGGATTGCCTGTAACATTTCCATCCATTTTGAGATATGGAACTGCGTCCAAATACGGACCCAGCACCTGGACAACTTTTACACTTACTTCTGGACGTATAAACACCTTGGCATAAGCGGTTGCTTCTGCATTCCAAAATGGTTCCGTAGAAGAGAAACTCAATGATGCATCAAATACTTCGGAAAACTTATCATTTTTATATTCACCGCCAACTGTAGTAGAAGCTTCTCCCATTAAAGTAAAACTTGCCGATCCTGCTACATTGGCGCCGACATCAAAACCGGCATAAAGGGATAAATTGATTTCTAAGGGAACACCTGATACTTCCAACGGTATTACTATTAATCCAAGCAATATTTCATCTGATTTATTAAAGTAGGCTGAGGCGTCTATTCTTGGAGTTAATTCGAGGCTTAGTACTCCTGTTGCTGCACAGTATACTTCAAGATTATCTTCGTCAATAAATACACGAAATCTCATGCTTGGTTCAAATCCAATACTACCAGATTCTATGTATACATTCACTGGAGCATTATCAATTTCACTATTGAATAATTCCACACCGTCAAGATTAATTAACTCCCCTGACACATTAACCCCTGGAGCCAAAAACATCTTTGCCTTACTGGTCAAGCTCTTATCAAAAAGTGAATTATCAAATGTCAATATGATTGTTGTATCTAATTCAATTGTTTCAAACGCCTCAACTAGGGTAGCCTGGATAGTATTTATTGATAATAGTCCCGATGTCGATTTTGAATTTGAATTAGGAGCGTCAATTGAAACTACTTTCCGTAAATAGCCACCTGAATCAGCGCTAAAAATAATATCCCCAGCATTTATAAGTGGAGGGGTGCCGGTGTATGAATAGGTATATGTAGAATCGATTATTGATACGAGTTGTATGCTATCAAGATCATCGATTTTTGTTAGCGATTGACTATATATTAATGTAGTATCTTGCGTAACAATTGGTCCTTGAATATATGCATCTTGAGGAAAATATAAGGCTGAATCTTTATGATCTGTAAATCTGAATCGATAATTATGTGAACCAACATTCAGTGTAGAATTGTACTCATAAATCGCACCAGTATTATAGTTACCACTTGATTTAGTCATAATATAAGCGGACCCATCTATTATAACTTCAGCTACTAAAGGCGCGCTATCAATTGGGTTGAGATATGTGACTCGATAGACATAAGTGCTGTCAATTATCCCGCTTTCTGGCGAGACGCTTCCATTGATAAGGACTGGATTTTCGAAAATGTCAAAATAGAGCGAGTCTGCTATAACATCTTTGCCATCACTGATTCTAAATGTAATAACAGCGCTCGTGTCAAAATTTGGTGCTGTCCATATTACGGCATTTGAATCATCTCGATTTAACTGGCCAGTACTTGCCTGCCATTTGAATGACAATATATCTTTATCTGCATCACTAGCCAATACGCTTATAGTATAACTTTGTCTGACGTTAATAAAATTCACAATATTACTTGAAAGGTCAGCACCCCCTTCACCAATTATTGAAATTTCTTCTACAATTGGTATATTATTTTCAGTTCCAACTGGATCTTTTTCACAACTGACAATGGATAGAAAAGTTATACACAGAATAATTCCAATCCCAAACTTAGGAGAAATATGCATATCGTTCATTTCCTATAATTTTTTGATATATGTGTAAAAAATATAAACAATTTGGCAAATAATGCAATCAATTATTCTATTCACTAATTTTGTATAAACCAAATATATTTGTGATAAACACATGTGATGTAGCTATTTATAAATTAGCTGCTTACTAATACACCAATATCTAAAATAGGTTTATTGACAAACGGTAAATTCATATTAACTTAAAAACAATTCAAATAATGTGAGGTTTGATGCCTTGAAAATTAACCATGACAAAATATACAATGAAGAAATTGATGCCTTAAACAATTTTATCGTTAACAATAGACCCCTATTTGATCTGGAAAAGAAGATAGGTAGTTTCAATATTTTCCGTACGCTTAAATTTGAATATGGAGAATTAAGGCATTCTAATGTTTTGAGCTGGCTATTTCAGCCCGAAGAATCCCACGGACTTGGCGAGCTATTTCTTCGGCGTTGGCTAATGAAAATAGTATTAGATATTCATGACGAACTAGAATTATCCATTGACCCGGTTACAATAGATTCAATGCAAATTACATCCGTTGAAGTATATCGGGAATGGAAAAACTTAGATATACTGATAATTATAGAAACGCTTGAGCGCGTTAAATGGATTGTAGTAATTGAAAACAAGATTAACTCTACTCAATATCATAAGCAGTTAGAAAAATACAAGGATAGAATTCATTCATATTTTCCTAGTGATAAAAATATGCTGTTCGTTTTTTTATCCAAAAATAATGAAATACCGCAAGACAATTCGTACGTTACAGCAAATTACCAGCAGGTATATGAAATATTGAATGATTGTGTTTCTGAACGTAAAGATACGATCGGCCCAGAACCGTTAGTCTTGATAAATCACTATTTGGAAATATTGTCAGAGGTTTTTATGGAAAATTCAGAAGTAGCAGAATTGGCACGTCAAATATACAAAAATCATAAACGTGCACTAGATGTAATATTCGAGCATAAACCTGATATCTTAGCAGAATTATCTGCGGCCTTAAATAATAGACTACTTGATCAATCTAGCGAAATGGATATCACAAATATAAATATGAATAAAGGCCTCATAAGGTTTATTCCGAATATATGGAGAACAGAGGAAAATCTTAAGGGTACGGCATGGGGAAAAGAGAACTCTGCTTTTGCTATTGTTGAGATTAATCTTTGGACTAAATCTCCCAGGTTTACTGTCGTATTGGGAGCTCCTCCTATGGAATGGGGAAAGCAATTATGGGAGATTTCGCGTGAAGCTCCATTTAAGAATACAAAAAGAAGTAAGATGCCTGCAACTTGGTTTATTCTACATTCTGTTCCGATGAAGTTGACCTTTGATCATTTAAATGATGATTCCCTAGATGATTATACTGATAGAATTTATGGCCTAATCAATAGGGAAATGGAAAAAACCGAAACTAAAGAGATCTTCAAAATTGTCCAAGACCAATTACCAGATTTGTCAAAACATCTATGACCCCAAAAAACTGAAACTCGGAGTGTATATTTCTGTTAATCCATAGGTCTAAATTCAAGGATGTTATAAAATGAAAAAGAATACTGAATTTAAATTTGTCTGCAAAGAGACAGAGGATAAAATTGAAAATCTTGAACCCCTACTGGATTTGATTGCAGACATGTTGGTAGATAAATACTTAAAGCAGAAAATGGCTGCCGAAACGAATGAAAAAGGCTAAATGTACTTTCGCTTTAACCTTCCTTTGGTTTCTTGTTTATCAAGCCATTTTGCAATTGAAGTTTTACGAAAGCGGATTAGGTTCCCAAGCTTTATGGTCGGAACAAAACCAATATGTGACCAATAATAGACGGTTGACAGCTTTACTCCCAGCTGATCAGCCAATTGTTTTGGTGTTAGTAGATTATCAGTCATTATAAGGTGCATCCGTACTTTATTTATTGGAGCAGACCGGACATTCTTTCCATTTTGGAACAATTGTATTTAATTCAGATATTTGCCCAGATAGGGATAACCTTCTATACGTCCATGGCAATTCACTTTTTGATAAAATGTGATCGCATGCTGTGAGGGTTAATGCTGAAAACAACAACGGAAGATTGAGATTCGCTGTCACGCCACATTTTTGCCTCCCTCTATTACCCTTTCGGTAGCATTGCCAGCATCCGCATTCATCAAGGCTGTGCTGTATAAAAATGTATCCATAGTCAGAATTTTCGCTTAGTCCCATTGTTATAAATGGTATGTTACTCTCAAAGCAGTATTCGGCCGCAAGATATCGCACATCATCGTTATCCGGAGCACAAATACAAATTGCTGGATTATCTGCCATTATTATGTCTATTGCTTCTTCAAAAAATAAGTCAACAGCCTTTAGTTTGATCTTCTTTATTGCATCATTTTTTAAATTTTGCGTAAGTGTAGAAGCCTTAGGTTTTCCAATCTCTGAATATTTATATTTTTGACGATGAAGATTTGTAATATCAACCGTATCTCCATCACAAATTGTCAGGCGACCAACACCTTTCTTTACCAGTCCATAACTAATGTTACTTCCGAGACCACCTGCGCCTATAAGTACAATATTGGCGTTTTTATATGACTCGGCATTGAAGGAACCATTTCTCAATTCTCTATCGTACATTTTTTGCACGTCAATATTCGACCCCCGAGGTCGATAGGATATTTCTGAAACGGTTGAATCTTTATATTTTGAATATGTTTTCATCAATCTTTTCTACTCCTTTACCGATTACCTCAATTTCATACTCCAGAGAACCAGAAAAAAACCTTACATATCCTTCTCTGTTGAATATACCTCCAATTGCCTTATATCCTCCCTTTTCAAGATCAATCTGGAGTTCTTCATCAGTAGGAGACGGCATTGTTGCATTTATGCCATAACCAGGGTGGGCATGAAAATAGGCATTTAAGTGTTGACCATTCCTGTTAAGGGTAGCCAACACGTTTCTATTATCTTGCTTGTCTACCGAAGCATATGAAGTTGTCTGAATTTCGTGTTTGATATTTAGAGACTGATCTAATGTCCTTATCGAGCCGAAATTCAATCCAGTAATATATAAAATTGACTCTTCTTTAATTTTTGCCAATTCTTTGAGGCAATTACGCAAGAACCAACTACCGCAATAATAAATTAATTTGTGATTGTCCTTTCTAAGAAGTGATTGAGTTTGATTTAATGCTCTTTTACAATCCGCAATCGTCATCAGTATTTCTAATTCGGATTGAGCCTTATTTCGCTGTCCATTTGCTATACTGCATTCCATCTGCGTCAAAATAGATTTATACTTTTTGTTAAATCCATAGTTTACTGCCTCCAATGAAGCACAGCATGCAGCGATATTATTTTCCATTTCTATACCTCGCTTAGATTCTGTTTAAATGCCGATATTAGCACGCTCTCGATAGATTTAATGCCTTCAGACATAGATTCCGGCGCAAATTCAAAATGAATTGAATGCCAGCCATCTCCCTTATCAGTAAAGCAAGCCCAATGTTCGTGTGACTTTAGCACCGGAGGTGGATCTTTAATAAAGAAATCTCCTATATCAAAGGTCCTTTCCCTAATTTTACCCTGAAAAGAACCATATCGAGTACGAAAATAGCCAAAATAGTATGGCCCATCTTTCCACCACCCTCGTTGATCAAGTAAGCTTGGATACTGTTGTGATATGGGTTGGAATGAACCTACTGTTGCTTGCCTATAGGCATAGAGTACAGTATTGTCACCGACCTTATCAAAGATTTCCTCATTTTGTCCAAACGGTAATTCACTCGATGATGGACACAACTCATAATTCGATAGATTAGCCCTTGAAAGCAATTCTTGAGTAGTCGTATCAGGAGTAACAACGAAAAAATCAGTCGGGGCTGTACCTGATCCATCGACCTGTATTCCTACCTTTTTTATCATATCCATGACTCCTATTTGAGGTTCTTTGGCCTTATTAAACTCAGGGTTATTTTCCTTAGCCATTTTTGATTACCTCCTATCATTATCTACTGTTAATCCCATGTCACAAAGTTACCGGCTAAATCAACCGTTATTTTTTCTCTGAAATTGTCAAATAGTTCATGTTGCTTTAGAGCATTATTCAGTTTACTTTTATCTCTGCCGTTTAATACCAAATGGATCACTTCATTTGGACTCAAGGAAGAAGCAAAAATCTTACGGCAGTTACCCAGTTCTTTATCAAGAGGTGGAAGCCCTATTTCATAGCAGAAGACTTTGCTATCATTTCTTGCCAAAATATCAACTTGTTTTCCATTGTTTAGAGCTGCCTCAATCTCCGTTTGCCAGCCGGTTGCATTTAAGTAGTTCCGCACTTGGTAGACTAAGAAGCGATGCAACGATCCTCCTTTGGAATGAATAGCTGGGACATTAAGTCCAGCAATTTCAGACCCAGCTGCAGTCAATTCCCATGCAGAAAAATAGCCTTTTTTCCTCTGAATTTTATGAATATTTATATATCCAAAATTCTGTAACCTGCTCTTGATTTTATGTATGCTTGAACCACTTTTAATCTTAAGAACATTCCTTATTTCTGGCTCAGGCATTACAAGAGATTCGCTTTGCCCAATCAAGGTCAATATTGCTTTTTCTTTATTAGATAAATCGCCATCGATTGACCTATCGGCTGATTGAGTCTCTGCGTCTTGTAAATTTATGCTATCAATATTCACCTTTTGGTTATTTTGTTTCTCGGCAACGATTGAGTTATCTGGCAATGCAATAAACGACTCATAAAACTCATTGCTTTTTATTGACGACCTTAGCTCAATCTCAAATATGGAAACATTTTTATTAAGCAATTTTCGGTACCTCCAAAGTGAAAGGATGTGGATACCGAAAATCTTTGGCACAAGCCTGTCCCGGCAGGGTAAGTCGTTTAATAAATTCTGATTGTTCGATTGTCATACCTGTTGCCGATGCAAAGGCTGCATAATCCGACCCTAATCCGAATCCTCCGACCATGATCTTTATTCCGGTGTTGGCCAAGGCCATATCTGCCAAGTTTAAGCTTTGAGTTCCAATTATGAATCCAATTCCGAATTCTCTACTCTTTGCCAGATAATCTAGCAAAAGGTATGTTGAGTCCTTAAACTCATGGGATTTTTGAAACATTGGATATGCCTCGTCCAGGACAATTATGTCTATCATAATACGATCCTTTGATTTGTGGACATTTTATGGTTCAATATTTTTCCGACTGTTACAGCGATAACCAAGTTTTGCATATCCGTTGGTAATCCCTCTACAGATATAGCCCAACTGGAGTTTAAATATTTCGTCCAGTTTAATTTGCGATTTGAGCAGATTTGATCGCCATATTGATCAATTAGGCCTGTGACTCTGTTTAATACAGTTTCCTGATAGCGAGCGAGATGACTCTGAAACGGGTATTTTTTATTCTTTATGGCATTTTGCACGTCCCGAAGGGTTGGATAAATACGTGTTGACTCAGAATTTCTTTCCCTGCCTAACCAAAGAGCTGTATTGAGCAACAGATTTCGCCCTGCAATTCTAATGTCTAAATAATTGGCAAATAATTCGAACAGCATTGAAAGCCATTTTCTGTAGTTGATTCCCGGTGGAGGCTCAAGCCAATTGGTAAAGTAATCTTTGAAACACCAGTAGTGAAAATCGGGAAATATTGTCAGGCAGGCATAATCTCCTTTTCTATCAAATATTTTTATATATGCCAATTTCTTCAAAAGAATTTGATATAAGACCAATAAAACGAGTGATGATTTGCCGCCAAATGATCTTCCTGATACCAAAAGGTGATTTAATAACGATACTTCGTCTATAAGCCAGTGAATCATAGCTGGTGGGACTATTCCAATACCGATATTGCCTACAAATTGATTAACAAGTATGGGATTTGTGGCTCTGAATGGATCGGAATTATATAGATGAACATTTTCTTCATTATTGATTAGCTCATTCGCCAATTGCCTCAGCTGTGTGTCATTAGGATTAATCTCCAAAAACCTTAGATATTGTGCCTGCCTGGGATTCCTATGGATGCCAAACTTAATTGACTTTTTGACAATTTGCTGAACCTCTTCCCACGGTTCTACAATCTTATTATCAGGTTTATGAATCACTACTCCTCCTTTTTGGTACTGGTAGGAGTAATATTTTGCCAACAGCCTTAAAGAAGCGCTTACGTTTGATTCTTTTGAGACATTGTTTGCATATCCATTTTGATTCTTTTTCGTCCCAATTTGAACAGACCATACAATTCACTTTTCCGCAAAAATAACAATATCTTATTGTCCTCATAGTAAGATAAGTTTGACAGCTTGGCTCTTGGCACTGTCCAACAATCTCATTGGGACTACTAATTATTTCACCTTTGTTATTCCATCGGTAGTTTGTCTCAGTAGTTATGATATCTCCGTTATCACGGATTTCTGTATCTTGTTCACTCCAGGTCGGGATTTCTTCTACGTTGTTCTTGACGACCGTTTTTTGGCGATTTAACCTTCGCTGTGAATTACCATCATATTTTTCAATATCATCTGGCATTTTAATTATCCAATCATGAGCTACACTTGCATCAAATTTATAGATGCATAGATAGTTGTTCAACAACGAGAGGCCTACATTTCGCCTACTTTCAACCTCAATTGCCCACAAAAGGGGAATATTTAAATACTTTAAATGATGCAGTACTATCAAATGGCTATATTTGAGGTACCTAATCTCGGAATGTTTATATTATGGCACGATGGTTTCTTGCCAGATACTGACAGATTAAAAACTAATCTATCCAAATCCAATTTGGAGAAACTGAATCAACGTCCGCAGTCAGTTAACGCAATATATTTAAATGAATTGATTGACAGATCGAGGTTTGAATTATCCTTGGCAACACAAAAGAACATTTTAATGCCTGATACCTACTTTCTCTCTCATAGAACCAATCCATCATTGCTATCGGACTATTCCCCAGTATTTATTGAATACAATCAATTGAATGAAGACCAAAAGGACAAATATAGATTGTTATGCGTTGCTGCTATTGATGATAATAATGCTGAACTTATTAAGAATGCTTTTATTGAATCTCAGGAGCGACTTGGATTTAAAACCAGAGATTATTACTCTGACATTGATAGATATAAATTATTTTTAACAGAATTATCCTATGATATAGCGGAAAAGTATATTTCTCCCAATACATCTGTCGATAACCTTCTAAGCGGCCTTGGTCTTGATTCCACAATTTAATACTTCGTATCTCTAGCCCTTCTTTTTATAATGACAAAACTGCATGCACTTGAAGTTGCTAAACCCTTATGCCGTTGGAAATATATTAATTTCTGTAATTGTTGCCTCTTTCTTTTACTAGTCACTGAATTCCATATTTGTCTATATAATACATTCTGCATAATCCGCCTGCGTTCTGTATCTATCTCATCATCGTACGTATTTTCAATTCTTGTTCCCCAAAATTTATGCCATAAATATTCATATTTTAAAGAATCACCTGGTTTCAGTTTACTTAGTTCTTCTAAATAACCAACCGCCAGTTTGCTTTCTGTTTTTAATTGTTGTCCCATTAGCCATATATCTTGAGAAGGCAACATATATATAATGGTTGCACTATCAATAATTACTCTAATATAGTCATCTAAAGATATGTATCCCTTTAATTGCTTTGGGTCTACATATTCGCCATCAATAATTATTTCTAATTCATTATACCATTTATAATTCATATTTTCAGTATCGCTTTTCTCTTCATCTACATCATAAGGCTCGAGCTCATTTATCACTCTATCACATATATCATATACAGATTTATTATCATTAAGAACAATTCCTGATAGATACAATATTGCAAGTATAAGAATATCGCTATCCCTAGAATCAGTATGATAATGTCCGGGATTCTTAGACTCACGAAACCCCAGTTCATTTGATATAATTTCCTTTTTATATAGATTAATTAGTTTATGCTTATCCGTTGGACTATTTTTCTTACTAATTTCCTCCCAAAGAGAATTATCGCGTTTTTTTATTATGATATCATAAGACTTGAGATTTTCTTTAAAGCTCCAAAGCGCAATCGAAAGTAATTTAAAAAATAGACCATATTTCACATATCTTTCTCCAAAAGCAGCC
>Ga0272443_10006263_pt1 | contig 11873 bp, 7 predicted proteins | sample SSMAcet12_FD_193581 | JGI IMG/M metagenome (GOLD analysis project Ga0272443, IMG submission 193581) | Marine sediment archaeal communities from Little Sippewissett salt marsh, Falmouth, MA, United States - SSM-Acet-12 | ecosystem: Environmental > Aquatic > Marine > Wetlands > Sediment ... | reverse complement strand
ATGTTCTATTGCCTCCCGACCATCGGAATTCTGAAACTGGGTATATACATGTTCGCCCATAAAACGGTTACCGCGGTTGATCCATTCCTTTTTCATCCAGTGCCGGTATATCACCCAGGCACATCCACCAAAGACTGCCAACAGCAAACCCAAAAAGAGACCAATACTTAAATATGAGCCGAGGTTTTCCATATAAACCCTCTTACTGATTTAGCAGACATTGAGGACGGCGTTTCTGTCTAACTATCACGTTCAGCCGTCATTTGGCTCCAGTGTCTTCTGAAATTCCTTAAGCAGTTCCCGCTGACGATCACTCAAATCGTCAGGAACGTCTATCAGGACTTCGACGTACTGGTCTCCCTGATGCCCGTTTACCGAAAGCCCCTGCCCCTTCAGCCGGAGCAAAGTCCCGGATTTTGTCCCGGCCGGTATGGCCAGTTTGATGTCCTTATTGAGAGTCTTGACCGGGACCCGGGCGCCGAGAGCCGCATCGGGATAAGACACATATACTTTCGTATAGACATCGTTGCCCTTGCGTTCAAACTGCTGATGTTTTTGTACTGCCACGGTTATTATTAAATCTCCATCCGGTCCGCCGTTTTTGCCGGGGTTTCCCATCCCCCGCAGGCGGATTCTGCCGCCGTCATCGATTCCGGCGGGTATTTTGACGTTTAACTTTTTCTTTTCCCTGGTTCTGCCATTCCCCCCGCAGACCCGGCACGGTTTTTCGTTAATAACACCTTTTCCGAAACACCGTGGGCAGGGACGCGATATGGCAAAACCTCCATGGGCATAACTGACATTACCTCTTCCCTGGCATTCCGGACAGATCGTCCGGCCCGCTCCCGGTTCGGTACCGCTGCCGGAGCAGGCGGTACAAGTAACCGGCTTATTCAAAACAATGGTTTTTTTCGTTCCGCGAGCGGCCTCTTCAAAGGTAACATTCAGGGTAATGTTTAAGTCACTCCCCCGGGAAGGAGCATTCCGCCCCCTCCGCATTCCGGCCCCCATGCCTCCCCGGCCAAAGACATCTTCGCCGCCAAAGATGGAGCTGAAGATATCCGCAAAGGATCCAAAGCCTCCCTGGGTATCGAACCCGGAATTGCCCCCCTTGCCAAACTGCGAAAAATCGAAACCTCCCTGGCCGCCGAAACCTCCGCCTCCCTGCGTTCCGGCTCCGGCGAAGGCGCCGTACTTGCGCATGGTATCGTACTGCTGACGCTTTTTTTCATCACCGAGCACTTCATGGGCCTCGGAGATATCCTTGAATCTATTCTCCGCTTCCTTATTGTCTTTATTGCGATCCGGATGATATTTCTTGGCGAGCCTCCGAAAGGCTTTCTTAATCTCTTCTTTTGAAGCATCCTCGGGAACGCCAAGAACGCTGTAATAATCTTTTGCCATATCTTTATATCACCCGCTTTCTATAACATATAGATAATATAATCTCCCCAAAGTTTCAAAACTCCCTTTTTATCAAAGAGGGGCTTATAAAAGCCCCTCTTCTTCTTCAGGAGTCGCCTTAGTCATTGACTACCTCGAAATCGGCATCAACGGCATCGTCTTTGGGCTTTTCGCCGCTCTGTTTGCCGGGGGCGCCGCCGTCGGTCGGCCCGCTCTGCGGCCCTGCCTGCTGCTGGGCGCCGGTCTGCTGATACATCTTGGTCGCAGCGGCTTGCCAGAGCTGATTGAGAGCATCGACCGCCGCTTCCATTTCGGCGAGGTCGTCTTTCTTTAAAGTCTCCTTGACCCGCTCGATCCCGGCTTCAATCCTGCTCTTATCATCGGCTTCGAGTTTGTCGCCGAATTCTTTGAGCTGTTTCTCCGCCTGGAAAATCGCGGCATCGGCGTTGTTGCGCGTATCGACTTTCTTCCGCTTCTGTTTGTCTTCCTCCTCGTTCTGCCTGGCTTCGTTGACCATGCGATTAATCTCCGATTCGTTCAGGCCGGAAGAAGCCTCGATCCGGACATTCTGCGACTTGCCGGTCGCCATATCCTTTGCCGTAACATTCAGGATCCCGTTCGCATCGATGTCGAAAGTAACTTCGACTTGCGGTATTCCGCGCGGTGCCGGCGGAATACCGTCGAGGATGAACTTGCCGATGGTTTTATTATCGACCGCCATCTCTCGTTCACCCTGAAGGACATGGATATCGACCGCGGTCTGATTGTCAGCGGCGGTCGAAAAGACCTGCTGTTTCTTGGTCGGAATAGTCGTATTCCGCTCAATCAGCTTGGTCATCACGCCCCCAAGGGTCTCGATACCGAGTGACAGGGGAGTAACATCGAGAAGCAGAACATCATTGACGTCACCGGAAAGAACGCCCCCTTGAATTGCCGCACCGATCGCAACTACTTCGTCCGGGTTGACATTTTTGTTGGGAGTCTTGCCGAACTGCTTCTTCACCATTTCCTGAACCTTCGGCATCCTTGTCATACCGCCGACCAGGACCACCTCGTCAACATCCGCGAACTTAATCCCGGCATCTTCGACCGCCTTGCGGCACGGTTCCACGGTCCGCTCAATCAGGTCGTCGACCAGTTGTTCATATTTGGACCGGCTCAGATTCAGGTTAAGATGCTTGGGGCCATTCGAATCGGCCGTTACGAACGGCAGATTGAGACTGGTCTCCATGGTCGAAGAAAGCTCGATCTTGGCCTTTTCGGCGGCTTCTTTCAAACGCTGAAGAGCCATGGGATCTTTCGAAAGATCGATTCCGTCCGATTTCTTGAATTCCTCGACCATCCAGTCGATGATTCGCTTGTCAAAATCGTCACCGCCAAGATGGGTGTCGCCATTGGTCGAGAGAACCTCGAAGATTCCGTCTGAAAGCTCCAGGATGGAGATATCGAAGGTTCCGCCGCCAAAGTCATACACTGCGATCTTGCCGGTTTTCTTCTTATCGAGGCCGTATGACAGCGCCGCCGCAGTCGGTTCGTTGATGATTCGTTTCACATTAAGGCCGGCGATCTTGCCGGCATCCTTGGTCGCCTGCCGCTGTGAATCGTTAAAGTACGCCGGGACAGTAATGACGGCATCGGTGATCTTCTCGCCGAGATAATCTTCGGCGGTTTTCTTCATCTTGGTCAGGATCATTGCCGAGACTTCCTGCGGTGTATATTTCTTGCCGTTCATTTCCACGACAACGTTGCCGTTTTTATCGGCCACCACTTTATACGGGAAGTTTTTGGCTTCCTGCTCGACCTCGTCAAACTTGCGGCCCATGAACCGCTTGATCGAAAAGATCGTATTATTCGGATTGGTTACCGCCTGGCGCTTGGCCACCTGGCCGACCAGGCGTTCATTGTTTTTATCAATTGCTACCACCGACGGGGTTGTCCGATTGCCTTCAGAGTTGGCGATCACTTCCGGATCCTTCCCCTCGACAACGGCAACCACCGAGTTGGTAGTCCCCAGGTCTATTCCTATTATTTTACTCATTTCTATAATCCCCTTTCATAATAATGCTCGTGAAAACGGGCGGGTTTATGGCCCGCCCGTCGAGAATTTGCCAATATACCCTTGCAGGGTTTAATCATTTCAGTTTACCTTAACTTCGATCTCCTTCGGCTTGGCGACTTCGGCCTTCGGAATCATAATATTCAGAACGCCGTCCTTGTAGTCAGCCGTGATCTTGTCGACTTCCGCATACTCCGGCAGTCTGAATGCGCGCGAGAAAGAGCCGCTGACCCGTTCGGACCAGACATAATTGGTTTCTTTCTCTTCGCGGTTGATCTTGCGATCTCCCGAGACAGTCAGGACGCCGTCCTCAACGACAACCTTGACATCCTCTTTCCTAATCCCCGGGACTTCCAGATGGAACATCACCTTGTCACTGTCTTCAGTAATGTCAACGCGTGGATTGATAGCCCCTTCAGAGCTGAACACATTCCCGGAATTGCCGAAGAAGTTGTCGAAGATCGAGTCAAAATCGCGAGCCACTCTGTTCATGGCGCGGTTCGGATTGTAACGGACGATAGTCATTTTGAATTCCTCCTTTTTTATTTTCTTTCCTTTGTTTTCAAGTTTCACCCATATATTAAACAAGGAACGTGCCAACAATCGTAAGGCGTTAATATACAATATCTTAGCAAACCACAACAGTTCACAATAAAGAACCCAAGGCATATATATGCCATAATGGCATTGCAATTAAGCCATAATGGCTTGTATTTATGTCAGATTAGCAGTGGATGGCAGTCTATCTGCCGGATTTGGCGATCGCGTCGGACGCGGCCTTGTCAAGCTTGGAGCCGCCGAGAAGGATTTTACTGGTTTTGGATAAGCTATTCTGGAAATTTTTCAGGATATCTGCGGATTCTGCGCCTCCGATAGTGCCAAGCGCCTTGATTGCAGCTATGCGAATATCGTCGCGCGAGGATTTTCCCGAGGCATACTGGGCAAGAAAGCGGTTGTCTTCGAGCAGCCTTTTCAGAAACTCGAAGGAGTCCCTTCCGCCGATTTTCCCGAGGGTATTTATTATATTGATGATTTCAGATCGGGAGTTCGAGGCGAATTCAATAAGTTCCGCCGCGACATCACTCGCCCTTATTATTCCAAGTGCGATTATAGCCGCTTCCCTAATTTCATGATCGGAATCACTCGCCATCAGGATCAATAAGTCTGCCGCTTCTTCTCCGCCAATCGATTCCAGCGATGTCACAATGGCTCTGCGGATTCGGTAGTCTTCATGATTTATTCTTAATGCCAGGGCCTTGCATGCTTCAGGGTCCTTCAATGAACCGAGCACACTGATGGCATTTCTAACGATGAACCAGCTTTCGTCGGGAAGCTCGCGGCGATCGGACGGAAGTTCGAAATAGTCGTTATTGCGAAGAATACCGGTGCACACGTTTCTTGCGGCCGGTCCCATTTCCGAGAGAATTTTCAAGACATGAAGACGAACCTGGCGATCCTCATGTGAGATTATTCTGGCCAGAGCCCAGGCGGCCTCTTCGGAGCCAATCGTAATCAGCGTCTTTTTTACGTATTTGAACCATGACGGATGCCCGCCGACAACATCAGCAACAAGGGTATCGATAATCTCGGGACGGTTTAGCTCGTCAAGCGCCTTCCTGACTGCGGCGGATTGATAAATGGTCACATTGTCTTCGATCGTCCGGCGCGAGGCCAGAAGGTCGCAGACTTTACTCAGGCTCTGGACATCCTTGAAACGGAGCGAAGATTGGGCAATCTCCCAGATTAGATCGGAGAATTCGAAAGTCTCCTTTTTGTATGAGAGGTACTCATCGATTTTTTCGATCATGCCGCCGATTAAATCATCGGCGCCAAGGCCCCGTGACGCCCTCATGGCTTCCTTGAGAAGATAAAGGGATTTTTCACGCTGTCCGAAACTGTCACCGGCCAAATGGGACATCAGGATATTGATGACGTTTCTGGCCCGGCCCTTCTGCCCGGTTCGAATCAACCGCTCGAACATATCGCAAAAGCTGTCGAGTTTATGGCCCGGAAGAGCCTCATTGAAAGTAGCGTAAAGAAATTGATCGATGCGTTCCGAAGATTCGCCATTGAAGCTCAAGGTCTCCAAGGAAATCGATTGTTTTTCATCTTCGACAAAGGACCCGGATAAATCGCTTCCGATCTGTTCCAGACCGGGATGATATGAAATCAGTTTCCCAAGAGCGTCCAGAGAAACCGGCGTCTTTTCTCCTTCTGATTCATTAGCAGGATTCGCGGATTGCCCGGCAATTTGATTCACTTGCTGAATCAACAGCGTGAAATCGAAGGATGACACGATTTCCGGGATTACGTAATTAACCAGGTTCGGGTAGTAGTCAAGGCTGTGCTTGCTGGTAAATTCTTCATCCGGGAGTTTTATGTCAGCGGCGATCCCGGCCAGCCTGCTTAAATCATCTCCGAGACTATCATGAATGACATTCCGCAGAGTATAACCGCCGGGAGTATCAAGGCCAAAACGAGGATTGTCTTCGAATAGTCTTCGCCCTAATTCCGAATCGACCTTGACCGAGTCAACGTCCCGCTCCTTGAGTGCGGTTATAAGCGGGTTCACATCGTTGACGGTATGCTTCCGGCTTGAAAATGCCGACAAAAATATCGCCATGTCTTGCGGTTTCATGGAGACATCGAGAAGAAGACTGCCGACATCGAGAACCTGCATGAAATCGCCGATATGTTCGCAAAAAACCGACTGCTTCACCTGGATATTGAAGACATAAAGCCGTCCCGATTTGAAGTATATGTCGACGTATTTTTTAAATTTGTATATTTTTTCAAAACAACAGCTCAACCGCTTGATTGCCTTTTGGGCCAGCGGATGATTTTCCGTATAAATAGATACCTTACGGCAGGCCAGATCAAGTTCGCGGACAGATTCGCAAGCCAGCTCGGATAAATTGGTGTTTAGATCTTTTTCGGTATATTTGAAGATTCTCATTCAATCCCCGAGGCATTGGATCACGCCGCCGAAGGTAGCGACATAAATCGACTCGCCGTCGCTTATGGGAGAGAATCTAATTTCGTGGTCAGATTTCCACTTGGAGTTCAAGAGGCCCGATTTCTTTTCGAGGCTGTATAAATATCTATCCAGCGAGGCAAAAAGCAGGTAATTGCCGACCACAATTGGCGACGCCAGAATGATTCCATCGGATTGAAACTCCCAGACAGTTCTGCCGGTCTTCTTATCAAGAGCGCGGAGGAAACCGCCGTTGTCTCCGAAATAGACCATATTTTCGTCAACCGCCGGAGCGGTCCAGATCGGCCAATCGAATTGGCGGCGCCAGATTGTCTCTCCGGTCTCCTTGTCGACCGCCCAGAATGATCCTTCCGCTCCGGTCACGAAAACCATTCCGCCGACCGCAACTTTAGCCATCAGGGGTTCTTCGAGGTCGCTTTCGAAAATCATCTCTCCCGTTTCCGTATCAAATGCCGTTAAGACCCCGTTATCGAGCGGAAAATAGACGCGGTTACCGAAAACGCTCGGACCTGCCGGGGACCTTGATGAAGCCTGTGTTTGCCAGATGATATCCCCGGTCAAGCGATTCCGGCACTCCACCTTTCCGGTCGTCGAGGCCAGATAAACACGGTCTTCTAAGATTATCGGCGCCCCCGTTACATCCTTTATGGATACCTTCCAGGAGGTCCCTAAAGTGTGCAAATTAAGACATTTGAAGTAGTTTTCGTCGTAACCGCCCGAAAAATAAGCGAGCGAATCAACTATCATCAGCCCGGTCTGAGCATTCCCCTTGGTCTTGACTCTTCCCCGGTTTTTGCCCGTAACCGGATCGAAGAAATAGGCCTTTTCGCGAGATGAGGGGACAATGACATTGCCGGCACCGAAGGTCAGCGGGCCGACTGGACTATCGCCGAACTTTCCCCGCCATTTGGGATTCAAGCCTCCCCGATAATTGGACTCTATCTGCCCCGAAGACTGCAAATCCCCCCGAGTGTATTGCCATTCCGGAGCCGGTATTTTGGGAAAACGGTCAAGACGATAGGTTTTCCCGCAACCGATAACCAAAAGCAGGAATACGAAAGCGGCCGGATAGTAATATCGCTTCATCAGAAATTCCACCCGAAGAAGAAATCGAAATTCGTTTTTTCGCTGATTTGATCGAAATCGGTCGTGCGCGAGAAGTCGAACCGCAATACTATAAAGCGGGCCAGGGCCACCCTGAACCCGACCCCGAAGGAACCGATCAGCTCATCAAAAAACTGCCTGTCCATGAAACGGAATTTGCGGTCGGTAATCCGCCCCACATCAAAAAAGAGCGCTCCCCGTATGGCCTGAAAACCGATTCCGCCGAAAGGAAAACCGATGACGAGATTATCGATTAATGGAAACCTCAGTTCATTCGAAGCAAACACTATGTTCCTGACATAGAAATCCCGGCGATCATATCCCCGGAATGACCAGCTTCCGCCGAAATATATCCGCTGCGGTTCTTCACCGGAAGAACTGTAAACGAAAAGGCGATTGGCAAAAGCGGAATATCGCCCGAGACGGACATAACTCCGTAGATCGACCATTCCGATTCTATTGAAAGTGCGCCCCTTATCGAGCGCCGAGGTTATCCCGAATGTCACATTGTAGCGGTGCCCGTCGAGAGGTCCCGATATATCCCAGAGCGAATTATCAGAAACCAGTGAAACGTAGGTCGACATCAGCATCGCCTTTCGTTCCTGGAACCCGAATGAATATTCCTTATTGGAATAACGAAGGTACGAAGTCATTTCGACCCGGTTATACTTCGAGAAAGGATAATTCAAATACCCCAGACCGCCGAGCTGGCGCTCGAAATAATACCCTTCATAATCGTTATAGTACTCATCATACAAATGATATGCACCGACGCCCCAGTTCAGCCGTTTCACCTTATTTATATAGGTTACCGCAAAATTGAAACTGGTCAGAATCTCATCCTTATTCTGGGCGGTGTTGCCCAGAAGGAAATAAAAGGCGTGATCGCCAAGCATATCGGACAGGGCCAGCTGCAGCCCCCCCATGGTTCCGTAGACCGGATCGTACGAAATCGCCGACTGGGCGATATCGAACGAATAATCGGTGTTGTATTTAACCGACGACTTGAAGGAAGCGGCGCTCAGCTCACCCGGTTTCCAGAAGACTTTCCCAGCCGTCACGGGAATGGAATCCGGTGCGTAGCGCAGAGTATCGTGCAACTCCGCGCGATAAATATGGAAACCAAAGTCCTGGTAACCGGAGAAGATTATCCCCTTATTATCGGTGGTCAGTCGGGGATCATACGCCCCGGTCAACAAGGATGTGATTTTGTTAATACTGCCATCGGAATTCAGCCGGTATACGTTGAACGACCCTCCCCGATCGGAACTGAAATATATCCCCTGGTCGGTAACATCGGGGGAATGATCGCGCCAGCTGCCATATGTAAGCGGGACAGCGTCGCCGCCGCGAACTGAAATTCGAAACAAATTCCGCGCTCCCCCGGCTCCCCATTCGCAGCGGTCTGACGAAAAAACTATGGAATCGCCGTTCATTGAAAACGCCGGCGAATCATCTTTGTAAATATCGTTGGTTAGCTGAATCAATTCCCTGCTATGCAGGGTCAACACATAGATGTCGTTTTGTCCCCCCATATCGCAGGCGCTGAACACGATCTTCTGATTATCCGGCGAAAAGCGGGGAGATAAAATGGTCGTGAGGTGTTCGAATTCATATTTCTGGGTTACCCTGCGATCCCTGATACTATAAATATACAAAACATCCGATTCTTCAGATTTAGAGGAAAAAGCGATTTGTCCGAGATTATTCGCGTCGATTCCACTTTGCAGCAGATGCAGCGATTCGAAACTGGCCGATTGCTCCCCTTTGACAAGAGTGTACAATTCCTGTTTCTCCCCGCCGGGAGGCATTAAATAAATGCCGGAGTAGCCCATCTTGTTGGCTTTGAATACGATCCAATCCTCGGTTCCGTCGCCGTTTTCGATCTTTATCGGGACTCCTTTAAGAGCGTAACCCGTCCGGGTAAGTTGCCGGGTCTCCTGCTTGGCCAAACCCTGTTCCGCAATCTCCGGGAAATACCTTTTCTTGAGATAATACTCCCACCGGTCGGAGATTTTCTCCACGGGCTCTCCGAGCGTCAACTCCAGGATTTGGTCGAAATCGCGCCCCTTCCACCAGTTTTCGAAAATCATGACGAGCTTATCTGAGCCGTATTCATCGTTGATAAATTGACAAATCGACTGACCGACTTTATACATAAAATAGGTTCCCGATATGACATACATCCGTTCGATCGGTATGATATTTCCCGACAGCACCATGTCCTTTAAGATAGCATCCGCTTCGCTGTCCCACTCGGTTGACCAGAATTCTGCGAGACCTTCAATAAACCAGAGCGGAGGCATCGCCATCCGGATCACCCTCTGGCGGGTCATAATCGATTCCAGTTTTGATAATTGAAAGACATGGACCAGCTCATGACGAATCACATGATAGAAGTCGCTGTAGGAACCATTGTAAGGCAGAACCACTCGCCCTTTAAGAAACTCCGTAAAACCTCCGACCGATTCCGGCAGAAGGCTCGGGGTAACATTGGTCTGGGTAAAGTGATTTGGAGAGCTGTAAATAATCAGGGGAATCGAGCGGTATACTTCGTGGTTGAATTTCGCCGCGAGGATTTCGTAGCAATCTTCGGCGATGCGGGCCGCAATATGCGCAACAGTCTCTTCTTCCGGATAATAGTAGATTGAAAAATGGTCGGTCTCCATGACCTGCCATTCAAATTCGGTGTACTGAACCTTATTTTTGCCGAAATAGAATTGCGCAAGCCCGGTTTGAACAGACAATACCAGGAGAATCGAGGTCAGGATGGCTATCTTAAATTTATAAATTAGATTTCTCATGTCGACCCGGGTTAATTAATATCCTATAAACTAAACAATTTCCGGTACTTTATCGTTCCGGCGAGAATCATTTCCTTGCCCTTAAATCGAAAGGGAACACCCGCTTATAACTATATCGGTGTGAGGTAAAGAAACTAAACACCAGCGGCGGTTTTGCCCGTTTTCAACGAACAATATTCAGATCCTGCCCGCAGGAAGCGCAGTTTCCATCCTTCAGCCCGGAAACGTCGATCTGATAACGCTCCCGCTTGATTGCAGTTTCCTTGCAGTTCGGGCAGATCGTATCGGATTTCCCCGGGAGCATCACGTTCCCAAGATATACGAAATCAAGCTTCTCGGCGGCAATATCATAAGCCTCCAGCAGTCGGGCCGGCGATGTCGGCGGCTTATCCATTTTATAGGTAGGGTAATATGCCGACAGATGAAGCGGTATTTTCGGCGAAAGACCGGCAATGAAATCGGTCAACTTATTGAAGTCATCGGGCGAATCGTTCAAATCGGTTATGACCAGATTCGTCAATTCGAGGTGAACTCCCGCTTCATGTAATCGCCTGATTGTCTCCAAAACCGGCTCCAGCTTCCCTTTGCAAACCTTGCGGTAAAATTCCGTCCGCATCCCCTTTAAATCGATATTGGCGGCATCAATGACGGGAATCAGGTCATTTAACGGCTCCCGGTTGATATACCCGTTGGAAACCAGGACATTTTTCATCCCCGCTTCCTTAATAAGACGACCGACCCTGGCAATATATTCAAACCAAATTAACGGCTCGGTATAAGTATATGCTATTCCAATAGAGCCTTTCCATCCCGCCTGTTCCGCAAGATCCTCCGGGCTGACAAAGCGGGTCGGGACTTTTTCCTGAGAAATCTCCCAATTCTGGCAGTTGTCGCACTTGAAATTACACCCGTTTGCCCCGGTCGAGAAAATAACCGAACCGGGATAGAAATGATACAGCGGCTTTTTCTCGATCGGATCGATACGGGCGGTGACTATTTCCCCGAAGTTCTCTGTAACCAGCTTCCCGTTCCGATTAAACCGCGCTCCGCAGATACCGTATTTCCCCTCATCCAGCTTGCAATTTGCCGGACATAGGGAGCACTCCACTTTGTTGTGGGAGTTTAATTTCTTCTGATATGAGGCTGTCACGATCACAGTCATTCCCCCTTTTCTGTGATATATTTTACGGCCTCATAGAGATTATCGACGATATTTTCTGGCTTCGGGAAGCGCTCCCCGATTTTCATTTCACTCTCGGCACCATACCCGGTTCGGACCAGGATTCCTTTGGCCCCGGTAACATGAGCCAGGTTCACGTCCGAAAGCTTATCACCAATAACGTAGCTGGCGAAGGGATTGATTTCGTGCTTTTTCGAAGCTTCCTCGATCATTCCGGGTGAGGGCTTTCGACAGCGGTGCGCCAGATTATATTCCCGAACCTCGCCCCCTTCGAGATACGGGCAGTAAAGAATCTCGTCGATTATTACGCCGTTGTCGCGGAAGATATCA
>Ga0272443_10006259_pt1 | contig 11878 bp, 9 predicted proteins | sample SSMAcet12_FD_193581 | JGI IMG/M metagenome (GOLD analysis project Ga0272443, IMG submission 193581) | Marine sediment archaeal communities from Little Sippewissett salt marsh, Falmouth, MA, United States - SSM-Acet-12 | ecosystem: Environmental > Aquatic > Marine > Wetlands > Sediment ... | reverse complement strand
TCTGCTCCCAGCCCGGATCGAACTTGGTGAACTTGCGGATGACCATGCACAGCAAAATGAGCAGAGCGGGCCCCGCGGCAAATGCCGATGCCAGAAACCGGGGGGCCAGGATGGCCGTCAGCCAGAAATGCCGGCCGGGCAGACCGCAGTATAGGTATGCCGTGACCGTGTGGATGCTCACGGCCCAGGGGATCGACACGTAGATCAGGGGCTTGACCCACATCGGATAGTGGGTCCCGTGGCGCTCGGCCTGCAGCACGTTCCAGCCGATCACCACGTTCAAAAACAGGTACCCGTTGAGGACGATCATATCCCAGAACAGGACCGAATTGGGCGTCGGGTAAAACAGGACGTTGAGCATCCGCATCGGCTGGCCCAGGTCGACCAGGATAAACAACAGGCACATGACCACCGCGGCGATGGCCAAAAATTCGCCCAGGATCGTGATCCGGCCGAACGCCTTGTAGTCGTGCAGATAGTAGGGAAGCACCACCATTACACCTCCGGCCGCCACCCCGACCAGGAAGGTGAACTGCGCGATGTAGAACCCCCAGGAGACGTCCCGACTCATGCCGGTGATCCCCAGACCGAAGCTGAGCTGATACAGCCAGGTCAGCACGCCGACGCCCGCAATGGCCGCCAGGGCGAGGACCAGCCCCCAGTATCTTTTGGAACCTTTGACCGCGAATTCAAGCATAGGTCACCTCACACGATGTAATAGACAGCCGGGCTTGTGCCGAGCTCCTGTTTTCGTCGAATGGTGTAGTTTTCCTTCAACACCTGACGGACTTCCGACTGCGGGTCGTACAGGTCCCCGAAGACCAGGGCACCGTCGGAGGCCTCCACGCAGGCAGGCATCTTGCCCTCTGCCAGGCGTTCGGCGCAAAAGTTGCACTTTTCCACCACCCCCTTCATTCGGGTCGGAAACTTCTTGTTGGTTTCTGCGATGAAGGGCCGCGGATCCCGAAAGTTGAAACTCCGGGCCCCGAACGGGCAGGCGGCCATGCAAAAGCGGCATCCGATGCACCGGTGAAAGTCCATGATGACAATGCCGTTTTCGTTCTTGAAAGTCGCCTTGGTGGGGCAGGCCCGCACGCAGGGGGGATTTTCGCAGTGGTTGCACAGGACCAGGTAGGGCCGCTCCTTGACCTCCCAGGGAAGAAAGTCGTTTTCCTTGCCCGGGAAGGCGTGCTTGTATTCGGTTTCCCAGATCCACTTGATCTCGTGGCGCTTGTTTTCAAAGTGCGGCACGTTGTGAATCGAATGGCAGGCCTCGATCAGCGGCTCCATGTCGGCTGCGGACTCGAACCTCCGGGTGTCGATGACCATGGCCCACTGCTTGGCCGTGAGGGCTTCGGGCTGCCGACCAATTTTCGGTTCCGGGGCGGCGTGGCCTCCAACGGCGGCAAAGGCGGCTTCGACCACCGGCCGGCTTCCAAGACCGAGGGCGGCGATCCCGGCAAGCTTCAGAAAGCGTCTTCTGCTGCTTTTCATCACTCCGTCTCCTTCGGATTGTCTATGTGGCAGTCCCAGCAATAGGGACGCACCGAGGCGTAGTTGTGACACTTGTCACAGAAATCGGCCTTGTTGTCGTGGCAGTCGAGGCAGGTGTTGGAAAGGCTCATCATGTAGGTTTTGCCTTCCGGATTGATATAGACCCGCTTGGCATCCCGCACCACCGTGTCGCGCCAGACGTCGAGCAGCTGCATGTGCTCGGCCTTCATGTACTCGGTCGGTTCGACGCACTTTTCGGCGGCCTTGGCCTTTTCGGTGAGCACCGGTTCGGGGGGCGGAGCGGCCTTTCCCAGGTTGTACCAGAACGGGAAGGTCACCACGACCACGAAGATGACAAGGCCGGCAAGCACCATCCCTTTGTCGTACATCCTCTTGTTATTCGTCGGCATCTTCTTCTTCCTCCATTCCCGGCAGGTCTTCGCCGCGCAGGTCGGTGGTTCTCTTTTTCTGCCCGGGCAGATTCAGCGCATTGCCCACCATCTCGCAGATGCCGGTGACGTCCACCTCCGGCACCCAATATTCCATTAGGGCGGGCAAAACGGCGCGGTCGATGGCACAGATGCAGGCCAGCATGTTGACCCCGTGTTTTTCATGCACGTGCCGGACGGCGTTGGCCCGGGGAAGCCCGCCGGAGAGCCTCAGTTCCATGTCCTCGCCGGCGTTGAGGCCGGCCCCGCTTCCGCAGCAAAAGGTCTGTTCCCGGATCGTGTTCGATGGCATCTCGTAAAAATTGTTGCAGACGTTTTGAATCACGTACCGGGGTTCGTCGAGGAGCCCCATCCCCCGGGCAGGATTGCACGAATCGTGGAATGTCACCTTTAGATGATCGTTTCGGCTCTTATCCAGGTCGAGCTTGTCGTGGTAGATCAGATCGGAGAGAAACTCGGTGATGTGGACCATCTTGGTCGATGCGGCATTTTCGAACCGGGTGCCGGTAATCGGCGAAACCGGCACGTCCAGGTGATCGGCCGGCCCGTTCATGGTGTCCATGTACTGGTTGATCACCCGCCACATGTGGCCGCACTCGCCGCCGAGAATCCATTTGGCCCCGAGGCGCTTGGCCTCGGCGTACATTTTGGCGTTGAGCCGCTTCATGGTCTCGTGGGAGGTGAAAAACCCGAAATTTCCCCCTTCCGATGCGTAAGTGCTCCAGGTGATGTCAAGCCCGTATTTTTTTTCCAGAAAGTCGAAGAGGATCAGATAGCCCATGGCCGTGTAGGTGCCCGGGTCGGCGAAGACGTCGCCCGACGGGGTGATGAACAGGATCTCGGCCCCTTTGCGATTCAGGCTCGGCTTGGGCAGAACGCCGGTGATCTCCTCGATGTCCTCGCAGAAAAAGTCGATCATGTCCTTGTAGGCGTGGGGCTGGATGCCCAGGTGGTTTCCTGTACGGTAGCAGTTTGCCACCGGTGTCGCGATCCAGTCGATGTTGAGGCCCAGCAGGTTGAGAAGCTCCCGGCCGATGATGGTGATCTCGGCGGTGTCGATCCCGTAGGGGCAGAAGACCGAACATCGTCGGCACTCGGTACACTGGAACAGGTAGTACCACCACTCTTTGAGCACATCGAGGCTCATGGGGCGGGCCCCGGCCATTTTCCCGAATATCTTGCCGAACCGGGTAAAGTCATTCCGATAGACCGAGCGGATCAGCTCGGCGCGAAGGACCGGCATGTTCTTCGGATCCCCGGTGCCGATGAAAAAGTGGCACTTGTCGGCGCAGGCCCCGCATCTGACGCAGATGTCCATGAAGACCTTGAAGGAACGGAACCGGTCTAGGCGGTCTCTCATCCCCTCGAAGATGATCTCCTTCCAGTTGTCCGGAAGATTCCAGTCGTCTTCCAACGGGTTCCACTGCCTCGGATACGGAAGCCCGACGTAGTCGACGCTTTTGGGGTTGGAGGCATAGCAGTACATCCCGGGCCGGATATTGATCGGCGTGTCCATCCACCCGGTCACTGGCGGGGTATGGCTTCTGGAGAGAATCTCTTCGGGTTTGGGTGTGTCGGACATGCTCTACTCCTTTTCCTCTGAAGTTTCGTCCGCCTCAGGTTCTTCTGGCTCGGGGGGTGGCTCCTTGTCCACAGGCAGGCCGACCTCCACCATCTTTTCTCTGAACTCGTCTTCGTATTCCTCGTAGGTGTGCACCTTGACCGGGTAATTCCACGGGTTTGCATGGCGGACCTCCCGGGTGTTGGTGGTCAGGTTCCGGGTCGGGCTCATGAAGATGCCGCCCAGGTGCATGAGCTTGCTGAACGGAAAGTAGGCCAGCAGAACACTGACGAAAAAGACATGTACGTAAAAGACGGCGCCGATGTCTTCGGGAATCGTGGGATGAAAGGAGACCAGGCCGTAGGCCAGTTCCTTTGCCCCGACCACGTCGATCTTGATGAAGTAGCGCATCAAGATCCCCGTAAAGGCGATGCCGAAGATCAAAACCAGCGGGAAATAATCGTTCGCAAGGGAGATGTAGCGGATCTGGGGAAGCAGCACCCGTCGCAAAAAAAGCAGGGTGACCGCCGCCAGGAGAACCACCCCGGAAAGAAAGACCACCGGCAGACCGATCTGCATGAAACTGTCCACATTTTCCAATAGCTGCAGCCATCGGGGCACCGGGTCGGTGAAAAAGCGAAGGTGGCGCACCAGGACGGTGGCAAACGCGTAGTGGAATGCCAGGGCAAAGAGCCAGAGCCAGAGCTCGTACCCGTAGAACAGTCTGCCGCCCTCTTTGACCTTCATTTTGGTGTTCCGGAAAAGAGACCGGAAAAGAACGATCTCCAGGATCATCCGGATCACCACGTTACCCTTGGTCGTGGGGTTGTCGATCTTGGCCTGCTTGAAGATGGGAAGGGACTTTTGCTGGCCGCAGGTGGTCGGAATGCGAAAGGGCACCGGCGACCGCGCCCAGCCCACGACGCGGTAGATAAAGCCTATGGTGAAGACGACGATGGCCGCGTAGGGGATGATGATCCCGAACAGGACTTCGAGGCCGACGGCGGCCACTCCCACATAGGCGATCAAAAACAGGAACAGCACTGCTATGAGGGAAAACATGTAATGTCGATTCATTGACCCACACCTCGCTTACCGGCCTTGCCGCGGTGCCGTAGGCGTTTGGAAAGCCCCCCGGTGTGAAGCTTCCTCCTGCGCCGGCCGCGGAAAGCCGCCGTCATTGAGTTAAATCCGATTTGCCGGAATCCGTCTCCTTTTCTGGGATCTCGGACACCAAGCCGGCCCTTTCAAACGCTTTGAAGAATCGGTTTCTTTGCTCCGTTGCCTGGATTTGAAAGATTTTTTCCCGGCATTTGACAAAGACGTCGAAGGCGATCAGACACAGTTGGTCGACACGGGCGTCGAAGGCCTCCAGTTCCTTCCTCCGTTCCTGCTCCCCGGTGTCGTCTCCGAGCTGATCCCGAACGATCTTTTTCAGCGACAGGACAAAACCCGTCGCCTGGCCGGGGGTGAAATTTTGAACCGCCCGGATCCGAATAATGGGGTCGATATGGCCCATGGCGGATTCCGGTTTCAACTCCCCCATCAGATCGGTAAAAATAGCGTTGAGCCCTTCGAGCGTGGTACTGCCCACAGGGTTGGCAAAGGGGTCTTTCTGGCGTTTCAGAAATCGGGAGGTGTCGGAGGGATACGTGTCAACGACGAGGTCGAACCATTTTTTCACGATGGCGGTCTGCTTCTTTAACAGCACACTCTCCAGTTTCATACCCTGGATCGCTCCTCGCCCCCTGGGCGCTCGTGAAAGGACCCGCCGTAAGGCAAAACTTGTGGGAATAATTCATAAAAACGGTGGCTTCACCTGCGATACTCAAGTCAGGACCTATAGTCGACTTACCCTGGCATGTCAAGGATAAACGGCTGCGGGAAAAGGACAGCAACAGCGGCTGAATAACCGGTTACACCGGGATCTCATCCGTGCTTTTTTGGTGAAACGAGAGGATGACAAGGAGGTTGGAAACCATTTTCTTATATTTGGATGCAGTGCTTCGCAGAATGCAAAACCATGATAAAATCGCGGCAGCGATTTTATCGGCGGTACTGTTTTTTCCAGGGTTGGCGGCAGAGCTGCTGATGATCGGCCAGGGCCAGATAGAAGGCGCCCACGGCCAGCTCCGCGCAATGCCGGCTTTCTTCCGGGAGGGTCTGCAAAAAATCGATGACGTCCTCGGGGGAGATCTCCCAGGCCTCTTCCACGGTTCTGCCTTCGGCCAGCTCCGCCACGGTGTTGGCGCAGGCGTTCGTGTTCAGGCAGCCGTCGGTGTCATAGGAGACCGCCTCGATCCGACCGCCGTGGATGGTCAAAAACATTTCGACGGTATCCCCGCAGCCTCCGGTCTTCTTCCCGCGGCCGTCAGGGTTGCGGATGATCTCGCGCCGATGCTGGCCGAATGCCATCTCCAGATAATTGCGGGAATGGTCCTGCCAGAAATCGAAGTGCTCCTCAGCCACAGCTGCCTCATTTCCTTTCGGTCACCGGCCCAGTCCGAGCTCCTGGATCTTTGAGGTCAAGGTGTTGCGTTGGATTCCAAGCTTTTCCGCGGCCTTGGTTCGGTTCGAGGAGCACCGGGCGAGAATCTGCCCGATGTAGCGCCGTTCGAAGGCGGCGACAGCCTCTTTTAAAGACATCCCCTCTGAAACGACGGGTTTTTGAAACACCGGGTCCAGGTCTTCGACGTCGATGACCTGCCCGGCCGTAACCGTAATCATCCGCTCCACAAGGTTTTGCAGCTCCCGGACATTTCCGGGCCAGTCGTAGTTCATGAATACCTGGACGGCCCGGTCGGTCATCTTTTTCTGCGGCTTTCCGGTCTTTCGGGAAAGACGGTCCAGAAAGTGGTCCACCAGCAAGGGAATGTCGCTTTTTCGCTCCCTCAGCGGCGGAAGATGGATGGGAAGCACGTTGAGCCGGTAGTAGAGATCCTCCCGGAAGCGTTCCTGCGCCACCAGCTCCTCGACGACCTTGTTGGATGAGGCAAGAAACCGGACGTCGAGGCGAACGACCTTCGAATCCCCCAGCCGTTCCAGCTCCTTTTCCTGGATCACCCGGAGCAGCTTCGCCTGCATGTTCACGTCCAGGGAATCGATGTCGTCCAGAAATGCGGTTCCCCGGTTGGCGATCTCCAGCTTCCCGCTGCGGGTGCTGGTGGCCCCGGTGAAGGCGCCTTTGACATGGCCGAAGACCTCACTTTCCATGAGCGTCGGCGCTATCGCCGCGCAGTTGATCACCACAAAAGGAAAGCGGCGGCGACCGCTTCGATTGTGGATCGCCCGGGCCACCAGTTCTTTTCCGGTGCCGCTTTCTCCCTGGATCAGGACCGTTCCGTCGCTCCGGGAGATCGTGGCGATCATTTCATAGACGTCGAGCATTTTCGGATCCCGGCCCACCATTTCCTCGAAGCTTTGGATTCGATCCATTTCGCTTCGCAGATAGGTCAGTTCACGAAGCAGGTTGCGCTTTTCGATCGCCCGCCCGATGACGGTTCGCACCTCCTCCACCGAAAAGGGTTTGACGACATATTCGTAGGCGCCCATCTTGATGGCCCGCACCGCCGACTGAATCTCCTTGACGGCCGTAACCATGATCACCTCGGTGAACGGATCCCGTTCCTTGAAGGTCTCCAAAAGATCGAGCCCGTCCGCATCCGGCAGCCGGATATCGAGCAGCACCAGATCCACCAGGTGCTTTCGAAACAATTCCTCGGCTTCAGCGCCTGAATCGGCAAACAAAACGGAAAAATCGTCCTTCAGCATCATGTTGAAGGACTCCCGCACGCCGCGCTCGTCGTCTACCACCAGGATTCTCGAAAATTCAGGCTGGTCCATGGATTTCTCTGACCACAAAACCGGCAGAGAGTCAATTTAATAGATTTTCTGTCCCCAGTGTTGCACAGTTTTTTGTGCACCACTGCACAATATTCTGTGCAGGTTTTTAAGAATCTCTGTTGTCTCCCATGCAGACCCTTCGACGATCACACGCCTTCGGGTTCTGCAGCCGACAACGTTTATCTGTGTCTGAGCATCGGGTGGAAATAGGCGCGCATCTCTATGTGCGGCTTCTGGGTGCGCTCTGCATTCTATTCCGGCGAACGGGAAAAAACCTATCAAAAAAATATTGGAACTGTTTTTGCTGGCGCAAAGGGCTTTATGGAACTTCGGCGGATTCAAAAAGATCGGAGAATGCCATGTCTATCTGAAAGCCAACGCCGTGGCCTTCCCGGGGCGGCGTTCGATGAAAACGGTGTTTTCAAAGCGGCAGCCGGGAGGTGCTCAACGTCCGGGGAGAGAGTCTTTCCCTCTTCCGGCAGCAGTTGCCCGCTTTGCCGAACCGCCGCCGGAAGGTGCAGACTGCCCAACGGGCAAGGCGACAGCTCCACCTATGGACGTGATTTTTCGCTTGCTAGCAGGTGCATTTTATAGGAAGTGAAACTTTTCCTTCTATGATTTTTGGCAGATATTTTTTCGGCGGCGAAGCCGCCTTTGATCAAAGCGCGAATCGATTTTATATGGAAAGGGAAACCAGCTGCATCAATTCCAGGGCAATCCTGGACTACGTAAAGCAACACCACGAAGATGGGGTCGGCGATCTTGTCCGCGATCTGGACCCTGCGATCGACGCCCTGCCCGATCCTGAAGCCTTTCTTCGAGACCCGCACAACTGGATTTCCTCCCGGCTCATCGCCAAGCTCTTTGCAAGGACCCGCCAGATGCTCGGCGACGAGGATGTCGCATTCAAGATCGCCCGCCACGCCGTTGAAAACAAAAAGCTCGGATACGGCCAGCGGATCTTTTTCAAGGCCCTGTGGTCGACAGACAACGTGCTGAAAAACCTTCAGCGGGTAAATAACAAGTGGAACAGAAACAAGCGGGTCGAGGTGGTCGCCCGCACCCGGAGGGGCGCCCTGGTCCGGCTCCACTGGAAACCGGAGATGAGCTGCTCCAGGGACATGTGCCTTTACAACCAGGGAGCGTATACCTACCTGCCGGTGGTCTGGGGCGGAAAGCCGGTGAAAGTGACCGAACGCTGCTGTTTTTTCAAGGGAGCGCCTTATTGTGAGTATGACCTGATCAAGGCCCCGACAAACCGCTTTTTCGAAATCTTCTCCCGGATATTCACCTCCAAATCCGTTCTCATGGAAACCATCCAGGAGATGGAAAAAGACAAGGAAATCATCGAAGAAAAATATAAGGAGGTCAACCAGCTCAACATCGAACTGAAGCGAAAAATCCACCAGCTCACGGCGGTGCAGGATACGGGAAAGGCGATTTTGTCCATCCTTGATCTGACGCGGCTTGTTTCGGTGATCATGAACATTTTTCGAAACGTCTGCCGGATCAACCGTGCCTTGATCATGCTGGTCAGCGAGGAGGGAAACTGCCTCCAATACCTGTACAGCAGTCCTTTTGAAGGGGACATATCCGTGGCGCTGAGGTCCTATTGCGTCCCCCTGGACCGGGTCAGCAATATCTTGGCGCGAGTGGCCAGCACCGGAAAACCGGAATATGTGGATGCGGTCAAGTCTTCCCTGCTCCAACAGGACAACATTTTGCTCCGGCAGGTCAAGCCGTCTTCGGTCTATGTCACACCGCTCATTACCCGGTACAAAGTGATCGGCATCATCGCCATCGACAGCCCCGGGGAACGGGGCATTCCCGCCGAAACCCGGGAAACCCTGGAATTCTTTAATCTCCAGATTGCCATTGCCATCGAAAATGCCCGGCTCTATCGACAGCTTCAGGAGAAAATGAAGCATCTGAAACGCTCGACGGCCCTGCTGAACCGGGCCGAGAAATTCTCTTTTCTCGGAGACCTCGCCGCCCGGCTCGCCCATGAAATCAAAAACCCAATGACGGCCATCGGGACCTTCATCCAGATGCTTCCCGGCAAATTCGACGATGCGGATTTTCGAAACGAATTCTACGAAGTCGCCAGAGAGGAGACCGAGCGGGTAAACCGCCTGATTACGGAGCTGCTGGACCTGGTCAAAACAAGAGCGTCTCACTTCACACGGGAAAAACTGCATCCTCTGATCGACCGGATGCTCCTGCTGGTCTCGCTCCAGAGCCATGCCAAGAAGATCCGGATCGAGTGCGACTACGATCCCCAGATAGACTGCGTGTGGATGGACCAGGAAAAAATGAAGGAAGTCGTGCTGAATCTGTTGTCCAATGCCATCGAGTTCACCCCGGAAAACGGAAATATTCGGATCGCCACCTCCCGAGTCGTGGAAAACGGGCGACCCGGCGGCATCAAAATCGAGCTGGAAGACAACGGAATCGGCATCCCAGAAGACCAGGTGGAGAACATCTTCGACCCGTACTTTACCACCAAGCACAAAAGCGGCATGCACAGCGGCACCGGCCTGGGGCTTTTCGTCTCTCACCAGAACATGCAGGACCAGGGCGGGACCATCGAGGTGGAAAGCCGAATGGGTCGGGGAACCCGGTTTCTTCTGAAACTCCCCGATCTTCCCAAAGAAGCGGTTTCCAGCGACGGCGGCTCCCCGGCGGGGAGCAGGGCATTCGTCGGATCAAGCTGAGGCTTTCCAAGTGCGGCGGGATTTTTCGGTCGCTTGAGATGATCCGGTACCTGTGGCGCACCGGAATGCCGTTTCAGGTCGCCTGCCACCTGGGGAGTCGGGGATTCTTTCGGCGGCCGGACGGATTCTCGGCCTTCTTTGCCGCGACACGGCCTTCCGCGACGGCTCCTATCGCTGATGCAAGGTATCCTGAGGAGCTCAGTCGGCGTATACCGTCATCAAATCATCCATTTCGCTCCATGATCGCCGAAACCCGAAAGTTGATGGTTTATCTGTTGAAATTTTCTATTTTTAAAGCGCAGGAACCCAAGCTGTCGAAGAAGCATGAAACGGCAGATAAGAGGCAATCTGCCATCTTCAACTCCACCTTCTGAGACACGCTTTAAAAATCTTCGATCACATCGCCTCTTTCCACGAACGCAGAACCCGCGTCAAAGGCATTGCGGCCGGCCGCCATCACGGACTCGAACCGGCTGACCACCGGGTCTTCCTTTCCCAGTTCGGCCTGCGCCTTGCGAAGAAGCTGATCTCCCTGGGCCAGGAAGGCCTCCAAGCTCTTCAAAAACGCCTTGCGCTGGCGGTGACGCTTTCGCTCCTTTTCGATCACAGGCAATAGCCGCTGAATCGAATATTCCACGAGGGCGTCTCTGGGGGCATTCAGACGGTTGGAAACTTCTTCTAGACAGGCAAGGGTCTTTCTGCTGAGCACAAATGTTTTCTGAACCCGGGAAAGCCTTCCGAACTGCACCTGGTTCAGTTCATGGGCGATGGCTTGAAGCGCCTGGATGTCATCGATCAGGTGATCGAACAACGATTTTTGTTTGATGCCCAGATGAACGGCGCATACGGCCAGCGCATCGATGGCCCTTTCGGTCAGCTTGAACGTGGCCCGCACAGACTGCCGTCCGCGAAGATCCGTGGAAGAGGTCAGGGGCGGCACATCAGGATACCTTTCATTGTCATTTGCATTCTTCGCCATATACCCTCCGCAATCGATATCGACATATTACTATATATGACAACTTTTTTAAGTAATGCAACCCTTTTCCGGCCGGTGGGCAAAAGGAAGGCTCCGGTTCAGTTCCTCGATCGCTTCCTGTTCCGCCTCGTTGATGCGGTCGATGTGCAGGTCCATCAAACGGGCCAGGCGCGGATCATAAAACCGGTGAAGACTGTGGTTGGGCACTGCGGAAAAGCCCCTGCGGACCTTATGGGCCGAGCCTGCGCCGGGATCGAAAAACCGGATTCCGTTTTCAATGGCCCAGGCGATGGGAGCGTAGTAGCAGGCGTTGAAATGCAGGTGGTCGATCCGGCGTTCGCATCCCCAGTATCGGCCGTAGAGGCGGTCGTTTTTGGCCAGCAACATCGACAGCCCCACCGGCGGCCCCCTGGTTTCCTTTTCATAGGCTGCCACGAACAAAAGGCGATGGCGATAGTCGTCGGCCAGCTTCAAAAAAAATTTTCGGGTCAGGTACTTGCAGCCCCAGATGCCGTACTGGTCGTTGGTTCGCTCGTAGAACCGGTACATCCGATGGAAAAATTCGTCCGGAATCCGGTGCCCGGAAATCGTCTCCAGACCGATCCCCTGCCGGTCCATGGAGCGGATCTCTTTTCTGATGTTCTTTCGCTGGTTTGCGTTGAATACGGCCAGATAATCGTCGAAAGACTCAAAGTGTTTATTTTCCCACAAAAAGCTTCCGTGGCGCCAGGCCGTCCATCCCTGTTCCGTGGCCATCGGCAGCCATTCGGGATCGACGAAGAGAAAGCTGGCCCCGGACAACCTGTTTTCCCGGCAGAAGCGGTCTATTTCTACGGTG
>Ga0272443_10006257_pt1 | contig 11878 bp, 10 predicted proteins | sample SSMAcet12_FD_193581 | JGI IMG/M metagenome (GOLD analysis project Ga0272443, IMG submission 193581) | Marine sediment archaeal communities from Little Sippewissett salt marsh, Falmouth, MA, United States - SSM-Acet-12 | ecosystem: Environmental > Aquatic > Marine > Wetlands > Sediment ... | reverse complement strand
GACCAGCAGACCTCGCCCCGGGCCAGGACCGCGGCGGATGAGGGCGCGAAGTTCTTGAAGTACTTTACGAAACGCCGCGTTTCCACGGCCTCGGTGTCCTTCAGGTTGTGGGCCCAGCGATAACCGATGGGCTGGTAACACAGCTCAACCTGGATGTGCAGTTTCCCGGTCTCCGGCTTCAGGGGAACCCGGTAGGTGATGTGGTCGGTGAACGCCTGGAAATCTTCGTCGTCCGCCGCGGCGCCATAGACCCCGCAATCCGCCGGGGCCGTTTCCTTGTCGAATCCCATGGGCAGGACGCGGTTGTCCTTCAGATACTTGACCCCCGACAGCAGCACGGTGGTCACCGCACCGTTCACGTCACCCATGATGGACTCGTAGATCTGCACCTGCTCCGCCTTGTCTATCACGCGGTAGTGGGGTTCAAAGCGATCCGCGTGAGCGTCGTTGTCGTTGCCCGTGATGGCGCCGTCGGGCCGGAGCTTTCCGGATTCAAACACCACTTTGCCATTGGTGTCCAGCACGGTTAAATGGACCCAGGCCCGGCGGGAAGGATACGCCGTGGGCAGCTTGTGGCCGGCCAGGTTGCGCACCTCCACTTGAACATCCAGGGTGTTGTCAGCGGTTTTCGTGTACAGGATTCGGATCCGGGCCGCCTTTTCCTCCAGATGAGCGGCGGAGCGGTCGGCCGTGGCCTGCAGGTTTTGCGGCATGGCCGTGACGCCGAGTTCACGCCGGTTTTGGTTCAACATGCGCGGAACCAGGATGTTGCCGCCCCGGAACACGTGGCGGGAAACCTTTTCGCGGGGTTCGCCCAGAACCCCGGTGATGGGCACCTTGCCCGCCACTTCGGGCATGTGGCAGAACTGGCAGGACCGGGAATCGGCGTATCCGCTGTGTTTCCATTCCAGGTAGGGCACCTGTTCCGGCAATTCCCCGATCTCTTCGCCCTTGTCGTTGAGGGCATGGGTGTAAAGGGTATGGCAGGTGGCGCAGAACTCCGCAGTCTGCACGTGGGCCGCCTGTTTTGGCAGGAAACGCGACGCCGAATGCATGAGGTGTTGATGCCCCGCCGCGATATCATAGGGCCCCAGGATATCCCGTTCACCATAAGGTGTAAGGTTGTCCACCACGAAACCACCCACGAAACTCTCGCGAGTGCCCAGCTTGTCCGCCAGGATCTGGTGACACATGGTGCAGGAAACTCCGTCCGCCGCCAGGTGGTGGTTGGGGGCTTCGTTGGGCACAATGGGGAAGTGAACGAATACTTCACCCAACCGGCCCGCCGCTTTGGCCAGGTAACGGGTCATGGGCATATGGCAGGCCGCGCACTCATGCTGGATGGCCCGGCTGGCCGCGGGCAAGCGCATGGCTTCGCGGCGGATGGCCGCCTGCCAATAGGGGTCACGGGCGGAATTGGCCATCATGGATCCGCTCCAATCGGATCCCATGGAGATGTCTTCTCCCTGGATGGTGGTAAGCTGGTTGTGGCAGGCCACGCAGTCCCGGTGATCCATGAAGGCCGGGGCCGATCCGGTCATGGCCACGATGGATACAATGGACACTGAAAGAAATGTCAGGATCAATGCTTTTTTCATGATTACCACCCCTCGAAGAATCCGCCGTCGAACCAGTCCCACAGGATATAGGCCAAGATCTGGATATCCCTTTCATCCGTATGGTTCAGGGGAATGCGCATACCCACATTGAAGCGGATATGCTGCCGCTTGTTGAGGGTGATCTGCAGTTGGGGTACCAGATCATACAGTTTCTCACCCCCTTTCTCCAGTTCACGAGACGCCAGAAAACCCAACATGGGCGACCAGACCCGGCCATGTTTCGGCACGGCGAAACTCCGGCCCAGGGCAAAACGGAAGAGGCCTTCGACGCCGGCTTTATCTTGGTTCAGGGGATACTCCAGGGCCAATTGGGTGTGGAAAAAGAAATCCCCGGGCAACGCCTGGCTTAGCACCAGGAAAGGTTCCAGCACCACCGTGCCCTTGCCGGACCCGTTGTCCTCATCTCCCGTGGGCAGGATGACCTCTCCCACCATGCTGAGAATGGATCCCTTTTCCCGGCTGTGCCACAACACCTGTTTGTACCCCAGAGCCAGATCACCCAGGTTGACGCCGCTCCAGTTCCCCGCTCCCCCGAGTCCGGGCATCTTGGACCAGCCGAAGGGAAACACCATCTCGATCTGGCCCCGCGCGCCGATCCGGTTTTCATAAATCAATTTGTTTGCGACCGTGTCGCCCCGGTCACCCAACGCGGTGACCAGGAGCACCTCATCCTCGGGCATGGCTTTTTCCGTGATCAGCGCCTTGGGCAGATTCAGTTCGCCCCGGGGCCAGCGGTGATCCGTGCAGAACGTCCGGATATAATCCATTACCTTGAACAGTTGTTTTTCCGAAAGGATCTTGCCGAAAGCCGGCATATAGCGCGCAAATCCCCTGACCGGTCCGCCGTTCTGGGCAATGATGACCCAATCGGCGTCAGGCTCCCGGCGGGCGAACTGGCAATCCGTGAAATCCGCCGGGGCCACGTCAAAGCCCAGCAATTCAGCGGATACGCCCCGCCCGTCGGCGCCGTGGCAGTTGGCGCAGGCGTTCATGTAGATTTCGCGTCCCTGCTGCAACGCTGAATCGGACTCCTCAGCCGGGAGGCCCGCCCCCGCCAGGAAATACAGGCAGAAAAGAACCACCCCAAACCCCGTCCACTTGCCCCAAGATTTCATGTTGATCTTCTCCCTAGTTGATATCAGGATAAGGTTCTGGATGAATTTATTCAACTTTCTTATGGGTTAACCGCGATTTTTCCAATCTCTGCCAACCCTTTTTAGGGACAGGACCGGACATCCACTATTGATATGCGTGTAGAGCACCGGCGATGGTGGGCAGGTAGTTGACGCCCAGGTAAGTAAACAAAACCGCCAGAAAACCCGCCACTGCCAGCCAGGCGGCGGAGCGTCCCTGCCAGCGGGGCCGGTTGCGCAGGTGCAGGTAGGCCAGGTAGACCAGCCAGGTGACCAGGGCCCAGTTCTCCTTGGGATCCCACGACCAGTAAGCGGCCCAGGCCGTTTCCGCCCACAGCAGACCGATGGCCAGTCCGATGGAGATCAACAGGAACCCGAAGCGGATGGTTTTGTCCATGAGGGAAAGGAGCTCACCCGCGCCGGCGCGGCGCCGCATGCCGGGCGAGGCAAGAAAGGTCAGGCCCAGGGTAAAAGAAAAGAAGAGGGCGCCATAGCCGATGAAATACGCCAGCACGTGGGGCACGAACCACGGGCTGCGCAAAGCGGGCGGCAACATGCCCGCATTGGGATCCGCCTTGACAAGGGCAAAGACCAATGCGCCGAACGCACAAACCGCCGCCGCGCCACCGCCCCGCCGCAATGCAACCAGCAGGCGGGCGCTGAAATAGACCCCGGCCACGGCCCAGGCGAAAAACACCAGTGATTGATAGAGGGTCTGGAACGGGGGTTGGCCCAGGCGAATCCAGGCGGACACGATCTGCGCGGTGTTGGCCGCCAGGGCCAGCGCCAGGATCCATTCGCCCGAGCGGGACGGGACCTGGCGTTGACTCAGGAGGTATACCAGGCCGGATATGGCGTAACCCCCCAGGGCAACGAAAAAGAACACCGAGTGGGCCTGCCAATGAATCATGACCGCCTCCTGAGCAAGCCGGCCAGCAGTCCGGCCAGGAACAGGATCAAACCGGCTGCCACCACCGGGAAGCCGGGATCCCGCTTCACCGTAATCCCGGAAAAGGGATCGTTACCGCCGCCGTATCCGGACTGGAAAAAACGGTAGCGTTGAAAACGTACCGGGTGATTCACACGCACCCATGCCTCCCGGACCGCTTCATTCTGTTGAAAGGCCAGCCGGCTGGCATACTCCCGGGGCGGGCTCAGGGTGCGCAGTTCCAGGGCATAACTCCCTCCGGGCAACAATACCGGGCGGGAATCAGCCGCCAGGCGAAAGGTTTTCGCGTCGCTTGCGCCGGGACAGATTAGGCGCAATGTGGCCGTCAACCCGCGACCGCCGTCCCGGGAAATCCTCTGGTCCACTTCCAGCACTTCCAGGGCGCATTCCCCCATGTTCAAGCGTCTGACCCGGCGGGGATCCACGGAGCTTACACGAACGAAGCGTTCTCCCCGCCGTTGGAACAGGCGCAGTTGCGGCCGGGCCGGATAGCGTTCCACCCGGAATTCCTTCAGGGTCAAACTGAAGGGAAGCCTGAGGTGCCCCGCCCCCATTCGGCCCTGGCGCTGCAGAATCAGCATGTCCTGCTGACGATTCGGTTTCAATTTCATGTAACCGCGCACCCCGCCCAGGTCGCTGATCAGGCCGCCCATCAATACCAGAGCCACTCCCAGGTGGATCATGCGGAACGGCCATGAAGGTCTTCGGAAACTGACACCGACCAGGGACACCCCCAGTAAGGCCAGCAGGCCGCGAAACCAGCCGGCGAAAAACACATGATCCAGGGACAGGGCCAGCATGGGCCGGGCCCACACGCCGTATCGGGAAAGATAGAAAGCCGGTTCCCGCCCCTGGACCACCAGCGTACCCGCGGCGATCCACAAGGAAAGGAAAACGAACAGGGCCGCGCCGTACTCCGGGGTCAACAGGTCGCCCAGGCGGAATCCCAAACCCCGGGCCGCATAGATACCGGCGGCACAGGCGATCAAAGCGGTCAGTACCCACAGCGGACCCGCCACCACCCGGTGCAGGGTCTCCACTCCCCAAAGCACCAGGAATTCCAGCAGGACCAGTTTCAGGGCATTAAAAGGTTTCCGGCTGTCACTCACCGTATTGACCTGCTGTTGCGATCAAGCGGAACTTGTCTATCGGATGGTCCATGGCAAGTCTCCAATTTGCGGGAAATCAAGGCCCATGTCAAGGCATGCACGCCGGCAACCATTGCCGGGCCGGGTCCAATTGTCAAAACGTCAGGATCCAGGCATGCTGCAGCCGCAACGTTTTTTCCGATGCCTGATCCCGGTAACCGGTTTTCCACGCGGACACCTCCAGTCCGGCCCTAAGATGAGGATTCATGCGCCACTCCAGTACGGCGAACCACGCAGCGTTGCGGGAGCGGCCTCCCAGGGCCAGGTCATCGTCATCGGGATCATCCCGTCCGTAGCCGGCACTGAAAAACCATCGGCGCACGGGGCGAACCTGGATGTTGACATAGAAGCCCCGGCTGCGGATTTCAACGCCCGTACCCGGATTCATGTCCTGGACAATCCCTCCCAGGTAGGCCTTCAGGTTGCGCCCGGAAAACCATTCCCCCATCACGGTCAGGCCGCTGCCCAATGAAAGGGTGAAGTCCAGGTTCAGGCTGCGGCTTTGCAAGTCTTGATCTCCACGGCTGCGGCCGTAGTGCCCGGAAACACCAACGCGCAGCCAGGTGGAATCGCTCAGCTTGAAACGGCCGGCAACCCGGCCCTGGAAGGTCGGGAATCCCGCGGCCACACCGTCATCCACGCCATCTCCATCCAGGTCGCCGGCAATGGTGCGGAAAATACCGCCTTCCATGACCAAGCGATGGGCGCCCAGAGAGATTTCCTGGCGCAGGCGCAATTGGGGTCTGCGATACCCCAGGTTGCCCGCCCCCCACAAAACTGGATAATTGAGGGTATAGGGGTTGAGGGGATTGATAATGTCCCAGTACTGCCCGGCGATCAAGGTGAAGCCTTTCTTGCGCACCTGCAGGTAAGCGTGACGCATAAAAGGCAGGGCCTTGTTTTCGGCTCCACCGCCGTAGAAGTCGGCTTCCACCAAGGCGGTGATGGCGAACCCCCGCCACTCCGGAACCGTCACTTTCAACCCCAGGCGGGTCTGGTTGGCCGTCAGGTGGAAAGCCCCCTCGGAGTCTCCCGGATCAGCGGCCCAGATGGCGTAGTTGCCGTGTGAAGAGCGACCGGTCTCGTACAATGCATCCACTTTCACATATCCATACAGGGACAGTTGCGGCGAAACATCCTGCGCCGCCATTGCCGTTGTCATCAACAGGGTGACGGCCAGGAATCCGCCCAAGCGCCTAGTGATCATTCATGACCTCCTCATGGCCGGGATCCGGGAATTGGGGGACTCATCCCGGTGGGATTTTCCCATGGTAGGTCGCGGGAAACGAAATGTCAAAACCCGGGCAGCTGTATTCAATCGCAACGCCTTCACCAACAACAGTCCCTTCAATGGATTTTTTGCGAAAAGGCTCAACGGCGCTGAAACAGCATTATAACCGAATATACAACCAGGGCGGCAGCGGCCCATTGCAGGGGCTTCACGGGCAGTGAGAAAACCAGCACCGCCCCCAGGAAGGGCGTGATGATGGCCGTGGAGTACTTCATGGCCGCCGTCAGGATCATGCCGCCGCGTTTCAACGCCAATTGCAATGCCGCCAGGGAGAGCAGGGCAAAGAAAATGTACAGGTAAAGGTGGATCGAAACCAGGTAGCCTCCCAAGGCGAAGCCATGACGAAGCACAAGCAGGCGCAGGAAGATCACCATCAACCCGGCGGACGTGCCGGCGGCGGCGCTGAACAAGCCAGCCCGGACGCGGTTGGGAAACCCCTTGACAAACCCGCCGGCCGTACAGGCAATGGGCAGCAGGCAAAGCCCAACGAGGATGGCGGTGGCAATACGTACCGGGGCCACCGGGCGTTCCTGCAGGCTTAGCGTTACGATGCCGGCGACGAAAAAAAGGGCATTGAGGATGTCCGCCCGCGTGAGTCTTTCTCCCAGAATCCGGTGGGACAGGAAGACCAGCAACACCACGGTCCAGCCGGCAAAGGCCCCCACCACGTGGGCAGGCAGATGGCGCAAGGCGATCGCACTGGGGATACCGTAGAGGTTGGCCAGGATCAGGCCGAGCAGCCACAACCGGCGGCTGCGAAAAAAAGCGTGGTTTTTGGGTCCCCGCCATCCCAGCCAGGGGATGCCCATTTTCATGAGCGTCTCACCCCCGGCGATGCAGGAGTATGCCAGTACGGCCATGAAAAGGGCTGACAAATTGTCAAGACTCATGAGAAGCGCCCATTATAAGCCACAATCACGCGGATAACAACGGCTCGCTTATAGGTGCGGACTACCGGGGACAACGGGTAATGGGGGGATCAGTTTTCCGATGCCGGCTGAATCAACAACAGGGCTTCGAGGAGAACCATGACCGCGGGCTCCGCCTCGCCCTTTTTCATCAGCTCCCGGGCGCTGTGAATCCGGTCCAGGAAAACCCGGGCCAGCGGTGCGGGTTCATGGTTCTTGCCGCCGGGAAGGGGTTTGCGGTCTTCCGACCAATCCGGGATCCAGGCCAGCAGGGCCGCCCGCAGGGCCGCTGCGAAGGCGGCCCGGTCATTGGCGGCGAATGCGGTCCGGGCCTGTTCGATATGTTGTTTGAAACCCGCCGGCAGGCTCTGTTCCGGCCCCGTCATCAGGGGGATGTCCAACAAGAGACCGACTCCGCCGGAGGCATCACCCAGGGAGATGCGCTCGACGGCCGCGTCGAAACTGCCGGCAATGGTTCGCGCGACCGGAGTGATCTCACCACCCGCTTCAACCGGCTCACCGGATTGAGGTGTCTCTTCACGTCCATCTCCACAGGCCGCGATCAGAAGGCCGGCAACTAGGATGATCAGCAATTGTTTCATCGATTCCTTTCCCTGTATCGAAAAACCAGGAACGTCTGTTCCGGAAAAAAGTAGATGATGGTCTCTGAAATGTCAACCATGATCAACGGGGGGAAGGGCGGTTTTACCCGCTCATCCCCCCGATCATCAGCCCTTACTTCTGTTGCGGCTTCGTCAAAACGTACAGGGCGAAAAGGATCAGGACACCGATGTACAGGATGGGAACGGCCCAATGCCATAATGGATGTCCTTTGATGACCACCCCGACCAGCTTGAACAACGCCCCCGATACTACGGTGATCAACAACCAGATCCAGAAGATCTTTTTAAACGCCATGCGTGCCTCCCGCATTGATTCGTCTTATTTGCAAGCAATTCCGGAAACACATGTTCAGGGAAGTTTGGACAAATCCAGCCGGGCGGCGAATTCCCGCAACAGGGCCAGCCCCTTTTCCGCTTTCGTGCCCAGGTCAATCAGGTATCGGCCCTTGTGGGCCAGCGTGATTCTGGCTTCGCCGGTTTCCTTGTCCACGCTTTCCACGACCGGGACACCGTCAATTGAACTGACCTGGGAAAACCGCTCATCGTTGTCGATTCGGATGTTTGCCGATATTGTCACCTTGAAAGCACTGATCATCATCGAATTTTTTGAACCGGCATCGGTGATGTGGACACGGACGCTGTCGTCTCCCGAGAGGTATCGGGTATCCAATGTGGCGATCTGAATGTTACCGGCGGCACCTGAGCTGAATTCGGAATCCTGTTTCTCCCAGCCTTGGATCCCGGGCAGCGCCCGGCTGAGGGCATTCTCTGATGCAACGGCCGTATCAGCTGTTGACGCCGTGTCTTTGAAAATGCCACCGGATTGCTTTTTCATCATCTCCAATTGCTCCGCCGCTTTCCCGGAGGATTCTTCCATTTTCTGCTGAGAAAGTTCTCCTTTGCGGCCTGCGGCTCTCTTCTCCAGCTGCTCGGCAATCTCCTGCTGAAATTTTCCAGCGGCTTCAATGGCGGTGCTTTTCCCGGACGCGGAGGAAGGGGCGCCCTTCGGCGAAAGCAAGAGCACCAGAGCCACGACAATGGCCACCAGCAGCAGGATGCCGCCGATGATGAGGGCCAACATTTTTTTGTACGCACTCACCTGGCTCTCATCCAGTTCATTCTCCAGGCCGGCGATTTCCGCCTGAATGGCCGTTTGTTCGCCCCGGGCCTTTTCCACGGCGGCTTTCTCCACTTCCAGTTTGGGAAAACCCTCTCCGCTAGCGGCCAGTTTCACCCCCAGATCATGGTATTGGCCTTCCCGGGCTTTCTTTATCTCACGAACCTTGGCGGTGTTTTGAGACAAGTCGTTTTTCATTGTGTTGATCTGCTTGTCCAATTCGCCCACCACCTCTTTCTGTTTCTTGCGCAGCTCGTCCAATTGCTTCTGCATCTGGTCCGACTCTTCCCGCAAGGATGAAACGAGGATCTCCACGGGCTTTCCGGCTTCCTCCCGGGCGTTGATCCCCGCCTGCAATGCCCTTTCCTCTTGGTCGAGGAGGTCCAGTTTCCTGGCCGCATCGGCTTTTTCCTCTTCCCCGAGGGCTGCCTCGGCCGCCTTGGACTTCAACTGACTTCTTTCCAGGGCGATGGCCGCCAGCCGCGCCCGGGCCTGACGGGTCTCCTTCTGATCCTCTTCAAGCTGGTCACTCTGCTCTTTGATGCGCTTGTCCAGATCGTGTTTTTTGCCGTCCAAGCCTTTTCGTTCATTTTCAAATCGTTCGTTTTCCCGGGTTCTTCGGTCCTGGATTTTTTGCTGTTGGGTTTGCAATGCATCTGCCTGAACCGCCAAATCGTCCAGGGCCTGCTGAGTTTCCGCGAGTGTGCCCCCCAGGTCCTTGAAACTGGAGATATCTTCCTTGGATTCCCAGGCTTTGCGCCCCAGGGCTGTCAGGAGTTCTTCCAGGGACTTCTCTTTTTCCTTTAATTCCCGGCCCTTCTTGCCCAGGGCTTTTCTACGCCGCCGTTCCTGCATGCCTTGCTGAAAAATGGATTTCAAACTCATGGCCCCACCTCACCTTTCGATCACATGGATAGGTAAATTGTAGAACTGCGCAATGAAAATATCAAATTTTTCCCCGTTTCGGGAAAGCAAATTCCGAAACACAAGCCCTACCGCAATCACGTGCAGTCGTACATGGTTACGCGGCCGCTGTTGTCATTTTCATTGCTTTCTTTCAGCATATCAGTGGAATCCACCTTAAAATCGAACCAGGTTCCGCACCCGCACTTGCCTGAAATATAGATGCTTTTGGTTTGCCCGGGCTGGATTTGCGGCACATTGCCGTTAATGAACTCTCCCCATACATTCAGGTCCCAGAGCATTCCCGGCGGTGTCGGTTGGCTGCCTTCGTTCCTGATCACCACCTCCAGGGTGGCGCAGAGGCTGCTGTCGTACATGGATTTGAATTGAAAGATATTCGTACCCGATGGGCATTTCCGGATGAACACGTTCACCACTTTCAGGTTCTCCGTAACCGGCCGGATGCAGGGTACGGGCATTTGCACCCGGTTGTCGTTTTCATCCATCTCGGCGATGCGATTGGCTTCATCCACGACGATCTCAAGCTTGCAAGGCGGAAAGACATGTTTCATATGGTATTCCACATCCACGCGTATCTTATCCCCCGGTTTCATCTGGTTGCCGTTGAAAGTCGGGTTGCGGTTCATCTTTACCGGGGGGAGGTTGTTTAAGCGCACCTTGATACCGGGAACGCGCAGGGACTTGCCCTCGCCGACATTGGCCACATGGAAATAGATGTTGAACTTTTCACCCACCACCGCTGTTTCCGGCTGCAGGCGGACGTTCTCCACCACGAAATTCGGTTTGAACACCAGGGGAGTGACATCGAAATTTTCGATCAATTCGCCGGTGTTGCGTCCCTGGGGGACCTGAAAATGCGCTTCGATGAAGTTGTTGCCGGGGTTGATGTCATTGCCCCTGCCCTCCGGATCCAGGTGAAAAGTCGCCGCATGATGGCCCGGGGTGGCTTTCCAGGTGAACATGACGGTTTCCACATGTCCGCGCACCAACATGGGCCAGGATTTACGCAATTGATCCTGACCGTCCACCCCGGCCAGCAACTCCAGGCCCCTGGACGTGTTGGCCGCCACGACCTTGAAAGTCGCGCGGAAGGTGACGACTTGCCCGGCCTCGGGCTGGGCGGGATTCATTTGCACCGGGGATATCCATCTAAAATCGGGATTAGCGGCATGCAATCCGGTCAGGGCAATGGCGACAATCGCGTAAGCGAGCAGGGCTTTCTTCATGGTGACGCACTCCTTTGCAACAAGGATTTGTGGTTCTATTAAATCGAAGAAAGATGAGTGCCATCTCACTTTCGGTCGAATTTTTCCTGAGATCCGGCTTGTGACCCATGGTAGATTTGCGCTTCTAGCAAACCCTGGCGCGGCTAACGCGTCTGTATCGATGCCAATCCCCGCACCGCCCCGGCAGAATTTTCCCGAATCCGCCTTCAGAAGCTTTCCCGGCTTTGGGACGCGCAATAAAACTGCGCTGTGTGGAAATCCTGCCGACAACCCCGCATTATTATGGGGGGGGGAAGTGCTGCTTTCCATGAAGTTTCGTTTTCAGGGGGGAATTATGCATAAAAAAAAGTGCAAGGGTTGTGGCTTTTTTCCGGTCCTGCTGGTGTTCACTTTGGTCATGCCGGCAACGGCGCAGATGAAACGCATCTTCAAGTTTCAAAACGTCAAACTGCCGTTTGACCTTGTAATCGCAGGCAAGGAAATCCGCAAAGGCGCTTACCACTTCGAGTTCCTGCGTCACCAGACCCAGGCCAAGAACTACCTGAGGATCTGCAAGGGACGCAAATTTCTGTGCTGCGTCCCGGGAGATGAACAACAATATGAAACGTACGGGCGGATGAAATTCTTAGACCCGGAAATACCGAAAAAACCCCGTATGCAGTTGTTTAAACATCCGATAAACAAACAGGTTTATGTCGTCTTTGAATCCGGCAAGAAGACCGGGGTTTACCCATTCCTCAAAGTCAAATACAAGTTCGATTTAATGGAATAAAGTCGGCAATCGCAACCGTCCCACCATGAGACGGCCATGAACCTCAGTAAATGACCCGAATGCGCTGGACGCAGACGGGAGCGGCGCGCAGGATGGTTTGCTCCAGTTCGACCGCCACGGTCCTCTCAAACAGGGCTTCAAAAACGGCTTTCGTGTAACCGACGGTGC
>Ga0272443_10006256_pt1 | contig 11879 bp, 13 predicted proteins | sample SSMAcet12_FD_193581 | JGI IMG/M metagenome (GOLD analysis project Ga0272443, IMG submission 193581) | Marine sediment archaeal communities from Little Sippewissett salt marsh, Falmouth, MA, United States - SSM-Acet-12 | ecosystem: Environmental > Aquatic > Marine > Wetlands > Sediment ... | reverse complement strand
TCTATTTATCTGGTCTATAAACAAAGGAACAGCACTACCATTAGACCCTAAAACATTTCCGCCTCTTATACAAACGAAGTCTGTAAAATCCGAAAGATTATTGGCTTGAATGACTATTTTTTCTCCCGCAGCTTTCGTAAATCCATAGAGATTTGTGGGAGAAACTGCTTTATCTGATGAAACATCAATGAACTTCGGCACTTTGTATTTAACAGCTGAGTTAACAAGGTTAGTTGTACCAACAATGTTAGTTTTTATAGCTTCTTGCGGTTGATTTTCGCACACAGGTACATGTTTTAGTGCGGCTAAGTGAAAAACACAATCAATCTGCTTATTATCAAATAACCTATCGACAGCGCTGGCATCTCTAACATCCCCTATAATGAACTCCAACTTATCATTGCGGAATTTTCTTTCCATATTCACCTGGGCTAATTCTCCCCGCGAAAAAATGATAATTTTCTTTGGGTACTGCTCCAATAGTTGGGTGGTCAATTCTTGACCCCAAGATCCAGTTCCACCTGTTATAAGCACTGTTTTATTTTTGAACATTCTCTACTCCTTATTATTCCATCAAATCACTAAAAAATTTTTTTAATAAATCGACTCTATTAACTATACTATGATTCTCCCGAACAAATTTCATACCCTCTTTCCTAATATTATCGTAATCCGCTGGATTTTTAATACATTGGGTTACCTTTGAAAATACATTTTCTTTAGTTATGGGTATATAATGTTGATGCGGAATAAACCCTAATTTTTTTAGATCTACTGTTTCGTTTGTTAATAATAAAGACCCTGTAGCAGGAATTTCAAAACATTTTGCTAAGGCATAATTAAAAATAGATGAACAAGTTATACCACAAAAATATGAATGTAGTAATTTAGCATAGTCAGCTCCTGTATATTTAGGGCGTTTATAATCTATGTCCGCATAATGTTTATTCACTATCAAAGATCTAAGAGGATAAACACTTTTATTAACAGATCCACAAAATAAACCCTTGAGTTTTGGTTTGTCATTAAATAAAAGACTGGTGTAACGACTGTGTGGAGCAAACGATTTTGGTAAAAACCTGTATTTTGATAAAAATTGTGGATACATTTTCATAAAATATTCATTTGAAAACGATATTATTAAATCACTGCGATTGAATACTTTAATTTTATTATCTAAACATAATTTATTACTATAGCACTGCAAATCTCCGGTAAACGTCACTAATTTTATATTTTTATTTAGATCTAGTAAGCCTGGTATCAATGCTGGCCTATTATGATAAGGCACTGCAAACACACATACCACATCAACATCGGACGCAACACTTACTTTGTTATCATACCTTATTTCAAATCCAAAGACATCGCGCATAGTGTAATAAAGATGGACGTTTTCACTTACTATATTATCAAAATTGGTATCTTTAGTTTTGGGCGTCCATAATCTTTCTAAATATTTTGGTAAAATTATAACACCTTTCATATTTAAAACCTTCTTATAAATCTCTTAGAATTTTCTTTATGCTCCTTACCATTAATATAATTTTTTATCGGCTGTTGCCAATTTTTTCCATAAGCATACTCTATAAATCCTATATAATTTTCAGGAATCCATATATCTACATCATAAAACGTGGCTTTGGTTTGCGGTATCAACAGATTTTTGGGCAATTCAATTAAATAATTCTTTATTCTAGGTTGACAAGAATACATATAGTTTTTATATTCGTCCACGCCCTCATGAAAAATGTCTAAACACATCATAATATCTTTGTATCGAATTCGCATTTTACCAATTGTATTCTTTTTATCTACTCCCACAAATTTAAAAAAAGAGTTTTCCGTAAATTTAGAAGACGCTCTAATTATGAAACCAGCTTTTTTTAAATCAGATACTATATTGTCATTCCAATATTTATAGTCCATGCCAAAATCTATATCTCTATCGTGCGGTATAAATCCACTGTCTCGTACATGTCCCAATAATGTACCAAATTCTATCCATATTTTAGCACCATTTTTCCTTCCAACATCGGTAATTAATTTAACTATTTCTTTTCCATCTGAAGTATTTATATAGGGTTCTTTACCACTACTCATTTTTTGTCTCCTCTAGCTTTGATTTTTTACATACAAAGAAAAAATGTTTAGTACCGTATTTACTTTCTATTTCATCTGGGTAAGCCCTACTAATTTCAGAAACTATAAAATGATCAGATAAAATGGAAACATAGTTATCCACCGTTCTATAAATAGAAGCATAGTTATCTCCTAAATCCTCGGAGAATTTATTTATAATTTCATCTTCTTTATTAAGAGTACAGGGCGCTCTCACTATTAATAAATTTGATTTTATATTTTTCAACAGTTTATGCAAATGATCATTGTCAAAAATGTATGGAAATGAACCCAAAGCCAAAGTTACGTCGGTTATGGGCAGTTCTTTCAATGTAATTAAGTTGACAACTTTTGCCTTAAGTCCTGGTACACTACCCCACTTGTCTAATAACCTTTTTATAAGACTAGGAGAAACATCGTACCCATAAAACAATCTTATTTCGGTGAATTCTCGCAGAGATAATAACATCGAACCCTCACCACAACCTATATCTAATACTGAAGCAGCACCCGCTAATTTATCAACTATAAAGTTGGTGTCAACAAGACGCCTTTGTAAAGTATTGGGATAGTCAGGGTAGCTTTTTCTTTTCTTCCAAAAATCTAAAGCGGTTTTATAGTTATTCATCAGACACAGCTCTCCTAATTTCAGTACCACTACACATAATACCAGCTGAACGTGGAACATATTCTGAATTAATTTTCATAGACTTAGCCCAATCCAAAACTTCTTGGTTTCCAGACAACAATACATCGAATTCGGGCAGCCCATCTGTATTAACTTTATTCACCAAAGTTTTTTCTATTTTACAAATTTCCACATTATCAAAATTAACAAAAAAAGATTCAAGCATGGACACTATATCTTCCGGAGTAGCTATTACTATCTCTGGTGCATGCTCACTGACACCAATTATAACTTTTCTATACTTCGGTATAATATTAAGTATAGTTTGTATCTGTCCTATGTGTGGTGGATGAAATTTGCCGGGGAAAAAAGCTACCTGCCTGGTGCTATCCATACGTTCAACCTGCTCAGTAAGATATCTCTTTGTTTGAGAAACCTCCTCTAAATATTGTAATATAATTTCAATTTCTTCGCTAATTTCAGCTATATATTTTCTATTATGCTCTATTTCATCAGACACATCTACATCTGCTATAAGATGGCTAACATCTATAGGAGATCCTTTTTTTAATTTATTAAGAGGCAAAGATATATCTGACTTTCTAAAAGTAAAAAAGTGTCTTGTAGTTCTTGGTGGGAATAAATTACCGGACAATGCCCGTTCTCTACATTCTTTTTTACTTATCCCGGAATCACCATCAATTAAAAACCTATGACTAAGATGAGTACCTACGCGTATATCCTCATCATCATAATCCACCCGATGAACTGGAACTTTTTTATACCCATTCTTTAAAAAGTACACATAACGATGGCTACCATCAAGAATGGTACCAGTTTTCTTGTCCACAATAACAGCCTTCAATACAAACCCATCCTTATTTATCATGTCCTCTAAATTTTTTAAATGAGTAGGAAATACTTTTTCTAAAGGAAGTAATTTATTTATAGAAACGATTTCATATTTCATTATTTAATTCTCCCAATATATATTTAAAATTTTTTAATAAAATTATAAAGAGTTTCATGAGTAGAAGGTAGTTGAAGATAATTATCTAATCCCCATTCATGTAATAATTTTATACGAATTTCTTCAAATAGTGCGAGATCTTTTCTTAACTTGTCTACTTTATAACCACAATTAGTAGTAGTAATAGCATTAAATTTAAACGTTGGTTGTTGATATAAAGATATTTTTGATATCATATCATCTACAGGCTGTTCGCTTGACAAGTCTTTACTAAGTAATATAGGCATACTACCAAAAAATAAAGCTTCTAAATAACAACTACTTCTAGCAGTAATAATAAACTTACAAGCATCACAACAATGTTTAACACCCCTAGGATAACAAAATATATCTGGCAAAGCTTCGGTACCTATAGGAACCTTACCTGCCGGCAAATATGTTTTACACCATAATTTAGTAAAACCATCAATACCACTACTAAATTTTTTATCATTTATACCAGGCCCGCCTATAATAATTGCGTTTTCATATTTATTTATATTGAATGTATTATAATCCACATGATCATATCCCATATCTAATTTAGTCCACCTACAATTAAATACGGATCTACCACCTAACTTTTTAGAATAAGCATATTGATATTTTTGAAAAGTCAGTATAGCAGAGTTGCCGTACTTAGGAAAAGGTTGTGGTGCTAAATCTAACAAATCATGCCCAACATCTATAAATCCAATTTTTGGTTTAACAGCATTATAAAAAGGCGTCAAAGCTTCGCTATGTGTAGTACTTAATATAAAATCATAATCTCGTTGCCTACATAAATCATGGAAACTTTTATCATATCTAAGATGTTTCCAATAATCATAAACCGTTTCATTAGGCTTGCGTGGGCCTATTTTTTTCACGTCAACTTCTATCCCATTTTTTTCCAAAAAATCTATAATATGTTCGTACACATCAAATACTACTTTACCCACTATAAATAATATACGCATAGTTTTTCTCCTAAGCTTATATTTTATCACCCAGTTTCAAAATTTTAGGCCATAAATCACCCTGTTTACCAGCTCGACTTGTTAACCACTTAGATTGGTCTCGACCGCCTCTTTTTTCTGTAAAATACTGGGCATGATCTTTTATTATATTAGTTTTCCAATCTGATCCATAATGAGCTGCTACAAAATCTTCTACGTGATTTGGTATTGGATACTTGCTACCAAGAAAATCTACTATCTGAGGTTCATCATACCACACTGCCTTTTCCACAAATTTAAGACCCGGCGTTGATTTAGGAAAACAGTTATAAACATCCCCATCTTTGTGATAGAATTCCATATTACATTCAGTTCTTCTATAGCAATACATGAAATCTACCTTACTAGGAGGAAATCTTAATCCATTTTTAGCTAAAGCTGTTCTTAGATCTTGCCATCTAGCGTTGGTCAATTCTACCGGCACTACTATATCTGAATCAGTATCCCAGGCCATAATGTCCTTGTACCGAGCATACCCCAACACTACTCCCCCTATAATAACCCAAGGAATGCCAGTTTGATCAAAAGCAGCCTTGTATGCTGCTAAATCTGAAGCTATGGATTCTTTTTTACTCGCTGACATATCGCCTCCCTATTTACCTAATAATATATTTATAACTATATCAGATACGTTCTCTACCAAATAATCGTCTGGAGCATTCCACTCATTGCTTCTTTTAAGCATTACATCAAAAGCCCCTACAATATTCTCATATTTAGTTCCAGACAGCACGTTAGACCCACATTCAATGGTCTCTTGTCTCTCTGTCGTTTCTCTTATTGTTATGGCGGGCACGCCAAATATACAACACTCTTCTTGTACTGTACCACTATCACTAATGACCAACTTAGCAGTTTTTTCTAACCTAACAAAGTCAAAAAAACTAAAAGGTCTACTTAAAACCACGTTTTTTGAAGTAGCAATACCAAATTTCTTTAGTTTGTCCTTTGTTCGAGGGTGCAAAGAAACAATGACTTTGAATTGCTTAGATATTTTAGCCGCGGCTTTCATTATATTAGATAATGATTCGAAATTATCCACGTTTTCTGACCTGTGAGCGCTCATTAAAACAAATTTTTGTTCGGTTAGACCCATCTTATTTAAAATCTCGCTGTAATTTATATCCGCAGCATAAAATTTTAATACTTCATATATAGGATTACCTGTCTTAAAAACGTTGTTCTTATGAAACCCCTCGTTTATTAAATTCTGTTTACTATTCTCCGTGTAAGGCAAGTTATACGTAGATAAATGATCAATAAGCCGTCTATTTGTTTCTTCTGGCACTCTTTTATCATAACACCTGTTCCCCGCTTCCATGTGGTACACGGGAACCTTGTACCGGTCAGCTATAATAGAAACCAACCCAGAATTAGTATCACCTAATATTAGTATTTTATCTGGTTCTTCTTTGAGTAAAATTTCTTCGAACCTAATCAATGCGTTACTTAAAAAGCTACCAAAAGAACTACCGGATTTTTTAAAAACATAATCTGGTTCTCTTATTTTTAACTCGTCAAAGAACTGACCGCTTAGATCGTGGTCGTAGTTCTGGTTTGTGTAAATAAATTTATGATCAACTAACTTATCAAGCTTATCGATTATAATACACAACCTTATTAATTCCGGCCTAGTGCCAGCAATAGTAATTATTTTCATTTAAATATAACCCTCGTTTTTAAGAATAGTAGTCATGCTACAATCTGTGTTAAAACCATTACCATTAACATACCGTTTGCTAAGTACATGTCCATTATACCAATGAACACATAGAACATTATTATTAATACAACTCAAGTCATTTGCGCTATATAACCTATCTATAGTAGGTCTGGGCGGATGGATGTTATATGGATAATAAGTTTCAAATCTCGCTCCAATAACAGTTTTAAAATGGGCCAAAGATTTTAAATCTGGATACCCTTTATGAAGCAGTAGCCCACCAAATGTCTCGTGTCTGTAGGGTGGTTTAACTTTTTTGGTTAATTCGATTAAAGATTTAGCATAAGGATCGTGTTTAGCATGAATCATGATACCAATACTATGGCCTCCATGTGTTCCTCTTATAAACGACACTATAGCAGTTACTTCGTTAATAGGAACATCTCCATGATATTTTATGTTACGAAAATGATTAATAGGTTTCAACCATATTACATCAAAATCTGACCAAACTCCGCCATGATTATACAATAAGTGGTATCTCAATATATCAGATCTTAAAATGTTATGCAACGCAGGATCAATGCCATAATCGTTTAGATCCACTGGCACTATATTTACATAATCAGATTGCTCTACCAAATGGAAATAATCTTTGCCTGTGTAATTAGGTATAAAACTAGCGCTTCCATTATAAGACTGCTTTGGAACATAAACATTGATTGTCCAATCAGGATTGTACTTATGAAAAGAAACTGCGGTCAAAGTTTGCAACCAGGACATCGAACTTCTGTCCCAGTACATGTGCAATATTTTTGGTATCTTATCCATTATAAAGCTAACTCCTTAACTATTCCTTCTAAATCATATGTTCTTTGTTCCTCTACGCATTCATAAAAGCCCTTCTCATCTATTTCTTTCAACTTAGCTTTTAGATATTTTTCTACCCGACCGCTTAATTTTAGAGAGCTCTTTGTCATGTGTTTTGCTCTATTATTCTTAGCAAAATCCTCTCTTTTTATGGTTTCTATCGACAATCTATCCATCATTTCACCGATGCTATACACAATATCATCACTGACCCAAGTACTTGGTTCTGATACATCTTCAACGAACTTAGCTCTAGAAATAAACTTATTGATATTTGCTTTTGAAGCCACTCTATACTCACCGACACTTCTAGCAACCCACTCCATTTCAGAAATAAGGACATCGTCCACAACAGGTTTCTTTCTTTCCTTTATAACAACCATATTCGCTTTATAACATCTAAAATTAGCATCAGAAAGTATTTCTACATACTCCATCAGCCTTTCGAGATCATATTTAGAAAAATGTTTAGAAAAAATATCGCGGACTTGTTTATAAAAATCCGTAAAATCCATGTCTTTTAATATCATGTTAAACTCCTAATAGTATTTTTAAAAAATGATTTTTATCTGTAATTTTATATTGAGGCCCTTCTCTAAATATATATTCCACAGAAGATACTATGCCTTTTTCTAAAAACTCTGTAAATATATTTATCAAATTTTTTTGCTCCTGGATCTGTTGTTTTCTGTCCATCTCCTCAGTCAAATTTTGTTGCCGTTTATTAATTATTCTTGTATCGGTAGATCTTTGACATTCATATAATTCTTCTACTGTTGTGTATATAGCTTTTATATTAATGTCCTCTATAGGTAAAATAGATTCTTTTAACTTCGACAAATTAGGATCTACACTTGCAAACGGAACTTTTGATACTGGAAACACATAAGCATCTAATACCAATGTATCGTGTTGACTATTTTTATCTTTCCATTCCGTTATTCTATTATAGTCCATAGTACCTGTACCATACTGAAAACAATCATCTATATGAATAACTGGGTATCCAATACCATTAGCGTATGTAGTTTTTCCTGAACCATATTGGCCGGCTACCAATATTAAACTTTTACTCATGGTGAGTCCTGTTATAAATATCTATTATTCTTTCTTTAGTTCTTGGATCAACACTATCAGTAACTTTAAACCAATCAGGTAAAAGTTCGTTGGGGATAACTCTTAAATCAAGTTCACTTTCATCAAGAATTCTTTCAAGCTTGTATCCCTTCTCACCAAGTTTTTTATAAATATCATATTTTTTCATTATTTGAAAATCAGTTGCAAAACCTCTATGTACAAGCGAATAATCCAACCTTTTAAATTTATTTATATTTATAGGATAGTAATTAGCTAGATGTAACCCCACAATAGGTTCAAAATTTATATCTTCTGAAAATTTCCACAATTTGCACCTGCCCTCATCATCCATCCAATCGTATTCAGTGTCACGCCTTTCATAAATGTCACTTCTCCATAAATTTTTGTTGCCATATCTATACCCATTGCAGTTATCCTTTAACAATTCACTACACAACTTCCTAAAAACCTTACCTCCTTCTTGTAATAATCTACCATCTAACAACTCATCCCCATCTAACCATTGTATAAAAGTAGTATCGGGGTGTTCAGCCTTGATCTTATCCAACAGTCTTTTTTTACAAAATAATTCTTCTTTGAACTTATTATTCTTAGATGTCATAACTACCACATTATCAAATTCAGAATAATATTCCAAACTACCATCTGTTGAATGCTGATCAAAGATATATATGTAATCACAAATAGGAAGCATGCATTTAAACCAGTTTTCTAAATTGTCATTTTCCAACTCATTTCTTAATTGGCCAAACCCAATTATTTTCATAAACTACTCCCACCTTATTAATGAATATGTTTAGTTTCTACAACTTCTCTTAACACAAATTCCTTTATACGCTCTGTTTCATTCCATTGTAAACTGGGATAAGTTTTATCAAAAAAGTCGGTAGTACAACACGTCCCATTTAATCTACCTACATGTTTTGTTCTGGATATTGCAGGTAATATACTTTTACATTTATATTCCTTGAAATATGCCTCAACGGCCCAATCCCAACCATAAGCATTGGCATACTTGCGAGCAAGCACGTCATCATACCAACATTTATCATAACACGCTTCCCAATTTTCTTTGAAAGCACACCATCCTAACCCATGAAATGTCGGTGCAGTCACCACACCGCTGTAGTCATCCCCTTTACTACCCCAATTAAAGAGTCCATATGACAAATAAGTCATTGGTTTGTCCTTAAAGTTATCATAATACCAATTTGCCAAATCGAGAGCATCAGGAGATAGTAAAAAATCGTCCTCTAAATGTACATTAAAATCTGATCCGTTTTTGAATGCATAACTAAGAACGTTATACATATTATCCCGGGCACCAGAATGAGAACGCACTCCAGAAGAGTTCTTTTTATGTAAAATTGTTATCGGTAATTCATGATTTTCTAATATCTGTATACATTTAGCGTGATTTTCTGCGCTACAAATTATTTCGTAGCCATCCAAACTTTGAGTCGCTAAAGAATCAAGAAACTGTTTCAAGTAAGTAGGTCTATAACCTACAGGAAAAGTAATAGTTTTCATCCTGTTCTCCTTATAGTGACTTTATAACTTCCACCATTCTCATACCCATTTTATCCCAACTCAAATTATCAGCAATATAATGCTTTAACATTCTACCTTTATTAGCCGCTTCTTCTTGATGCTTATAAACCTGACGCATTAGACGAACAGCGTTACCTAAATCTGGCTCAGCCCACATTTGATCGCCTCGATACCAAGGTGATTGAGGCATACCAAAGACCGGAGTCATGGTGTAATTAACTATATAACTATGCTCTGGCTTGGCATATTCCGTTACTCCGCCGAGACCCGTCACAATTATAGGATTTCCACATGCACCAGCTTCAAAAGGAACAAGACCAAAACCTTCACCCCTATCCAAACTGACCAAACAATCCCCAGCTTTATGCAGCCCTAAAATTTGGTCGCGGCTAAGCATATCCCCTATTAAATATAAGGGTGGATAATTATCCATAGGCATTATGGCTTTCAGTCTTTTTATAGTTTCCCGAACTATATTTTTTTCCTCGTCAGAAAAGCCCATGCGGTAAGTTTTTAATATCAAAGCAACGTCTTCATTATTCTGAAAAGCATTCCAATATGACTTGATTAAAGCCATGGGGTGCTTCCGTTCAATAAACTGAAAAATAGAGTAGAACTTAAAAGCTGTAGGCTTTACTCCTTTGATATCATAAGGTTCTACATCTTTAAATTCAGAAACATCTATACCATGCGGTACACTAAAAACTGGAACCTCTATTCCGGAATCCTTATATACACCTACACTCCAATCACAAGACGCCATACATGCTTCTACGTTATCATTTATATGGATTATCCAATCTGGGTGTAATTTATCAGTCTCCCACACACAATACCCTACATTAAACTTAGAAGGTTCTCTTAAATTCGACCAATGTTCTGGTGTACTATGTAAAATAACAATGTTGTAATCTATCTTCTTATTAATCAAGCTTCTCAAAAGAGTACCATCCTTACCTAAATTTGGTAAATCTTTTTCAAAAGAAATAGGCCCCAACGTAATCGGTATTCCTAGTCTATGTAGTGCTAATATATACCCTCTGCATGCCTGAGCATATCCAGAAGCATCGAATATAGGTCCAATATATTTTATGCCTTTTATATTCATTAGAATTCCTCCGTTTCAATGGTGTTTTCACTTAGGTCTGGTGTATTACCAGCAGTCCCTCTTTCTTTTTCCTCTTTTATAGATGCCCACGCTTTGTCAAATATCTTAACCCACATAGGAGCTATGCCTTTTTGCCAATCCATTTTAGTAGTAACCCACTTGTAAGCATTTTCAGCTCGACGTTTTGCTTCTTGCGGATTATCATGAATCTCTACCAGAATATCTACAAGGCTATCAACATCGACTAGAGGTCTTGGAACTTCATTATCGTACTGAATAACAGTCCATAAACTCGAATCAGACCCGCTCTCACACAACCAACCAGTTTCCTCACTGATAAACTCGGGTAACATAGTATTAGCGGGCATAACCACAGGAGTTTTAGCTCCCATCGCTTCCATCCACGCCAAACCAAATCCTTCACCCAAAGTGGTACTTATAATAACATCACTACAATTATACAACAGATTCAAAACATGTCTTGGATAGCCCTGATTGGGGCCAAAGTTCTTAGGAAAAATAATATCCTTAGTAATATCCATTTCAAAACTTTTACACACTTCTGCTAAATCCCAACCCTGATCTTTAATAGCCATATGAAGATACAAAATGGAATTAGGAACTTTCTTGCGAAATTCTTTGAAAGCCATGATGGTTCGTGGAATGTCCTTTCTTTGTTGATTCCGATTAACATTAGTGATAATAAAATGGTCTGCAAATGGACCAAAATATTGTTTCTTAAACTTATCAACCTCTTCTTTAGGTAAAGGATAGTACTCGGCGCCATTGGCTCCATGAGGAATAATCTCAATATCAGGTCTATCGATACGCTT
>Ga0272443_10006255_pt1 | contig 11880 bp, 3 predicted proteins | sample SSMAcet12_FD_193581 | JGI IMG/M metagenome (GOLD analysis project Ga0272443, IMG submission 193581) | Marine sediment archaeal communities from Little Sippewissett salt marsh, Falmouth, MA, United States - SSM-Acet-12 | ecosystem: Environmental > Aquatic > Marine > Wetlands > Sediment ... | reverse complement strand
CTAAAACTAAATCTTTTCTCGGCGGTGGTATTAGATGAAGCAGATGAAATGTTAAACATGGGCTTTATCAACGATATGAAGTTCATTCTTGGCAGAATGCCTAAAAATAAACAAACATTATTTTTCTCCGCTACTTTACCGGATAAGTTAAACAGCGTCATTGAGAAATTTGTTCAAAATCCAATTAAGGTAGAAGTTAAAACTAGAGAAACAGCTGCTAATGTTGAACAAAAAATTGTTAAAATTAATGGACGTTCAAAAACTCTTATTCTTCAATCTTTATTAAAAAAAGATGGTTTTGATAAAGTCTTAGTTTTCGGTAGGACTAAACATGGTCTGAATAAACTTAGCCGTAAACTAGATAAAAACGGTTTTAATGTAGCTATTATTCATGGCAATAAATCTCAAAATCAAAGGAAAAAAGCTTTAAAAAATTTCAAAAACAATCATGTCCAGGCTTTATTGGCCACTGATGTTGCTTCTAGAGGACTTGATATTGATGATGTTACTCACGTCATCAACTATGATTTACCTGAAAGTTATGAGGTTTATATTCACCGCATTGGTCGTACAGGCCGAGCAGATAAAACAGGTGTAGCTTTAAGTTTTGTTGAGTAAGAGATTTAACTACTGCACGTTTTTCAAAAAGCTAAAAGCTTGAGATAGATTATTAACTACCAAATTCAAAGCGCTATCAGTTGCTTTAGGAGTAATAATAACTGAGTCAATTGACTGGGCTTCATTACCTGCTTCATCTTGAGAAACAGCTTTTAGATGATAAACTTTAGCAGGCTGAAGATTTGGCACAACCGCAACATGGTTAAAAGTTAAGTTATCTGAAAGCTGAGTACTAGAGGATAACTCTCCAGTTGAACCTTCGCCATAACGGACTTGAGCCGTGGCAGGCTCATCAGTATCCCAGGAAACAACCAAACGAGCTACAGCTTCTTCTCCCACCCCTTCAATCACAGGCTCAACTTTTAAGTTGGCGATGACTGGTGGACGAGTATCAGTGGCAGTAGTAAAAGTTTGAGGATTAGAAGTGGCTTCATTCCCGGCTTTATCTCTACCTTTGACAACTAAAGTATAAGGGGTACTAGGTAATAAACCAGAGATTAAAGCTCTATGTGATTGAGTTAATTTGACATCAATATCATCTAAGGCTTGTCCTGGATTGGCCGAAGGATAGTAGGTCACTACAGAAGTAATTGGAGTATTAGAAGTCCAAGTAATCAGAACTGTTGATGTAGAAGCTCCCTTAACTTGCTGGAGTCTGACATTACTCACTTGCGGACGGGGCAAAGTCTCAAAAGAGTGAGTTTCTCCTTCATATTCTTCACCCTCGCTATCAAATAAATTCACTTTGTAAAAATACTTAGTGCCGTCCTTTAAACCAGTTAAATTAACATTATAAGTAGTTTCTGAAGTTGATGTAGAAATCTCTGTAAAACCGCCAAAAGCTGTGGTTTCGCCATAATAAATCTTAGCACTGGTGGCATTAGAAGAGGTAAATTGAACAGTGGCATAATCTAAGCCGATGGTGGCAGCACTGACCTCTGAAGAACTTGGGGCAGGATCAGTGGTAAATGTTTCTTCATCACTCATGCCGGTATTCCCATCTTCGTCAGTCCATTTTGCTTTGTAATAATAGGTTGTGCCGGGCGAAAGATTAGTTAGTTGAATAGAATGATCTGTGGTATGAGTAGATTTTGAAGGTTCTTCATCAAAGTAATCACTGCTATCATCACCATACTGAATTTTCGAGTCAGAAGTCCGATCAGTTCCCCAAGAAATCGTAGCTTTTTTAGTGGTGATACCAGTTGCTGTTGGACCTGAAGTTAAGTCCGCAGCTGTAGTAAATTTCCCATCTGGATAAAGAGAAACTGCTTCTGTAAAAGCACCACAATTATTAGCACTATCACAAGCTTTTACTTTGTAATAATGAGTAGCTTGAGTCAAACCTGTGTCAACATAAGAAATCCCAGTTACTGTACTTTTAAGACTATAAGCGACACCATCGGTGGAATCATAAACTTTGTAATTGGCAATGCCAGCTCCAGTATCACTTGGAACCTCCCATGAGGTAGCTAGTTTCCAAGAGCTGGTTGCTTTGACTGATACATCAGCGATATCTATATTTTGTGGTATGCCTGGAGCAGTGCCTGAATAAGTAAACTCAACCGAATCATAAACTGAGTAGCTGACATTCCCGGCCTCATCTTTAGCTACAAGATAAAAAGTATTAATACCTGGTTGAGTTGCATAAGCATCAGCACTGAGACTGGTCTCGCCAGCAGCAGTCCAGTTGCAAGTCACAGCACTTGGAGTAGTATTAACAGTGTAACAATACTCAATATTATCGGATTGTCCAGTAAAAGTAGTTGGCGCATCCCAAGAAAACTCATAAGAATTAGTAGTAGCATCTTCAGGAGTAACTGCCAGATTTAAAGGAGCCGAAGGAGCAGTGGTATTTATTTTCAGAGCTGCTTGAACCACAGTTGAAGAAACATTGTCCGCATTATCCCAAGTTCTTAAATAGATTAAATTTGAGCCTTCATTAATAACATCATAGTCATAAGTTTCATCAGTGGTATATGAACCATCATTAGTAAGTAAATCATTAATATCTTCATTACCAGTGTGGGAATCTCCATACCAGGTGCCACTTTCACCAATTCGGTACTGCAATCCAGCTAATCCAGAGTCATCATCAACCGGTCCATCACTGCCAATAGAAGGCCAAAAAAAGGTGACTGATTTTGTAGATAAATAATCACCTGGAAGAGAAATATAATCAGGATTATCAGGAGCAGTGTCATCATATTTAAAAGAAATTAAATCTTGATAATCTTCAGCGTCACCAGTGTAAACATTGCCGGCTAGGTCCACAGCCTTAATAGAAAAATAATATTGTTTACCAGTCGAGAGGTTTAATCCACTAACACTAGACAGATTCAAAGAAGTGCCTGCAGCAATATAACCACAAGTTGAGTTATTATCAATGCCATCATTAATTCCAGCCAACACTCCAGCGTCAGTTTCTGGATCTAATAGTTCTGAATCATCTCCTGTTTCAACTTCATTTAAAGACACACAATAACCTGCCAGACCATTCCCAGCATCATCATCATCTCCAGCCGTCCAAGTAATAGTTGGACCTGAATTAGTCCAAGCAGTATCTGCTAAATTAACCATTTGAATATTTGTTGCATTTAAATCTGGCCTGACAGTATCAGAAGCGGAAAAAGCAATAGAAATGTCTTGCAGCGCTGGAGAACTTTTACCAGTCCCACTTAATTCCACCCTATACTGCAAGTATTCTTCAGTCGAAATAATACAAGTCTCATCAGCATCAGCTAAAACAGCACCAGAACTCAAGCTAGCACAGTTTATCCAAGGATCAGCATCAGTAAAATCACCATCATCGTCTGACCGTGCCTTAATCACTGCCCCAGCTCCATTAGCTGTATAAGTAATCTCTCCCCAATCAGCGTAAAAACCTGCATCAAAAATATTTGAGACTAAGCTACCGCTGCTACCATAGCCCTTGCGCCATAAAAGCAGAGTAGCTTCATCTTCCAAGCTGGTAGCTGTAGTCGCTGCCTCAGCTTCAACTTCCAAATGCATAGTGTCTCCTTCTTCTAAAGTTAAAGGAAAAAATAAAGTACTTGATGAATGAGTATGTTCAGCAGCTGTTCCAGAGGTGCCATCATTTCTAATATAAGCACTCTTAGCTTCTGCTCCTTCTACTGGTGAACCATTGACATGGACTGTCACTTTAGGATTAACTCTAACTCCATCTGAAACATAAGCTGCATTAAAAGCTAAAATATACTCACCAGCCTCACTAACTGTAATTTGGTGATCATCTTCTTCAGTACTATGAATAAATAAATCATCAGTAATCACCTCAGTTGACCAGTTAATATCAGCTGCGCTGGTAGGATTCCAATTTGAGCTATCATCAGCGGTAATGGCAGTCGCAAAAAATACATCATCATCTGGCAGCTTTTGCGCATATATAGTAGCTTTTTCTCCATCAACCGTCACTTCCTCAGGTTCAGATTCTTGTTCTACTGTAACTGTCAAAGCTTCTCCACCAGTCGCCTGCACCACACCATGCCAATGAATTGAAGCATCATAATGATCGCTGGCACTTCTAATATAACCTTGTTGAAAACGACCACCATTTGCTAACACTCCATCTAACAAAACTTTTCCAATAAGATTAGATCTTTGTACACTTGAACCCAAAGGAATATTCACTGCTACAAAATAATTACCTGCCTCACTTAAAGTAATTTGCTCAGGATTTTCATCATCATGAGAATAACCAGTATCAGTACGTGAAGCTGTCCATTCCATAGCTGCAGCTGCATCATTCAAATCATCATCCTCTGTAGTTCTAGTGCCCTTGCCAAAAAAGACTTGTTCACTGGCCTCAATCTCTTCCATATACATGGTAACATCGGCTGTATATGAATGCGTTGTGTCATTTGTAGTCCGCTGAACATAGACTTCAACTTCATCATCAGCTTCTAAATCTTCTAATAAAACTGTTAAGTTACCGGTTGATTCATCATGCCCACCGTAATTTCTCACGTAAGTCGCCCTAGCTTCGCCAATATCAACTGGAGAACCATTGACTCTTATCTCCGCTTCGATCGCACTCCGATTGCCAGAATCAGACACACCATCACTAGCAAAAGCAATAGTCAGACCGAGCAAATAATCACCATTTTGCTCAATAGTTAGCTTGCTATCTTCGGCCTCACTATTATCAAATGAATAACAAGTATCTGAATAGCTTTGAGAAACATTCCAATCCACCACAGTCCAACTAGCTACATTAAAGTTTTCTCCAGACGAAACTTGATCACTTTTTAACACAGCCATATCACCGCCAAACTGCTCTAAACTCACTTGATCAGCCGAAGCAGTCACACCAGTGGCTTCGCTATAAGTTGTAACTGAACCAGTCACAGTATTAGCACTAATACCACCACTCCAATCATCTTGTGTCCAAGGAGAACTGGCAGCAAATAACTGTGGAATAACTAACTCATTAGCTAAGTAAAAAATTCCAATCACCATCCCAGCTGTGGCACACGAAACCATAGCTAGCTGCAAATGCAGCAATGAAAAACGCTGACCCAACCAATGATGCTTGAATCGCGCAGCTATAGAATTTTTTTGCTTACTTCTCATTATTATTCATTAATAAAATCGTCATAAATACTTGCCAACTAACATCTTTTATTTACTCATATTTCAAAGCATCCAAAGCAGATATCTTTTTTGCCCTTCTAGCAGGATATATTCCGGTCAAAACCCCAACAATAAAAGATAAAATTATAATCACACTTACAAAACTAGCTGGCAAAAAGCTAATAGCAATAAACCCAACACCTTTAACTAAAGAAAAAATTGACAGTAATAAGCTTAAAACTTGGCCAGCAGCCCAACCTAATAAGACACCAAACAACCCACCCAATAATCCCATTACCATGGCTTCAGCTAAAAATAATTCTCTAACCTCACTGCTTTTCATGCCCATGGCTTTCATCACTCCAACCTCATGAGTTCTTTCCATCAAGGATACAGTTAAAGTATTAAACATGCCTAAACTAGCCACAGCTAAAGCAACTAAGCCAAAAGTAGCCAGAACCACGCGGACCGAAGCAAACAACTGATCAATTTTTTGCACTGTATCAGCTACTGAAGAAGTTTTATATCCAAAATTATCCACTTGCTCTCGAACCTCTTCTAGCTGTTTCTTATCTTGAACCACAATTCTAGCCTGAGAAAAATTATCTACACCTAAAGCTGACATATCATCAAACGGCACATACATAACTGGACCATTTCCTTCTTCAATCACCGAAACAATCTCATACTGTATCTCATTAGTATTAGCAGTTTGCTCTAAATCAGAACGAAGATTAGGTAAGATCACAAACTTAACTCCAATCAATTCACCAACAGCTTCACTATTAGAAAAACCTAACAACTGCAAGAATGAAGTATTAACCACAGCCTGACTTGTTTTAGCAATAGAAGACTCGATGATATTAACACTAGCAGACTTAGTAGCTTGCTCCCCCATAATCTCCACCCACTCAATGCCTTGATCATCAGTGCCTACTACCATCGCACTTAAACTGGCTACTGCATCTTCGGCTTCATCAGTCAAACTCTGAACTAGTGAAGCTGAAGCAGTTGCCTCTCCTAAAACTCTGCCAGTACTGACTGATTTAAATAATCTTGATTCTGCCTCGTTAATAATCACTCCAATCTGAGCCACATATCCCTCTTGCCAATCTTGTTGATCATACTCATTCATCATTGGTTCGTATTGCTCATTTTTTTTCTGCCAAATAGGATATACCGCCTTAACCCAGGTACCCAACTCTTGCCCAGCAATAGATCGACCGATTCTTCCATTTTGATTATTAGCATAACTTAAACCCCAGACTTCATAACCTTCATAACCACCTTCGTAACGTTTAACATAACCCAACAGCTGAGAATCTGAGCGTGGCTCTTTTCTTACTCGAAACCATTCACCCTCTTCAAAATTAAAAACAATTTTACGCCTCGGATCACCATAACCAACCCCTTTATATTCCTTAGCGGTACTCACTCCTGCTACTACACCTGTCCGTGGCTGATAAGCAAACTCCTCAGTTTCAAAAAAATGACCTTTAAGCTTATTAAAACCGGAAGAAGCAAAATAATCACTGGTAACAGCATGAACCACAGTTTCACCAACTCCACCACCAAAATTAACCTTACCCACAGTGGAAACAATCGGCATCACCTTATTTACATGGGTGATATCTTTCATGCGCGCAATTGCCTGAGAATCTAAAATCAAATTACTAGAAGAACCTAAAGTCACATCAGCCATTTTTAACTCCTCCAACCGAGCCACTCGAGAAATAACTAATCTTTGCAACCCATAACCAATCGAAACTAAAAACACAATTGCCCCTATACCCATAGCCATACCACCGACAGTGACAAATGAGCGAGTCTTTTTCATACTCATATTACGAAAAGCAATCGCTATTAACAAAGAACGCTTGATATCGTTTTGACTGCTATCCAAGCGTTGCACAATTTTTTGTGATATTTTATCTAACCTTGCCTGTATCCTGGAGGAAATTTTATTAATAAAAATAATTTTACTTAAAATTTTAAAGATAATTTGTATTAATAAATCAAATAAAAACAGCATCAGAATTACAAAGAAACTTAACAAAGGCAACATTGCTCTGATATTAAAAACTGACTGCCAAAATTTTTTCTTAAACACAATACTCAATTTTAAAGGCCACAAAAGCACTCTTTTTAGAAAAAATAAAAAACTTTTCCACCAAGTTTTACTAGCTGCACTTGAACCTTTGCCAATATTTTGATGTGATTTTCTTGAAGGTAATAAATTAGCTAACATTTAAAGATCCTCCACCGTGATTTGTACCTGCTCTTTCTTAGATTGTGGCTTCTTTGGTTTTGACTCTAGCTTTAACTGAGAGTTTTTTCTTTGTGTTTCTTGATCAATTTTATCTTTTTTTGACTTATTATCTGGATCGTTTTTCCCCTGCCCATTATTTTGCACCTCAAACTCATGATCAGCACCACTGCCTCTTTTCCCTTGCATAATTTCTTTTAGTATGGTTTCTCGATCCTCTTGCGTATACTCCCCATCTAAAAGTCCATCCACAATCCTAATCATCCGATTAGCATACTTCATATACTCAAGATCGTGCGTCACCATCACTATGGTTTTTCCAGACTCGTTTAACTTAGCCAACAACTGCATCAGCTCCTCACCAGATTTAGTATCAAGATTACCAGTGGGCTCATCAGCCACAATTAAAGCCGGGTTATTAATCAATGCCCTAGCTAAAGATACTCTTTGTTGCTGTCCAGCCGAAAGCTCAACTGGAGAATAATCACGCCAGTCAGCCATTCCCACCATTTCTAGCAACTCTTCAGCTTTTTCTGCTGCTTCTTTAGGCAGTTGACCCATTAAATACAAAGGAAAAGACACATTTTCTAAAACACTTAAAGATTTAATCCAATAAGGCTGCTGATAAACCATGCCAATTCTCGTCTTGCGAAAATCTGCAGCCTCATCTTCAGTCATAGCATAGCAATCTTCCCCCATGATCTTAATCTGACCTTGCGTAGGTATTTCTAAGCCCAATAAAGTATGTAGCAAAGTACTTTTGCCCGATCCAGAAGGACCAAAAATTACAAAAAAATCACCTTCTCTCACTTCTGTGCTGATACCTTTTAAAACTTCTACATCCTGAGCCCCAACATTAAATACCTTGTGGATATTTTCCGCAGTCATGATAGCAGAACTAGATGAATTGGGCATGGCTTCCTCCTATTTTCATCATATACAGTTTTAATTGAAAATTACACATAATTTTTATTAATTATTAATAGTTTTTAAAAAGCTAAAAGCTTGCGATAAGTTATTCACTACCAAATTTAAAGCACTATCTGTAGCCTTAGGCGTAATCACAACCGAATCAATTGACTGAGCTTCATTACCTGCTTCATCAATCGAAATAGCTCTTAAATGATAAACACGAGCTGGCTGTAAATTAGGCACTACTGAAACATGATTAAAGGTCAAATTATCAGAAATCTGTGTACTTGAAGACAATTCCCCAGTTGAACCTTCACCATAACTAACTTGGGCAGTGGCCGGTTCATCAGTGTCCCAGGATACTACTAAACGAGCAACCGCTTCTTCACCCACCCCTTCAATCACAGGCTCGACTTTTAAGTTAGCTATGACTGGCGGGCGAGTATCAGTGGCTGTAGTAAAACTCTGAGGATTAGAAACTGCCTCATTACCAGCTTTATCTCGACCTTTAACAACTAAAGTATAAGGAGTGCTAGGCAGTAGACCAGAAATTAAAGCACGATGAGCTTCAACCAATTTAACATCAATATCATCTAAAGCCTGGCCTGGGCTAGCAGAAGGATAATAAGTCACCACTGAGGTAATTGGCGTATTAGAATTCCAAGTGACTAAAACAGTCGAAGTAGAAGCTCCTTTCACTTGCTGTAATCTGACATTACTCACCTGCGGTCGAGGTAATGTCTCAAAAGAATAGGTGTCACCCTCGTATTCTTCACCTTCACTATCAAATAAGTTAACTTTGTAATAATATTTTGTCCCATCATCAAGGCCTGTCAGGTTGACTGAGTAGGTTGTTTCTGAAGTAGAAGTGGAAATTTCCTTAAACCCACCAAAAGCTGTGGTTTCACCATAATAAATCTTAGCACTGGTGGCATTAGAAGAGGTAAACTGAATGGTGGCATAGTCTAAGCCAATTGTAGCTGCGCTGACTTCTTGCGAGCTTGGAGCCGGATCAGTAGTAAAACTAGATTCATCGCTCATGCCAGTATTTCCGTCTTCATCAGTCCATTTAGCTTTGTAATAATAAGTAGTGCCAGGGGATAAATTAGTTAGTTGGATTGAGTGATCAGTGGTATGCGTAGATTTTGAGGGCTCTTCATCAAAATAATCCTCACTATCATCCCCATACTGAATTTTTGAATCGGCAGTTCGATCAGTGCTCCAAGAAATTGTGGCTTTTTTAGTCGTGATCCCAGTCACAGCCGGATCCGAAGTTAAATCCGCAGCCGTAGTGTACTTTCCATCTGGGTACAAAGAAACAGCTTCAGTGAAAGCACCACAATTGTTTGCACTATCGCAAGCCTTAACCTTGTAATAGTGAGTCTCTTGCGTCAAATTTGTATCAACATAAGAAATATCTGTGACAGTACTCTTTTCCTCATAACTAGCTCCATCTGTTGACTCATAAATCTTATAAGTGGAAATACCAGCACCAGTATCAGCTGGCTCTTCCCAAGACAAAGCTAGCTTCCATGAGCTAGTGGCTTTGACTGATACATCAGCGATATCTATATTTTGTGGTATGCCAGGAGCAGTTCCTGAGTAACTAAACTCAACTGCAGTGTAAACTGAGTAATTTACATTTCCTGCTTCATCTTTAGCCACTAAATACAGCGTATTTGTACCTGGCTGAGTTGCATAAGCATCAGCAGCTAAACTGGTTTCACCAGCAGTGGTCCAGTTACAAGTAACTGCATTTGGAGTAGTATTGACTGTATAACAATACTGAATATTGTCTGCTTGACCAGTAAAAGTAGTTGGGGCTGTCCAGGAAAACTCATATGAATTAGTCGTAGCATCTTCTGGATTTACGGCTAACTCACGCGGAGCTGAAGGAGCAGTAGTATTAATTTTTAAAGCTGACTGTAAAACTGTGCTGGAAATGTTACCTGCATTATCCCAAGTACGGAAATAAATAATGTTCGATCCTTCATCCATAGCATCATAATCAAACTCTTCTACCGTGGTATAAGAACCGTCATTAGTTAATAAGTCATTAATATCCTCATCGCCAGTATGTGAATCACCATACCAAGTGCCATCTGAGCCAATACGGTACTGAAAACCTGCCACAAGAGAATCATCATCTTGGGCTTGATCTGATCCAGAAGTAGGCCATAAAAGAGTGGTTGATTTGGTAGAAATAAAATCGCCTGGAACCGAAACATAAGACGGATTAGTCGGAGGCTCATCATCATATTTAAAAGAAATCAAATCTTGATAATCAGCCTGCTCGCCAGCATAGACATTGCCTGCCTGATCAACAGCTTTAATAGAAACATAATACTGTTTGCCTGTAGTCAGGCTTAAACCAGACAAACCTGATAAATTTAATGACTCTCCAGTAGCAATAAAATGGCAGTTAGCAGGATTTTCAACTCCATCATCAATCTCGGACAACAAACCATCTTCATCTGTAGCTGGATCTAATTCTGCAGAAGCTTGACCTTCATTAACTTCATCCAAAGTAACACAATAACCAATCACGCCACTTCCTTGATCATTATCAGCCCCTTCTGCCCAATTAATTTCCGGTTCAAAATTAATCCATTGGGCATCACTAGCATTAGTCAAACTAACAGAAGTAGCATTAGTCACTGGAGCCACCATGTCAGAAGGACTAAACACAACCTGAATCTGGGTCACGGCCTGAGCACTGGCTCCATCAGGTTGAAAAACAAATCGATACTGGAAAAACTGATCCTGATCATTAACACAAGCAGTTGAGTCTGACAGATCATCAACACTAGAACAAACCCCGTCAGTACAAGTCACAGGAATGTTACAGGTGGCGGACCAAGATTCTGCTTCAGACATGTCTTCATTAGAATCACTGCGAGCTCTTAAAGTCACAGTCCCGGTTCCAGACACATGGTATGCAACATCACCCCAATCCATTGGCGTTCCACCATTAAAGATACTCGAAGTCAAAGTTCCTGAAGTATTGGTGAATTTATACTCTTCATCAGCAAAAGTATTTAAGCTATCAGTTTCAGAAATATGACTAGCAGCAATCCAAGCTGCAGATCGATCCACACTGGAAATGCGTACTTCATCAATCAAACCATCAAACTTTAAGGAGCCACTAGTATAAAACAAACCAATAGTGGTGACAGCATTTTCAACATAAGACACAGCTCTAACTGAATCATTTTTTTCATCACCATCCATATAATAATAATTTTGATTACTAGTTCCATTATGAGTTCCCACTACGTGATACCAAGTTCCTGTTTCAGGAGCTTCGCTTGAATTTAAATAAGCACCGCTAATCATCAATCCACCGCGAGAAGGATGCATATGCATGCTAAAACCAGATCCCCAGCTACGCATAGAAGAAATAACACCATTGTAGTAATCAAACGGATTATCCTGAACTTGAACCCAAGCTTCAATGGTAATATCATCTGGCTTTAGAGTCGAAGAAGAACCCA